>Ga0209069_10001686_pt1 | contig 11305 bp, 9 predicted proteins | sample Str013_2_FD_187202 | JGI IMG/M metagenome (GOLD analysis project Ga0209069, IMG submission 187202) | Freshwater sediment microbial communities in response to fracking from Pennsylvania, USA - Straight Creek_MetaG_SC_2013 (SPAdes) (version 2) | ecosystem: Environmental > Aquatic > Freshwater >...
CACTTTCGGCCTTACCTTCATAGAGCCAGCTTTCGGTGCGGGCGGCATCTTCGGCAGGCGGCAGATATAGAAAGGTCAGAAAATAACTGGACTCAAAATGTGCTTCAACTTCCTCGAATGCCGCCTTGCGTTCGGCATCGACCAAGGCGGAAGCGGCATCCGGGAACAGATCAGATGGGTAAGCACCAACCGGATTGCGTTGCGCCTCGACAAAGATTGCCCAGCCCGAGCCCAAGCGCCGGAAAGCATTGTTGAGACGGCCCGCAACGGCAACCAATTCGGCTTGAACAGCTGAATCGAGATCGGGCCCGCGAAACCGCGCCGTCCGCTGAAAACTCCCATCCTTGTTGAGGACGATGCCTTCGCCAACCAATGCCGCCCAAGGCAGGAAGTCAGCGAGCCTTGTGGCGTTACGGCGATATTCGGCGAGGTTCAGCATTGCACCCTCACACACTCAACATATTGGGAATGCGCAAATGGCGGCGTACTACGTCGACGAATTGTGGGTCGCGTTTGGCGGCCCAGACCGCAGCGAAATGTCCGATCGCCCAGATGCCGAGACCGACCAGCCACAGACGCAAGCCCAGGCCAATTGCTGCTGCCAAAGTGCCGTTGAGAATAGCAATCGCGCGTGGTGCACCTCCAAGCAAGATATGTTCGGTCAGCGCGCGATGAACGGGCACGCTGAAGCCGGGCAGATCGTTTGAAATTTCGGAGAAGTTGGCCATCACACAAGCGCTCCGCCACCGAACGAGAAGAAGGACAGAAAAAAGCTGGACGCGGCAAAGGCAATCGACAGACCAAAAACGATCTGGATCAGACGACGAAACCCACCCGATGTATCGCCAAATGCAAGGGTTAGTCCCGTCACGATGATGATGATCACCGCAAGAATCTTGGCGACGGGCCCCTCGACTGACTGCAGAATCTGTTGCAGCGGTTGTTCCCAAGGCATGGAAGAGCCTGCCGCGTGTGCAGCGGGTGCCAGCATGAGGCTACAGACTGCCACTGTCGTTGCGATAGACTTGTGACGCGTCAGAGTTTTCGTTGTGTTGATCATTCAGAATCTCCCGATATGAGTTGAAAGGCAGGTATGATCTGGTAGTCGCCATCAGGGTTCAGACCCTCGACGGTGGCAAGCTCGGTCAGTCGGCGTGCCGATCCTCGGCCACTGAGAACAGCGATCAGATCAATCGTTTCGGCAATCAAAGCGCGCGGGACCGTAACGACGGCCTCTTGAATCAATTGTTCGAGACGGCGCAATGTCCCAATGGCTGTGCCCGCATGAATGGTGCCGATGCCGCCGGGATGACCGGTGCCCCAGGCCTTGAGAAGATCAAGCGCCTCGCTCCCACGCACTTCACCAATCGGGATGCGGTCAGGTCGCAGGCGAAGTGACGAGCGGACAAGATCTGAGAGGGATGCAACACCGTCCTTGGTGCGCATGGCGACAAGATTGGGTGCTGCACATTGCAGCTCGCGTGTGTCTTCGATTAGGACGACCCGGTCTGAGGTCTTCGAGACTTCCGCAAGCAAGGCATTGGCGAGGGTTGTCTTACCGGTCGAGGTTCCGCCCGCCACGAGGATATTGCGCCGTTCGGCAACAGCGCGCGCGAGGAACGCCGCTTGATCCGCCGACATGATTTTGGTCTCGACGTAATCCACAAGTGTGAAAACTGCGACAGCGGGCTTGCGGATCGCAAAGGTCGGCGCTGTCACAACTGGCGGCAACAGGCCTTCAAAGCGTTCGCCAGTCTCGGGAAGTTCTGCCGACACGCGTGGGGATCGGCCATGTACCTCAGCACCAACATGATGAGCGACCAGGCGCACGATGCGCTCACCATCGGCCGCTGAAAGCCGCTCGCCTGTATCGGAGAGTCCCTCTGACAGGCGGTCGATCCATAGCCGCCCATCGGGGTTGAGCATTACCTCGACGACTTGCGGGTCTTCCAGAAATCCGGCGATCGCGGTGCCCAACGCAGTGCGTAACATGCGGGTACCGCGTTGAACCGCCTCTGATTGCTGGTGTGAACTCGCCATGTCATCCCCTCTTTGACCGATGCCGCCACATGCGGCCTTGGATCGGGGATGAGTAAGAAAGGCAGAATTGGGGTCACCGCAATAGCTATATGGGCGTAGGAGTGTTCTGGCGTAAAATGACAGGAGTTCGGCGGAATTGAAGGCAGCGCAATAGCGCCAAATTGCTATTGTCAAATACTCTGCTTGAACCAATCTCCCACGACCTCAGGTGATTTGATTCGAAGAAAAAAACTGTCGGGAACGGTTGGCCAAGCGGACATAGTTCGCATTTGGCTAACTCGACGAGTTTGACCCGAAGCCGAAAGCTCGCAGCGTTTCATTCCAATAACAGCTCTGGGGCCGGAAGCGGTCCGTCTGCAAAGGGCAACCCAATTAGAAAGCTGGCCTTCAGGTAGAAGCTTGAAGGTAGATATAGAGCGTGCCAGATCGCTAGATTTACTCCGACAGACAGGGCTTGCGTAGGATGCTATGCGTAAGGTGAAGAACCAGCAGGGCTACGGAGGGCATCGTGCGAATCGCTCGTGTTCAGATCGAGAATTTTCGGGGAATTAAGCAGGCCGAGGTCCATTTTTTTGGAACGTCCGTCCTGCTTGGCGACAACAATACCGGGAAATCGACAGTATTCGAGGCGATAGAACTCGCCCTCGGCGCAGACCGATTGGCACGGACTCAAGCCATCGACGAGCACGACTTTTATGGCGGCGATTACTTGCCGGTGGAGGGCGCGCCGCAAAAACACATCGTGGTTGAAGTTGTCATTGCGGGCCTCGATGAGCAGCACTGCACGAAGTTCCGCAACAATCTCGAATTCTGGCGGCAGGCCGACTGCTCGCTCCTCGGGCCCGGTCAGGGCGCAAACCTCGGTCAGCCGGGGATCGAGCCCGCAGTCCGCATCCGCTTTGAAGGGGCCTACGATCCGGAGAACGACGACTTCACCGCCAAGACGTGGTTCGCCGTGCCACGGCATGAGGACGGCGCACCCATCAACGAGTGCCGTTCCAGCGACAAACGCGAATTCGGGTTTCTTCACCTTCGCGCACTGCGAACCGGAAACCGTGCGCTCTCGATGGAACGTGGCTCGCTCCTGGACATAATTCTCAAAACCTACGAAGTGCGTACTCGCATGTGGGAAGGGCTGTTGCGGCAGCTCCGCGACCTCGATGTCGTGGGCGCCAATGATCCAGAATTCGGCCGGATCCTGACCGCCATTCGCGACGCCATGCGCGACATCGTCCCTGGCGAATGGGCCGATGCGCCTCATCTGCGCGTCTCGGAACTGACACGCGAGGATCTCCGGCACGTCCTGAAATCCTTCCTCGCGACGGGTGTGCCCGGTTATGCCGCTCCCTTCCAGCACCAGGGCTCAGGAACTATCAACGCGCTGGTGCTCGCAATGCTGGGGCTCATCGCCGAGCGTCGCAACGGCCGTGTCATCTTTGCGATGGAGGAGCCCGAACTCTCGCTTCCGCCCCACGTGCAAAAGCGCGTCGTCGACAAGGTCAGAGGCATCGCGGCCCAAGCCCTCTTCACCTCACACTCTCCCTATGTGATCGAGCAGTTCCAGCCGGAACAAATGATGGTGATGACCCGCAACGCAGCAGGTGTCCTCACCGCGTCGAACATCGCGCTTCCCGACAATCTGAAGCTCAAGACGTTCCGCGATGGCTTTCGTACGCGCTTTTGCGAGGCTCTTCTTGCCCGTCGCGTCATCGTCGTCGAAGGCAAGACCGAGCTCGTTGCCTACAGCGCGGTCGCCCGTCGAGCCGCAGAACTTGCGCCAGCAATCTACCAGCGGCTCGATTCGCTCGGATGGGTTCCATTCGATGCGGGCGGGCAGACAGCGGTCGCTTCGTTCGCGACGTTCTTCCACAGCCTCGGAAAAACCGTCGCAACGATCTTCGATCAGCAGGCCGACGCCGAGCGCCAAGCGCTCATCGCCTCCTGCGACGCTGCATTCGAACAGCCCTATGCCGGCTTCGAACACTTGCTGGCCGCCGAGGTGTCGGTTGCAATGCAAGCCTGGTTCGTGCGCTTCTTCGTCGACGCAGGAGAATGGCCGCAGGCGCTGAATAATCTGGTGCCGCCGCAAGGCTCGCCGGACGAGACTTATCGCCCTGCCTTTGTGGCTTTGTTCAAGCACAAAAAGGGCGACGATTATCTCACCGTTTTCCTGGAACAGTGCCAGGTCGGGCATTTCCCGCAAACCATGCTGGGCATCATTACGGCCCTCAAGAACCTGGCCGCGCCACCACCGCCACCGTCGCCAGCACCGCCACCTGCACAAGCCAATATCTTCGAGTGATCGCGATGGCGTTGGTCCTATGCGAACACAGACAACGCCTGCTCCGTACAGAGGGCAATATTCTGGTTCGGGGCGGCGCCGGATCGGGCAAGACAACCATAGCGCTCGCCAAGGCATGTGCCGATCTCAATGCGACGCGACTGGGCCCGCTGGGTAAGGCACTGTTCCTCAGCTTCGCGAGGGCGACTGTCGCGCGCGTCGCCGAACAGGCGACTGCCACGCTACCTCGTGCACTGATGTCTCGCATCGAGATCAACACCTATCACGGCTTCGCCTGGACGATATTGAAGAGCCACGGCTACCTCATCTGCTCCAAAAAAGGGGTGTCTCTGCTTCTGCCGGCCCAGGCCCGGGCGCACCTCGCAGGTCTCGGTGGTGACGCCCGATCGGCCCGGCAACGAGAGCTGTTCGACACGGAAGGCTTGATCGCCTTCGACCTCTTCCCGACCTTGCTGACCGAGCTCTTCCGAGCAGCCCCGATGCTCGCTAGGGCTTACGCCAGGGCCTACCCCCTCATCATAGTCGACGAATTTCAGGACACGAATACCGAAGAGTGGCAGATGATCAGCCAGCTTGGACAGCATAGTCGCCTTATCGCGCTGGGCGATCCCAAGCAAAGGATTTACGACTTCAAGGGCGCGCACCCGCGCCGCTTCGATGAATTCATCGCGGCATTCAACCCAACGCCCTTTGATTTTGCCGGCGAGAACAATCGCAGCCCCGGCACGGCGATCGCGCAGTTCGCCAATGACATCACCGCAGGTGAATATACGGCTGCCGCCTATGCAGGCGTTTCCGTCTCACGATATCGCGGCCGCAGCCTCCGCCCGCTCAAACAGGTAATCCTGAGCACCGTCGCCCGGCTGCGCCGCAATCCCGCTTGGTCCCTCGCGGTCCTCGTGCCGGCGAACGTCTTAGCGGTTAGCGTCTTCGACTATATGACCGAGGCAGCCCACGGCCTTCCTGCCTATCCGGTGGACATTCTGGTCGCGGCCGAAGGCCCCATGCTTGCCGCAGACCTGATTGCTCTCCTGATGGAACCGCGTCCAAGCGATCAAGATCATGCCGCCGCCATACTGGATGGCCTGGCCGCATTCGAACTCGGCCGTTCAGAGGAAGCATCCGCCTCAGCAATCCGTAAGGCGGGCCGGTACAGAGACATTGCCCGGGCCGTTCTTGCTCGGGGTCTCGACGGACTCGGCGCACGCGGTATCGGTCCGGGCGTTCGATGCGTCCTGGCCAACATTGCAGCCATCCAACTGACCGGAGATCCCATGTCAGATTGGCGCGCCGTGCGCGCTCAGCTCGACGCGAGCGACCGAGATGAATTCAAGGCGCTCGCTAAGGAAGGCCGCCATATGCGGCTTCTAAGGCGCGGTGCCCAGATCGAATCGAAGCTCGCGGAGGCCTGGCGCACCCATGGCAACTACAACAACGCCCGTGCCTTGCTGGCAGCCGCCGTCGTCGAGGACCAATTCGCGGCGACCACCCGCCCGCAACAGGGCGTCACCGTGATGACCATTCATAAGGCGAAAGGAAAGGAATTCGACGAGGTGATTGTCTTCGAAGGCCTGTTCTCCCGCTACGTCCAGAGACCCGGCGCCGATGGCGAGCGCTCTGCCCGCTTCAATCTTCACGTTGCGGCCACCCGTGCTCGGCGCGCGGTGACAATCATGACGCCCGAAATTCAACCCTGCCATATCCTTCCCTGAGGAAAAGATTGTGACCAACACGCCTCGCAAGCATCACTTCGTCCCGCAATTCTGGATACGCCGCTTCGCTGGCGCTGACGGAAGGCTATGGGCCTATGATCATTCCACCGGCCGGATCAGCGAGCGTTCCTCCAAGCAGCTGATGCAGATCTTCAATCTCTACACTGTCCAACCGTCAGGCGCCGACGACACGACGCTGGAGACCGTCGATCTCAGCAAAATCGACTCCGAGGGTAGCTCCGTATTCGATCGCATCCTCAAGGGCAATCACACGCAATCCGCAAAGGAAGAGTTCGCGTCGTTTCTCGCTGCCCAGGTTCTGCGCGACCCGGATGTCGTAACGTCCTACAATCCGAGGGCCCAAGAGCTGACCTTGAGCCTCCTGGACGCGTTCGATGCCCCGGACTTTGATACCTTCCGTCATACATGGGAGGCTCAATTTCCCGGCACCTCCGTCACCGAAGCGGAATTCCAACACATTCACTCCTTGGGCTTATGGGGTGCTGAAAATGCGCTCGAACGCATCATCACGGCGCTTGGTGATAGCGAAGGCTTGCCAGAGCTTCCATTCACCGATGCTGTGCGCAGCCCCGATAGTCGAAACATTATTCGCGACCAGCTTCTGGGCTTCGATTGGACCCTGAAAACAGATGCTTCTGATCGCTTCATCCTGGGTGACACCGGGGTGCTTTACAACAAGGGCGCAATGCAGAGCCTGTCGGCTCCTCTATCCTGCGGCGCGGCCTTGTTTCTCACGCTATCCGATAGCCCGAAGCCGCGCATTTCCTCGGTTACAGCGGCCGATCATGACGTCAAAAACCTCAATCTCGAGAGTGCTGCTCGCTCGCGGCGTTGGATCGTTGGCGAACGAATGGAGTTGGAACGACTCCAGTCACAGGTTGGGACCGGCCTTCTACCGGCTGTCCATAAAGCCGGAACGGCGAAATAAGCTGATCGGAAACTTTCAGGACATCGCGGAGGCAGTTTGAACGACCGACATGGGCGCGAAGTGGACGCACGCTTGCAGGCAAATGAACGGCAGCTTTTGGCCGGGCACGTGACGCCTGAGGCGAACGTCCGCTTCGGGCTCTTTGCTGCCACAGGTTCGATAAGGACCAATCAGCTTGACAACATCCACTGCTGGCCCTTCTCGACGTTTTCGCTGATTTGCAATTTTGTCCGCTCACAAGTGCTCAGCGGACCTCTGCCTCAAAGTAAGGCGACCGACGGATTTACGAGCTAGCAATGTTATCTAGCATATCTTCCGTCACTTCCTCTCTGAGCTTCGGTCCCTTCGCAAGTCTGCGGCCGAGCGCAGCAACGAACGAGTCGTAACGCTCACCTGCTTGCGCACGGGCGGCAGTCTGTGTGGACTCAGGTAGAGGCGGGTTTGTTGTCAACCAAAAGCGGATAAAGACCGCAAGTGTTTCAACCGCAATATTGAGGTCACGTTCAACGCGCGCCAACCGCCGATCGATCTGATCGAGGCGCTTTGTTGTGGCGGCCTCTTGCCGTTCGGCGGCATCGGGCGAAAGGAATGACGCGATGGCGGCCTCTGCCACCAATGAGAGCGAGTGATCGCGCCTGGATGCATAGTCCGCAAGTAGTTTTTGTATGGCAGGTTCGAGATAGACCGACAGGCGTTGCTTCTTGGAAGGTTTCATAGGGCGTGCCTCACAGGTCCATGCCGTCTTTCGGATCAAGCGAGACTTGGCGCGCCACACCTTGTACGATCTGTGTCATGCGCCGTGCACGAGTTGCATCGCCGTCTGACTCGTCGCCAAACTCATCTAGGAATTCGTCGACCGATGCTTGCCTTTCCTCAGGGATAGCTGGTCGATTGATCTCTGGCTGACGGCGCTTTTCTGATCCGGTTGGATCTTCTCCATCGCCAGTCCCTTCAGCAGAAGCAGTTGTTTTGACCGCGACCGGATGGGAAGGCAGCGGCAATGCACTCCAATCATCCTGTCCCGTAGCACCCGCTCGCTCAGGCTCGGGTGGAGGCAAAACCCTCTCGGTGAACCTGCGATCCTCAAAATACCGGACTTTCTTGGCGCGGATCGGCGGCGTACCTGCGACCATGATAATTTCGTCGGCGGGAGGCAGCTGCATCACCTCACCGGGTGTCAGCAAAGCCCGCGCGGTTTCTGAGCGCGAGACCATCAAATGCCCAAGCCACGGGCTGAGGCGATGACCGGCATAGTTCTTCATGGCGCGCATTTCGGTGGCAGTACCAAGCGCATCTGAAACGCGCTTTGCTGTGCGTTCGTCATTGGTCGCAAAGCTTACGCGCACGTGGCAATTGTCGAGAATGGAATTATTTGGCCCATAGGCCTTCTCAATCTGATTGAGCGATTGCGCGATGAGGAAACTCTTGAGACCATAGCCTGCCATGAAGGCGAGTGCGCTTTCGAAGAAGTCGAGCCGTCCGAGGGCTGGAAACTCATCGAGCATCAGCAGCACACGGTGGCGCTTGCCCTTGGCCTGCAAGTCCTCGGTCAGACGTCTGCCAATCTGATTGAGGATCAAGCGGATGAGCGGTTTCGTCCGTGCGATGTCGGATGGCGGCACGACGAGATAGAGGGTGGATGGCCGTTTGCCGCTGACCAGTTCACCAATGCGCCAGTCGCAGCGCCGCGTCACTGCGGCAACGACCGGATCGCGGTAGAGGCCAAGAAACGACATGGCGGTTGAGAGAACGCCGGAGCGCTCGTTGTCCGACTTGTTCAGGAGCTCGCGCGCGGCACTGGCGATCACGGGATGGGTGCCAGCTTCGCCCAGATGAGCCGTCTTCATCATGGCGGCAAGCGTTGACTCGATCGGTCGTTTCGGATCAGAGAGGAATGCCGCAACTCCAGCAAGTGTCTTGTCTGCTTCGGCATAAAGGACATGAAGGATAACACCCACCAGAAGCGCATGGCTGGTCTTTTCCCAGTGGTTGCGCTTTTCGAGGGAGCCTTCGGGATCGACCAGAATATCAGCAATGTTTTGAACGTCGCGCACCTCCCATTCGCCGCGCCTGACTTCGAGCAACGGATTGTAGGCGGAGGACTTGGCGTTGGTCGGGTCGAAGAGCAACACACGGCCATGCTTTGCCCGAAACCCTGATGTGATCTGCCAGTTCTCGCCCTTGATGTCATGGACGATGGCCGAACCCGGCCAAGTCAGAAGTGTTGGCACAACAAGACCGACACCCTTGCCCGACCGTGTGGGTGCAAAGCACAGCACATGTTCGGGGCCATCGTGCCGAAGATAATGGCCGTTGAGCTTCCCCAGCATCACACCATCTGACTCCATTAGCCCCGCTACCTTTACTTCCTCGGGCTTGGCCCAACGCGCTGAGCCGTACGTCTCCACATTCTTGGCTTCACGGGCGCGCCAGACCGACATGCCGATGGCAACCGCGATGGCGATGAAGCCGCCTGAAGCGGCAATGAATGCGCCCTTGATAAAGATTGACGGTGCATAGGCGTCGTAAAAAAACCACCACCCGAAGAAGGAAGGCGGGAGGTAGATTGGCCAGCCCAACAATTTGAACCAGGGTGGACCAAGCTGCGGTTGGAAACCGAGCTGCCAGGCCGTCCATTGGGTAGCACCCCACGTCGTCGCAAGCACAATCAGGAACACGGTGAGGATTTGACCCCAGAGGATTTTCGTCGCGGACATCAGGCGCTCCTTTCACGAGAATGGTTGCTCACAGGCTAAGTCCCCGCTTGCGGCCGAAACTCCAGTCGATGGTTCCACTGTCGCGCGTGATGCCACTCACCTGCCGGCCGAGATGTTTTTCAAGGGCGTGCGACCAAGGCACGAGTTGAAAGCCGAGCCCATTATTGATCATGGCAAAGCGACCAGAGGCGAGCGCGAAGCGCTGACGATAGGTGCCTGAGACATGCTCGCCAGTCTTTGACGGAGCAAAGGTCAGGCCGGTCTCACCGGTAAGCCGCTTCCCCAGCGCATCAAGTTCGCGCCGTTGCAGCGTATCGATAAGGCCCAACCTAAACCGAATGCCATGACTCTGAACTTCGCCCAAGCCTTCACGAACCAGAAACTCGGCGCGTCGGTCCAATGCATCACGGACCTCAGCACCGAAGCCGCCAGACCCAAGCGGTGTCGGTGTGTGCGCAACCGCTTGCCGATCGAGCCAGGTCGCCCCAGATGAGGTGATCTGTTGTTCGAGTGAAAAGTCGGAGCGGGTAGCAAGTGCTGCGCGCGTGTTGCCACGTGCATCGTCGAATTTTCTGAGTTCGACAATTGATCCCAAGGCTCCATCGCTTGCAGCATCAAGATCGGTCAAGCGGATATGATGCGTGCGGCCATCAATAGCATCAACCACGGCATAGGCCGTCCCCTTAAGCTCGTCATCGAGACCCCGATCCACCAATCTGCCGATGATCGGATCGCGTAGCGTCTCGCCCGAGAGCACGTAACTTGCCGCATTCCGCTCAATGCCATTGGCAATCAAACCACGATGGATGCGTTTGATGATGTCGCCACGTTCACCCAGGTCGCGCAGCGTCGCTTCAGCTTTGTCGGCAATCACCCATTGTCCTGCGCCAATTTCATCAGCAAGACCCCAGCCTTCCAGCTTGCGTAGCCGTCCGACCTTGAGCGCGTGAAACGCATCGGGTTGTTGGCCAGGACGGGGTGCGAGGTCGGTGAACCCATCAAGTGATATATCGCGCATCAACTGCCGGTCAAGTTTGGTCCAGCGTTCGGACGCGATTTGGCGTTCAAGTTCACGGCGAATGTCCTGATCGTTACGGATCCCAAGTTCCTGGGTAATGAGATCACGTGCCCGGTCGCGCATGCCTTGTTTGATATAGTCGCGGGCGATGACGAGATTTTCGCCATCTTCCCGCATGCCGCGGACAATCAAATGAATATGCGGATGCTCGGTGTTCCAATGCGCAACACCAGCCCAATCGAGTTTGGTCTCTAAATCCTTTTCCATCTGGACGGCGAGATCGCGAGTAAAAGATTTGAGGTCGGACATTTCAGTCGCATCATCGGGTGAGACGATGAAGCGGAAATGATGCCGGTCACCTTCACAACGTTCGGCAAAATCCTTCGGATCGATCCTGTCAGGACCGGGACCAAAGAGGTGGGCCTTCTCGCCATCGCGGGTCACACCTTCGCGGCGCAGATAAGAAAGATGGGTCGCAAGCGGGCTCCCACGTCCGCCATTCCGCACGACACGCGCTTTGACGACGGCTCCGCGCGAGCGCGAAGTGATGAAGCGATTGGCTTGGAT
>Ga0209069_10001688_pt1 | contig 11297 bp, 10 predicted proteins | sample Str013_2_FD_187202 | JGI IMG/M metagenome (GOLD analysis project Ga0209069, IMG submission 187202) | Freshwater sediment microbial communities in response to fracking from Pennsylvania, USA - Straight Creek_MetaG_SC_2013 (SPAdes) (version 2) | ecosystem: Environmental > Aquatic > Freshwater >...
GTTGCGTCGAGGCGTTGGCCGCGGGGATGTCGCGCGCGAGGGCGAACATCAAGGCGATCGCGTGCTCGGCGGTGGTGATCGAATTGCCGTGCGGGGTGTTCATGACGATGATGCCGCGCGCGGTCGCGGCGCCGATGTCGATATTGTCGACGCCGATGCCGGCGCGGCCGATGACCTTCAAATGGGTCGCCGCCGCGATCAACTCGGCGGTCGCCTTGGTCGCGGAGCGCACGGCCAAGCCGTCATAGCGGCCGATGATCGATTTGAGTTCTTCTTTCGACAGGCCGGTCTTCACGTCGACGTCGACGCCGCGATCTTTGAAGATCTGCACGGCGGCCGGCGACAAGGCGTCGGAAATCAGGACTTTGGGCATCTGAAAATTCTCCAATTCCAGAACTGTCATCCTACGCGAAGTCGGACCATGACAAGCGTGGGGGTTACGCGGACGCCGCTTTCACTTGTGCCCAGGCCCAATCGAGCCAGGGCATCAGTGCTTTCATGTCGGCGCTCTCGACCGTGGCGCCGGCCCAGATGCGCAGGCCCGGCGGTGCATCGCGATAGGAGGCGATGTCGAACGCGACACCTTCCTTCTCGAGGATGTCGGCGATCTTTTTCGCCGCCGCTGCGCGGCCGTCCGCGTCCTTTGCGGCGAACCAGGGGTCGACAATTTTCAGACAAACGCTGGTGTTCGAGCGGGTCTTCGGATCGCGAGCGAGGAAATCGCACCAGCCGCCGGTCTTGGTCCAGCGCTCAATGACGTGCAAATTTTCGTCGGCGCGTGCCATCAACGCCTTTAGGCCGCCGGCCTCTTCAGCCCATTTCAGGGCGTCGAGATAATCTTCGACGCAGAGCATGGATGGCGTGTTGATCGTCTCACCCTTGAAAATGCCCTCGATCAACTTGCCGTCTTTGGTCAGGCGGAAAATTTTCGGGATCGGCCAGGCGGGCTTGTAGCTTTCGAGCCTCGCGACGGCGCGGGGCGACAGGATCAGCATGCCGTGTGCCGCTTCGCCGCCCAACACTTTCTGCCAAGAAAAGGTCACGACATCGAGTTTCGGCCATGGCAGATCTTGCGCGAACGCGGCCGACGTGGCGTCGCAAATCGTCAATCCTTCGCGGGCATCGGAAATCCAGGCGCCGTCCGGCACGCGCACACCCGATGTCGTACCGTTCCAAGCGAAGACGACGTCGTGCGCCGGATTGATCTGCGCCAGATCAGGCAGCTCGCCGTAGTCGGTCTTCAGTGTACGGACGTTCGCCAGCTTCAGCTGCTTGTTGATGTCGGTCGCCCATTCTTGGCCGAAACTCTCCCACACCAAGACGTCGACCGGTCTCGGCCCCAGCATTGTCCACAGCGCCATCTCGACCGCGCCGGTGTCGGATGCCGGCACAATGCCGACCTTATAATCACTCGGCACACCCAAGAGCCGACGCGTGCCGTCGATCGCTTGCTCGAGTTTCGCTTTCCCCAATTTGGAGCGGTGCGAGCGCGCAAGTTGTGCGGAGGAGAGGATTTCGGGTTTCCAGCCGGGCCGCTTGGCGCAAGGGCCGGAGGAGAAATGCGGCCGCAACGGCCGCAATGCGGGCTTCGTCATGTTGATCCATTCCTTTCAGAATGGGCGCGTCCCGTTGGGGGGACGTGTCCCACTTCTCTTGTCGCGTGATTCCCGAGCGCCCGTCAATGAAATTTCGCGCCGCAACATGAACATGCGACAACAATGGCGTGTGTGACGGCTACGTCTTCGGAGTGTTACGCGCCGGGATTACATTTCGCGCCATCCGTGAGGGTTTGGGACTTACAAACGGACAACAAAGAAGGAGGAAGATGATGCGCTTTACAGCGCTAATGGCTGCTGTTGCAGCCTTGTATGCCGGGCCGGCCATGGCGGCGGGCTACGGCGACTTTTCAGGTAATTGGAGAAACGACGATCCGAACGGCGGGTTGACTCGCGTGCAGATCAATCTCGGCGGCGGCGGCTTGCGCGTTCGTGGCTTTGGACAGTGTCACCCGACCGATTGCGATTGGGGGCAGGTCAACGGCGTCGGCTACACCGACAGCGTCGGCGCTGATCCTTCAACGCAAGCGGTCGAAGTGATTGCCACGTTCAGCCCTGGCTTCGCACAGACACTGCTTATCCTGCGACGCGTCGGCGGTGATCGTCTGGCCTATTCGACCTACACCAACTTCACAGACGGTTCTGGCCGTTCGCCTTATGTGAAGCGAGGCCAGTTGCGTCGTATGTCTGGCGGTTGGCCGGGTTGGCCTCCGGGCGGACCCGGTGGCGGTTGGCCTCCAGGTGGACCCGGAGGCGGTTGGCCTCCAGGCGGACCCGGCGGTGGTTGGCCTCCGGGCGGACCAGGCGGACCAGGTGGACCAGGTGGACCAGGTGGACCAGGCGGACCTGGCGGTCCAAGCGGGTCTGGTGGACCTCTGAGCTTCGGCGAAGACTGCATCAGCTTCGACTGGCATCAGGTCGAGGCGCAGCATGTCGGCGGCGCATGGAAAGTCACGCAAGGAAGCATGTGGATGCTGGACTACGGCTCGGATGAAGCGAATGCAGAACGCGCCGCTGAAATCATCCAGCATTATCGCTTTGGGCAACAGTGTTTCATCGGCCGCCCGAATGCGCCGATGTCGTACTGGAAGCGCGGCGATGGTATTCCTTCCGGCGGCTACCCTGGCGACGACTGCACGAACAACAATCCGGATACGACGCATGCACAGTTCGTCGGTGGCGAGTGGAAACTCGTCGACGGCGGGCACTGGATGCTGAGTTTCGGTTCGAATGCAGCTGGAGCGCATCAGGCCGAGGAGGTGGTGCATCACTACAACCTCAACAGGCAATGCTGGGTCAGCCGCGCGAGCGGCGGAGGCAAGCTGAACTATTGGCTCTCGGAGTGAACCAGTAGCTCGATCGAACTGCGGGTCAGCTGGGTATTGCCCGGCTGACCCGACAAATCCAACAGCGCGTGTCGGCGCTGCATGTCATCAAAGTGTTGTGCACGATCAGCAAGCGCTCGAACGGCAGGGCCGGTTCGGTCAACGCGTCAAAGGCATCGGATATCTTCAATCTCTCGTGACGGTTGTGGCGGCCGTTACAGTCCCCTGCGAATCCGCCTGAATCGGCGCGAAGGCGGGCTTGGCGAGCTTGCTCGGCCCTGGGCTAAACCCCAACAGTGGTTGTAAGATCGTGGGCAAGTCACCTTCGGAGGTCAGAATGACGGACAATAAGCTTTCCCGGCGCGAAGCGTTGCTCAAAGCTGGCGCAGTGCCTTTGGCGACCGCGATCGCCGTCGTCAACGCGGCGCCTGCCCTCGCGGACGACACGTACTCCCGCGGCGAGGTCATCGATGCAGCGTCGGATTTCTTCGGAATGACGACGGCGGCCGTGGCGCACGTGGTCGAACGAGTGTTCTCCGATCTCGGCCGCCCGAACGCCTATATCACCGGTGAAGAGGGTGGTGCCGCGATTGCCGTCGGCTTGCGTTACGGCAGCGGCGACATGTACCGCAAGACCTTTCGCAACATGAAAGTCTATTGGCAAGGTCCATCGCTCGGATTCGATCTGGGCGCGAACGTGTCGAAATGCTTCACGCTGGTCTATCGCATCCGCCGCCAGGAAGAGATCTTCCAGCGCTTCCCCGGCGTCGATGGCAGCTATTATTTTATCGCCGGCATCGGCGTGAACTATCAGCGCTCGAACCGCATCTCACTGGCGCCGATGCGCACCGGCCTGGGTCTGCGCGCGGGCGTGAACGTCGGCTATCTGAGCTACACGCGCGAGCGTAATATTCTGCCGTTCTGATTTTCGTGTTGCTGAGGCGGTGGCGCTGCGAGGCGCCGCCGCTATTCATTTGCGGCTCTGCCCCAAGCAATGAAATGCGGGTTGAGGAATTTGTCGCCCGCCCGGCCATAGGTGAGCGGCGTGCGCCCGTCGAGGAGAGTGACGCGCCCGCCGGCGGCGGCGAGAACGGCGTGCCCCGCCGCGGTGTCCCATTCGCAAGTCGGCCCATGACGGGGATAGATGTCGGCTTCGCCTGCGGCGATGAGACAGAATTTCACCGATGAACCCGAGGTCACGAACTCGGCGATCTTGTAATGCGCCAAGAGTTCTTCCGTTTTCGAATCGCGGTGGCTGCGGCTGGCGACGGCGGTCAGCCCGTGCTTCGGCGGTGTGCGCGTTTTGATGCGACGGGCTGGGCCGATCAGTTGTGCCCCCGGATCGGCATGCTGCTCGTAGGCCTCGCCATCCGCGCCCCAAAACATTCGACCCGTAGCCGGCGCATAGACAACGCCCACCGTCGGCAGGCCATGCTCGATCAGCGCGATATTGACGGTGAACTCGCCGTTGCGGCTCAAGAACTCCTTGGTGCCGTCAAGCGGATCGACCAAGAAAAACGGGGCGCGGCCGATGTCGGGAATCGTTCCGGCAGCGGCCGATTCTTCCGCAACGACCGGCACGCGCGGCGCCGCGCGCGACAGCCGATCGAGAATCAGTGCTTCCGCCTCTTGATCGGCATCGGTGACGGGCGACCTGTCCGCCTTTTGCCGGCGCTCCACCGTGCCTGCATAGTGGCGTAGAATCACTGCACCGGCCTCGCGCGCAATCTCGACCATCGCGCGCGACAGCGCCTCTTTGCTTTTCACGGTTCGGGATGCTCCCGTTGCGTCGCTTCCTCAAGTGTTACGGACCGCAGCTCCGCGTAGGCGACGTTGATCAACCGTTTGCCCGCATTCTCGAAGTTAACGGTGATGCGGGTGCCGACGACGCATTGCACTTGGCCCAAGCCCCAATCCGGGGCGCCGGGAAGCAATACGTAAGTTCCGGGCTCAAAGAGGTTCGATGCCAAGGGCGGTGGTCCGGTGCGGTTGTCGACGCCACTATCCACAATTAAGCCTTGCGCAACCAGATCGACGTTGGGCTAGTCTTGCCCGCTCTCGCCTATATTTCGCCCCTGCGGCGCGGAATCGCACCAGCAAAACCGGACCGTCCATGCACGAACTCGACCTTGCCGCCCTGATGGTTTCTCGCGTGTGTCACGACCTGATCTCGCCGGTCGCGGCGGTCTCGAACGGCCTTGAGATTCTTGCGGACGAAGAAGATCCGGCGATGAAAGAGCAGGCGATGTCGCTGATCGCGCACTCGGTGGGCCAGGCGAAAGCGCGGCTGTTGTTCGCCCGGCTTGCCTTCGGCGCCATGGGCTCGGCCGGGGCGGAAATCGATCTCGGCGAAGCGGGGCAGGTTGCGGCTGAGTTCTTCAAGACGGGCAAGGCCAAGCTCGATTGGCAGGCGCCGCAAGCCGCGGTCGACAAGGAGATCGTCCGTGTATTGCTCAATCTAGCGAACATGGGTGCCGACAGCATCCCGCGCGGCGGCCAACTCACCGTGAAGATCGAACCGACGCGCCAACGCGTCGCCGTCACGATCACCGCCAAGGGTACGCGCGCCAATCTCGCGCAAGACATTCGCGACGGGCTCGCGCTCAAGATCCCGTTCGAGGACCTGACCGGGCGCACGGTGCAGCCCTACATCACGGCGCTTCTCGCCAAGAAACTCGGCAGCGTGATCGAGGCAAGCTTCGGTCCGGAGACCGTGCGCTTCGACGTGACGTTCGACAAGAAATCCGTGTGACGATCCGGACCGCGGGCGTCAGCATCGAAGAGCGAGCGCATGGTGTCGGTGAGGCGCGAGCGCAGGTTCGCACCTAATTTCAAGGTCCGACCGCTGCGCGGGGGCGCGTACTTCTTGCCCCGAGACGGTGAGGTAGAGAGCAAAAAGAAATCCGGCGACGATCGGCAATACGACGAGCGAGCGGCCGTCATGAATGGCTTCGGGAATCATCGCATGCGCGACCATTCCCAAGACCGCGCCGCCGGCGAGGCCTTCGAGAAAGACGCGGTCGAAGGGCGCCGAGTTGCCGATATAGAGATTTCCGACCAGGGCCGCGAGAACGCCGGCGACAAGCACAACCGACCACAGCCCGAAGATCGTTGCGGGCCGAAAACCTGCGCGCGTCAACATCGCAGCGCTGGCCGCTGCTTCCGGGACGCCGCCCAAAAACATGCCGAGCATCAGCGTCAACGACATCGACGCGAAAGCGGTGAATTGCGATCCGATGACCAAACATCCCGGAATGGTGTCCAAAATATTGCCGAAGACGATGGCAAGACCGGCGCCGGGGCCGGCTTCGGAAAGCATTTTCTGCGCCTCGCTGCGGCTCAGATGCGCAAGACTGCTCGACGCCACTTCGGCCCAAGCGGCGGCTCGAGTGCCGCTGCGGCTCAGGTTGGTAATCGCTCGTTCGTGACTCAAGTGCTCGACGGCTCGCGCCATCAATCTGTCGGATGCGATCAACCGCTCGAAGTCGTCCTTGGCGATTTCCAAGAGAGACGTGTCTTCGATTGCTCGAATCGTGGCCGTGCGCGAGTGTCCGCTCAACAACGCCATTTCGCCGAACGCCTTGCCGGGCCCGAGTTCGGCGATGCGATGGACCGGGCTTTGCGGCGCGGCCGGCGCTTCGGCCTCCGCGAGCACTTCCACGCGACCGCGTTCGACGATGAAAAGAGCGTTGCCGGGATCGCCGGCTCGAAACACCACCTCGTCTGCGCGCAGGCGGCGGACAATGATGGAGTGCAATATGCCCTCGATATCGTCGGGCGGTAGGTGGCGCAACAGATCGCAATTCGCCAGAAGTTCGATGACGCCCTTTTTTTCCGCCTGCTTGCGGCCGAGCGCATAATCACGAAAGCGCGTCGGCAAACGAATTGCGGCACCCTTTTCGTCCAGGAAGAGCGAGACGGTGTAATAAATGACGGCGCCGCAGGCGAAGCCGAGAGCGACGAGCGACCAAGCGGAGGCCGGCGAGAATCCGTTTCGCTGAAGTTCTTCCGTACCTCGAAAACCCAGATCGATCGCCAGCGCACTGATCAAGGTGCCGGCAGCAAAAGCAAGCAGGCAGGCCAAGATTCGCTTGGAGATGGGAAAATAGAGGCCGATGGCGGCTCCCAACAACGACGACGAGGTCGTCAGGAAGCCCAGGAATGCGGCGCCTATCGGCAGCGTTGCCAACATCATTTTGCGAACATGCCGCTGTAACCGCCGGAGACGAGGGCCGAGGCGTCCGTCAGCGCGATGATCGCGTCGATGCCACCAGGCGAGGCCATATATTTCGGACGCCAGACAGGGTTGAATTTCTCTTTGTAGCGGCGCAGACCGGCGAAATTGTAAAATTGCTCGCCATGACCGAAGACCAGCGCGCCGATTTTGGCCCAGGCCGGCGCCAGCTTGCGCGCTTCGAGACCGGACAGCGGCGCGAGCCCCAAATTGAACCAGCGAAAGCCTTGCGTCTTTGCCCACAGGCATAGCTCGACGAACAGGAAATCCATCGCGCCCTGCGGCGCGTCGTTTGCCTGGCGCATAAGGTCGACCGATGCTTCTTCGTTCCTGGCGGACACCAAGATGTTGGCAAAGGCTTTGATCTCGCCGTTGACCTTGAGGACGCCGCAGGGCGAGCGTTTCAAATAGGCTTCGTCGAAAAAACCAAGCGTGAAGCGCTTTTCACGTGCGCCCTTGGTCATCAGCCACTGGTCCGAGATCCGTTTCAGCTTGGGCAGGATCGCCGCCACGCACTCTTTCGGCACGACTTGGAACACCGCGCCTTCTTTTTGCGCGCGGGCACGGCTATTTCGCAAGTTGGCCCATTTTTTTCCGATGAGATCGAATTCCGCCAACGGAACGCGGGCTTCTTCGCCGAGCTTCAGGAACGAGAAGCCGAGATCGACATAGCGTTGCAAGTGCGCGGAATCGATCTGATAGTAGACGGCTCGCACGTTGCGCGCGTCGCACATCTCGCGGAAACGCCAGATCAATTCAGCGATGCGTTCCGGCGGACCGACGGGGTCGCTGAACGCGATCCAACTTCGGCCCTGAACACCGAACATCAAGAAAGCGTCACCGGTTTCGGAGAAGAGCAACGATTTGTCGCCGAGAAAGGCGAGGCCGGCGTCGGCCGCCGGCGAGGCGGCGATGATGGGCGCCGCATGGTCAATCTCGTCAACGCTCACGGTGTGGGGGCGCGTGCTCTTGACTTGCAGCAGACGCCACAGCGCGATTGCGGCTGCGGCGATGGCAACCGCCAGCGTCGCCCGCAGGAAGCGCGGCGCGTCGGCCTCGAATTCGAATTGCCACCAAAGGTCGCCGCTGTATTGGACGTTGCTGTAGGCGAAGAGCCCAAGCCAAATCGATGCGCCCACGAATACGGCGATGGTGACGAGCCAGCCGGGCGTAAGAGGCTCTTCGAAGACGGCGGAACGACGGTGAAAGGCGTCGCCACCGAGCGCCAACGCAATCATCGCCACGATCATGACCAGAGCTTCCTCGAAATCGAGGCCCTTGGCGAGAGATGCGGCAGCGCCGAAGGCGAGGGCGATCATGGTGAAGGTCCATGCCGCGGCGGTGCGTTGAAACAAACCGCGGGCGAGGACAAGAAGGGCAAAGCCGGTCAAGCTTGCCGCGAGATGCGACATTTCGACGACCGCAAGCGGTAAGATGTGCCGCAGGATTTCCCTGCGCACATCGAGCGTTGGCGTTGCTCCGGAGAGCAGAAGTACAAGTCCGGCGATCGCCACAAGCGCGCCAGCCGCGCGCGGGGCGATGTTGCGAGCGATGATCTCAGCTATCGCCGTTGCCCGTTTTATCGGAGCCGCCGCACGCTGCACGGCGGCGATTGCAACGCGCCGCTGCGCAACTGCCATCGTGACGACAGCAATAGCCATCGGCACGAGATAGTAGGCGACACGATAAAGGATCAAGGCGGCCACCATGCGGTCGTTCCCGACCGGCGACAACAACAGAAGCACCGCCTCGAACGAACCGAGGCCGGCGGGAATCCCGCTTGCGGCAGCCGCGGTCGAGGCAAGCGCAAACGCCGCGAGCGTGGGCAGAAGATGCGCAGCGTCTTGGCCGAGCAGGGTCGTGAGTGCCAAGCCGGCGAACAAGGCATCCGCAACGCCGAGCGCGATCTGGGCGAGCGCTATGCGGGGCGAGGGGATAGGCGCGTCGATCGAACCCAAGCGCAGTGGAGCGCGTCTCGCGGCAGCAAGCGCCGGATAGAGGGCTAAGGCGATCAAGAGAGCGACGCCGACCATCATTGCCACGCCGGGCGACATGCCGAGGCGCGCGACGGCCTGTGGCGCGCCAATCAAGGCGACGCTGAGAAGGCCCGCCATGCCGAATACGAAACTCGATTCAGTAAAGATGGAAACATAGCCGGCGCCGCGCGCGCCCAAGCCGAGCGGCTCATAGAAGCGCCAGCGCAAGGCGCCGGCGGACAAGACGGAGACGCCGACGGTTTGGCCGATCGCGTTGGCGAGCAGCCCAATATAGAGAGCGCGCCCAACCGGCACTTCAAGCTTGAGCGCGCGCAACGCAAGTACGTCCTGCAACGACATCGCCACATAGCTGAGGCCGGCGAGACCCATAGCCGCGAAGAACGGCCAGAGCCCCGACTTGCCGACGGCCGTCTCGATCTCGTCCAGGCTCGTGTCGGACAATTCATTGTGAATCGCCAGAAGGCAGAGGGCAAATAGGGCGAGCGGCAGGGCAGCCCAAAGCCAACGGGCGAGGCTCGCGGCGGCAGGCGCTTTTTCGCTGGTCGTCTCGGCGGTCATGGCTCGTCGTAGGCAAGGCTTCTGTTAAACTGGCGTCGGCGTTCACTATCAGGGAACAAGCTCGAGTGCGGGGTCTATCTTACCACGGTGTCAAATTTCGGCTGCGCCGGGCATTTTGTCTCTTCTTGACCTTTCTCTGCTGTTGCGCCGCGAAAAATGCCATTGCGGAGACGTCGCTAAGGGCCAACGCCGACGGGATATTGGAATTTCAGGTCGCGCAGCCATCGCGAACGCTGGTCGTCTTTCTGTCCGGCGATGGGGGGCTGTGGGGCGACCTCGACGTGCAATTGGCAAAGCGAATGGCGCAAGAAGGATATGCGGTCGTCGGCCTCGACTCGCGCATGTGGTTCGAGGGCGAACGCAAGCCCAATGAGATCGCCGCCCTGGTCGCGGATCTGATGCGGCAATACTTGGCACGAACACATGCGACGCGCGTGGTACTCGCCGGCTATTCGTTTGGGGCCGACGCGATTCCGGTCGCCTATAATCGACTGGCGCCGGAATGGCGGGCCAAGATTGCGGCGCTGCTGCTCATCAGTCCGTCGCGCCTGACGATGTTGCAGGTGACGTTGGCGGAGCGCACCGGCCTTGTTACCGGCGACTACAATCTGGTTCCGGAATTTGCAAAGCTGCCGGGCGCAGCTTCGATCTGCGTCTATGGGCTCGCCGAAGCCGGCAGTGCGGGTTGCTCCTTGCCGCAATTGAGCGGCGCGACTTCGATCGCGCTGCCCGGCGGTCACCACTTCGAGAACAACGGCAAGGACATGAGCGATCAGGTGATGGCGGCGTTGAAGGCGAAGGGCTTGCCCTGAGAGGCCGCTAGCGGCGCGGCTTTGCCCGCGCGGTCGGCGTTGCGGTCCACGGATCGTCCGGCCAATGGTGCTTGGGGTAGCGGCCTTTGAGGTCGCGCTTCACCTCGGGATAGCCGTTGGCCCAGAAGCTCTTCAGATCGCGCGTGACCTGGACCGGGCGGCGCGCGGGCGACAGCAGGTGCAACGTCAGCGGCACGCGGCCGGCACCGATCGCGGGGGTATCGGCGAGGCCGAACATTTCCTGCAAACGAACGGCAAGCGCGGGCGCCTCGGCGCTGTAGTCGATGCGCAGGTGCGAACCGCTCGGCACGGTGATGTGAGTGGGGGCGAGGGTGTCGAGGCGCTTCTTCTTTTCCCAATCAAAGAGGCTCGTGAGCGCGCCTGCCAAATCGATGCGCGCGAAATCGCTGGCCCGCCCGATGCCGGCGATGAAAGGCAAAAGCCAGTCTTCGAGCGTCGCGAGAAGCGCGTCATCCGACAGGTCGGGCCAAGCTCCATCGGGCTCAAGCTTGCGAACGAAGGCCGCGCGCATGCGAAGCGCTTCGAGTTCGTCGGTCCACGGTAGCGCGCGCAAGCCGAGGTCGCGGATGCCGGTCAGGACGGCCGCGGCGATCTTGGCGGGATCGGGTTTCTTCAACGGCCGTTCGGCGAGCGTGAGTGCGTGCAGGCGATCTTCTTCGCGTGCGACGACAACGCGTTCGCGCGCGGCCCAGGTGATGATTTGCTCGCTTTCGATATGTTCGGCGAAGAGTTCTTCGATCTCGGCGAGCGTCAGCGGCGCCGCTTGATGAATGCGCGCATTGGCGCCGGCGCCG
>Ga0209069_10001690_pt1 | contig 11293 bp, 8 predicted proteins | sample Str013_2_FD_187202 | JGI IMG/M metagenome (GOLD analysis project Ga0209069, IMG submission 187202) | Freshwater sediment microbial communities in response to fracking from Pennsylvania, USA - Straight Creek_MetaG_SC_2013 (SPAdes) (version 2) | ecosystem: Environmental > Aquatic > Freshwater >...
TGCCAATGGCGGCCGGAGATGGTTGCATACGGATTTTAGATTGTGGCTGCAAACCGCGCCCGAACGCCGGGATGCGTTTTGGGCCATTGGTTACAATGCCAATTGTTGTCATCCTCGGGCTTGTCCCGAGGATCCATTCCCCAGCGTGTTCGTTTTCTGATGGATCCTCGGGACAAGCCCGAGGATGACAATTTCTGTGGCATGGCCGGTGCAGTGCTTTGCTGTGGGGAGAGGGGAAGTCGCCAATCACCCCATCCACCAGCGCTGGTACATCTGGCCACCATCGTGGTCGGCGCTGCCACTGAGGTCGCCGTGGGCAACCTTGGCGGAGTGGATCGCCACGAAGTTGTTGAACATCAACACCACCGCGCCGCCGTCGTCGTGCAGGATTTGCTGCATTTCGGCATACTTCGCCGCGCGTTTGGCATCGTCCGCCTCGGCCCGGGCCGATTTGAGCAGCTCGTTGAAACGGGCGTTGTTCCAGGACGTGTCGTTCCAGGCGGCATTGGCCGCGTAGGCGGTTGAGAACATCATATCGGCGCTGGGCCGGCCCGACCAGTAGGACAGGCACCAGGGCTTGCGCATCCAGACCAGGTCCCAATAGGTCTCCGGCGCCTCCTTGACGACGTTTATGTCGATGCCAGCCTTGCGGGCCGATGCCTTGATGAGCTGTGCCGCATCGACCGCGCCGGGGAAGGCAACGTCGGAGGCAGACAGATCGACCTTGAGATTGTTCAGCCCCACCGACTTCAGCAGCGCCTTGGCCTTGTCTGGGTCGTAACTGTGCTTTGGGTCGGGCGAGGTCGCGTATTTGAGCGCCGGGGCAATCGGATTATCGTCGGCCGCCGTGCCCTGGCCCGACAGGATGCGCTTGACCATCTCGTCCCGGTTGATCGCGTATTTCAGCGCCTGGCGCACGTTGACATTGTCAAACGGCGCAACCGTGCAGTTCATTGGCGCGACGTAGTGGCCAAAGCCGGTGACCTCGGCGACCCGCAAGTCCTTGCGCCGCTTGATCTGCGCCACGATGCGTGGATCGGCCCGGTCGGCATAGTGCACCTGGCCGCCCAGCACCGCGTTCTGCCGCGCGCCGGCATCGGGGATCGACTGTAGCTCCACCTCGTCGAACCAGGGGCCTTCAGTGCGGTGATAGTTGGTGTTGCGGTGCGCCGTGAGTTTCGCGCCGGGTTGGAACTTGTCCATCACGAATGGCCCGGTGCCGATGCCAAGCGCGAAATCCGGCTGGCCGTCCTTGGCCGCGAAGATGGTCAGGTGCGGATCGCTGGCCACGAACGGAAAGTCGGCATTGGCCTCGGTCAACGTGAACACCACGGTATCGGCGCCATCGGCCTTGACGCTGGCGATGCCCGACAGCACCGGCTTGACGACCGATCTCACCTTGGGGTCGCGGTGACGGTTGAAGGAGGCCACGACATCGTCGGCTGTCAGCGACTTGCCATTGTGGAAGGTGACGCCCTTGCGCAGCTTGAATACCCACCGCTTGCCGCCATCGGACGGCTCGAAGCTCTCGGCAAGGTCGGGCTGCGCAGCGTTTTTGGTGTCGAGGGTGACAAGGCCATTGCCCACGATCTGCCCGGCGTCGGTCATGAACTGGTCGGCCCAGGTCGCCGGGTCGAAACTGTCCTTGGCCCCGCCCTGGGCAATCACCGCCTTGAACGTGCCGCCCTTCTTGGGGACTGAGGGCGCGGGCGTTCCGGCGGCAAAAGCGCTATCCGCTGCGGCCAGCGACAAGCCGGCGGCAAGCGAGAGCTGGATGAACTCGCGGCGGCTCATCCCATCGCGCTGATCATTGTTGGCCATTGCAACCTTCCCCTGGCGTCATCAAGTGCTGGACCTGACTACAACAGCCAATGGCGTCATCAATCGGGCAGCCGCCAAAGCAGTAGTGCGTGGGCCGCCGCCGGGCAAGCGCGGTGGACAAGTTGCGCGGTCTGATGTCTGCTGGATGCGGCGAAGGAGGCGGCGATGTTCACAAGCGCGATGCGGTTCGGCCTCGGCGACGACATCGAGGCGCTGCGCGAGACCGTGCACAAGTTCGCGCAAGAGCGGATCGCGCCGCAGGCTGCGCGGATAGACCGGGACAACAGTTTTCCGCCGGAGCTCTGGCGCGAGCTGGGCGGGCTCGGCCTGCTCGGCATCACCGCCGATCCCGCTTATGGCGGCGCGGGCATGGGCTACCTCGCCCATTGCGTGGCAATGGAGGAGATCAGCCGGGCTTCGGCCTCGGTGGCGCTGTCCTATGGCGCGCATTCCAACCTGTGCGTCAACCAGATCAACCGCCACGGCACGCCGGAGCAGAAGGCGCGCTACCTTCCAAAGCTGATCAGCGGCGAGCATGTGGGTGCGCTGGCGATGTCGGAGCCGGAGTCCGGGTCCGACGTGGTGTCGATGAAGCTGCGGGCCGAGGCGCAAGGCAATCGCGGCTACCGGCTCAACGGCGGCAAGATGTGGATCACCAATGGGCCGGATGCGGCCACGCTAGTGGTCTACGCCAAGACCGATCCGGCGGCGGGCGCCAAAGGCATCACCGCCTTCATCATTGAGCGCGGCTTTGCGGGCTTCCGCTCCGGCGCGAAACTCGACAAGCTGGGAATGCGTGGCTCCAACACCTGCGAGCTGATTTTCGAGGATTGCGAAGTGCCCGCCGCAAATGTGCTCGGCGCGGTGGGAGGTGGCGTCAAGGTGCTGATGTCCGGGCTCGACTATGAGCGCGTGGTGCTGGCGGGCGGACCGCTCGGCATCATCGCGGCGGCGATGGATGTGGTGATGCCCTATGTCCACGCCCGCAAGCAGTTCGGCACGCCCATCGGCGAGTTCCAGCTCATGCAGGGCAAGCTCGCCGATATGTACACGACGATGACGGCGTGCCGCGCTTACGTCTATGCGGCGGCGGCGGCCTGCGACCGGGGCGAGACATCGCGCAAGGACGCGGCGGGATGCATTCTGTATGCCGCCGAAAAAGCGACTCAGGTGGCGCTGGACGCCATCCAGATTCTCGGCGGCAACGGCTACATCAACGACTATCCCACCGGGCGGCTGCTGCGCGATGCCAAGCTGTATGAGATCGGCGCGGGCACCAGCGAAATAAGGCGGATGCTGATCGGCCGCGAGCTGTTCGCGGAGACGGCGTGAGATGGCGGCGAAGGAAAACGGGGCGCGCCACCTGGCCGCAATCGAGGCTGTGCGCAAAGCAGCCGAGGCTGCGATGGCGGGAGGTGGTGACAAGGCGCGCGAGCGTCACACGGCGCGAGGAAAATTGCTGCCGCGCGAGCGGGTTGCGCGGCTGATTGATCCGGGTTCACCGTTTCTCGAAGTCGGGCTGTTCGCCGCGCACGGCTGCTATGATGGCGATGCGCCATCGGCTGGGCTAATCACGGGCGTCGCCCGCGTCAGTGGGCGCGACTGCATGATCGTTGCCAACGATGCCACGGTGAAGGGCGGCACATACTATCCGCTGACAGTGAAGAAGCACCTGCGGGCGCAGGAGATCGCGGAGCAGAACCGGCTGCCCTGCATCTATCTCGTCGATTCCGGCGGCGCCAACCTGCCGAACCAGGACGAGGTGTTCCCCGACCGCGACCACTTCGGCCGCATATTCTTCAACCAGGCGCAGATGTCGGCCAAGGGCATCGCCCAGATCGCGGTGGTCATGGGCTCCTGCACGGCGGGCGGTGCATATGTGCCGGCCATGGCGGACGAGAGCATCATCGTGCGCGGGCAGGGCACGATATTCCTGGCCGGGCCGCCGCTGGTGAAGGCTGCGACCGGCGAGGTGGTGAATGCCGAGGACCTGGGCGGCGGCGACGTGCACACGCGGCTGTCGGGCGTGGCCGACCATCTGGCAGACAATGACGATCACGCGCTTGAGCTGGCGCGGGCTGCGATTGCCAATCTCAACACGGAGAAGAAAGCCGGGGTCGTACTGGCGGAAGTCGAGGAGCCGAGGCTGGATGCAAGCGAGTTGCTGGGCATCGTCCCATTCGATCCGCGAACGCCTTATGATGTCCGCGAGGTCATCGCCCGGATCGTGGATGGCTCGCGGATGCACGAGTTCAAGGCGCGCTATGGCGCAACGCTGGTCACCGGCTTCGCCCACATCCACGGCATTCCCGTTGGCATCATCGCCAACAATGGCGTGCTGTTTTCCGAAAGCGCGCTGAAGGGCGCTCATTTCATCGAGCTGTGCTGCCAGCGCCACATTCCGCTGGTGTTCCTGCAAAACATCACCGGCTTCATGGTGGGCCGCGCGGCGGAAGCGGGCGGCATCGCCAAGGATGGCGCCAAGCTGGTGACGGCGGTGGCGAGCGCTGCCGTCCCGAAGGTGACGGTGATCATCGGCGGCTCCTACGGTGCGGGCAATTACGGCATGTGCGGGCGGGCCTACGAGCCGCGCTTCCTGTGGACCTGGCCGAATGCCCGAATCGCGGTGATGGGCGGCGAGCAGGCGGCGGGCGTGCTCGCCTCGGTGCGGCGTGAAGGGCTGGAGCGGCAGGGCAAGACCTGGAGCGCGGAGGCCGAGGCCGAGTTCAAGCGCCCGACTGTCGAGCAGTTCGAGCGCCAGAGCCAGCCGCTCTATGCCTCGGCGCGGCTGTGGGACGACGGCATCATCGACCCGCGCGACACCCGCAATGTGCTCGGCCTGTCGCTGTCCGCCGCGCTGAACGCGCCGGTCCCCGAAACCCGCTTCGGCCTGTTCAGGATGTAGGCGGCGCATGTTCCAAAAACTGCTCATAGCCAATCGCGGCGAAATCGCCTGCCGGGTGGTGCGGACGGCGCGGCGCATGGGCATCGCGACGGTCGCCGTCTATTCCGACGCCGACGCCCGCGCGCTGCATGTGGCGGAGGCGGACGAAGCACTGCGGATCGGGGCTGCCCCGGCTGCCGAAAGTTACCTCAACATCGCCGCGATCATCGACGCCGCCAAGAGCGCCAAGGCGGACGCGATTCATCCCGGCTACGGGTTCCTGTCCGAGAACGCCGCATTCGCCGATGCGTGCGAGGCTGCCGGCATCGTGTTCGTGGGACCGCCTGCGCAAGCAATGCGCATCATGGGCCTGAAGGACGAGGCCAAGCGCGTGATGGCGGCGGCGGGCGTGCCGATTGCGCCCGGCTATCAGGGTGGCTCGCAGGACGCCAAGCTGCTGGCGGCGGAGGCACGCAAGATCGGCTTCCCGCTGCTCATAAAAGCTGTGGCAGGTGGCGGCGGCAAGGGCATTCGCCGCGTGGACAGCGCCGGTGAGTTCGCGGCAGCGCTGGCGGCGGCGCAGGGCGAGGGGCAGTCCAGCTTCGGCGATGGCCGCGTACTGCTAGAAAAATACATCGCCACGGCGCGGCACATCGAGATGCAGGTGTTCGCCGATAGTCACGGCAACATCGTGCATCTGTTCGAGCGCGACTGCTCGCTCCAGCGCCGCCACCAGAAGGTGATCGAGGAAGCGCCTGCGCCGGGTATGACTCCGGAGCTGCGCGCGGCCATGGGCAAGGCGGCCATCGAAGCGGCGCGGGCCGTGGGCTATCGCGGCGCGGGCACAGTCGAATTCCTGGTGGATGCCAGCGAAGGGCTGCGGGCGGACCGATTCTACTTCATGGAGATGAACACGCGCCTGCAAGTCGAACATCCGGTGACCGAGGCAATCACCGGGCTCGATCTGGTGGAGTGGCAATTGCGCGTGGCGGCGGGCGAGCGGCTGCCGCTTGGGCAGGAGGAAATCGCGATCAACGGCCACGCCTTCGAGGCGCGCATCTATGCCGAGGATCCAGCCCACGACTTCCGGCCCGCGCCGGGGCGGATTGAGGGCATCCGCTTCCCAATTGATGAGGCGCGCATCGACACCAGCGTGCAGGCGGGCGATGAGATCACGCCGCACTACGATCCGATGATCGCCAAGCTGATTGTTCACGGCGCGGATCGTGAGGCGGCGCTGGCAAAGTTGACTCGGGCGCTCGATGCCAGCCTGGTCAGCGGCATCACCACCAACATCGCGTTCCTCTCCCGGCTCAGCGCGGATGCTGATGTTGCCGCGGGGCGGGTCGATACCGGACTGATCGGCCGGGCCATGACTGCGCTGGCGGAGGAAGCGCCGCCGACACAAAATGCCGTCGCCATCGCGGCGCTGGCGCATCTCGACCTTCTCACCGCACCAGAGGGAAGCGATCCGTGGGCGACATTGACAGGCTGGCGCGCCTGGGGCGCCGCCGAGCGGACGCTGCCGCTGCGCTGGAGCGGCGGGACTGTCGAGCCGCGCATTCGCGTGCTGGGCAGGCGGCGCTTCGAAGTGCTGACGTCAGCGGGAGTGGTGACAATCGCCGTTACCGCAGAGGGAATTGAGCTGGACGGCCAGCCGATCGCCCCAATCGTCAGCGCCTATCACGGCGGCATCGACATTCTCGTTGGCCCTGGCGAGCGCGCGGGATTCAAGACAGGCGCGGCATCGGGCAGTGAAGCGGGCCTTGATGGGAACGCAGTTTCAATCGTCTCGCCCATGCCCGGCACGCTCAAGAGCGTCGCCGTCTCCGTGGGTGCAACAGTCGCCAAGGGCGACCGGCTGGCCGTGGTCGAGGCCATGAAGACGGAATACGCGCTCAACGCGCCGCGCGACGGGATCGTCGCCGAAGTGCTGGCGGCGGCGGGCGACAGCGTGGCGGCGGGCGCGGTCATCGTGAAATTGCGGACGGATTGACCGGATGCGCCAACTTGCGCCAAGCTGGCTGCCGGACTTGATGGAGCGCGCGAATGACTGACATGGCAGGCCACCTCTCCAAGGCGCAACTGGCGGACAATTTTTCCGACCTGCACCCGCCCCTGTCGCGCCACGAAGCCGCCGTCGAGGCCGACCGCTGCTACTTCTGCCACGACGCGCCCTGCATCAACGCCTGCCCCACCGGCATCGACATCCCCTTGTTCATCCGCGAGATTTCGACAGGCAACGCGAATGGCGCGGCCAAGACCATCCTCTCCCAGAACATCCTCGGCGGCATGTGCGCGCGCGTCTGCCCCACCGAGACGCTGTGCGAGCAGGCCTGCGTACGCGAGGCGGCCGAGGGCAAGCCGGTCAAGATCGGGCATCTGCAACGCTTCGCCACCGACGCGCTGATGGCGGCGGGTGGCCAGCCGTTCCAGCGTGCCAAGCCGACGGGCAAGCGCGTGGCGGTGGTCGGTTCAGGGCCGGCGGGTCTGTCCTGCGCGCACCGGCTGGCCATGCATGGGCACGAGGTGACGATCTTCGAAGCGCGGCCAAAGGCGGGCGGGCTCAATGAGTACGGCATCGCGGCTTACAAGACCGTAGACGAGTTTGCGCAACGCGAAATCAAGTTCATCCTCGGGATTGGTGGCATAAAGATCGAGAACGGCAAAGCGCTCGGGCATGAGTTGAAGTTGGCGGAGCTGGCCAAGAGTCATGACGCCGTGTTCCTTGGGCTGGGACTTGCTGGCGTCAATGGCCTCGGCGTGCCGGGCGAGGAGTTGAAGGGTGTCGAGGACGCCATCGCCTTCATCGCGGACCTGCGGCAAGCCAAGGACAAATCGAAGTTGAAGGTTGGCCGCCGGGTGGTCGTGATCGGCGGCGGCATGACGGCAATCGACGCTGCGGTGCAGTCAAAGCTGCTGGGCGCGGAGGACGTGACCATCCTCTACCGGCGCGGCAAGGAGCACATGAAGGCGAGCGAATACGAGCAGGACTTGGCGCAAACCAAAGGTGTACGGATCAAGCATTGGGCGCAGCCGCGCGAGATTTTGGGCAAAGCCGGCAAGGTGATTGCGGTCGAGTGCGACTACACGGCGGAAAAGGCGGGCAAATTGGCGGTGACAGGCGAAACCATGCGCATCGAGGCCGACACGGTGATGAAGGCCATCGGCCAGGCGTTCGTGAGCGATCCGCTCGGCGGGCTGGTCGAAATGAGTGGTGGGCGCATCAAGGTCGATGCCGGTCGCCGCACCAGCGCCGCGAAAATCTGGGCGGGCGGCGACTGCATTGCGGGCGGCAAGGATTTAACGGTGGCCGCCGTCGAGGACGGCAAGCAGGCGGCTGAGTCGATCCACAAATTCCTCAGCGGTCAAACCTGATGTTGCCTACCGGCTCATCGAACCTATTTTGTCATCCTCGGGCTTGTCCCGAGGATCCATGGACCCGCAGGCAAAAGGGCCGGTTGGACGATGGATCCTCGGGACAAGCCCGAGGATGACAGAACTTGGATTGGAATCCTCCGGAGACGTCCCATGGCTGACCTTCGCTCCAGCTTCCTCGGCATCAAATCGCCCAATCCGTTCTGGCTGGCGTCCGCGCCGCCGACGGACAAGGAATACAACGTCGTCCGCGCCTTCAAGGCGGGTTGGGGCGGCGTGGTCTGGAAGACGCTCGGCGAGGCCGGGCCGCCCATCGTCAATGTCAACGGCCCGCGTTACGGCTATGTGCACGGCCCCGACCGGCGCGTGCTCGGCTTCAACAATATCGAGCTGATCACGGATCGTCCGCTGGAAGTGAACCTGCGCGAGATCGCTGCGGTCAAGAAGGCGTGGCCGGATCGTGCCGTGGTCGTCTCGCTGATGGTGCCGTGCGAGGAGAAATACTGGGTTGACATCCTGAAGCAGGTCGAGACCACCGGCTGCGATGGCGTCGAACTCAATTTCGGCTGCCCGCATGGCATGAGCGAACGCGGCATGGGCTCTGCCGTCGGCCAGGTGCCCGAATACATCGAAATGGTCGCGCGCTGGTGCAAGGCGCACACCCGGATGCCGGTGATCGTCAAGCTGACGCCGAACATAACGGATGTGCGGTTTCCGGCGCGGGCGGCGAAAAAGGGTGGCGCGGACGCGGTGTCGCTGATCAACACGATTTCGTCGATCGTCAGTGTCGATCTCGACTCGTTCTCGCCCAATCCGAGCATCGACGGCAAGGGCAGCCATGGCGGCTATTGCGGCCCGGCGGTCAAGCCCATCGCGCTCAACATGGTGGCGGAAATCGCGCGCGACCGCGAGACGCATGGGATGCCGATCTCGGGCATCGGCGGCATCACCACCTGGCGCGATGCGGCCGAATTCATGGCGCTCGGCGCGGGCAACGTGCAGGTCTGCACGGCGGCGATGACCTACGGCTTCAAGTTGGTTCAGGAAATGATCTCGGGCCTCAGCGGCTGGATGGATGAGAAGGGATACACGTCGGTCGATCAGATCGTTGGCCGCGCCACGCCCAATGTCACCGATTGGCAGTTCCTAAATCTCAACTACATCACCAAGGCCAAGATCGACCAGGACCTCTGCATCAAATGTGGCCGCTGCCACATCGCCTGCGAGGACACATCGCACCAGGCGATCACCGCGATGGTGGACGGCAAGCGGCATTTCGAGGTGATCGAGGCCGAATGCGTCGGCTGTAACCTGTGCGTGAGCGTCTGCCCGGTGGAGAACTGCATCGACATGGTGCAGATGGTGAAGGGTGTTGATCCGCGCACGAAGCAGAAGATCAACGCCAAGCCCGCGAACTGGACGACGCACCCGAACAATCCGGCAAGGAAGGTGGTTGCGGAGTAGGGGCGGACGAGACGGTATCGCATTCCGCTTGCCCCGAGCCCCGCGCTCCTGTACAACCTGCGCCATCTCACACACGGATCTGGCATTGCGGCTTCCGGTGGCTCTTGCAACCGAACGTTTCCGCCGTGCTCCGGTGGCCTCCCGACAATGCGGGGCTTCTTCGATCCGTGGAGGACCAACCGGAACTGGAGCTACAACCTATGACGTTGCCCGCATACAATATGCGTCAGCTGCTGGAAGCTGGCGTCCACTTTGGCCATCAAAGCCATCGCTGGAACCCGAAGATGCAGAACTACATTTTCGGCGCACGGAACAACATCCACATCATCGACCTCGCCCAGACTGTGCCGTTGCTGCACCAGGGGCTGCTCGCGGTGAGCGATGCTGTCGCAAAAGGCGGCCGCGTGCTGTTCGTGGGCACCAAGCGGCAGGCGTCCGACGCCATCGCCGACGCGGCCAAGCGCTGCGCGCAATACTACATCAACCGGCGCTGGCTGGGCGGCACGCTCACCAACTGGAAGACCATCAGCCAGTCGATCCGCCGCCTGAAGCAGCTTGACGAGACGCTGGCCTCGGGCGCGCAGGGGCTCACCAAGAAGGAGCAGCTCGGTCTCACCCGCGAGCGCGACAAGCTGGAAGTGGCGCTCGGCGGCATCAAGGACATGGGCGGCCTGCCCGACATCCTGTTCGTGATCGACACCAACAAGGAGGCCATCGCCATTGCTGAAGCCCGCAAGCTCGGCATCCCGGTGATCGGTATCGTCGATAGCAACTCCAATCCCGACCACATCAACTTCCCCATCCCCGGCAACGACGATGCTGGCCGCGCCATCACGCTCTACTGCGATCTGTTCGCGCGCGCCGCCATCGACGGCATCGACCGGGCGCAAGGCAGCCACGGCGTTGACGCGGGCGAGGCGGTGGAGCCGCATATTGGCGAGTTGCCGGAAGCAGGAGCCGAGCACGCGGCCAATGGCGCCGCCAAGGCAGCGCCAAAGGGCACCTACAAGGGGCTCGACGCGCCCGTTGGCCTGGCAGACGATCTCAAGCGCATCGAGGGCATCAGCCAGAAGTTCGAGACCAAGCTCAACGATCTCGGCGTCTACCACTTCTGGCAGATGAGCAAGCTGACGCCCGACGAGATCAGCGCCATCGACAATGCCATGAAGCTGCGCGGCAAAATCACCAAGGACGACTGGATCGGCAAGGCCAGGAAACTCCAGGCCGAGGCCGAAGAGGTCAACTAGCCTTCCGACCCCGCGTTTACGTCATGGCCGCGAAGGCGGCCACCCACGCATCTGGCCGCTCGCGCTTGGAGAGTTGCGCGGGTGGCCGCCTTCGCGGCCATGACGGTATCATCGGATTGAACCCTATTCGAAAGGATCGCGATCATGGCGGACATCACCGCAGCAATGGTCAAGGAACTGCGCGAGCGCTCGGGCGCCGGCATGATGGACTGCAAGAACGCCCTCACCGAGACCAAGGGAAATATGGAAGACGCCATCGACTGGCTGCGCAAAGCGGGTCTGGCCAAGCATTCCAAGAAGGCGGGGCGCATCGCCGCCGATGGCCTCATCGCCATTGCCGGCGAAAAGCACAAGGCTGCGGTGATCGAGGTCAACTCCGAGACCGACTTCGTGGCGCGCAACGAGCAGTTCCAGAAGATGGTGCGCGACATCGCCGGCGTCGCCCCAAGGTCGGCGGCGACTTCGACAAGTTGAAGGCCGCCAAGCTCGGCAATGGCAC
>Ga0209069_10001692_pt1 | contig 11290 bp, 7 predicted proteins | sample Str013_2_FD_187202 | JGI IMG/M metagenome (GOLD analysis project Ga0209069, IMG submission 187202) | Freshwater sediment microbial communities in response to fracking from Pennsylvania, USA - Straight Creek_MetaG_SC_2013 (SPAdes) (version 2) | ecosystem: Environmental > Aquatic > Freshwater >...
ACTCTACTACCTCCTCGGTTGGGCCATCTACCCAGCACTGGCTGTCTGGTATCTCGCCGGCATGGCAATCCTGCTCCGCTATCAACCCGGCACCTGGGTCTGTCGGTTGCTTGGTTGCCAACTACTCATTCCCAGCGTCGCTGTTCCGCTCTCGCTCATCGGTACTTTTGGCGTCATGTATCTCTGCCACTACAGCGTAGACAATCTTTCGCTCATGGCCCTTACCATTTCCACCGGCATATTATTCTCCTTTAAAACGGCATCGTGAAATTGTTTGTAGGTCATTTTCTTACTATCCACCAATTCCTTTTTTAGAGAATAAAATTGTTGTCCGCCCAGCATGTACGCGATTTGATACAACGGACCATATCCCCCGGTAAATGACCGGCGCACTTCGCCTTCTGCATTTGCCCTTTCATGACCTACCCTGTCTACCAAAAAATCAATGCATTGTTGCGGCGTCCAATTGCCCAAATGATAATTCAGTGAAAATATTATTCTTGCACAACGGTGCATGCGCCAAAACAGCATACCCACTTTGTCTTCGGGCGATTGTGGGAAATTCATGTCCCATAAAAGAAATTCCCAGTACAATGACCAGCCTTCGGTCCAGAATGGTGTAAAGAAATTGCGGTATGCTTTATAACGATCATTCATAAATCCCTGCAGGTGATGACCGGCAATTAATTCATGGTGAACAGTAGCTCGGGAAAAATGAGGGTTGTTTCCACGCATACTCATCAGTTTTGCTTCTTCCTCCATTGTATTGGTGGGATAGGAGATAATTATTTCTTCACCGCCAAGAAAGAAAGGGCTTACCAGTTGCCGTTGTGCACTCATCATACTCATCCGCCATGTTTCTTCTGCCAACGGTGGTATGGTAACCAAATCATGTTGTTTTATAAAATCAACCGATTCATTGTATAATCTCAAAATCATTTCCGGTTGTTTGCCTTCCGGTACATAACTATTCTTTACTTTTTCGAGTGCCGCTTTCCAGTCACTACCAAAACCCATGGCGGTACTTGCTTTCAGCATTTCGTTGTCGCACCAGGCAAACTCCTTATTGGCGATGGCAATTATTTCTTCCGGGGAATAGGGAATCATTTCGTACTGCAATTGACGAATCATTTCTTCCCTGCCGATGGGATTACCAATGATGCCACTACCATCGTCTTTTTGTGCTGCATTCATCGCTCCTTTGCTTTTTAATATCCGTGCATATTCATTTAAGGAGCTATCCAGGACTTTATAGGGTTGTGGTATCCACCAGGTGAAGGCAGGGTCATATCCATTATAGAATTTAAATACGCTTTCTATTGCAGCTGCGAGACCTTTTGCTGTTTCCTGGGCACGATTGGCCAATGGCATTTCAATGGTTGGTCCATGCATTACCATTGCTGCAATGCTATCGACTGTCTTTTTCCATTGAGTGAATTGTCTTGCCAGTTGCGCTGCATCGAGCGAAGCTCCACGCCTGCGTTTCTTCTCCAATTCATAGATGGGTGCAGCGAACACAAAATATTTTTCAACCTGGGCGAATTCTTCTTCTTCCTTTTTTAACAGGCGCAATTCATTACCGATGTTTCGTTTGAATAAAATATAATCCACCTTACCATCCATCGACATTTTCTCAAATGGCAATGATTCCAGTTGCTGCAGGTATTCTTTATTGAATTTCTGAAACCTTTCTCTTCTTTCCGGAGAATTGGCAATGGTATAAAAACGGTACAGGCTGCCTTTGTCTGCCTCATACTGCACCATCAGGTGATGTACTTCACTTGTTTGTACCAATAAAGGAGGTTTCGCAGACGGTTGTGCAGTAATAATAGTGGAATACAAAACCAGGAACGAAAGTATTGTCAATACTTTTCTCATAGCAGTTTGTTTTATTAATGGAAAGATATGAAGCTGAACCCAGTAAAAATTATAATTATCAAAGCTGACAAGGCAATGAAATACTATTGGTATTTCCGTGAAAGGTCAAACAGTATTTTCCTGTCAGCCTCCGTCAGTATTTTGGATGAATCCTGTTGCACAAAGTGCAGTTTGAAAGAATAGATGGCCGATAAACTGTCTTTCACATCATAGCCAACCACCCGCATCGCCTGAAGGGCATTAAAATTTTCAGGAACCTGTATTCCGGTTGTATCGTACCACAAACCAAATCCCTGTTGGGACAATGTTTGCCAGGGAAAATGACGGTTAGGGTCTACTTTTCTTCCGGGTGCAATATCTGCATGACCTATAAAATTGGAGGTCGGAATATTATAGGTTTGTTTCAGTTTCCCCAGCAGGCGCAACAAACTATTTATTTGGGCCTCTGTAAATTCTTCGAATCCGTTGTTGTCAATTTCAATTCCAATACTGGAAGAGTTTACATCGGCAAGGTTCCCCCATTTTCCTGCACCGCCGTGCCAGGCACGGAAATAATCATTCAGCATATGGTGCACTGTTCCATCTTTGCAGATTACGTAATGCGCGCTTACCTGTGTTTTTGGGGTGATAAATGTTTCCAATGTTTTATCGCAGGCATCCTGTGCGGTATGATGAATAATTACAAAGTTCGGTTTGCGCAAATTAAAATTGGTGGTACCTGCCCAGTATGCAGGAGCTTGCAATGAATCGGCCCAGGGCTCTTTGCGCAATTCCTTTGAAAAAGCTTTTGCTTCTTTTCTATACAGTTTATTTGTCTTTCTATAGGGGTTGGCCGAACAGGCTAACAGCAAACAAGTAACCACCATACATACGCCGCATATATCATTGGATTTGGAAAACAAGCTCATAAGTAGGATCTTTTAAACAGGTAAGGTAATTGATTTTATAAAATAGTGAGAGTGCCTGGCCCTATTTTAATACTGGGCCAGTTTTGGAAGAGTTGACAATAATTCACTGCCTTCCGTTTCACGCTCATTCCTTTCTATTCCGTCTGTTAAAACTTTCTTGCTTCCTCTTTAATCCAATCATTGGCCAGGTAAGCCGTTTATTTGTTTTTTAACCCCAAAAAAATCACCGACATGAAGAAATTATCTATTGTCCTGGTTAGTTCGGCGTGCATGCTTTACGCCTGTAATAACTCGCAGCCAGTTACTGCTTCTGCAAGTCCGGATTCCACTGCAACGGCAACTCCCAAGAAAGAAGTCCTGAATTACCCTTACAAAGCAAAGTATTCACTGAACTGGCAAGCGGGAGATGAAAAGAATGCGGTTATTGCCTTGCAATCTATGAAGACATTTAATGACGGTGATGTAGCTGGTTCTGTAAAAGATTTTGCAGATTCTGCAGAGATAATTCTTGACCGTGTACATTTCAAAGCAAGCAGGGACAGCATTAAAAACTTCTTCGCGAAATACAGGAAGGAGTATAAAGAAATTAACGTGGTTCCTGATACCTGGATTACCACTTATTACCCCGATCAAAAAGATACCTGGGTGACCATTTGGTATACACAAACATGGACGGATATCAAGGGCAAGGTAGATTCCGCCTATTATACAGATGATTTGCTGATAAAAGATGGCAAGATTAAGGTTTTGGATGAGAAGCAGCGCCTGTTTCCTCTTCCGGCTCCTGCAAAGAAGTAATCATTATAATAACAGAAAACCCATTGGTACAGCAAAGACCAATGGGTTTTTTATATAAAAATTCTTTCTGCTTACACCAGCTTTATATTGATTCAACTTATAGTCAAATTCAATTATGCCTTCTATTCGTTATAAGGAACCTCCTTGAACCAGTAATGAATCTATAGTCAACTCCTGGACCGAACTATCTCCCGCCACACAATTCATCATTCTTTTAAATGCCAGCTTACCCAATTTATACCCGCTTGTTTCTACATAAGTAATCTTAGGGTTGTACAGCATGGGGATAAATCCATTGCTAATGGATATCACAGAAATATTGCCCGGTACAGTCAAGCCTTTTTCGTGAATGGCCTGCATGGCGCCGATTAAAATTAAATCGCCCATACAGAAAACGGCATCGGGTGGATCATTCCTTTCAATAGCGTTCAGTGTCAATACCCTTCCTTCCTCCGTATTCAGCGGAAATCCATATTCCACAGTAGCATCGGGTGATAATCTTTCGTATGTATCTTTAAAAGAGTCATAGCGCTTCCTGGAAATGGTAAGGTTTGGATGACCAAACAATGCCAATATTCTCTTCTTATTTTTCTTCACAAGCGCCTCGGCCGCAATAGCCGCTGCAGCCTTGTCGGCCAGGCAAATTTTATTGCAGTTTTCGTAATCGGGCACACGGTCGAAAAATACCAATGGTATGTTCAGTTCGTTAAGCTTTAAAAACGGCTGCAGGTCATTGGTATCAGTGGTAATGGCAACAAACAAACCCGTGACCCTGTTTCTTTTCAATAATTTAAGGCTGTTGAGTTCAACCTGGGCATCATCGCCCGACTGCATAATAAAAACTGAATACCCGGTTGATCTTGCTTCTTCTTCTACTGCGGATATAAATGAATCGTAAAAGAAATTAGCGACTGAAGGAACCAATATACCAAGTACCTTGCTTTCATTGGTGCGCAATTGAATGGCATAGGCATTTGGCTCATATTCTAATGCCAGCGCCAGTTCCCTTACACGTTTTTTCGATTCTTCAGAAATATCCGGGTGATCCTTGAGCGCTCTTGAAACAGTAGATATACTCAGGTTCAGGATTTCGGAAAGCTCTTTCAGTGTACTGCTTTGTCGCATTGGGCGTAATTATTGGCAAGCTGATATATTTTCCTTTGATTCGTTCCTGTTTGCTTTGATGAAGGTAAAAAAATTTCTCTGCCTTAGTCAAACTTCCATACATATTGATGAATTCCAGCAGAATGATGCCTGGTTACGCTCAATCTCCTAAGAAATTGAAAGATTAATTGTAATGATGAATAGGATAGCTGCTTCCGTTTACTGATTTGTATGGAATAACCTATTGCAACCTGTTGCAGGGTAATTCGCTATAAGCCTGAATAAGAAAAAGGAAGAATTTTAGGAAAAAGAGAAAATTAGGTTGGGAATAATATTATTTCCTATATTAGCGGGCGCAAAAAAAAGGGTCCACTGTAGAAACAGCCGACCTCTAACGATTGCTTGCCATATGAAAAAAAGATAATTCTCTTTGTTGTAGAACACAATTTTTGCTTGTATTCTTTTTTTTTAGCCTCTAACGAAACATTGCCTAACGATTGCCTGCCATATGTTTTCAGCTCAATTGCTGAAACAAAAGTAAGTTGCGCTAACTTACACATCAAAACATCTTACTGCCGGTTTATTTACGCCAAAACTTAGTTCAAATCGCTGAAAAGCTTGCCGGTACTGTGTTTCAGAAAAATTTCTCTATGATGTCCAACAGGTTTTCGGATATATTGTTTCAATTGGTACACTCCCTGGAAAAGTCGGAAAAAAGGCATTTTAAGCTATATATTAAGCGCAGCTCGGCCAAAGAAGACCTAAAAATCATCCAGTTGTATGATGCACTGGATAAAATGTCGGACTACGACGAAAAGGTCCTGCTAAAAAGGCTGCCCGGCATTACCAAGCCCCAGTTGGCAAACTTAAAAACGCATTTATACAAACAATTACTGGCCAGCCTGCGGCTGCTCAAAACCACTGAAAATATTGATTTACAGTTGAGTGAGCACCTTGATTATGCACGTTTACTGTACAATAAGGGTCTTAAATTACAGGCGCTGAAGATTTTAGAGAAGGCAAAGGACCTGGCTCGTTCCAACCAAAAGTTCAATTTCCTTGCCCAGGTGATTTCCCTGGAAAAGAAGATTGAAACGCTTCATATTACCCGAAGTTCGACTGAAAAAACCCAACTCCTGGCAGCTGAGGCTATGGAAATCAGTAGTCATATAGATCGGGTAACAAGGTTGTCCAACCTTGCTTTGTTGCTGTATCGATGGTATGTACTCAATGGTCACGCAAGGAATGAAGCCGATGAGACGGATATAAAAAAGTATTTCAAGGATAACCTCCCTACCGATGTAGATGCAGTCAATGGTTTTTATGAAAACCTGTATCTCTACCAGAGTTATTGCTGGTACGCATTTATCCGGCAAGACTTTTTGATGTATTACCGTTACAGCCAAAAATGGATTGACCTGTTTGAAGAACAGCCTTTGATGATCACAGTAGAGACTGGTCACTATATCAAAGGCATGCATAATTTACTGAATGCTCATTTTGATTTGCGCAATTTTCAAAAGTTTGAAGAAACGCTTCATCATTTCGAACAGTTTGCCGAAACACCTGCGGCCAATGTGCATGATAATTTCAGAACGCATACTTCCATTTATATTAACAGCGCCCGGATTAACCAGCACCTGATGCAGGGCACTTTCCGGGAAGGGCTTGCACTGGTTCCGGAAATTGAAGCAAAGCTCAATGAATACGCATTGTATGTGGATCGCCACCGCATTCTTGTATTCAATTATAAAATTGCTACACTCTATTTTGGCAATGGGGATTATGAAACTTCTATTGACTACCTTCAAAAAATAATCAACGGACCTCTTGACTTACGCGTGGATCTTCAATGTTATGCACGGCTGCTGCACCTGATGGCACATTATGAATTGGGCAATGACGATATCATGGAATCGCTGATTAAATCAGCCTACCGCTTCATGGCTAAAATGAAAAACCTTACAGTAGTGGAAGAAGAAATGTTCCGCTTCCTAAGGAGTTCATTTAAAGTATCGACGCGAACATTGAAACCCGAACTGGAGAAGTTCCTTTATAAAATCAAGCACCTGGAAAGGAACAGGTTTGAAACAAGGTCATTCGCCTATCTTGATATCATTGCATGGCTGGAGAGCAAGGTGTATGAAAAGCCAATGAGAGAAGTACTCAAAGACAAGTACATGAAGAGCAGGAGAAGAAAATCACACAATTCTGCTACTGCCTGATAATGATGCGAATGTATTATTACCATATTATTATTGCTTATTATAATTTATACCACTTAGTGGTATTTTTTATTTTTATACCCTTAACCGTTAAAATAAGAGGGTTATAATTTGCCTAAAGCAAAATAAAATATGAAACTTTGCCTGGAAACCTTCCTCGGAACCTAACCAGGCTTGTATGATTAAGTTGACCAGTGCTTTTCTTTGCCTGATGATGCTGACAAATGTTTTCGGACAATCCACTTCGAAACAACGGATGATTATAAAATTTCGTTCCAATGCCGTTTATTCCATTGACTATGTCCATCATCTGATCAACAGTAATGATAAGGCGGTTGATTCATTGTTTGCTTCCACCCAGCTTACCAACATTCAATCATTAATTTATCCTACCCAAAAAATTCCGGTAAATACGCGATCAATTGACCTGGTTAAAAATATTCATTTTATAGAATGGAGGACCGCAATTCCATTTGCGGTGTTGCAAACAAAGCTGGTACAATCCGGTCTTTTCGAATATGTACTGGAAGACAATATGGCAAAGGGAATGGGACAGCAATCCTGTACTTCTGTAAATCCTGATGACACTTATTTCTCCAGGCAATGGGGTTTAAAGAATAACGGAACTTTTAATACCAACGCACTTGCAAATGCAGACATTGACATGGACAATGCATGGTCCATTACTACCGGTAATGCAAATACGGTTGTTTGTATTTTGGACGGTGGCGTCAAACTGGATCACCCGGAATTTGATGGAAGGATTTGGGTAAACACGCATGAAATTCCAAATAACAATATTGATGATGACAACAATGGGTATATAGATGATGTAAACGGATGGGATTGGGTAAATCTCGATAATAACCCTACGGATGATTATGGACATGGCACCAATGTAGCTGGAATCATTGGCGCCAATTCCAATAATGGCAGTGGCTACGCAGGAATCAACTGGAACTGCAAACTAATGATAGGAAAGGTGCTTGATAACAGCGATATTGGTTTTTATTCATGGATCATTTCCGGAATTAACTATGCCGTTTTAAACGGGGCCAATGTAATCAACACTTCATTGGGCGGAACGGTATTTAACCAGGCATTGGATGACGCTTGCTGGTTTGCCTATTACAACAATGTGGTATTGGTGGCTTCAATGGGCAATACCAACAGTAATGAAATAAATTATCCTGCGGGTTGCGGCGGCGCTATTGCTGTTGGAGCCACTACCACCAATGATCACCGTGCAGCACCTTTTCCCTGGAGTAGTTCCAGTGGAAGCAATTTTGGAAGTCATATTGACGTGGTGGCACCAGGGGATTATATATACGGGCTGGATTATATTTCCAATACCAATTATAATATAGCCTGGAGTGGCACCTCACAGGCAGTGCCGTATGTAAGTGGAATTGTGTCGCTTCTTTTTGGAATACATCCTTCTCTCACCAGTGAACAGGTTCGAACCATATTGCATACCAGTGCCAAAGATTTGGTAGGCGACCCGGCAGAAGATATACCTGGCTACGATCCCTACATGGGATATGGAAGAGTTAGTGCAATGGCGGCGCTAAGCAGTAATTTACTCCCACTGCAACTGGGATTATTGAATGGAACTGTACAGCAGCAAACTGTTACTCTTTCCTGGCAAACATATAATGAAGTTGCCATCAACCGGTTTGACATAGAGAAAAGTGAAAACAATGAGCCCTGGCAATATTGCGGGAGCGTGGTGGCTAAGGGGAACAATAGCAGCGTATCCAATTATAATTTTACCGACAAGCCCAAGCAACCTGGTATTCTTCTATACAGGCTTAAAATTATTGAAGACGATGGCCAGTTTCATTATTCCTCCATTTATAAAGCCAGTATAAGTTTTCCCTATCCTACGATAGTTTCAACGTATTTGAGGGGAAGTGAATTAACCATTTCTGTTAGGACCGAAAAAGCGGTTACACTTAATTGTTTGTTGTACAATTCAACAGGACAATTGTCTGTCACGAAAAAAATGTTCTTTCAGAAAGGCTTGTCTGAAGCAGCATTAAACATCCAATATCTCCCCAAAGGTTTCTATATTTTACAGGTTGCAACCGATCGTGAATCTATTTATAATGGAAAAATTATCCGCTAAGGATAGCCAGCCAAAATATATTATTGCTTTATACATAAAGTTCAGCCTAAATACTTCCTTTTTTACTAACCATTGTCCCAATTCTACTTTTTGGAATTATTAGTACCAAAATGGGAAATATGATGGCTATTTTATTTTGCTAAATACTGGTTATCAGCTATTTCCGTTTGGCAGGGTTGTTATTATCTATATAGTGTCCTTAATCGTACCTTATGAAACAGATCTACTCCTATTTGATTACTGTCCTGCTGATGGCTTCATTTTCTGCCAGCAGTCAAACTATCATAAACACATATGGACAGGTAACCGCTATGAGCGGTACGACTCTCACCATCGCAAACGCTACCGGAACATTTACAACCGGTCAGGCAATTATCATGCAGATGCAGGATAGTGTGATTGGCGCTAATACCGGTAACAACAGCAGCTTTGGTAATATTGATATTATACGTACTGCGGGTAAATCGGAAGTAGTAAGCATAACTGCAGTAAGCGGAACTACTATTACTATTGCTTCTGCTACTATAAATACATTTCATTTTGGGGTAAATGCACGCGTTCAACTGATATCTTACCCTACCCTGGGTGGTGGCAATTATACTTTAAGCAGCTCAATTACGGCAACATCGTGGAATGGTAATGTAGGTGGTGTGGTTGCCTTTAATGTGGCCGGTACCTTGATATTAAACAATAATATTTCTGTAAATGGTCAGGGTTTCAGGGGAGGTGCTGTCGGCGCCAATGCACCTGGTGATGTGAGTTGTGATCCAAATACTTATTACAATGGTGCTGGTGGAGTTTCAACAACTTACTATGGTTTAAAAGGAGAAGGAATTTATAACAGCAATAGCGTATATACTGTTGCCCGTGGTAAACTGGCCAATGGTGCAGGTGGTGGTAACGTAAATAACTCTGGCGGCGGCGGTGGTGGTAATTTCACTACAGGTGGGCTGGGTGGTTTGGGCTGGACTTGTACTGCTTCTACAACAGGAGCTGGCGTAGGTGGTGCTGACTTAAGTACCTATATTTCTTCTACCCGTTTTTTCCTTGGTGGCGGTGGTGGTGGTGCCCAGCAAAACAATAATGTAGGTTCTGCCGGTGGAAATGGTGGTGGCATTGTAATGATAAAAGCAAATGCGATTCAAACTCAAAGTGGTTGTACCGGTGGCGCGATTTCAATTACAGCCAACGGTATCAACGCAGGTAATAGCGGAAATGATGGCGCCGGTGGTGGGGGTGCAGGTGGTTCGGTAATGCTGGATGCAGCGGCCTATACCATTAACAATGGCTGTCCCCTTACTGTGAGCGCAAATGGCGCGAATGGTGGTAGTGTTAACGATCCTGGCGTGCATGGCGGTGGTGCAGGTGGTGGTAAAGGGGTAGTAATTTTTACCCAGCAATCATCTACACCTTCAAATTTAACAGCAATCAATTCCAATGGAACTGGTGGTTCCAATTCAAATGCTTCCGGAAGCTCTGTAGCTGGCAGTGGAAGTGGAACAGCTAGTTCAGGAACATCTGGTGTAATACTGGGTGGTTTTTCAGTATTGCCGGTAAAACTTACCAACTTTATAGTTTCCGGAGATTCAAAAATCGCAGTTATTAACTGGAATACCGCAGAAGAAACCAATTTTGCATACTTTATTGTAGAACGTTCTACTGATAATGGCACAAGCTTTTCTGCAATTGGTTCTTTGCAGGCAAAGGGAAATAATTCGGCATATCATATGACAGATAATCTTGGAATTGTCCGAAATAATGGGGTTTTGTATTATCGTTTGAAAATGGTAGATGTTGACGGTCGTTATCAATATTCTGATATTCGTATCCTTCGCCTAACCGCTACTCCTTTATCAGTGAAAGCCTATCCTGTACCAGCCCAGGCTTTTGTAAATATTGTGGTGGATGCTCCTGCTTCCATATCAAGTCTCCAGGTTTATGTAAATGATATGCAGGGCAGGCTGATGAAAAATGCTGGCACTATTCAGATAGGGCAAAGCAAAAGTGTGACTGTATCCCTTGAAGGTTTGTCTGCCGGACAGTATATTATTGTACTGGGCAACAATCAATATAAGGATCGCGTGGTAATTACCAAGCAATAAACATACTCTAACTATAAATTATTTCCTGGTTGAATTTTATAAAAGGCTCCATTTGGGGTCTTTTTTCATTTCTCTAATGAACAGTTGACTGAAAATTGAAGTTCAGTAAAACGGGGCCGGCCCTTCCTTCAATGGACAAAAATCATT
>Ga0209069_10001693_pt1 | contig 11290 bp, 9 predicted proteins | sample Str013_2_FD_187202 | JGI IMG/M metagenome (GOLD analysis project Ga0209069, IMG submission 187202) | Freshwater sediment microbial communities in response to fracking from Pennsylvania, USA - Straight Creek_MetaG_SC_2013 (SPAdes) (version 2) | ecosystem: Environmental > Aquatic > Freshwater >...
GTGGACCAGACCCTGGCCACGCCGCCGGACGAGCTGGGCCGGCGGCGGCTGTTCGCCGGGTACGCCGGTGGTGCGCTGGGCATCGCCGGTACCGCCAGCCTGGCCGTGGCGCTGGTGCTGGCCACGGTGCACCGGGTGGTCCCGTTGGTGGTACCGGGGGCGGCCGGTACCGGTGCGCTCCCGGCCGTACCCGCCGGCGGTACCGCCGGGCCGACCGGCTGACCGGCGGCCGGTCACGGGTTGTCGGGCTCCTGCGACAGCCAGGGCACCTGTGCCACCGAGCCGCCGCCGACCACGAGGCTGGCCCGCGCGGCGGCGTAGAACCCGTCCCGGGCCACGTCGGCGCCGTGGACCGCGTCCAGCCAGGTGACCTCGGGCCCAACCCGGCCGGTGGCCACGTGCTCCAACCGGCGTACCGCCAGCCGCCACTGCCGGGCCGCGGCGACGGTGTCGGCGTCGCCCAGCAGCAGTACCGTCTCCCACGCCTTGCTGCGGGCCGCGCCGGCCTCGGCCAGCAGCGCCAGCCCGGTGACCCGGTCCACCGGCGGCGCGCCCGCGCCGGGGACTCCTGGGGACAGCCCGGGCGCGGCGATCCGGAAGGTGATCAGGTGCACCTCCTTGACCGCCCGGGCGAACGCGACGTACGCGTCGAGCCGGCGCTCGTCCCAGCGCACCGACTGCCGCCGGCGCCAACGGGACCGGTCCGCCAGGCCGGTGGCCACGATCGTGCCGACGGTACCGACAGCCACGCCGATCAGTGCCGGAAGCTGGTCCTGGAGGCTCACAGCAACTGAGCATGACAGGGGGGTGCCCGGTGGCACGGCTGCGGGTACGGGTACGGGTCAGATGCCGTGGCCGCGGCGGTGCAGCGCGTCCAGGACGGTCTCGACCCGGATCACGTGCGCGGCGGCGGCCAGCGCGATCACCGCGCGGGGTTCCCGCCAGCGGGCCCGCAGCGCCCGGCCGGCCCAGCTCACCGCCGGCCGGCCGGCCCCGCGGGCGGCGTGCCAGCAGGCGAGCTGGCCGTACACCCGGGCCGCCCCGGCGCGGTGCGCCCGCAGTTCCGGGTGCCGCTCCAGCAGCCACTCCAGCGAGGCGATCTTGGTGTCGTACCGGTTGGCGAAGTGCGACCCGGCGCCCCACTGCACCCGTACCAGCGGACTGTCCACATGCGCCACCGGCCGCCGCCGGGCCGCCCGCAGCAGCAGGTCGTAGTCCTCGTTCTGGCTGCCCGGGGCGTCCTCGGCGACCAGGCCGATGCCGCGGGTCAGCGCCACCCGGCGCAGCAGGAACGTGGACGAGTGCAGCATCGCCATCCGCCGGCGCAGCAGCCGCCGGTGGTCGACGCTGGCGGTACCGGCCAGCCGCAGGCTGAGCCGGTTGCCGTAGCTGACCTCGATGGCGCAGGTGACCATCTCCGCCTCGGGTTCGGCCAGCAGCCGGCGTACCTGGCGGGTCAGCTTCTCCGGGTGCCAGGTGTCGTCGTCGTCGCAGAACGCGACCAGTTCCGTGTTCAGCCCGAGCACGCCGCTGTTGCGCGCCCCGGCCAGCCCGGGGGTACGCCAGTTGCCCAGCACCCGTACCGGCCGGTCCCGCCCGTTGTCCTGGTGGGACAGGTCGGGCAGGGTGCCGTCGAAGACCACCGCGGTGTGCAGCGGGCCGGGGTAGTCCTGGGTACGGATCGCGGCCAGCGCGCGGTGCAGCAGTTCGGGACGGTCCCGGGTGGGTACCACCACACCGACCGCGGGCCAGTACGTCACCGGGCACCGTCCACATGCGACGGTCCGGTACCGTTGCGGGAACGCTGGTGCAGCAGCGGGTACCCGTAGTGGCCGAGCAGCGGCGCGGTCATGGCACCGACCAGGCGCCGGCTGCCGGGGGCCAGCGCGGTACGCCAGTCGTCGTCGCGGCGCAGTTCCAGCGGCCCGGTACGGAAGCGCATCGGGTTGCCCGCGGCGCTGTGGCACGCGTGCAGCCGGACGCTGGCGGTGTCCAGGTAGTCCAGGTCGCCCGGGCGCAGTGGCAGGTCCAGCCAGCGGGCCAGGTCCCGGGTGGTACCGACCGGGTCGGCCAGCAACTCCTCGTACCGCAGCCGGCGCACCGCCACGCCCCGGCGGTGCAGCATGGCGAAGGCGGCGTTGTGCGCGTTCCACAGCACCGCCGAGCGGCTCGGGGAGTACCGGGTCATCCGCTGCTGCCCGTCGCTCTCCGGCCGCGGTACGTCCTTGGTCCACGAGTACGCCACCCCGCGCGAGTCCCGGACCACGTGCAGCACCCGCAGGTCGATGGCCGGGCACCAGCGCAGCAGGAAGGCCAGCGAGGCGTTCTTGGACGAGTCGACCAGCAGCCTTGCGCCGGACGCGGCCGCGGCGGCCCGGTACACCCGCTCGTAGTGCCCGACGTACTCCCAGACGTCGGCGTGCAGCCGGGCGTCCAGCCGCTGCCGGGCCAGCCGGGGGATGCGCCGGGTACGGTCGAGCTGGTGCTGCAGCTGCAGCACCCGGCGTACGTCCACGGCGTCCCAGCCGCCGTACGCCCGGTCGCCCACCTCCGTCCAGAATGGACACCGGGAGAACCGGACCCCGCAGCCGCAGCGCTCGTCGTCGAGCAGGTCGCGCCGCCACAGGTGGACGGTCTCACCCAGCGGCGTCACCTGGGGCAGCTCGCCCAGGACGCGTTCGAGCAGGGTGGTACCACTGCGGCCAAGACCACCGATGAAGAGCACGGGAACCATTGCTGTCGATACCTACCGAAGTTGTGGACGGATGGGGGAGGACGCCGTGTCGCTGCGCGGTCACGGCGGCATGGTGCCGGTAATGTCCGGTTCTGTGAGTACCCTCGCCGCCCCGGAACCGCGCATCCCGTTGCTGGCGGTCGACTTCGACCGGGTGACCCGGGCGGAGGTGGTGGCCCGGGTCGGCGCCGCCCTGGACCGGGGCGAGGGGGGCCGCATCGTCACGCCCAACGCCGACATCCTGCGGCTGGCCACCCGGGTACCGCAGGCGCGCGCGTACCTGGACGCCGCCACGCTCGTGGTCGCCGACGGGATGCCGCTGCTGTGGGCCAGCCGGCTGGCCGGCCGGCCGCTGCCGCAGCGGGTCACCGGCGCCGACCTGGTGTACGCGCTGTGCGCCGCGATGGCCGCCGCCGGCCGCCCGGTGTACCTGATCGGCGGGGCGCCGGGCGTGGCCGGCCGGGCCGCCGAGGAGCTGACCCGCCGGTACCCGGGGCTGCCGGTGGCCGGCTGGCACTGCCCGGCCCCCGGCTTCGAGCAGGATCCGCGGGAACTGGACTGGCTGCGCCGCGACGTGCTGGCCGCGCGGCCGGACCTGGTCCTGGTCGGGCTCGGCTTCCCGCGCCAGGAGCGCGTCATCGCCGACCTGAGCCGGTACCTGCCGGGCGCCTGGTACCTCGGCTGCGGCGCGGCGATCGGCTTCGCCGCCGGTACCCAGCGCCGCGCGCCGGGCTGGATGCGGCACAGCGGCCTGGAGTGGCTGCACCGGCTGGGGCACGAGCCGCACCGGCTGGCCCGCCGGTACCTGGTGCACGACGCGCCGTTCGCCACCCGGCTGCTGGCCAGCAGCGCCCGGTCCCGGCTGCGCCGGGCGCACCGGGCCACCGGCTGACCGGCCGGCGGGGTCGCGCAGCGTGGCGCCGGTACCCGTCGCGGCCGGGCGGGTGGGTACGGCGTGCACCGTGTCCACCAGGCGCGCGTCCATACCCGGGCCAACGACCGGGCGCCGGCACGGGCACGCGGACCCGGGTCGGACACCCGATCGCGGTGCCCGGCGTGGCACGGTTGCCAGCCCGCCCGTCCCGTGCCCGGGACGGCTGCGTGTCCGGGCACCACCGGCCGTACCCGCGCGCCGTGGGACCAACACATTGATTGATGTACGTACGTCTTTGTACGGTGCGGCCAGCTGGACTGTGCGCCAGGTCACCCGCCCGAGGAGCGTACCGATGCGCCCCACCCCACCGATCCGGCTGGCCGTGGCCGCCGTGGCGGCGCTGGCCGCCACCCTGGCCGCCGCGCTACTGGCCGCACCACCGGCCCAGGCCGCCACGCTGACCCAGGTCACCGGGTTCGGCGCCAACCCCGGCGCGCTGCAGATGTACAGCTACCGGCCCGACGGGTTGGGTACCGGCGCACCGCTGGTGGTCGCGCTGCACGGCTGTACCCAGTCCGCCAGCGACTACCACACCCACGCCGGCTGGCAGAAGTACGCCGACCTGTGGCGGTTCACCGTCGTCTATCCACAAACGACATCGGCGAACAACGCCAACTCCTGCTTCAACTGGTTCGCCACCGCGGACAGCAGCCGGGGCCAGGGCGAGGCGCTGTCGATCAAGCAGATGGTCGACTACGCGGTGACCACCTACGGTGCCGACCGGACCCGGGTCTACGTCACCGGGCTGTCCGCCGGCGGCGCGATGAGCGCGGTCATGCTCGCCACCTACCCCGACGTGTTCGCCGCCGGCTCGATCGTGGCGGGCATCCCGTACCGCTGCGCGACCGACCTGCCCAGCGGGCTCACCTGCCAGAACAGCGCGCAGGCCCGGACCCCGGCGCAGTGGGGCGACCTGGTCCGGGCAGCCGACCCCGGGTACGGCGGGCCGTGGCCGCGGGTGGCCATCTGGTACGGCACCTCGGACACCACGGTCAGCCAGCCGGCCAACCCGAACGAGTCGCGGGACCAGTGGACCAACGTGTGGGGCATCGGCCAGTCGGCCAGCTCGACGGCCACCCTGTCCGGCGGTACCACGCTGGCCAACTACGACGCCGCCGGTACCACGGTGGTCCGGCTGTACACGGTGCCGGGCATCGCCCACGGCACCCCGGTCAACCCCGGTGCCGGTACCGACCAGTGCGGTACCACCGGCACCTACTACCTGGCCTCGATCTGCGAGGCGTACCACGACGCGGTGTTCTTCGGCCTGTCCGGCGGTACCCCGCCGCCGCCCACCTCCCCGCCACCCACCGGCGCCTGCTTCACCACCGACAACTACCACCAGGTCGCCGCCGGCCGGGCGCACCAGTCGCTGGGCCAGGTGTACGCCAACGGCTCCAACCAGGCGATGGGCCTGTGGAACGTGTTCGTCACGCACACCCTGCGCCAGACCGGTACCAACGTGTACGTGCTGGCCGACGGGCAGTGCTGAGCCGGCCGCCGCTGGCGGTGCCGGCGGGGGCACCCGGGCGGGGCGCCCGCTGATACCGTGTGCCCCGTGGCGCCCACCCCGGCGTGCGAGTACCTGGAGCTGCTGGCCCGCGAAGCCGCGGCGATCGAGTTCGAGGCCCCGCTCGCACAGGCCCGTACCCGTGGCGCGGACCCGGCCGAACTGGCCGATCTGGAGGCCGCGAAGCTCGCCGCGCTGCGGGTACGGTCGCTGCTGGAGCGCCGGCGCCGGCGCGAGGACGAGCTGTCCGCCCTGTTCGACACCGCCAACGACCTGGCCGGGCTGCACGACCTCGACGCGGTACTGCACGCCATCGTGCACCGGGCCCGTACCCTGCTCGGTACCGACGTGGCGTACATGATGCTCAACGACGAGCAGCGCGGCGACACGTACATCCGGGTCACCGACGGGTCCACCTCGGCCCGGTTCCAGGCGCTGCGGCTGTCCCTCGGGGTCGGGCTCGGCGGCCTGGTGGCGCAGCGCGGGACCGCGTACTTCACCGACAACTACCCGGCCGACCAGCGGTTCCGGCACACCGGCGAGATCGATGCCGGGGTGGAGGAGGAGGGCCTGGTGGCCATCCTCGGGGTACCGATGCGGCTGGGCAGCCGGGTGATCGGGGTGCTGCTGGCGGCCAACCGCTCGGTCCGCCCGTTCGCGCCGGAGGAGGTCTCGCTGCTGCTGTCGCTGGCCGCGCACGCGGCCGTGGCGATCGACGCGGCGGCGCTGCTGGCCGGTACCCGGGCCGCGCTGGACGAGCTGTCCCAGGCCAACGCGGTGATCAGGGCGCACAGCGAGTCGATCGAGCGGGCCGCCGCCGCGCACGAGCGGATGACCGCGGTGGTGCTGCGCGGCGGCGGGGTGGCCGAGGTCGCCGCCGCGGTGACCGAGGTGCTCGGCGGGGCCCTGGTGGTGCTGGACGCCGCCGGCCGGCCGCTGGCCGAGGTACCCGCGCCGGCCGGTGACCCGCCGGCCGGACCGGTACCCGACCAGGTGCTCGCCGCCGTCGCCCGGTCCCGGCAGGCCCGCCAGGCGGTACCGCACGACGGGTACTGGGTGGCCGCCGTGGTGGCCGGTTCGGAGGACCTCGGCGCCCTGGTGCTGTACCCGGCCGGGGCGCTGGACGACGCCGGTACCCGGATCCTGGAACGGGCCGCGCTGGTGACCGCGCTGCTGCTGCTGTTCCGCCGTACCGTCGCCGAGGCCGAGGGGCGGGTCCGCGGCGAACTGCTCGACGAGCTGATCAGCCGGCCGGTCCGCGACGCCGAGGCGCTGCGGGCCCGGGCCGGCCGGCTGGGGGTGGCGCTGGACGGCGAGTACGCCCTGGTGGTGGTCCGCGACGACCGGCTGGCCGGGGCCGGCCGGGCCCGGGCGCTGTCCTGGGCGGGCAGTTACGCCGCGGCGCGCGGCGGGCTGGCCGCCGACCGGGAGCACCGGGTGGTGCTGCTGCTGCCCGGTACCGACCCCGGCCCGGCCGCCCGGGCCATCGCCCGTGACCTCGGGCGGATCCTCGGGCACCCGGTCACCGCCGGCGCGGCCGGGCCGGTACGGCCGCCGCACGGCATCGCCGCCGGGTACCGCGACGCCGACCGGGCCGCCGCCGCGCTGGTCGCCCTGGACCGGGCCGGTACCGGCGCGGCCATCGCCGAACTGGGCTTCGCCGGCCTGCTGCTGGGCGAGGAGCGGGACGTGGCCGGGTTCCTCGCCGGTACCATCGGGCCGGTGCTGGCGTACGACCAGCGCCGCGGTACCGCGCTGACCCGTACCCTGGCCGCGTACTTCGGCGCCGGGGCCAGCCTGAGCCGGGCGGCCGAGGTCCTGCACGTGCACGTGAACACGATGACCCAGCGGCTGGACCGGGTGGCCCAGCTGCTCGGCCCCGACTGGCAGGCCCCGGACCGGGCCCTGGAGATCCAGCTCGCGCTGCGGCTGCACCGGATGCGTACCGGCGGCGCCGGTACCGGGTGACGCGGCGGTACGGCAGAAGTACCCACGCCCGGCTCCGTATTTGTGCCAGTCACGGCGCCGGCCCGGATGGGTACGGTCGATGCGCCGGCGCCCCGATCGCCAGGGGAGCCGGGCGGGCGTGGAGAGGCGGCACCCGATGACCTACCCGGCAACGACCGCGACCGCGCCGGCCAGCGCGGCCGGCGGCGTGGTGGCGATGGTGCTCGACCAGTACGCCGCCATCCTGCGCCGGTACGCGCAGGCGTTGGCCGGCGACGCCGCGGCGCTGACCCGGGCGGCCGGGGCGGTCCGGCAGGTCGGGTCGGACACCGGCGAGGCCGCCGGGCAGGTCCGCGCGGACGCGGCCGGCGCGGGCGCCTGGGCCGGCACCGCCCGGCGCAGCTTCGACACCGCGGCGGCCCAGCTCGTGCAGCGGCTGGAGCTGACCGGCGCCGCGGCCGGCCGGTACGGCGCGGCGATGGAGGCGCTGGCCGAGGCGATGAGCCACGCGACCAACCGGATGACGCTGGTGGTGACCTGGTTCGACCAGGCGGCCCGGGTGGAGAAGTGGATCGCCGGGCTGCCCGGGGTGGACCAGAACTGGGCGCTGGACATGGCGTACCGCACCGGCGAGCGGGTGCTGCGGTACGCCGACTCGCTGCGTACCGCGCTGGACCAGGCGCTGGCCGCGTTCGTCACCACGGTCACCGGCGTGACCGCCGGGCTCGACCACGACGTACCGGTCCACGGTACGGCCCTGGACGGGTCCCGGCTGCCCGAGCGGTACCGCGAGTACCTGCCGTACGTGCAGGCCGCGGCGCACCGGTACCACCTCGATCCGGCGCTGATCCTGGGCGTGATCGACCGGGAGACCCGGGGCCGCAACATCATCGGCGACCACGGCCACGGGCGCGGGCTGATGCAGATCGACGACCGGTTCCACGCCCAGTGGCTGGCCGACCACCAGGCCGGGCTGGACCCGGCGACCAACATCGACTACGGCGCGCACATGCTGCGGCAGAACCTGGACCACTTCCACGGCGACACCCAGGCCGCCCTGGCCGCGTACAACAGCGGGGTGGGCCGGGTGGACCGGCTGATCGCGGCCGGGCAGGACGTGGACTCGCACACCACCGGGCACGATTACGGTGCCGACACGATGCGCCGGGCGGACCGGTTCCGCGAGCTGCTCGGCCAGTGACCGGGCCCGGTCCGTGACCGGGCCCGGCCCCGTGACCCCGGTCGGCCGGTGACCGGCCGACCGGCCCGTACCCCACGCACCACAGCCGACCCGCGACGAGCCGGCGGACAGGGAGGTACCGATGGCGACCCACGGGTACCACGTGGAGATCGGCGCGCTGCGCGCGACCGCGGAGCGGCTGCGCAGCGACGGCGGGTACCTGTCCGCCGAGCAGGGCCGGGTGCCCGCCGCGGCGGTACCGGGCCAGGCGTTCGCCCGTACCACCGGCTCGGCCCCGGCGGCGCAGGCGTGGCGGGCCGCGCTGGCGGCGCTGGAGCGCCGGTTGGCCGCGGTGGCCGCGAAACTCGGTACCGAGAGCGCCTCGCTGACCGCCGTGGCGGCCGGCTACGAGCAGGCCGACCAGCACGTCGCCACGCTGTTCCAGCAGCTCCACGTCGGCTCACGCGGGCCGGCGGTGGAGCAGTTGCAGCGCTTCCTGCGCGACGCCGGGTACGACCCGCAGGGTATCGACGGCCGGTACGGGCCCGCCACCGCGCGGGCCGCGGCCGCGTTCACCCGGGCGCACCCGTACCCCCCGGTGCCCGCGCGCTGACCCCCCAACCGGCGCGCCGAGGGCCCCACGGGCCGTCCATCAAGGGCATATGGGTCTTGATGGATGGCCCGTGGGTGCGGAAGAATCGCCGTGCCGCACGGCGCCACCCTCAGGCAGCCGACGCCCGGCGGGAGTGGTGACATGGATGCCGTGGACGATCGATGACCACCCGTGAGGTACCGGCGGGCGGCACGTTCCGGCCGGTACCGGTGGCCGTCGCGGGTACCGCCGCCGCGCTGCTGCGCCGCGGGCGCCGGCGGCCCGGGCCGGCGCCGGTACCGGTGGTCGATCCCGGCGCCCAGCTCGCGCTGACCCACCAGGCGTCCCGGGCGCTGCTGATCGGCGCGCTGGCGTACCGGATCGTGGCCACGCTGGTACCGGTGATCGTGCTGATGTCCCGGTACGGCCCGGTACGCCCGGCCGCGGTGGCCGCCACGGCCGCGGTGCTGGTCGGGGCGAGCGCCGCCGCGCTGGTACTGGTCAGCCGCCGTCCCGCGGTGGACCTGGCCGGGGTACGCCGGTGGATCCTGCCCGACCTGGCCCTCGGTTTCGCGGCCAACGTGCTGGCCAGCTGGCTGGCCCCGGCCGTGGCCGGGGAGGACTACCGGGACGTGTTCTGGTTCTACCTGGTCTCGTGCGTGGTACTGGTGACCGGCGGCTGGGGGGTCGGTGCGGGGCTCGGCGCGCTGGGTGCGGCGGTACCGCTGCAACTGGTCATGGACCAGCTCGTGTCGCGGTACCCGGTGGACCTGGCCGGCGCGCTGGGCCGGCTGCTGTGGCTGGCCATCGGCCTGGTGATGGCGGTGGTGATCCTGGCCCTGGTCGTCTTCGGCGCGGGCGAGGCGATGCGGCACGGCGTACGGACCGGGCAGGCCGCCGAGCGGGCCCGCATCCTGCGCCGCATGCACGACACGGTGCTCCAGGCGCTGGAGGCGATGGCGCTGGACTCCGGCGCCGACCGGACCGCCCCGGGCGAGGCGCTGGCCGAGCTGCGCCGCGCCGCCCGGGCCGAGGCGCTGGCCCTGCGCGGCGCGCTGGAGGAGCTGACCGGCGGGCGGCCCGGGCGGCTGCGCGACGCGCTGGCCACGGTCGCCGGTACCGCGGTGGCGCACGGCGTACACGCCGACCTCGTGGTGGCCGACCTGGACGACACCGGGCTGAGCCCGGCCCGGGTGGAGGCGCTGCGCGACGCGGTACGGGAGGCGTTGCGCAACACCGGCCGGCACTCCGGCGTGGGGCAGGCGGTGGTACGGGTCGAGCCGGCCCGCGGCGGGGTCCGCGTGGTGGTACGCGACCACGGGCGGGGCTTCGTCACCGCCGCCACGGTGCCCGGGTTCGGCATCTCCCAGTCGATCATCGCGCGGCTGGCCGCGGTGGGCGGCTCGGCCAGCGTCGAGTCGTGGCCGGGCCGCGGCACCCGGGTACGGCTGTGGGTACCGGCGTGAGCCGGCGCCGGGCGGGCCGGGTGCTGGCGGTGCTCGCGCTGGCCGGCGCGGGTGCGGTCGCCACCGGGGTACCGGCCCGGGCCGCGCCGGCCGCCGGCTGTGCCCGCCCCACCGGCGTGTACGCGCGGGACGTGCCGTGGCCGCAGCGGCTGTTCGACCCGGCCCGGATCTGGCCGCTGACCCGCGGCCAGGGCGTGCTGGTGGCGGTACTCGGCACCGGGGTGGACCCGGGCAACGCCCAGTTCGGTCCCGGCCAGGTCCGGGACGGCCGGACGGTACCGGCGGGCCCGGGCGCCGGTACCGCGCTGGCCGACTGCGACGGCCGCGGTACCTTCGCCGCCGGCATCATCGCCGCCCGGCCGGATCCGGCCAGCACCTTCGCCGGGCTGGCCCCCGGCGCCGACCTGCTGGCCGTGCAGTACACCCAGGCGACCACGAACGGCGGCGGGGAAGCCTCGCCCGACCAGATCGCGGCCGCGATCACCGCGGCGCTGCCCAGCCGGCCCGGGGTCATCTGCGTGGTCGTGCCCGCCACCGCCGACAGTTCTGCGCTGCGCGCGGCGGTGGCCGCCGCCGTCGCCGCCGACGTGGTGGTGGTTTCACCGGTACCCTCCGGCGCCGGGAGCCGGGCCGCCGGTACGGTGTCGTACCCGGCGGCCGAGCCCGGTGTGCTGGCCGTCGGCGCGGTGGGTCCGGACGGTACCCCGGTGGCCGGCCAGGGCGGTGCCGGGGTACTGGTGGCCGCCCCGGGGGCCGGGCTGGTGGGTACCGCCGCCGGTACCCGCGGGGCGGCCGGGCACGTCTGGCCGGTGGACGATCCGGTGTTCGCGGCGGCGTACGTGGCCGGTACCGCGGCGCTGGTCCGTGGGTACCGGCCCGAGTTGACTGCGCGGCAGGTGATCTCCCGGATCGAGCGCACGGCCGGCC
>Ga0209069_10001694_pt1 | contig 11290 bp, 9 predicted proteins | sample Str013_2_FD_187202 | JGI IMG/M metagenome (GOLD analysis project Ga0209069, IMG submission 187202) | Freshwater sediment microbial communities in response to fracking from Pennsylvania, USA - Straight Creek_MetaG_SC_2013 (SPAdes) (version 2) | ecosystem: Environmental > Aquatic > Freshwater >...
AATGCCGAACGATCCTCGCGCGCCTTGGCGAGCAGCGCCAGCTGATGTTCGCGCGGCGACCAGCCGCGCGAGCCGAACCACTGGCGGAAACGGTCGGGCAGCAGCGCGGCCGTTTCGAGCGGCGTTGAGGGCAAGATGCGGATCGGCACGCCCAAGAGCTAAGCCGTCCGGAACGCGCCGTCGAGAGCTATCGAGTCCACTTCTTGCCGCAAGAGCGGGGCAAGGAAGACGGGCGTTGCCGATTATTCCGTGACCGGCTTGTCGGAAATATCCCAATCCTTGCCGTTGAACTGCGAGATATACAGCGTCTTCATCGGCGTGTAGTCGTCGGGCGTGTAGCTGAAATTGATGCCGTCGAGAAAATAAGGCGAGTGGAAACCCGCAAGGGTGGTCGCCTGCTTCAGCACATTGGCACGCGTCAGGTCGTCGCCGCAGCGGTGCAGGATTTCCGCCATGCTGGCGACCTGGCCATAGCCGGCAAAAGCGATGGTATTGTCGGGATCGACCGTCGGCAGATATTTCTTGCGCAACTCCTCGAACGCCATCACATCGGGATCCTTTTCCCAGCGCGGCACGCCGACTTCCTTGGCATAGCGGATGGCAACGATGCCGGCCGCATTTTCGAAGCCGGCGGCGCTCAGGATCGAGCGGCCGGTCGAACCCGCCGACAGCAATTGCACCGGCTTCCAGCCGAGTTCGGCGACCTTGCGGATCGACTGCGACGACGCCTTGCCGGTCGAGATGTTATAGAAAACATCGGCGCCCGACTTCGAAAGATTGATGAGCTGCGAATCGACCGTGGGTTCGGTCAGGTCGTAGGTCTGCTCCATGATCACCTTGGCGGTGCCGCCGGCATCCGCCAGAACCTGCTTGAAGGGGCCGAGGAAATCGCGGCCGAAATCGTCGTTCTGGTAGAGAATGCCGACCTTCGCGTTCGGCTTCACGCCCAGGACATATTTGGCGAGAATGCGGGCCTCGGTCGGATAGAGCGGCAGGCCCGCCATGGTCCATTTGTTGTTCTTCGGATCGTTCCATTTCGACGCGCCGGTATTGAGAAGCAACTGCGGCACGCCCTTGGCGTTGAGATATTTGTGCACGGCGGTCTGCGGCGCGGTGCCGAGCGAGCCGAACAGCGCCAGCACTTCCTCCTGCTCGACCAGCCGCCGCGTTGCCTCGACGCATTTCGGCGCGCTGTAGGAATCGTCCATGGTGAAGAACTTGACCTTGCGGCCGTTGATGCCGCCCTTGTCGTTCACCATCTGGAAATAGGCTTCGCCGACCCGGCCGATCACACCATAAAGCGAGCCGGGCCCGCTATGCGGCACGGTCTGGCCGAGCTTGATTTCGGTGTCGCTCGCGCCCGCATCGTACTTTTTCTCGGCCGCCCAGACATAGGGGGCAGGCATCGTCGATGCGGCGATGGCGGCAAGCGCGGTGGCGCCGAATTCGCGCCTCGTCTGATTGTTCTTCATTGTTTTTGTTCTCCCTTGAGCGCGCCATGATCTACATTCCCGGGGGAACGGCAAGTGCGAATGTGCGGCTTTCCGGGGCGAGGCCGTCAGGACGGCCATACCGTCGCCGCATATCACCTCAGGCTTTCGCCGCGACCAGCACCAGACCGGGAACCGGGACATTGTCCTCATTGCGGGCCGACAGGCCGTCCCAATGCGACAGCTTCAACCCGGCGGCTACGATCGTCGCGCGCACGTAAGCCGCGCCGTGCGCATAGCGCAGCCCCTCACCGAGGGTGACGCCCTCGCCGCCATGGGTTTCGACGGTGAATGCGAACAGCCCGTCTGTCACCAGCACGCGTTTGGTCTCGATTAAAACCGGCGCCAGATCGGAAACATAGACCATCGCGTCGGCAGCCAGGATGAGATCGGCGCTGCCGTCCGGCTTGCTGCGCAAGCCCCGCAGCATGTCGTCGGCTTCAAGTTCCGCATACAGCGAGGTGGCGCGCGCCCGTTCGATCATGCGCGGCGAGAGATCGATGCCGATGAACCGGTCGACCTCTTTCGCGAAAGCCACAGCCGCCAATCCCGTACCGCAACCGAGATCGATGGCGCGCCTGAAAAAGGCGGGCTTGCGGGCGGCCGCGCGCACCGAGAGCACCGCCTTGAACAACAACGCCGGACCGCGATAGCCGAGATCGTCCACCAATGCCGATTCGAAGCGCGGCGCATATTGATCGAACAACGCCTGCACATAGGCGCTGGGCATTTCGGACAAGGCTTCCGCCCCCAGCCGTATCAGCCGCAGGCTGGCGCCATGCCGGTCATCGGGATCGGCGGCATGGGCTTTTCGGAACGCTTCAATCGCCTGTTCCCGCGCGCCGAGCTGCTCGCGGATTTCGCCGAGCGTAAACCAGGCCGAGGTGAAATTCGGCGCCAGTTCGGTGGCCTGCAACAACAGATCGGCCGCGGCAACCAGGTCACCCTTCAATTTCAGGTCGCGCGCGAATTCGAACCGGCGGTCGGCGATCAGATCGCCGGATGACAGAAACAGTCGCGCGGGCATTGTCGGAACGGCTCAAAAGGACGGTGCAAATGAACGGGCAAGCCTCGAACGGGGCCTATCCCGGCTTATATATCCGAGCATGCGTCCGCAAGACATCCTGATGCCCGTGGCCGCCGGCCTGTGCTGCAAGCCCGGCGGATTCCACATCGATCCCGTCCGCGCCGTGGAACGCGCCGTGATCACGCATGGCCATTCCGACCACGCCCGTCCGGGCCATGGCGCGGTGCTCGCCACCCGAGAAACGCTCGACATGATGCGGCTGCGCTATGGCGACAATTTCGCCGGCAGCACGCAGGCGATCGGCTATGGCGAGGAAATCAGGCTCGGCGACGTCACGGTCAAATTCCATCCCGCCGGCCATGTGCTTGGCTCGGCGCAGGTCGCGGTGTCGTGCAGGGGTACCCGCATCGTGGCCTCGGGCGACTACAAGGACGCACCCGACCCGACCTGCGCGCCGTTCGAAGTGGTGCCCAGCGACGTTTTCATCACCGAGGCAACGTTCGGCTTGCCGGTGTTTCGGCATGGCAACGCCGCGGATGAAGTGAAGAAACTGCTGGCCTCGGTCGCGCTGTTCCCGGACCGCGCGCATCTGGTCGGCGCCTATTCGCTCGGCAAGGCGCAGCGCGTCATCGCCTTGATCCGTGAGGCCGGCTACGACGCGCCGATTTACCTCCACGGCGCGATAGAGAAGATCACGCGCTACTACGAAAGCCGCGGCGTGGCCTTGGGCGATTTGCGCCCGGTCAAGGACGTCAGGAAAGCCGACCTCGCCGGCACCATCACGCTGGCGCCGCCGTCGGCCACCTCGGACATCTGGACGAGGCGGTTTCCCGATCCAGTCACGGCGTTCGCGTCGGGCTGGATGCGGGTACGTGCCCGGGCCCGGCAGCGCGGCGTCGAATTGCCGCTGGTGATTTCCGACCACGCCGACTGGGACGGGCTGACGACGATCATCGCGGCGACCGGCGCCAACGAGGTCTGGGTCACCCATGGCCAGGAAGACGCGCTGGTGCATTGGTGCAAGACCAGGGGACTGGCCGCGCGACCGCTCGATCTGGTCGGCTATGGCGACGAGGACGACGGCGAGGCGTTGTTGCAGGGCGAGGACGCCGAGGCATGAACCGCTTCGCCGAATTGCTCGATCGCCTCGCCTATGAACCCGGCCGCAACAACAAACTACGGCTGATCACCAGCTATTTTTACGAGGCCCCAGACCCCGATCGCGGCTATGCGCTGGCGGCGCTCACCGGCGCATTGTCGTTCAAGCACGCCAAGCCCGGACTGATCCGCGACCTGATCATGGATCGCGCCGATCCCGTGCTGTTTGGATTGTCGTATGATTATGTCGGCGATCTCTCGGAGACAGTGGCGCTGATGTGGCCGAAGTCCCCGCTTCCCGGCAACAACAATCCACCTCCACCGACCCTCGCCGAAGTCGTCACCACGCTTGGTACCCTCGGCAAGACCGAATTGCCGGCGCAACTCGCGCGCTGGCTCGACGAACTCGACGAGACCGGCCGCTGGGCGCTGTTGAAGCTCGTCACTGGCGCGATGCGGATCGGCATCTCGGCGCGGTTGGCGAAAACCGCCGCCGCCGCGCTCGGCGACAAGGACGCGCACGACATCGAGCTGATCTGGCCCGGGCTGGCGCCGCCCTACCTCGATCTGTTCGCATGGCTGGAAGGGCGCCGCGAGAAGCCCGTCAATCTCGATCCGGCGCCGTTCCGCCCGGTGATGCTGGCGCATGCGATCGAGGACGCGGATTTCACTGGCCTCGACGCCGCCAACTTCATCGCCGAATGGAAATGGGACGGCATTCGCGTACAGGCGGTCAGCGGCCAGGACACGCGCGGCAACAGCGTGGCGCGGCTTTATTCGCGCACCGGCGAGGACATCACCAAAAGCTTTCCGGACCTGCTGCCGTCGCTGCACCTGCGGGGTGCCATCGATGGCGAATTGCTGGTGCTGCGTGACGGCAGGGTGCAGACCTTCAACGTCCTGCAGCAACGGCTTAACCGGAAAATTGTTTCGCCGAAATTAATCAGGGACTATCCGATTCATCTGCGCGCCTACGACCTGCTCGGCGATGGCGATACCGATTTGCGCGAATTGCCGTTTGCCGAACGGCGTGCGCGGCTTGAAGCCTTCATCGAAAGGCTTGGCGATCCCAGAGTGGACCTGTCGCCGACCGTCGCCTTCGACAGTTGGGACGCACTGATGGCGGCGCGTGCCGATCCCGCCAGCGCTGGCGCCGGCGAGGATGCGGACGCCGTCGAGGGCGTGATGCTGAAGCGCCGCGACGCGCCCTATCTGCCGGGCCGCCCCAGGGGGCAATGGTGGAAGTGGAAGCGCGACCCTCATATCATCGATGCCGTCCTGATGTATGCGCAGCGCGGCCATGGCAAGCGATCGTCCTATTATTCGGACTACACGTTCGGTGTCTGGACGACCGGTGAAGACGGAGAGACGCTGGTGCCGGTCGGCAAGGCCTATTTCGGCTTCACCGACGAGGAGTTGCTGCGGATCGATCGTTTCGTCCGCCGCCACACGACGGAGAAATTCGGACCGGTCCGCCATGTCGTGCATGAGCCCGACCAGGGGCTGGTGCTGGAAGTCGCCTTCGAAGGGCTGGCGCGCTCGCCGCGACACAAATCCGGCGTCGCGATGCGGTTTCCTCGCATCAGCCGGCTGCGCTGGGACAAGCCGCCGCGCGAGGCCGACCGGCTGGAGACGCTGGAACGAATGCTGAAGGGCGATCCGAAAATTGCCGCGCCGGAACCAGCCGGCGGCTATTGACGGCAGAACGCGGGTTCCCCATCTGCTGTCCGCTGTATTACAATGCGGACCGTTCCGCAGGAGACACAAATGCCCAACGACGTCAGAGACTTGCCGGCCAGCAATGACGGCCTGTACCGCTTTCTCGGCGGCTCGCCGCTGGCGGTCGCGTTCCGGCTGATTCTGCTGTCGATCCTGGTCGGGGTGGTATTCGCTGCCATCGGCTTCGACCCCAAGGACATCATCAACAGCATCCGTCGGCTGCTCAACTGGATCTATAATCTCGGCTTTGAAGCGATCGACAATCTGTGGCGCTACTTCCTGCTCGGCGCCGTGATCGTGATCCCGATCTTCCTGCTGTCGCGGTTGTTCGGCGCGCCGCGCGGCCGGTAAAGGCTGCGCAGGGCTCGCTTGTCGGCCTCCACCCCCAGGGTCACTACCGCGCAGGTGTTCGCCATCGCAGGCCCTGCGATGGTCGCGAACCTGACCACGCCGCTGATCGGCATCGTCTCGACCACGGCGATCGGCCGGCTTGGCGACGCCACGCTACTCGGCGGCGTGGCGATGGCCTCGGTCCTGTTCGACTGCCTGTTCTGGCTGTTCGCGTTCCTGCGCATGGGCACGGTCGCCTTTACGGCGCAATCGCTGGGAGCCGGCGAAACCGGGGAACTCCCGGCGATCCTGCTGCGCGGCTTTATTCTTGCTGGCCTGATCGGGGCCGGCCTGATCGTGCTCCAGATACCGCTTGCTACCGTGTTGCTCGGCGCGATGGGCGGCAGCGACGGCGTCACCGGCGCCGCCAGGACCTATTTCATCATCCGTATCTGGTCGGCGCCGCTGGCGCTCGCCAACTACGTCGTGCTCGGCTGGCTGATCGGCCAGGCGCGCGCGACGCTGGCGCTGACGACGCAGATCGCGATCAACCTGACCAACGCCGCGGCGACGATGTTACTGGTGCTGGTATTCAACGCCGGCATCGCCGGCGCCGCGCTCGCCGCCGTGATCGCGGAAACCACCGGCGTTTTGCTCGGCATCCTGATCGCCTGGCGCCTGACAAGGGGAAAACTCGATTTCGACCGCGCCGGGCTGTTCGACCGCGAAAAACTGATGCGTTTGCTGGCGGTCAACCGCGACATCATGATCCGCACCGCGGCACTGGTGGCGGCGTGGCTGCTGTTCACCGCGCAAGGCGCCCGCGCCGGCGATGTCACGCTGGCCGCCAACGCGGTCTTGAACAATTTCCTCCTGATCAGCGCCTTCTTCCTCGACGGGCTCGCCAATGCGGCCGAGCAGCTCTGCGGCCGCGCCTATGGCGCGCGCGACGGCCTCGGATTCTCCAGCGCCGTACGACTCGTCATCCTCTGGGGATTCGCGTTTGCGCTCGCGGTGAGCGGGGCGTTCGCGCTGTTCGGGCCTTGGCTGATCGACATGATGACCGCGAGCGCGGAGGTCCGGCACGACGCCCGCGAGTTCCTGCTCTACGTGATCGTGGCGCCGCCGCTTGGTGTGTTCGCCTTCGCCTATGACGGCGTCTATATCGGCGCGACCTGGGCACGTGACATGCGCAACCTGATGGTGCTGTCGCTCCTGATCTTTCTCGGCGCGTGGTTTTCGCTGCGCTCGTTCGGCAATGCCGGCCTGTGGGGCGCCTTGCTTGTGCATTACGCCGCCCGCGGCGGGCTCGAAGCGCTGCGCTATCCGGCGCTATTCAGGGCGTCGTTCAAGGCGTGAACGGCCTTCTCCCTCGCCCCCCTCTTGCGGCGCGTTCGCGGGGAGAGGTTAGGCAGAGACATCTACTGCACCGGCCAATCCTCGGCCGTGATGGTCGCGGCATCGGCGCCGACGATCTCCGAGAGCTGATCGCGGCCGGTCCGCAGCAATGTCGAGGTGAGGTCTCGCTTGATGTCCTCGACCAGCCCAAGCCCCTTGTAGATCAGCGACGAATAGAGCTGGATCAGGCTGGCGCCGGCGCGGATCTTGGTCAGCGCCGCACCGCCGGTATCGATGCCGCCGACGCCGATCAAAGGAAACGCGCCTTCCGCGCGTACATAAGTCTCCGCCACCATGCGGGTCGACAGCCGGAACAACGGCCGACCCGATAGGCCGCCCTGCTCCCTGGCGCGGCTCTGCTCACGCAAGGTCGAGGGACGCGCCAGCGTGGTGTTGGCCACGATCATGCCGTCGACCCGGCGCGAGCGCGCGATGTGAACGACGTCGTCGAGTTCGGTCAGGCTGAGGTCCGGCGCGATCTTGAGCAGCACCGGAGAATCGCCGGCGTCCTTGCGCACCCGCTCGCGGGCATCGATGACCTTGGCCAGCAGGTCGTCGAGCGCGGCCGATTGCTGCAGGTTGCGCAAGCCCGGCGTGTTCGGCGAGGAAACATTGACCGTGAAATAGCTGGCGACCGGCGCGAAGGTCTCGATCAGCGTCACGTAATCGGCGACGCGGTCGGGCGAATCCTTGTTGGCGCCGACATTGACGCCGACGATGCCGCCGAGATGCGCGCGGGCGGCGAGCCGACGCAGCACGATTTGCGCGCCGTCATTGTTGAAGCCCATGCGATTGACGACGCCTTGGTCGCGTTCGAGCCGGAACAACCGCGGTCGCGGATTGCCGACCTGCGGCTGCGGCGTCACCGAGCCGATCTCGACAAAGCCGAACCCGAGCCGCAACAACGCGTCCGGCACCTCGGCGCTCTTGTCGAACCCCGCCGCCATGCCGATCGGATTGGGAAAATTCAGTCCGAACGCGCGCACCGCCAGTTTCGGATCGTCCGGCCGTGGCCGCACCGGCGGCAACAGCCGCAGGCCCTGGATCGCCAGACGGTGCGCGTCTTCCGGATCGAACCAGCGCAGCAGCGGCAGCGAAAACGCATCGAAGGCGCGGATCACGGCGTCAACTCCGGAACGTCGTGATAGCCGTCGGAGCGCGCGCGCAGGTCGAGGATGGCGGTGACGGCGCCGGGATCGAGTTCGCCATAGAGATGCGGAAACAGCTCGTCGTTGCGCGAACGTTCCCAGCGCAGCGCAGCGCCCAGCGCATCGGCATCGACCTCGATCAGGAACAGCCCGGTCTGTCCGAAAAAATGCTTCCGCGCAGTGCCCGCGACCTGGGACGCCGTGGAGAAATGAATGAAGCCGTCCCTGAGATCGTCGGCGCTGCCGCGGTACACACCCTGCCGCTCGGCCTCGCGCCAGGCCGAAGCGGGGCAGATTTTGTAGATCGTGCGCACCTGACCGGCGTTCCCTGCTTTATGCTGCCCGTCATTGCCGGGCTTGACCCGGCAATCCATCAATCGGAACATTCTTTCAAGGCGAGATGGATGCGCGGGTCAAGCCCGCGCATGACGAGGAGAGCCAAGTGCGGGCACGGAATGACCGGCGACGCCCCCCTACGTCGCGTAGTCCGGTTCCTTGCGGTCGAGCATGCGCTTCAACGCCGCGAAATGCCGCTCGGCCGGGGTGGGGCCGTTGTACAGACGATCGTCCATGTAGTCGCGCATGGTCTTTTCGACCACCGGTGCCGGAAGCTGTTTCAACCTCTGTCCGGTCCACATCGCGTAGATCTGAACCTGGGCGGCGCGCTCGATGTAATAAAGCTTGTCGAAGGCCTCCGCGACGGTTGCCCCGACCGTCGAGATGCCGTGATTGGCCATGAACAGTATCGTCTTGTCGCCGATCACCCCGGCGAGGCGCGCGCCTTCGGCCGGATCGAGCGCCGGGCCGGCATATTCGTCGTCATAGGCGATCTGGCCCATCATGCCGACCTCGGTCTGGCCGATCTCCTTGATGCGCGGGTCTTCCAGCCGCGTCAGCGCGCTGGCATAGGGCATGTGGGTATGAAACACCGCCTTCGCCTGCGGCAACGCCTTGTGGATCGGCGCGTGGATGCAGTAGCAGGAACGCTCCACATCGCCCTCGCCGCGCTTGCGCTCGCCGTCGTCGAGGCCGACCTCCATGAAGCTGGAGGCCGTGACTTCCGACCAGTGCATGCCGAACGGAATCTGGTAATAGCGGTCGTCGCGGCCGGGCACGGTGTAGGTCAGATGGTTGAAGATGCCTTCGCTGAAGCCGTGGTTGAAGGCGAGCCGGTGCGCGGCGGCGAGATCGACCCGCGCCTGCCATTCTTCGGCGCTGCTGTCGTTGAGCGTGTTCGGCGAAACCCTGAACTGCATGAGCATCCTCCCTGCTGATTGCTGCTTTACGGGCGCCTCTCGACGGAGGCTTGAATCGTTGGTGTAGCCTTTATCCTAGCTCAATTCGCCGCGGGGTTGGCTGAAATCGCGGCGGGCCTGCCATCTGGATTTGGCGGCTCTCGGTCGCAGCGTACCATTTCCTTCTCCCCTTGTAGGAGAAGGAAACAATATCCGCCGCGGTTCTCAAGCCGATCTGGCCAGCGCGCCGTCGATCATTGCGACCGCGTTCGACAGGCCATACACCGCGACGAACGAGCCGAAGCGCGGGCCTTTTTCCTGGCCGAGCAGCACCTGGTAGAGCATGTTGAACCAGTCGAGCGAGACGCCGGGCCGGCCGTCCTTGCCCTTCTTGACCGCATCGAGGAACGGTTCGCGGCGGCCGATCTCGTAGACCACGTTCTGGATATCCTCGGCGGCCGAGGCCGGCGGCATGTTCGACAGCGCGTCGCGCAGATCCTGCAGCGCGGCGCGCTCGGCGTCGGTGGGTTCGCGGAATTGCTTGGTCGGCGCCACGAAGTCGCGATAATAATTGATGGCGTAGCCGACCATCGCGTCGAGCTTCGGGTGGGTCTGCGGCGTCACGCCCGGCCGATAGCGGCCGATGAAGCCCCACAGCGTCGCGGCATTCTCCGCGTTCGACGACGACACCAGCGTCAGCAACAACTGGAACGTGACGGGCATGTCGGCCCTGGGCGGATGGCCGGCATGAATGTGCCAGACCGGGTTCGCCAGTTGCTGCCGGCCGTCCTGGCGCGCATATCCGTCGAGGAATTGCTGGTAGTCGTCGACATTGCGCGGGATCACGTCGAAATACAGCCGCTTGGCCGCCTTCGGCTCGCGATACATGAACAGCGACAGCGATTCCGGCGAGGCATAGCGCAGCCATTCGTCGATGGTGAGCCCGTTGCCCTTCGACTTCGAAATCTTCTGGCCCTTCTCGTCGAGGAAGAGCTCGTAGTTGAAGCCTTCCGGCGCCGTGCCGCCCAGCGACGCGCAGATCTTGCCGGACAGCTTGACCGAGTCGATCAGATCCTTGCCGGCCATTTCGTAGTCGACGCCAAGCGCGAACCAGCGCATTGCCCAATCCGGCTTCCATTGCAGCTTGCAATGCCCGCCCGTCACCGGAAGCGTGACGCGCTCTCTGGTCTCGGGGTCGTCGTAGGAGACGGTGCCGGCCTTGGCGTCGTGCGCGGTGACCGGCACATACAGCACCATGCCGGTGCGCGGGCAAACCGGCAGGAACGGCGAATAGCTCGCCGCGCGCTCCTCGCGCAGCGACGGCAGCATAATCTCCATGACCGCGTCGAGCCGCTCCAGCATCCGCAGCAGCGCCGCGTCGAACTTGCCCGAGGTGTAGTAATCGGTCGAACTGGCGAACTCGTAATCGAAACCGAAGGTGTCGAGGAACGCGCGCAGCCGCGCATTGTTGTGCGCGCCGAAGCTCGGATGGGTCCCAAATGGATCCGGCACCCGGGTCAGCGGCTTGCCGATATACTGCTCCAGCATCTCCCTGTTCGGCACATTGTCCGGCACCTTGCGCAGGCCGTCCATGTCGTCGGAGAAGGCAATCAGCCGGGTCTTGATCCTGTCTTCGGTGAGCACCCGAAAGGCATGACGCACCATCGTGGTGCGCGCGACCTCGCCGAAGGTACCGATATGCGGCAGGCCAGACGGTCCGTAGCCGGTCTCGAACAGCACCTCGTTCTTGGGGTGCTTTTTCAGCCGCGCGACAATCGCCCTGGCCTGCTCGAACGGCCAGGCGTTGGATTGTTCGGCGAGCGCGCGCAGGTCGTTCGGGCTGGC
>Ga0209069_10001695_pt1 | contig 11289 bp, 10 predicted proteins | sample Str013_2_FD_187202 | JGI IMG/M metagenome (GOLD analysis project Ga0209069, IMG submission 187202) | Freshwater sediment microbial communities in response to fracking from Pennsylvania, USA - Straight Creek_MetaG_SC_2013 (SPAdes) (version 2) | ecosystem: Environmental > Aquatic > Freshwater >...
CTCGGCCGGGGTCAGGACCGCCGACGGCTCGTCGAGCACGAGGACGTCGCTCTTGCGATACAGGGCCTTGAGGATCTCCACTCGCTGACGCACGCCGACCGGCAGATCCTCGATGGTCGCGTCGGGGTTGACGTTGAGGCCGTATTGCTCGGAGAGCTCGACGACCCGCTTTCGAGCGACCTTGCGATCGAAGGTCCCGAGGGGCCCGGTCACGCTCTCGGAGCCGAGGGCCACCGATTCGACCACGTCGAAGACGGGGACGAGCTGGAAGTGTTGGTGGACCATGCCGATCCCGGCCTCGATGGCCTGGCGCGGGTCCTCGAAGGTGCGAGGCTCGCCTTCGATGAGGATCTCACCGGAGTCGGGACGATACAGCCCCGACAGGATATTCATCAGGGTCGTCTTGCCGGCCCCGTTCTCGCCCAGCAGCCCGAGGACCTCACCCTTGTCGACCGATATCGTGATCCGGTCGTTGGCGAGGACACCGGGAAAGCGCTTGGTGATCTCCTTGAGCTCAAGCCGCATGGTGGCGATCGTCCTTGGGTAACGGAGCCATTGCGGATAGAGGCCGCCCTCAGCCCGCGAGGCGGGCTGAGGGCGGTCGGCCTAGGGTCGGGTTCAAGCTACTTGAGGTAGGCCTTGACCGTGACGGTACCGGACGCGATATCGGCCTTGAGCTGGTCGAGCTCGGTCGTGAGCGCCGGATCGATCTTGGAGTCGAAGTCGTGGAAGGGTGCGAGGGCGACGCCGTTGTTGGCGAGCGTGCCGACGTAGTCCTCACCACCGAGGTCGCCACCGGAGTTCTTCTTGATCAAGTCCAGGACCGCGACGTCGATCACCTTCTGCGAGGAGGTGATGATCGCCGGAGCGTACTCCGGGAGCGAGAGGGCCTGGTCCGAGTCGACGCCCATGGCGTACTTGCCGGCGGCCATCATGGCCTTGATGGTGCCGTTGCCGGTCCCGCCGGAGACCGGCTGGACGATGTCGACGCCCTGATCGAGGAACGTCTGGGCGAGCTGCTCACCCTTCGCCGGGTCGCCCCACGGGTTGGAGCCACCGACGAAGGTGCCCGTCTGCTTGACGGCGTCCCAGCCGAGGAGCGTGACGGCGGTGCCCTTCTTCTCGTTGTGGTACTTGATGCCGGCGTACATGCCGTCCATGAACAGGGTCACGCCCGGGAACTGCTGTCCGCCGTACGTGCCGATCTTGCCGCTGGTGCTGAAACCGGCCGCAAGGTACCCGGCGAGCATGCCGGCCTGGTCGATCTGGAACGACAGGCCCGTGAAGTTCGGTGGGAACGGCATGTCATCGGCGGTGCCCAACGTGAAGTCCGGACCGGCGACGTTCCAGTTGGCGTCCACCTGGCCGAACGCGATGGTCGGATTCTTCAGGGTCGCGTCGATCGTGGCCTGGGTCTGGTTGAAGCCGACCGTGATGATCGTCTTGCATTCCTGGTCGATCAGGCGCTGGATGTTGTTGGCGTAGTCGGTGGCACCCTGTGCCTGCGCGAAGGCGGTCGGGTAGCCGAGCGCCGCCGCATCCTCGAGGCCCTTCTTGGCCAGGTCGTTGAAGCCCTTGTCACCCAGGCCGCCGGTGTCGAATGCGACGCAGGCCTTCCAGGCGGTGTTCAGGGACGGGGCTGCCGAGACCGCCGCTCCGGACGGGGCCGCCGAAGGCGCCGCCGATGGGGCGACCGACGCTGCCACTGACGGCGCCACTGACGGCGCCACTGACGGCGCCGCGGACGCGCCGGACCCCGTACAAGCGGCGAAGATGAGGATGGTTGTCGCGCCCAGCACGACCACCCTGCTTGAGATTCGCAACGTAGCTTCCTCCTCTGGAACCCGGTATGCCCCTCCCAGGGCGCCGGACTCGCGTAATGTACGTCAGCGGATGGGTTCACGTCGACGCGTATCGCAACCGTCGGGGGTCATGATTCGCCGCCTCCTTCTGCCGATGCTCAGATGAGCGACAGAATGGCGGCTGCGGCGCGGATCGGCGACCTCCTGGACCTCCACGACGGGCGTCTCGGTCTGCCCGTGCTCGACGATCGTGGGATCGCCGAGGTGCTCATGAGGGCGCGGCGGATCGCGGTCATCGGTGCCTCCTCGAACGCCGGTCGACCGTCCAACGGGGTGCTTCGGCAGCTGCGTGAGGCCGGCTACGAGATCATCCCGGTGAACCCTCGGGAGACGACCGTGGAAGGCCTGCGGTGCTACCCGGATCTGCGGTCTGCCGTGGACGCGGCGGGGCCGGTCGACATCGTCGATGTCTTCCGCCGATCCGACCTGTGCGTCGAGCACGCGCGTGAGGCCGTCGAGGCGAAGACCGGCTGCCTCTGGCTCCAGCTCGGGATCGCGAACCGCGAAGCGGGCCGCATCGCGCTCGACGGCGGCCTCAAGGTGGTGATGGACCGCTGCACGATCATCGAAGTCCGTCGCGTCGGCGCGACCGCGCGTCGCGGCGACGCGTGAGCGTCAGCCCGTTCCGACCGGATCTGGACGTCGCGGCGCGGATCGCCCGGCTGACCGCGGCGATCGGACCGGCGTACGCGGCGAGCCTCACCGAGGCGCTCGCGCTCGGCCATGTCGTGCCTGGGGCCGCGGTCCGGGACCTGGTCGAGCGGCTTGACCTGGCCGGTCCGCGCGACGCGGCGCTGCTGGCCCTGCCGACGGCGACTCGCCTGGCCAAGCCGCCGATCTCCGGGTTCCTCGTCGGGGCGGTCGGTATCGAAGCCGGCTCGGGCGATCTCGTCCTCGGCGGGAACCTGGAGTTCCCGGGCGTCGACCTCGCATCCACGATCCACGGCGAGGGGTTCGTCGTGGCGCGCACGTTCGCACGCGACACGACCCTGGCCGTCCTGGCGATCGGCGAAGCCCGCCCATGCGCGCATTGTCGACAGTGCCTGTCCGAGTACGCATCGTCGAGAGACCTGGTCGTGATCGATCCGCTCGGCCACTCGCTGTCGATGGCCGAGCTCTACCCGTGGCCGTTCGTCCCAGGCGACCTGGGCCAGCCCGGGATCGTCCCCGGCGCGGTCCCGTGGCCGGACCTCTCGCTCACGGATCCGCGACTCGCGCAGGATGTCTCGGACCTCCTCGTGCGCACCGGGCGACGAGCACACGCTCCATACGGCGGATGTCCCGCCGCCGCCGTCCTGCGTCTCGGCGACGGGCGCCTGTTCAGCGGTGCCCTTATCGAGAGCGTCGCGTTCAACCCGACCATCGCGCCGCTGCAGGCCGCCCTGATCGAACTCGTGGCCCACGACGGCGCCTATGCTGCCATCGAGTCGGCGACGCTCGCCGTGGTCGGCGCGGCCGACTCGGACCTGACCCACGCGACGAGGGCCCTGCTCGCCGCCGTCGCGCCCGGGGCATCCTTGATCGTCGCCGAGTGGGCGTGATCGCCACCCGATCGACCGGCCCAGAAGAGACCTGACGGAGGACCCATGGCAACCCAGATCCACCTGCACGCGGAGATCGGCGACTACGCCCCGGTCGTGCTGCTGCCCGGCGACCCGGATCGGGCCACCCGGATGGCCGCCCGGTTCGATGGCGGCCTGGATGGGACCCGTCTGGTGAACGCCAACCGCGGACTGTTCGGGTACACCGGGACGCTCGGCGGCGTGCCGGTCTCGGTCCAGACGACGGCGATGGGGACGCCGACCACGTCCATCGTGATGGAAGAACTCATCAACCTGGGCGTCACGACGTTCATCCGGGTCGGGACCTGTGGCGGGTTCGGCGGCCTGGACACGGGCGACGTGGTCGTGGCGATGGCCGCCGCTTCGGCGTCCGGCATCGGCCGGATCCTCGGTGGCGACGAGTCGACCGCACCGACCGCCGACATCGAGGTCGTCCTTGCCCTCGCGGAGGCCAGCCGGACCGCCGGCCTGAGGACCCATGTCGGACCGATCGTGACCTCGGACGTCTTCTACGACCCGCATCCGGACGGCGTCATCCGCTGGGGCCGGCGCGGTTACCTCGCGGCGGAGATGGAATCGGCGGCGGTCTTCCTGCTCGCCATGCGCGAGCGAGGCAAGGGCCGCAAGGTGCGCGCGGGGACGATCCTGACCGTGTCGGACGTCATCCGCGACCCTGACGCGCCCGACACCCGGATGCTCGGGGACGAGGCGTGGTACCGGCTTCCGGAGGATGAGTTGATCGCCCGGATCGACCTGACCATCGGCGCAGCGCTGACCGCCGCCGAGGCGCTCGGGCGGAGCTGACGGCCGCTCCTAGGCGACGAACGACAGCCCGAGCTCGAAGTCGGCCAGCAGGTCCTCGACGTCCTCGCAACCCACTGATAGACGGATCAGGCCGCCCCGCTTCGGCTGCGGGTAGACGAGCGTGTGGATGTCGCCGAGGCTGACCCCGATGTCGCACAGCGCGAGGTGGTCCGTGAACGCCGCCATCCCGTCGATGCCGCCGCGGGGCTGGAATGTGAGCATCGCTCCTGCGTGATCGCCCAGCAGGCGCGTGGCCACGGCGTGGTCCGGATGCGACAAGAGGCCTGGGTAGCGGACCCACTCGACCTTCTCGCTCGCCTCCAGATACGACGCGATCCGGGCGGCATTCACCGAGGCCGCCCGGGATCGCAACTGGAGGGTCCGGACGCCGCGCAGGACCAGGAAGCTGGCGAACGGGCTTGCCGCCTGACCCAACGTGTCGGTCTGCTTTCGGATCGGGTCGATCAGGTCCTTCCGACCCGACACGACGCCGGACACGGCATCGCCGTGCCCCGATAGGTACTTGGTAGCCGCATTGAGGACGAGGTCCGCGCCGTGTTCGATCGGCCGCAGGAGTGCAGGCCCAAGGAACGTGTTATCAGCGATGAACAGGATGCCGTGTCGTCGGGTGATCGCCGAGATCGCGTCCAGGTCGGCGACCCGTAGGCGCGGGTTGGACGACGTCTCCATGAACAGCGCCTTCGTCACGGGCGTGATGGCGGCCTCGACCGCGGTCAGGTCCGTCATGTCGACGGCGCTGACGTGGATGCCGCGGCGCGGGAAGTCCTCTTCCAGGAGGACGCTCGTGATGACGAACAATTCGTCGCCCACGACCAGGTGATCGCCCGCGCCGAGGTGAGCGAACAGCGTCGCGGAGACGGCGGCCATCCCGGAGGACGATACGACGCAGTCCTCGGCACCCTCGAGCGAGGCGATCTTCTCCTCGAGCGCCCGGTTGGTGGGGTTGCCGGTCCTCGAATAGAAGTAGGCACCGGGCTCCCAGGCGAGTGCCCGATCCACCGCATCTTCCTTCTCCGCGGCCGTGTCGAACGCGAACGTGGACGTAGCGTAGATCGGCGGGTTGTGGGCGTGGGTCACGGGATCTGGGCGCTCGCCGGCATGGATGGCCCGCGTCGCGAAGCCCTGACCGTCCGTCCGTTCCCGCATGCGTGGCCCTCCAGATCGTGCGTCGTTGCGGCGCCAAGTCTAGGGCGTCGTTCTACCCTTGGTCGCGGAGGTGAGTGGATGGCTGGAACCTGGCCGTGGCCCGAGATGGACCCGGCGGCACGCGACTGGCTCGGCGAGGTCTGGATCCCTGTCGGGGCGCCCGGCTACGCGGGCGACGCCAAGGTCCGCTGGCAGGCAGTGCTGGACGAGCGGTTCGGGCCGGACGGCTGGCGTCTTGCCCACGTCGTCCGCGGGACGATCGTGTCCAGGGCGGAAGCGATCGTCGAGTACGAGGCGGCGTATCGCCACTACCTGCGCGACCGGCCAGCCCTGGTCGCGTTCCTGACCACGGTCTGCGGCAACGTCTACGACGACAACATCACGAACGTCCGCGACGCCGATTACGAGCAGCCCCACACCGCGATGAACCACTACCAGGACATCTCCGTGCGCCGGGTCGTCGCCGAGCTCGTGGACGATCCCGAGTGGCCTGACGTCATCGACACGGACACGATCGAGACGGACCTGACCGACCTGGGCACCGGGCTCACCCATCGACTGCCCCGCGCCCGGGGGTTCCGCGGAGGCGCCCTGCTCCAGATCCGCGATCCGCTCTCGCCCGGGTACTGCCTCAATCCGGCGGTCGTCCCGATCCACGATCCGGCCCTCATCACGAGCCTGCCGAACCGGACCGACTGGTACCACGCCGAGGGCTGCGCCCACCTTTCGGTGGAGGCGTTCTGGCAGATGAGCAAGGTCGTCGAGGTCCGCTACGACCGGTTCCTGGCGCTCGGGCCGGGTCGGGTGGCCCCGCTCGCCCGCCTGTGACCGGGCCCGCGGGCGGCACGGTGCTGTTCGGGCCGCTCAGCCTGGACATCTATCTCGGTCGCGACCTCGTCCTGCCCGGCGGTGGTGTCCTGAACATGGCCTGGGCCTGGCGCCGGGCCGGGTTCCCGTTCGACCTGCTGACGCGGATCGGGGACGACCGGCCAGCGGTGTTCCTTGACTTCCTGGATCGGCAGGGCATCCGGTACTCGCGCGGATCCATCGTGGGAGCCGGACCGTCGGCGTCCATCGACATCGTCATCCAGCGCGACCGCCAGCCGCAGATGGACCACTTCGTGGAGGGCGTCTGGGAGGACCTGCGCCTGACCCGCGAGGAAGCGGATCTGGTCGCCGGCGCGGAGCGGTTCCACGCGGTCCTGGTCGAGGGGGTCGTCTCGAAGGTCCATCGCCTCGGGGACGCCGGAGAACTGCGTCACCTGACCGTGTCGGCGGACTTCCTGGGGTTCCGGCATTACACGGTGGAGCGGTTCGCCCGGACGATGGCGCATGTCGACATCGGCTTCGTCGGCTGGCCCGGGGATCCGGACGACCCGACGATCGTCGGTATCCGCGACGTCGCGTTCGACCTGCACCGGCTGGTCGTCGTCACCTTCGGATCGCGTGGGGTCCTGATCCTCGATGGGCGGGGCGGGTCCGAGGAGCGGTTCGTGCCGGTGACACCGGTCGAGGTCGAAGGGACGACCGTAGGCTGTGGCGATGCGTTCATCGCGGCGTTCCTTGCGGCGCTCTGGCGAGAGGCAGGGCTGGACGCGGCGGTGGAGGCGGGCAAGTCGGCCGGTGCGACCGCCACCGCCTGGCGTCGACCGTTGCCCGACGACGCGTACGGTCCGGGCGCGGTCGAAGGCCTGCGGCTAGCGGATCGCGAAGCCGAGGAACACCAGCACGAACCCGGCGATCGCGATCGCGCCGCCGATCCGGGCCTGCCGACGCAGTAGCTCCATCGCGACCGACGCCCCGGTCTTGCCGGTCTTGTCATCGCGCACGCCGCCGCGCCACGATTCGTACCGCGCGATGTTCTCGTCCTGGGCTTTGAGCGCCTGGTAACGGCTCCACGGCGCGCGAGCCCGGCGATAGCCGACGACGATGAGGACGATCCCGGCGGCCCACAGCAGCAGGTTGACGGCGCCCATGGGTCAGTCCGGTTCCGAGGCGTCCAGGCGTGCCCGGACCGCCGCCTGGACGAGGGCCGCGTTGGCCTGCCCGCGCGAGGCTTTCATGACCTGACCCACAAGGAAGCCGACGGCCTGCGGCTTGCCGGCGTGATAGTCCGCGACGGCGGCCGGGTTCGCCGCGATCGCCGCATCCACCCACGCCTCGAGGGTTCCGGCGTCCGACACCTGGGCGAACCCGCGCGCGGCGACGATCGAGGCGGCCGTGTCGCCGGTCGCCGCATGCACGTCGAGGACCTCGCGACCGTTGGCGCGTGAGATCGAACCCGCACCGACCGCCGCCACGATGGCCGCAAGCTGGCCCGGATCCACGGTGACGGGCGTCGTCGAGGCGTTCCGGAGCCCCAGGTACTCCCCCGCGACCCACGTCGCGACCGCCTTCGGTCCGAGGGTCGGATCCGCTGCCAGCGTCGCCTCGAACAGCCCGGCGGCGTCCGGATCGGCGACCAGGACGGACGCGTCATAGGCGCTCAGGCCCAGGTCGTCCTGGAAGCGGGCACGCCGCGCGGCGGGCAATTCGGGGAGTGTCGCCGCCAATGCCGACAGCCAGGCCGGGTCGATATGCAGCGGCGGCAGGTCCGGTTCCGGAAAGTAGCGATAGTCGTCCGAGGTCTCCTTGGCCCGCATCCGATACGTTTCGCCCCGCTCGTCGGACCAGCCCCGGGTCTCCATCACCAGCGTGCCGCCGGCGTCCAGGACGACGGCCTGGCGCTCGATCTCATAGGTGATCGCGCGCTCGACAGAGCGGAACGAGTTCATGTTCTTGACCTCGACCCGCGTCCCGAACGGCATCGTGCCGAGTGGCCGAAGCGAGACATTCGCCTCGACCCGCATCTGGCCGCGCTCCATGTCCGCGTCGGACGCCCCGATCGAGCGCAGCAGCAGCTGCAACTCCTCGGCATAGCGGCGAGCCTGTTCGGCGGTCCGGATGTCCGGCTCCGTGACGATCTCCATGAGCGGCGCACCTGAACGGTTGAAGTCCACGAGGCTGACCTTGCCGCCGGCCTCGTCTGTGCCGTGGACGAGCTTGGCGGTGTCCTCCTCGAGATGCGCCCGGGTGATCGCGACCGTGAACGGACCGTCGGAGGTATCGAAGGTCAACCGACCGAGCGACGCGAGCGGCAGGTCGTACTGGCTGATCTGGTAGCCCTTCGGGAGATCCGGATAGAAGTAGTTCTTGCGATCCCAGCGGGTCGCTGCGGGCGAGCTGGCCCCGATCGCCAGACCAGTCGTCAGGACGTGCTCGACCGCCCGACGGTTGATCGTCGGCAGTGCACCAGGAAGGCCGAGACAGACCGGGCACACGTGGGTGTTCGGTGACGCGCCGTCATAGCCGGTCGCACAGCTGCAGAACATCTTCGACTCGGTCCGCAGCTGGCAGTGGACCTCGATGCCGATGACCGCCTCGTAGCGCTCCGCGGCCGGCGCCTGTGTCGTCATGTCGCCAAGTCTCGCACACCACCCCGAGACGAAGTCCTGGCCCTGATGACACTCGGCGTCACATGCGCCCCGATCCGCGCAGCCCTGATGCCGCAGACGGTCATCAGCCTCGAAACGGCGCGCTGGCGAGATCCCGATACCGTCACCCGCTCCGACCCCGAAACGGCACGTTCGTGCGTGAGAGCGCTCTCTTGACAGCCCCTGCTACAGTGCCACAAAAGCGTGAGAGCGCTCTCATTCGCAAGGGAGTGACGGTGACCCAGACCTCAGGTCGCAACCGACGCACCAACGCCACGCTGGAGGAAGTCGCCCTGCTTGCGGGCGTCTCGCGGGCGACGGTCTCCCGCGTGGTGAACGGCTCTCCCAAGGTCAGTCCGGACGTCCGCCTGGAGGTCCAGGCCGCGATCGAGCGGCTCGGATACACCCCCAACCGGGCCGCCCGCAGCCTCGTCACCCGACGCAGCGACTCGATCGCCGTGGTCATCACCGAACCGGCCGGACGCCTGTTCTCGGACCCGTTCTTCCCGCGCCTCCTGCGAGGCATCAGCTCCGAACTCACCGCCAGGGATCGCCAACTGATCCTGCTGATGCCGGAGTCGGAAGCGGACGAGCGCCGAGTCGCCGATTACCTGACGGCCGGCCACGTCGATGGCGCCCTGCTGGTCAGCCTCCATGGCGACGACCCCCTGCCTGCCCGCTTGAGCGCGGCCGGGATGCCGATCGTCCTCGTCGGGCGGCCGCCGAAGGGCGCGACGGCGAGTTATGTCGATGTCGACAACCGGCAGGGCGCGCAGTCGGCCGTCGCCCATCTCGTCGCCAACGGACATCGGGTCGTCGCCACGATCACCGGTCCGCTGGACATGGCCCCGGGCGTCGATCGGCTGCGGGGCTATCGGGATGCGCTGACCGAGGGCGGGATCGCCCACGACGCCACCCTGGAGGCGCTCGGCGACTTCACCCAGGAGGGCAGCGCCGAAGCCATGCGTCGCCTGCTCGCCATCCACCCGGAGATCGACGCCGTCTTCGCGGCGTCGGACCTGATGGCCGCCGGCGCCCTGTCCGTCCTCGCGGCCGCCGGTCGCAAGGTGCCGGGCGATGTCGCGGTCGTCGGCTTCGACGATTCACCTGTCGCCACGTCAACGACCCCGCAACTCACCAGCGTCCGCCAACCAATCGAGGAGATGGGCCATGAGATGGCCCGCCTGCTGGTCGAGGCCGTCGACGCATCGGATCCCGTGCCCCGGCGCGTGATCCTGGCCACCGAGCTGGTCCAGCGCGCGTCGAGCGCCGGGAGGTATGCGCCCTGAGAGGCCGGCCGGCGACCGGCGGACGTCGATCTGGGAGGTGATACGTCCATCCATCCAGCGCATGACATGGGAGATCGATCAGATCTCACGTACGAGGAGGAGTGATAACACGATGATCCGCTCTCGATCCGGACCTCGCGCCTTGTTGGTCCTCGTGGGTGCCGCCGCCATCGTGGCGTCCGCCTGCGGGACTTCAAGCTCATCGTCCGCCCCCAGCGCCGCCGCAAGTGCGTCCGCCGCCGCTGTCGCCAGTGCGGCCCCGTCCCTGGTCGCCATCACCCCGGCTCCGCTGCCAGAAGGCGTCGGCCCGGACGGCGCGACCATCGTCCGCTGGTTCATCGGCATCGGCAGCGGCGGCAAGCCGGAGCAGGTCGCCGCCGAGCAGAAGTTCGCCGAGACCTTCAACACGGCACCTGCGAACAAGGGCAAGATCTATCTGTCGGTGGAGATCTACGACAACAAGGTCGCGGCCGACCAGCTGGCCATCCAGATCGCGGCCGGCAACCCGCCGGACATCATCGGCCCGGTCGGCGTGGAAGGCCTGAACATCTTCCGCGACAACCTGCTCGACGTGAAGCCTCTGATCGCGTCGCACAACTTCGACATGACCAAGTTCGACCCGGCGTTGGTCGACTACTTCGCCATCGGTAAGGGCGGCGCCACCATCGGCGTCCCGTACGCGACCTATCCGTCCTTCATCTACTACAACAGGAAGCTGTTCGACGAAGCCGGCCTTCCGTACCCGCCGACCAAGGTCGGCGATCTGTACCAGGGCAAGCCGTGGGATATGGACGCGGTCAAGGCGCTGGGCATGAAGCTCACCGTCGACAACAAGGGCAACGACGCGACCAACCCGGCCTTCGATCCCAAGAACATCGTCCAGTGGGGCTTCGACATGCAGTGGGCGGACGACCGGTCCGACACGGAAGCCACCATCTTCGGCTCCAGCTCGGTCGTGTCCGCTGACGGCAAGTCCGCTCAGATCACGGATCAGTTCACGACTGGCCTGAAGTGGTTCAACGACGGCGTCTGGAAGGATCACTTCATCCCGACGAAGGCCGCCATCGATAGCAAGCTGATCAGCGGTAACGAGTTCCAGTCCGGCAACGTCGCCATGGTCGACACCCACAGC
>Ga0209069_10001697_pt1 | contig 11279 bp, 11 predicted proteins | sample Str013_2_FD_187202 | JGI IMG/M metagenome (GOLD analysis project Ga0209069, IMG submission 187202) | Freshwater sediment microbial communities in response to fracking from Pennsylvania, USA - Straight Creek_MetaG_SC_2013 (SPAdes) (version 2) | ecosystem: Environmental > Aquatic > Freshwater >...
GGTATATGTACCCTGAAACAAAGCGTAATAGTTGGCATCTTTAATGAATTTATTCAATTGTTTTATGGTTACGGGTTAACAATCTGTTATCAACTTGTTTAAGTACAATGATGTAGCAGATGGTTTATAGAATAACTTTTAGAAATGGGACGGACCCTGGTCTTACACAAGGCCGTCCCGGTTTTCCACTTAACCATAAACCAAAACTTACTGCCCTATAAATAATTTTGAGAATATAAAGCTATCGCGTACCGGTCGGTACAATTGTCGTATTAATTACAAAAGGATAAGGTTTAACAATTAGTTCCACACCAGCGGATTACACAATTCAATCTGTTTGCGGTTATAAAATATAAGACCAGAATCCCTCAGTTCATTCAACAATACGTTGACACTTTGACGTGAAGTAGCAATCACTCCTGCAATATCACTGTGGGTTAAATAATTATTGAGTACAATCTTATCCCCTATAAGGTTGCCATCTGTTCTTGCCCAATTTTTAATGAAACGGATTAATCTTGATTTCGCATCACGAAACACCAGGTCCGAATGACGGTTCTCCAGGCGTTTCAGCTTTTCATTTACCGTATTGGCATAACGCAATGCCATCATGGGATTGTCCTGTAACAGCTTTTTGAAATCATTTACATTGAAACAGCAAACCACCGTATTGGCTGTAAGCGCTTCAGCATACTCGTCCGTAGCCGGACGGGATTCAAGGCTCAGGTCGCCAAATACGTCAAAAGCAGTAAGGATATCCTTGATGAGTTCATTCTCTGATTCATTCATTTCACCGATCTTGATCTTCCCCTTGATAAGCAGATAAATTTTACTGTAGTCGCCCTCTCCATAGCCGAACGTCTCGCCACGAAAAACTGTTTTTACTTTTACAGCCTGGCAGGCGTCCATAATTTTCTGATCTGCCATGCCTGCAAAAAGCGGATGACTCTTGAGATAAACGTATTTGATTTCGTCGTACATAGTTGTAGGTTTTTATTTAATGGTAGATAGGTTTTTATTAATTGACAGAATAACCCAGGTTGCGAATGATATTATGACGCATATCCTTTACAGGCAAAATTTCCTGCTTTGACAACTTTGTTTTTACTTTCTTAAAGAGCAGGATTCCTGGTGCATCCAGTAAAGCATATTCCTTTAAACAATTGTGAGATATACTGGCTGCTTTTACATTGGTGAAGCTGCCAAAATTTGATTTGTAATAATTCTCCAGTTCACGTCTCATAAAAAATATTTATAAGTAGAAAAATGTATCCCCTGTTATTGGATACCCTCTGACATCGCGTCTTCAATTTTTGAAATGATGATATTCTTAGGTGTAAGCCCAATTAGGTGGTCCACTATCATTCCGCTTTTAAAAAACAGGATGGTTGGAATCTCCATTACGCCATATTCACTTTCCAGCCCTTTTTCCTTTTCTACATCCACAGTATAAAAATTCACCATCCCTTCGTAGGATTTTGCCAGGTCATTGTAAACCGGTTCTATTATCTGGCTCAGCCCGTTCCATTGTTTCTTAAATTGTACCAGCGACAATAAATTGCTTTCTATTACCTGCTTCTGGAAATCGCTTTTGCTAATCTGCATGTTCATCTTTTTTTCAATTTTGATATGGAAGAGTAGCCAATCGGTGTGCCAGAATTTTTTATGCCAAAAACAAATTCTCTGAAACCCTTTACTGTATTGGGTTTCAGAGAATGCAGAAACTCCGGTTTCCAGGTTATTACATACATCATTTCTCCCAATATATTGGGAGGCTCACAATATATTGGGAATAGCTATTGGGAAAAGACAGGGGAAATTGGTACAGCCTGCCGGCTCTGCACCAGGTGTTTCCTTTTTAGCAAGCACCCATATCATCCATCCACTAACAATAATTTAACGTATATCTCCTCTCTATGTCTTTTAACTGACAGGCCCTAAGCCCCATCATATTTAGTTTTGATTGTTCAAAAATCGGAAGGCATGAAAAAGACATTACTGATTGGATGTATACTGCTGGTGGCATGTCAATCTTTACTTTACGCACAGGTAAGTTCATTACCCCGCATCAACCAATTTGCTGATCTGTCGGGTACTATTGGTGACAGGCAGGGTACAGCATCAGCAGCTTATGTGTACAACTGGCGACTGGGGCAGAAGAAAAGATGGGAAATCGGCATAGGTGCCAGGTGGACCAGTTATTTTGGAACAAAAAGAGATTTTACCACGGCACCAGGGCGACTGGCACGTTCTACCACCTTCCCTTTTGTAATTGTATTTGCAGGGCAGGAAACGCAAAACTGGGATACACTTACTGTGCAAAGACCATTCGTAAACTCCATTAACCTGTCAGCCAACTTTGGGTATATTATAAATACAAAATGGTCCGCTGGTTTCAATATTGATTTAATTGGATTCTCATTTGGCAGAAAAGGCAGCGGCATACTTACCAGTAATGGCCTTACCCGGAACGAACCCAATGCAAAACCAACTGCGTTTAATGTATTGCTTACTGGCGACAATGATTATGGCAACCTGGCATCAGAATTCTTTCTTAAATACCAACTGGATAAGCGCTGGGGCATACGCGCCATTTACGAATTCTATTTCGCAGAATATAAAACCAGCTCGGTTAAGCAAACAGCCCCCGATGGTACTATCGTAGATCGGTTCAGGAATAAATCCAATAGCGCCGGTCTTGGTGTAGCCTACCATTTCTAATTAAAATCAATATAAGCTATGAAAAAAGTGTTTCTCTGTTTATTCCTTGCAGTCGCTATTGCATCCTGCGTCAAACAAAACGAAGCGCCCACAATACCAGTCAATGAGAACATTCCTCCTGATACAACTGGTAGCAACAGCAATATGCCCAAATACACAGGCAATTTCATCAATGGGCCCTATGGTGGCGTTACAGGGATGGCAAAAGTGTACCTGCAGAATGGAAAGTATATTTTGGCACTTGAAAACATTTCAGTTGTAAATGGTCCCGATTTACATGTTTACCTGTCCAAAGAAATGCCACCCATCAACTTCATCGACCTGGGCAAATTAAAATCTACCAGTGGTAACCAATTGTATGAAATACCCGGCAGTCCCGACTTTAAGGAGTATACCTTTGCATTGGTGGATTGCCAGCTCTACAATCATTTGTTCGGAAGCGCCTTGTTACAATAATATTAATCAAGCTTTATGAAGAAATATCAATTGTTCAATATATTCTTACTTGTCCTGCTGATACTGGTAACCATTTTTTTCAGCAGTCTAACCATACCTGTACAGGCCAAAGAACACAAAGGCTTCGCCTTGGTGGAATTGTTTACTTCAGAAGGATGTTCCAGTTGCCCTCCTGCCGATGAAGCAGTAGCGAAAATTACAAAAGAAGCCGGCGACCATGTTTTTGTGTTGGGTTTTCATGTGGATTACTGGAACTACCTGGGCTGGAAGGATGAATTCAGCAACCCTTCCTTTACCAGCAGGCAGAACCTGTATGCACAACATTTTAATCTGAATAGTATCTATACACCACAGGTGATTGTAAACGGGAAAAAAGAATTTGTAGGTTCCAGTGAATCATTGCTGCGCAAAACTGTGGAGCAACAATTGGAAGAATCACCGCCTTCTGTTATTTTTCTAGCGGCAAAGACCAACGGTAACAGAACAGTCACGGTCACCTGTAAATCGGGGAAAGACAATTCCTTTGTTACAAATATTGCGCTTGTACAACAACAGGCTGTTTCTCATGTCAAACGTGGCGAGAATGAAGGCAGGGAATTAAAGCATATCAACCTTGTTCGGGATTTCAAAACGATAACTGGTCCAGAAGGAACTGTATCGCTTACAATTCCTGATGGTCTGAATAATAAAGATTGTTTTGTAGTGGCTTACCTGCAAAACAAAAACAGTTTAGAAATTAGCAGCGCGGCAAAGGCAGCAATTCAGTAATAAAATCTATTTGGGTTAGTTATCCCGTTTAATCCCCAGTTTTTTCATCCTTGCCTCCAGCGTAGTGGCATTTAACCCCAATATTTTTGCCGCCCCTTTATCCCCACTCACCTTCCAGCCTGCTTTATTCAACACTTCAAGTATATGTTGTTTTTCCACATCTTCCAGTTTATCAGATCCGCTTTTTTCCTCTGTTGAATGTTCCGGCAGCCATTCTCCCCGTTCCAAAGTATTTCCCCTGGTCAATATCAGGGCCCGCTCAATCAGGTTTTCCAGTTCCCGGATATTTCCCGGCCAGTCATAACTCATCAAATCATCTATAACGTTTGGAGAAATGTGGATGATTTTCTTTCCAATCTTCGCTTCATGCTTCTGACAAAAATGCTTTACCAGCAACGGAATATCCTCCTTTCTTTCGCGCAAAGGCGGAGATACAATGGGAAATACATTCAGCCTGTAATACAAATCCTCCCTGAATTCCTTATTTTCAATCGCCTGTTCCAGATTGCGGTTGGTAGCTGCAATCACACGCACATTTACTTTCATGGTTCTTGGATTGCCCAGTCTTTCAAATTCCCCTTCCTGTAAAACACGCAGTAATTTTGCCTGCAACTCTACCGGCAACTCTCCTATCTCATCCAGGAATATGGTACCGCCATCGGCCAGTTCAAACCTTCCAATCTTTCTATCCATAGCGCCGGTGAAAGCCCCTTTCTCATGACCAAACAATTCACTCTCTATAAGATTAGCTGGCAAAGTGGCGCAGTTCACTTTTACCAATGGTTTTTTGTTCCGGTTGCTGATATTGTGTACTGCCCGTGCCAGCAATTCTTTACCCGTACCACTCTCGCCCATTATCAGTACCGTTGAATCAGTAGCGGCAACCTGTTCAATTTGAGACAATACCCTTTTAAATTTTTTACTCCTACTGATAATTTCTTCAAAATTATTATTGAGTTTAATTTCCTCCTGCAGGTATTTGTTTTCCGCCTGCAGTTGGTTCTTTAATGCTTCAATTTCTTTCAGCCTGATGCTCAATTCTTCGTTTGCCTTTTCCAAACGCCGCTGCGCCGATAACCTGTCCAGTTCTGCGCCTGCCCGCGAAGCAAATATTCTAAGAATGGATGTTTGGTTATGCTCACTAGTCATTCTGCCAGTATCAAAAGCTGCAATATGTCCAATCACATCCCCTGTAGTAGGACTGTTAATTGGTACGGCAATAAATGAATCATATCCGGCTTCCCTTGGGTATTGAATATCGCAACCAGTAGGAATAAAGACGTCCTGCCCCCTGCCCTGCATCACCAGTTTACAAGGAGTGCCTTCCACATCATACTCTACATTTTTAACCAGCTCCTTATTCTTTGTATAAGCAAGGGTTCGAACCCTTGTCCTGTCTACATCAATACATTCGGAAATAATACAACGGCTTATATTGAGCGCAATAGTAATATACCTGGCCAATGCCTCAAAAAAATCCTGTCCTATTTTAGCAGAAGTAGCTTCAGAAATAGTTCTCAGCAATAGTCCCTCGGTTTTCTTATTAGGCAAATCATTTACCAGCAGACAACAAAACGTTTTGCCATTGACCTGTACCAAACTACTGATGGCTTCAATATCGTATTCCTGACCGCCTTTGTTGACAAACGGGATCCTATTAATAATTCTTTTTTCTTCAGACAATTGTTGCCAGAAACCTTTGAAGTCTGCAAATACAGGTGCATTTGAAAGCTGGGAGAGTTTTAATTGAAGCAATTCACCCCGGGAATAACCGGTGATGGCAGTTGCCCTTTTGTTTACATGTATAATATTACCCGCATTATCAATACCAAAGACAGCCTCGTAAAACTGTTCAAAAGCGATTTGGGAAAACAGGAAATCCTGGTTAACCTCTTTTTCAATTACTTTACTCATATTTATTGGACCTGCCTTTTGAGGGACTCGCTTAAAGATAGGTAATGGTGGCAAAATAGCTGCGCTTATCTGAATGGTTTGTAACTCACGCGACAATTGGGAGCTGAATATTGTTAAATTGATACGGGGATTCGCATATTCACAATACTTTTTTGCTTTACATTGAGGCCAAATTCAAACCAATTCAGCAAGCGAGATGAGCAAGGTACAGGTTACGGCCAAACAGGTATATGTTTCTAACGGGGGAATCAATATTCTTAGTGATATCAATTTTACGATTGCAGAAAAGCAGCATTGGGTATTTACCGGACCATCCGGCAGTGGAAAAACCACCCTGGCAAAAGCATTGGCAGGTAAGACATTCTTCAGGGGCAGCATTGATTTTTCAAAAAAAGGTTCAGCACGGGATAATGTATCCATAATATTCATCGAACAGCAACATCGTTTTAAAACGCTTTCCAATACAACTGATTTCTATTACCAGCAACGCTTCAATGCTTTTGACGCGGAGGATGCCATAACTGTTGCCGAATATTTGGGAGACTACTATGACCCCAATCACTGGATAGAAAAAATGCAGCTCCCCTCACTGATGCAAAAGCCGCTGATACAATTATCCAATGGTGAAAACAAACGCTTGCAGATTACAGCAGCACTGTTGCAAAACCCGGATATACTGGTACTGGATAGTCCGTTTACTGGTTTGGATACAGAAGGCAGGAAGACCTTAATAAATATCATTGATACCATTAGTGAACAGGGAATCCTTATCATTCTTATTTCAAATACCCATGAATTTCCGACATGTATCACCCATATTGCTGAATTGAATAACGGGAAACTGGAAGCCGTGACAGCAAAAGAAGAATACCTGTCCGTAAACAGGCATCCGTTGAATACAGAAAAAATTGTATTGCCGGCCCTTGCAACAGAGGATGTTTTATGGCACAATGATTTACCCGATGATATTATTTCCATGAAACAGGTTACCGTAAAGTATGGCGACAAAATTATCCTGGACAATATCAACTGGCAGGTAAAAAAAGGAGAATGCTGGAGCATATCGGGCCCAAATGGAGCAGGTAAGTCAACCCTTTTGAGTTTGATAACCGCCGACAATCCGCAGGCTTATGCCAACCATCTGTTCTTATTCGGCAAAAAAAGAGGGAGTGGTGAAAGCATCTGGGATATAAAAAGAAAAATCGGTTTTGTTTCCCCGGAACTTCATTTGTATTTCGACCAAAGTATTAATTGCTTCCAGGTTATTGCATCCGGTCTTTTTGATACCATCGGGTTGTTCCGGCAATTGTCTGCAAGCCAGGAAGCAAAAGTAGATGCGTGGCTTTCATTGTTTTCCCTCGAAAAATTGAAATACAAAAGCCTCCAGCAATTATCCCTCGGTCAGCAAAGAAAGGTATTGCTGGCGCGTGCATTGGTAAAAAATCCTCCGTTGCTGGTATTGGACGAGCCCTGCCAGGGACTGGATGAAGAACAGACCAGCTATTTCTCCCGGTTTGTAAATGAGATACATAATCAGTATGGAACCACCATTCTTTATGTCACCCATTACAGCGGCGATCTGCCTGCCTGCATCAATCATTTTCTGCGCCTGGAGGAAGGCAAATTGGTGGAAAACCGGTAGAAAAACAGGGTATCAGGACCCATTACTGGCTACCCCCTTAAGGTAGCTGTTTTATAATCAATACATAATCAATTGATTGCGACGAGCAAAAAGCTTAACAAAAAAATTTCAGCAGGAAATAGTCACAACCACCCCTCAGTTTAAAAAAAGGGCTATTTTTGGTATTCAGGGTTGGTAATTAAGAAATACTACCTTCTACCTTCCCTTTACTTACCCATTATATTCTAGATTACTATCCATTAGTTTGCATTGTTGAAAGTTTAAAATTGTGACGTATGTATTCGTATGCATTACTGGAAACGGGCTGTTATTACCTGGTTCAGGAAAAAGAAGATTCAGGTATAACCCTTATCAAAATTAATTTCGATTCAGACCATTGTGTCTTCGTATCTATATTTAATGAGACCGAAGAGCAGTTCTGGAGGAAGAAAAATGACCCCATTCACGATATCGTCGAATTATTAAGCGATGATAAAGTGAAAGAATGGGAAGCCATTTTCAACAACAACCAGGATGCTTATTATGAAGAAGACGAAGAGTAACCTGCTGGTAGCTTCTCTTTTGTAAACTGGTTTTCATTTCCAACACTTTATTGGCATTCCTGCTTACCAGGAATCAGTATTAAAAATTACCTTTGTTGTTCTCAATTATTTACAATGAAAAACAACTTACCAGGATTGCTTTGTCTTTTACTGCTCTCCTCTTTTCAATCCGGGGCCCAATCCATTAACCAGGTAAATGCCGACGAATTTGAGAAGGGCACACAGGGAAAAGATGTGCAGGTACTGGATGTGAGAACCGCCGTTGAATATAAAACAGGTCATTTACTACACGCCTTACAGGCCGACTGGAACAATGAAACCCAGTTTAAAGATCGCACCCAGCACCTCGACAAATCAAAGCCTGTATATGTGTATTGTCTCAGCGGTGGACGAAGTGCCGCAGCTGCTCAATGGTTGCAACAGAATGGATATAAAAATGTAGTGGCCCTGAAGGGTGGCATCAATGCATGGAAACAAGCCAATAAACCACTGGAAGCGGCTGTAAATATTCCTCAAATGACCCTTGCTGCCTACAAATCACTTGTTTCTGGAAACGGAACCGTACTGGTGGATTTTGGCGCTGAATGGTGTCCCCCCTGTAAAAAAATGGAACCCGTACTGGAATCTTTGAAAAAAGAACTGGGCGATAAATACAAACTGGTGAAAATAGATGGTGGCGTTCACCTCGACGTTATGAAAGAAGAAAAGGTAGAGGCCCTTCCTGTTTTTATTATATACAGGAACGGAAAAGAAGTGTGGAGAAAACAAGGCATTACCACGCTGGAAGAATTCAAGGCGCAGTTATAGTTTCAATCAACCCATTCAGAGTACCAGTATAGGAATCACCAGTTCTTCACTGCCACAATTGAAGCGTGCAAAATAAGTGCCGTTCAACCTGCTCACATCAATCACATTGATGTTCCCGTTTATCATTCCGGAATAAACAATTTTACCATGGACATCGTACAATACCATTTTTGTTGGATGCGGTGGTATCTTGGATATCCATACAGTTATGGTACCATGCGCCGGGTTAGGGCCCATCTTTAATCTGATTTTTGAACCGCCCAGGTTATGGCCCCCATTGGTTAAATAGAAATATGGCGTGGAAATAGAACGGCAACCGCGTTCATTATTACCTTCTACCTGGTAATAACCCGGCTGGTCAGGCTGGAAATTTTTAAATACTGCTGTTTCAATTATCTGACCTTCCCTGTACCACTGGTAGCCATTTGCTACAGACGCATTCAATACACTGCCTGTTTGATTAATAACGGGTCTAACCATACTGTCCACATAAATCATAATAGAATCCTCAATGGTTTCACCACATTTACTGATATCGACCAGGAATTGCGTTGTCTTTGTAGGATAAACAAAAGGATTTTGTGCATGTGGATTATCAAAGAAACCAGCGGGTTGCCAGTTGAATACGGCACCGATATTTCCTGCATCCAGCTGAATATTACCACCTGCACAAATGGTAGTATCATTTTCCAATTGCCCTTTCGGCCCCGTATTTTTTATTTCTATCTGATGATTGACCACGGTACCCATACCAATACTATTCCCAATCGTCAGTTGTACAGTAAAGAACCCTTTTTTATTATACACATGATGCGGGTTTTGCAAATGAGATGAATCCCCATCACCAAATTGCCATGACCATTGTGTAATGGGAACAGCACCACAAATTACCGTGGAACTGTCTGTAAACTGTACATCAACAGGTAAGCATTGCCCTGTAATAACATTTCCAAATCCAGCTGCCAACGGAAAGGTTGTATTCAGCACCACACTGTCCCTTCCGGTACAACTGCCACTGGTAACCTGTACCCAATACATACCTGCTTGCGTGGTCGTAATGGTTGAAGCAGTATCACCATTGCTCCAGAGATAACTGTCGCCGGTTGTTCCGGGATTCAGGGTGATGGAATCCGTACCACAAATAGTAGTATCGTTCCCAAGATTTACACTAACCGAATTCAGCGAAATGGGAACGGTAAGTAGAGTTGAATCTTTTTTCCCATTGTTATCTGCAATGGTTAGTCGTGCCAAATAATTTCCTGCAGTTGTATAATCATGTGATGGTTGCTGAAGTGTAGAAGTGGTGCCGTCGCCAAAGTCCCATTTCCATGAAACAATAGTACTGTTGCAGGCAACGGAATGATCATTGAAAGTAACTGTTACCGGCAAACAGGTGGCTGATTTTGTAAAAGAAAAAGAAGCTTTCAAAGCCGGGTTAACAGTAACATGAATGGTAGCCATTCCTGTACAGGTACTATTGTATACCTGCACCCAGTAATCTCCGGTCACAGATACATGGATCTGTTGCGTCATTTCACCCGTACTCCAGTAATAGAAACATCCCGGTTGTGGTCCCGCATCAAGTGTTACGATGGTGCCAGAACAAACAGTGGTATCATTACCAAGATAAACCGTGGGTGAATTGGAACTTATTGTAATGGTTTGAATATTGCTGGATGAAAAACCAAGGTCATCAGTAACAGTAAGTGTTACTATATAATCTCCGTTACTATTGAAATCATGCAAAGGTTCCTGGTCGGTACTGCTGCTGCCATCGCCGAAATCCCATGACCATGAAACAATACCTGCCGAGCTGGTGTATGAACTATCGGTGAATTGAACCGTTTCCGGTAAACAGGAGCTAAGATATATCCAGCCAAAACTGGCAATAACGGTGGATTTACCCTTTTTTGCAGTATGGGCTTCTTTAACTGGTTTTGCTGATGAATGGGGTGGAATGGAACCTGCGCTTGCCGGGCAGGGGCATAGAAACAGCACGATGGCCATTACCAGGACAGGGTTCGGTATCCGCAAGGAGCTATTGATTTTTACAGGTTTGGATTCGGCATCAAGATAATAGGTATTTGGGGCATTTCAAATAGCCTAGGGGTATTTCTTCCCACCTGCTTATACCTGCCTTTTTCTGAGTAAATTGCTCCTCCATATTTACAATTTGATTGATTAGCCAGCAAACCATACAGCAAATTCTCAGTCGCATCGATATCGTGGATATCGTGGGTGGCTTTGTAAAGCTCAAGAAGCGGGGAACCAATTACTTAGGGCTTTGCCCTTTTCACAATGAAAAGTCACCCTCCTTTACGGTCAGCCCTTCCAAGGAAATATATAAGTGTTTTGGTTGTGGCCGCAGTGGCAACAGCATCAGCTTCCTGATGGAACATGAGAAGTATAGCTATGTAGAAGCACTTAGA
>Ga0209069_10001698_pt1 | contig 11276 bp, 14 predicted proteins | sample Str013_2_FD_187202 | JGI IMG/M metagenome (GOLD analysis project Ga0209069, IMG submission 187202) | Freshwater sediment microbial communities in response to fracking from Pennsylvania, USA - Straight Creek_MetaG_SC_2013 (SPAdes) (version 2) | ecosystem: Environmental > Aquatic > Freshwater >...
GCTCAAGCAGAAGCGCTGGGCGGACCTTGATCTGGATAATCTCATCGAGGAGGTCGAGAGCGTGGGGGGCAGCAACAAGAAGGAAATCCGCAATCGACTCACCGTTTTGATAAGTCATCTGCTGAAATGGAAATTCCAACCAGGGTTGCGCGGCGGAAGCTGGACCAGAACGATCCTCGATCAACGCCGCGAGATCAAGGAAGTGCTGGCAGATAGTCCAAGTCTTAAAGGCTATCCCCAGCAGGTCTTTGCGACGCGCTACCTCGGTGCCCGACTCGATGCCTCCAAGGAAACAGGCATCGCCTTCGAGCTGTTTCCCGAGGTGTGCCCATTCACCATCGAGGAGGTGCTCGACGACGATTTTCTGCCCGTGGAGCCGGGTCACATCGGCGCCGGCTCGAGCGCGGCGAAGCGGTCGCGTAAGACATAACGGCCTAACGGCCAGTTGAACTCCATTGATAACCAACCAGGAGGTCCCCCATGCTCTACGTCATCGCCACCATGAACCTGAAGCCCGACAAGCGCGAGGAATGCCTGAAGGCGGCGCGCATCGCCATCGCCGAGACGCGCAAGGAGAAGGGCTGCCAGTCGTACGACCTGCATATTTCGGTGACCGACCCCAACTGCTTCGTGTTCGTCGAGCGGTGGGACAACCGGGACTGCCTCACCTCGCACATGGGCATGCCGCATTTCAAGGACTGGCGAAAGGTGGCGAACGAGTGCATCGCCTCGCGCAAAGTCGAGATCATCGTGCCGGAGAGGGTGGAGACGTTGTGAGGGTCGGGATCGACGGTTGGGTCAAGCGGAGCGCGACCCAACAGCCGCGCATTCCTTCGCCAGCCGTCGGGTCTCGCGAAGGGCTCGACCCAGAAAGTTCGCTGACCAGCACCGTTCGCCGGGTCTTGGCGCCGTGACCGCCGACTTTGCCCAGGCATTCCAGATCCAGGCCAGGGGCACGTGGTCGGGCGAGGCGGTCGATCGCGTCTGCCTCCCCTACGATGACCGGTTTCGCCGCCGGCTGCTGGTCACCTGCGACAGCGGCCGCCAGGTGCTGATCCATCTGCCCGACGCCCGCGTGTTGCGGGACGGCGATGCGCTGGTGACCCAAGCCGGGCTGATCGCCGTGGCGGCGGCGCCCGAGCGCCTCGCCGAGGTGTCATGCTCTAATGCCGATCAAATGGTTCGCATTGCCTGGCACCTCGGCAACCGCCACCTGCCGACGCAAATCCGCGGCACCAGGCTGCGCATCCGTGAGGATCATGTCATTATCGAAATGGTGAAACGCCTCGGCGCCGGCGTCACCCTGCTCGAGGCCCCGTTCGATCCGGAGGGCGGCGCCTATGGGCATGGCGCGGTGCATGGTCACGAGCACAGCCCGGGCGGACAGCGGCATGGCTAGGGTGCAAAAACGACCAGTTGCGGAACTAAAGTGGTTTCCAGTTGATATGAATCGCAATTTGTCACACCCCCACCCCGGCCCTCCCCCCTCGAGGGGGAGGGAGGTGCGATCTATTTGGTGAGGGGGACGAAATGGATCGGAATTGCAACGCAAATCGACAAATGGCAAAACCATCCAATTTAAGCGCATTTCCCTCCCCCCTTGAGGGGGAGGGCCAGGGTGGGGGGTGCCACTGCGATGACCCGACTCAATTGGAAAGCGCGTTGGCTACGGCCTCGCCGCCCGCAAGTCTCTACCGGCTGATGGCGTGGCTGTCGCCGGCGTTCCCGGTGGGTGCCTACACCTACAGCCACGGCCTTGAATATGCCGTCGAGGCCCGTCTGGTGCGGGATGCGGCCACGGCCCGGGCCTGGCTGCAGGATATCCTCGAGCACGGTGCGTCACGGGCAGACGTGACGTTGCTGTGTGAAGCCGCGCGCGCGGCGGGACGCCACGACTGGCCGGCCTTGTTCGCCATCGCCGAACTGGCGGCGGCGTTCCAGCCGACCCGCGAGTTGGCGCTCGAATCGCAGGCGCAGGGGCGGGCCTTTGTCGAGGCCGCGACAAAAACTTGGGACTGCGAAGCGCTGCGGCAGCTGCGGCGCGGCTGGGAGGGTCCGATCGCCTATCCGGTGGCGGTCGGGGTGCTGGGTGCGGGCCACGGCATCGCGCTTGCCGATCTCGCCCACGGCTTCGTGCAGGCGTTCATCGCCAATCTGGTGTCGGCGGCCGTACGGCTCGTGCCGCTCGGCCAGACAGATGGCCAGCTGCTCATTGCGGCCCTGGAGACTGCGGCGCACGAGGCGGCGACGGCGGGCCTCGTCACGCCACTCGACGACATCGGCACCGCGACGCTGATGGTCGACCACTGCTCGATGCGGCACGAGACGCAATATACCAGGTTGTTCCGCTCATGATGACGATTGGCTGCGCCGTGCTGCTGCTACGAGGCTCATGCTCATGAAATCTCACCATGGCCCGCTCAGGGTCGGTATCGGCGGGCCGGTCGGCTCGGGCAAGACGGCGCTGACGGATGCGCTGTGCAAGGCCCTGCGCGACCGCTTCTCGCTCGCCGCCATCACCAACGACATCTATACCAAGGAGGATGCCGAGTTCCTGATGCGGTCGGGGGCGCTGGCGCACGACCGCATCATCGGCGTGGAGACCGGCGGCTGCCCGCATACCGCCATCCGCGAGGACGCCTCGATCAATCTGGCCGCGGTCGCCGATATGACCGCGCGGTTCCCCGATCTCGACCTCATCCTGATCGAGTCGGGCGGCGACAATCTCGCGGCGACCTTCTCTCCGGAGCTTGCCGACCTCACCATCTACGTCATCGATGTGGCGGCCGGCGACAAGATCCCGAGAAAGGGCGGGCCCGGCATCACGCGCTCGGATCTGCTGGTCATCAACAAGGTCGATCTGGCGCCGATGGTGGGAGCGAGCCTCGACGTGATGGACCGCGATGCCAAACGAATGCGCGGCAAGCGGCCGTTCGTGTTCACCAACATGAAAACGCGCAAAGGGCTCGACGACGTCATTGGATTCATCGAGCGGTCGGGGGGGCTGACCTCAGGGTAAACGAGGGTTCAACCCGCCCGCTGCTTGAGCTTTAAGGTGTGTGCCCTGCGGATCGAAACCAGCTCGGCGACGATCGAGATGGCGATCTCGCCCGGCGTCAGCGCGCCGATATTGATGCCGATCGGCGCATGGATGCTGGCGATGGCGGCCTCGCTCACGCCCGCCTTCAACAGGCTCTCGCGGCGCTTGCCGTGGGTGCGGCGGCTGCCGAGCGCGCCGACATAAAAGCAGTTGGCCGCCAGCGCGTGCCGGATGGCCTCCTCATCGATATTCTGCTGGTGGGCCAGTGTGACCACCGCCGAATGCGGATCAAGGCCGATCGTCTTGTAGGCGTCTTCCGGCCATTGATTGAGAATGCGCACGCCCGGAAAGCGGTTGGCCGAGGCAAAGGTTTCGCGCGGGTCGACGATCGAGACGTCGAAGCCGGCGGTTGCGCCGAGCGGGGCGAGATACTGCGCGATCTGCGTTGCGCCGACGATGACGAGGCGCGGCGCCGGCACGAACGCCTGCAGGAACACCTCGCCCGCTTCGGTGGCGATGGTCTTGCTGAGCCCGGTCGAGAAGCATTCGGCCAGCGCCTCCCGCACCTCGCCGACCGAGCCTGGCGAAGCGTGCGACGCATCATCGAGCACCAGTTCCTGGCTGCCGTCCGCAAGCCGTGTCACCACCACCGCCGGCCGGCGATGGCGGGTTGCGGCGAGCAGCTTATCGAGCGTTTCGGGGCGCATCTGTTTGGCTATCCCAGCTTCTCGACGAACACGCGGATCTTGCCGCCGCAGGGCAGACCCACCCGCCAGGCAATATCGTCGGAGACGCCGAACTCGAGCAATTGCGGCTTGCCCGTCTTGATCACCTCCTCGGCGGCCATGATCACCTCGCCCTCGACACAGCCGCCCGAGACCGAGCCGAGAAACTCGCCCTTATCATCCACCACCACCTGGCTGCCGGCCGGAACCGGTGCCGAGCCCCAGGTGTCGACGACGGTGGCGATGGCAACGCCACGCCCTGAGCGCCGCCAGTCCTGGGCGGCCGCAAGCACGTTCGGGGGAGCGGACGAGGGGGGGCTCGCATCGGGCCGCGTCGGGCTGGCTGAGCCGATCATGAATTCATCTCCGGTCACATGGGATCAGCCTTGAACTTGGCCTTTCGCATCGCAATGTGCAACCCTGCCGTTTCACCGCCAAAAGGGGTGCGCATGCAAATCAAGGACCTTCTCGGCCTGCCCTCGATGCCGGCGGCGTCCCCAAGCTATCCGAAGGGACCCTATCGCTTCATCGACCGGCAGTATCTCATCATCAGCTATGAGAGCGACCCGGAGGCGATCCGCGCGGCCTTGCCCGAGCCGCTGGCGCCCGACGGCTCCAACACCGTGCTGTACGAATTCATCCGCATGCCGGATTCCTCGGGCTTCGGCGACTATACCGAATCGGGGGTCGTCATTCCGGCGAAACTCGGCGCGGAGCCGGTCAATTTCACGGCGCAGATGTACCTGAACGACGAGGCGCCGATCTCAGGCGGGCGCGAGATCTGGGGATTTCCAAAGAAGTTCGGCGAGCCCAAGCTCGAGGTGGTCAAGGATACCCTGCTCGGTACCCTGCACTACAGCGGCGAGCGCGTGGCGATGGGCACCATGGTCTACAAGCAGCAGAACCTGATTTACGACCTGAATGCCGGCCGGCCGCTGCCGGTCGACGCACTGACCCAGCGCATGGGCAAGACGCAGGTCAACCTCAAGCTGATCCCGTCGGTGGACGGGGGCCTGGAGATCGCCCAGCTGGTCGGCTACAACCTGACCGATATCACCGTAAAGGGGGCATGGACCGGCCCCGCCCGGCTGCATCTGATCCCACACGTCAATGCCCCGGTGGCCGACCTGCCGGTGCGCAAGGTGCTGGGCGGCACGCATTTCATCGCCGATCTGACGCTGCCGTTCGGCCGCGTGCTGCACGACTACATGAAGGCGCTCGGCGAGGACGCGCGCGAGGATGCGCACCCGCCGAGAAAGGCGAAGGCCGGCAAGGGTTCGTAGATGGCGCAATGCGCCGATAAATCATCGCCGTTGACAGGCCAGCGGGTGACGGTGGTTGGCGCCGGCATCGTCGGCCTTTGGCAGGCGCTGACTCTGGCTCGGCTCGGCGCCAGGGTGGCGTTGCACGACACCGCTCCGACGCCGTTCGCCGCCGCGGCCAGCCGGTATGCCGGGGCCATGCTGGCGCCTTACTGCGAGGCGGAAGCCGCCGAGCCCATCATCCAGAAGCTCGGACTGCGCGGCACGGCCATCTGGCGCGCCACCTTTCCCGGCACCATCGGCAATGGCAGCCTCGTCATCGCCGCGCCCCGCGACCAGGCCGAGCTGACGCGGTTCGCACGGATGACGGATGGTCACCGCCCGTTGGACGCCACGGCGATCGCGGCGCTGGAGCCCGATCTCGCCGGGCGGTTCGGCCGGGCTTTGTTCTACGCCGACGAGGCGCACCTGCCGCCACGCGCGGCGCTGCAGTTTCTGCTCGACGAGCTACGGAAATTGGATGTCGGCATCCGTTTTGGCTCCACTGCCGTCACCGCATCCTCCGGCGCAGGATGGCTGATCGATTGCCGCGGGCTCGGCGCGCAGGAGGATCTGACCGGCCTGCGCGGCGTGCGCGGCGAAATGGCGGTGCTGCGCACGTCCGAGGTCAGCTTGTCGCGGCCGGTGCGTCTGCTGCACCCCCGCTTCCCGCTTTACGTCGTGCCATGGGGAGACGGGCGCTACATGGTCGGCGCCACGGTGATCGAGCGCGAGGATGACGGGCCGGTCACCGCCCGCTCGGCGCTCGAGCTGCTCGGCACCGCCTACGCTATCCACCCCGCGTTTGGAGAGGCGGAAATTCTGGAGCTGTCGGCGGGTGTGCGGCCGGCCTTCCCCGACAATGTGCCGCGCATCGTCGTGCGGGATCGCAGAATATACGTGAACGGCGTTTATCGGCATGGTTTCCTGCTGGCGCCGGTGTTGGCGGACATGGTCGGCCAATATCTCGGCGGCGGCTTGACCGACAACGAGATTTTCCGCATGGAGTGAGCGGCGGCGGCTGCTCGATCGTCGCGGACCCACCGCCAATCCGGGGCGGTGCACCGACCAAGGCCGATCACAACGGAAAGCATGGCGTGCAGATCCTGGTGAATGGCGAAGCGGTGAACGCATCGGTTGTCAGTTTGGCCGAGTTGCTGGCGCTGCTCGGCTATACCGGCGCCAAAATTGCCACCGCCGTGAATGGCGACTTCGTTCCCGAGCGCAAACGCGATGTGACCGTGCTTGCCGCCGGAGACCGGGTCGAGATCGTCGCGCCTCGGCAAGGTGGCTGAACCCGCAATGCCACCGCAACGGCTGCAAATCTTGTCTTTCGTCCGAGAGCTGATAGCGTTCCCCAGATCATGATCCGGCCAACACAATCTCTCATTCTCTATGGCGACAGCTTCGCCTCGCGGCTGCTGCTCGGCACCGCCCAATACGCTTCGCCCCAGCTGCTCGCAGATGCGGTCAAGGCGGCTGCACCCGGTATTGTCACCGTTTCACTGCGGCGCGAATCGGCGCGGGAGCGGACCGGGCAGGGGTTCTGGGAGCTGATCAAGCAGCTCGGTGTCCGCGTGCTGCCGAACACCGCCGGCTGCCGCACCCCCAGGGAAGCGATCGCGACGGCGCAGATGGCGCGCGAGCTGTTCTGCACCGATTGGATCAAGCTCGAGGTGATCGCCAATGACGATACCTTGCAGCCGGACGTGTTCGGGCTCACCGAAGCCGCGCGCGCCCTTGTCAGCGAGGGGTTCAAGGTATTCCCCTACACCACCGAGGATCTGAGCGTCGCCGAGCGGTTGCTCGTGGCCGGCTGCGAGGTGCTGATGCCGTGGGGTGCCCCGATCGGTTCCGGGCGCGGGCTGAACAACCGCTACGGGCTCCGCAGCCTGCGCGCGCATTTCCCTGAAACGCCCTTGATCGTCGATGCCGGGATTGGTGCGCCTTCGCACGCGGCAGAGGCGATGGAGCTCGGCTATGATGCGGTGTTGCTCAATACCGCCGTCGCCAAAGCCGGGGACCCGGTGGGGATGGCGCGGGCGTTCGCGCAAGCGGTCGAGGCGGGCCGGATCGCGTATGCCGCCGGCCTGATGGAGCCACGTGACATGGCCGCCCCCTCGACCCCGCTCGCCGGCACGCCGTTCCTTGACGTCACCAAACGCAAATGAGGCCCAGGTCATGAGTGCCACGCCCGGCATTCCGCCGCGACGCTATCTGACGGGGCTCGATCTGTTCTATCCGATCGTGCCCGACGCCGACTGGCTGGCGCGCATCGTGCCGTTCGGCGTCAAGACCGTGCAGTTGCGCCTGAAGGATGCGCCGCAGGCGGAGGTGCGCCGCCAGATCGCGGCAAGCCTCGATCTGTGCCGCCGCCACGCCTGCCAGCTGATCGTCAACGATCATTGGAGGGAGGCGATCGAGCTCGAGGCGGATTTCATTCATCTGGGGCAGGAGGACCTCGCCGCGGCGGATCTGAAGGCGGTCAAGGCCGCCGGGCTCAAGCTCGGCGTCAGCACCCACAGTCTCGATGAGCTGGCGGCGGCGCTGCGGGCCGACCCCGATTACATCGCGCTCGGGCCGATCTACGAGACCAAGCTGAAGCAGATGAAATGGCCGCCGCAGGGCCTGCCCCGCATCGCCGAATGGAAGCGGCGGTTCGCCTGTCCCCTGGTGGCGATTGCCGGCATCACGCTGGAACGCGCCGATGCCGTGCTGGCCGCCGGCGCCGACAGTATCGCGGTCGTCACGGACTTCCTCACGCACGCCGATCCGCAAGCGCGCATCCGCGGATGGCTCGACTGGGTGGCCCAAGCCTCTGGTCGCGCACCCCCGGCCCGATGACACCATGAAGTACCACTTCAGGCTGCACCAGTCGTTCGAAGCCGCGGCACGGCGAATCGCAACCGAGCAGATCAGGCTGGCCGAACGTCAGCTGAGCCATACGGCGGCGGCGGCGCAAGCGCGTGGAGTGTCGGTTCACGAGGCGCGCAAGTGCTTGAAACGCGTGCGGGCGCTGTTGCGGCTGCTGCAGCCGAGCCTCAGATCCAGCGATTTTCGTCGCGAGAACGTGGCACTTCGCGATATCGCGCGGGAGCTGTCGGGAACCCGCGATCTGCAGGTGATGATCGAAACACTGGCAAAGTTGAAAACCGGCTTGACCAGCGATCCGCCTCGCATGATGCCTGCGCCTGGACTGGCGGAGTACATCGATCATGCATCGTTGGCGCTGACGCGCCGGCTTGCGGACGTCCACGAGGACAAGGCTGGTTCGCACGGCAAGATCCTCGATCATCTGCGGCAGGCGCGACACCGCTGGCGACGCATCGAGCTGTCCGATCAAGGTTTCCGCGCAGTTGCGAGCGGTCTCGAGCGGACCTACGCGCAGGGCCGCGCCGCGCTGTCGGCGATCCGGCTCGACAGCCCCGACGAGGATTATCACGAGCTTCGCAAGCACGTGCAGTCGCATTGGCGCCACATGCTGCTCCTGCAAATGGCATGGCCGGAGACGCTGCACGCCCGCGCGGTATTGGCCCGACAGGTGTCTCAATTGCTGGGCGACGATCACGATCTCGCGGTCATTGCCGCCATGGCTTCCGACAACCCACCCGCACATGGCACCGCGGAAAATCGCAAACAGCTCATTGCCCTGTGCCAAACTCTGCAAGGAGACCTGCGGCACAAGCTCCAGCCGCTTGCGCTGCGGCTATACGCAGACGAGCCGGCGCGGTTTCGCAAACGGATCAGGGACTACTGGTCGCAGGCCGTCCGACGGTCGGCATCTGAAGTTGACGAAAATGAGCCCCGCGCCGCCCGGGCGCCCCGACCTCTCCGGGCATTTGCGCCGGCACACGCGCAGGGACACGGCAGCGAGTGAGTCACGCGCTCGCCGGATGTCCGCTTTTCTCAGCGCACCGTTGCCGCTGCGATTGGAGCCTCGATCCGTCCAGGGGCGACCCGGCGCCCGCCCGAGCCAGCGCCCGCCGCCGCCTCGTTGGCGCCGCCATCGCTGAGCCAGGTTGCATAACGCGCCCGGTTGGCTTGAACGGTCGCCGGCAATCTCGCATCCGGCACGCGCTGCAGGCGCCGGCCGCAGATGCTGGTGCCGGTCGCGATCAGCCGCGAGATGTTCTCGATCGAGTTGAATTCGGGCGTGTTGCGCTCCTGGTGCGCGTAGGACGCGATCTTGTAGCGGATGCTCTCGGCACTGTTGATGAACGTGAAATGCCATCCCGACGTCTCGTGCACCACATGGCGGAGGAAATGCCCGAACCTGAGGCGGTTGCGCAGCATGGTCAACGCCGTGTTCACCCCCGCAGGCAAGCGGCGGCTCTGCCGCGCCCGTGTCGCCCTCAGCTCCTGCATCGCCGGCAGATGCTTCATCTGCACCGCGCGCGTCGCACACAGACCGATCCACTTGTCGAGGATCCTGAGGTTGAGCTTGTAGGTATAATATTCGTGCTCGATGAAATGAATGCAGCCCGCCACCGCCGCCGGCGACAGCTGGGAGAGCACCTCGGGCCTGGGAATTTCATCGACGTCGGACAACAGGATGATATCGTCCGGCTGCGCGTCCCCAAGGCCGCGGACAATGGCATTGCGCTGGAACGCCTCACGGCTCCAGGCATCGCCGTCCAACGGCAGGTCCTCGATCACGACATGGATGATCTTATCGGCATGCTGCTTGAATCGTTCAGAATTATCTTTAAAATACAATGGCTTAGGCGCGCCGGTAAAGGTCCGCGTGGCTTCCGCGAGCACGAAGAAATCGACGTGCGGGCTCAGCTCCGCCAGCCGCAGCTCCAGGATGTCGAGCTCGTTGAAGAACGTGAAGCAGTCATAAACGGCCATTTTCCGGCACTCGAACCCGTTGCCATCCATGGTTTGCAAGCTAGCCGACACGCTTCCCTGCGGCAAGCGCGGCGGGCAATTCGCGAAGGTGCCGTGCAATCCCGGCAACACCATGGGCAGGCTCGCGAATCGCGGCCCGCCCGATCCGGTCCGGGTTTGGCAGCGTTAATTGCAGATCCTCGAGCCGACAGGAGCCCGTCGCCATGAACGAGACGACCCTCCGCGATGGGGCCGCCGCTGCAAGCGTCCGGCCGCCGGCCCATCCGGGCGTGCCCGCGGGCCGTGTTGGTGTGCTGCTGGTCAATCTCGGCACGCCCGATGGCACCGACTACTGGTCGATGCGGCGCTACCTCAGGGAATTCCTATCCGACAAGCGGGTCATTGAATGGAATCCCCTGTTCTGGAAGCCAATTCTCAACGCAATCATATTGCAACGGCGACCGCAGAAATCGGGCCGGTTGTATCGCTCGATCTGGAACGAAGCGCGCAATGAAAGCCCGTTGCGGACCTTCACGCGCTCACAAGGCGAAAAGCTGGCGATCTCGTTGTCCGATCTCGGCCCCCGCCTGATGGTCGACTGGGCCATGCGCTATGGTTCGCCATCGGTTGCCTCGCGCCTGGCCGTTTTGAAGGCTGCCGGCTGCGAGCGCGTATTGTTGTTTCCGCTGTATCCGCAGTACAGCGCCGCAACCACCGCGACCGTCAACGATGCCGCTTTTGCCGGTCTGATGACCATGCGCTGGCAGCCGGCCTTGCGCACCGTGCCGCCCTACCACGATGACCCGGTTTACATTGCCGCACTGGCTCAGTCGGTGAAGTCCGCCATTGCCGGCCTCGATGCCGAGCCGGAGGTGGTGCTGGCCTCGTTCCACGGCATCCCGCAGTCCTATTTCGACAAGGGCGACCCCTATCCTTGCCAGTGCATGAAGACCGCACGGCTGCTGCGCGAGGCGCTCGGCTGGGACGAGAGCAAGCTGAGAGCGACCTTCCAGTCGCGGTTCGGTCCGGAAGAGTGGATCAAACCTTATACCGACGAGACCGTGAAGGCGTTGGCGGCACAGGGCGTAAAGCGGATCGCCGTGCTGAACCCCGGGTTCGTGTCCGATTGTCTGGAGACGCTCGAGGAGATCGCGGTCGGCAATGCCGAGTTCTTCCACCATGCCGGTGGCGAGAGGTTCACGCACATCCCCTGCCTCAACGACAGCGTCGAGGGACTGCGCGTGCTCGAGCATGTGGTGCGGCGCGAGCTGGCGGGCTGGATCTGAGCCTGTGCCTCCTCCTATTAGAGCGTTTTCCACTTGAACTGAATCGCAACTTGTCTCACCCCCACCCCGGCCCTCCCCCCTCGAGGGGGAGGGA
>Ga0209069_10001700_pt1 | contig 11273 bp, 11 predicted proteins | sample Str013_2_FD_187202 | JGI IMG/M metagenome (GOLD analysis project Ga0209069, IMG submission 187202) | Freshwater sediment microbial communities in response to fracking from Pennsylvania, USA - Straight Creek_MetaG_SC_2013 (SPAdes) (version 2) | ecosystem: Environmental > Aquatic > Freshwater >...
ACGAATCTGCGCGGGCCAAGCGGCAAGGTCCAGACGCGTCAGAAGCGCTGCCAGCCCCTGCCCTTTTACCGGCCTCACATCTGTGCTACCGAGCGCCTCGAAGGCCATCTCAAGCCTCTCCCCACGAACCCAATTAATAGGAAAATGGCCCCGATGTCATCGGCAGAATCACCTGTCACCCGCTTTGCCCCTTCGCCCACCGGCTTTCTCCACATTGGAGGTGCCCGCACCGCACTGTTCAACTGGGCCTATGCCAAGGGGCACAAGGGCAAGATGTTGCTGCGGATCGAAGACACCGACCGTGAACGTTCCAATGAGGCCGCGACGGCTGCCATCCTTGATGGGCTGACCTGGTTGGGCCTGACATGGGACGGCGAGGCCGTCTCGCAATATTCGCGCATGCAGCGCCATGCCGAAGTGGCGCATGAATTGTTGAAGGCGGGCAGAGCCTATCATTGTTATTGCAGCCCCGAAGAACTCACCGCCATGCGCGAAAAGGCCGAGGCCGAGAAGCGCCCCATTCGTTATGATGGCACATGGCGGGACCGCGATCCTTCAACAGCGCCCGCAGGTGTAAAGCCTGTCATTCGTTTCAAATCCCCGCAAGAGGGCGAGACTGTGATCAATGATCATGCGCAGGGCCGCGTGGTGATCCCCAACAAGGATTTGGATGATCTCATCATCCTGCGCTCTGACGGCAACCCGACTTATAATCTTTCGGTAGTGGTGGACGATCATGACATGGGGGTTACCCATATCATCCGGGGTGTGGATCATCTGACCAACGCCGCCCGCCAGACCCAAATCTACATGGCCATGGGCTGGGCCGTGCCCGAGATGACCCACGTGCCGCTGATCCACGGGCCCGATGGCGCAAAACTCTCCAAGCGCCATGGTGCCTTGGGCGTGGAGGCCTACCGTGCCATGGGTTATCTCCCAGCAGCGCTGCGCAACTATCTCGCCCGCCTCGGTTGGAGCCATGGCGATGACGAAATTTTCTCTACTGAGGAACTGGTGCGCTGGTTTGATCTGGACGGCATTGGCAAATCCGCCGCGCGGTTTGACTTTGCCAAATTGGAAAACCTCAACGGTCATTACATCAGACAGACACCAGATGCTGAATTATTAAATATCTTCATAGACTTCCTGCCCCATGTTGAAGATGGACCTGAACTTCTGGCCCGCATTGACGTTGCCAAGCGCGCGCAACTTCTGGCAGCCATGCCCGGCCTGAAAGACCGCGCCAAGACTTTGGTCGAGTTGAAAGCCAACGCCGCCTATCTCTTTGTCGCGCGGCCCTTGCCGATGGACGACAAAGCCAAGGCCCTCCTCAACGACGAAGGCAAGGCGGCGCTGCGCGCTGTTCACGTCGTCTTGGCGGCCTGCCCCACTTGGTCAGCTTCAGAAATGGAAACAGCGGTTAAGTCCCATGCAGAGGCTGCCGGGCTCAAGCTTGGCAAATTCGCCCAGCCTTTGCGCGCGGCCTTGACGGGCACATCCACATCGCCCGGCATCTTTGATGTGTTGCAGGTTCTGGGGCGCGAGGAGGCCCTTGGCCGCATCGCCGATCAAATGTCATAGTCTCATCATGTATTTGGGGCAGCATTATTGACCAATCTGCTGCACTGCAATAGAGTGGCACCATTCATCAGAGGAGGCCCACATGGCCGAAGCACTGAAAACTGCTCACATCGCGATTGACGGAAAGTCGCAAGACTTGCCCATCCTCAAAGGCACATTGGGGCCAGATGTGGTTGATATCGGCAAGCTCTATGCTGGAACCAACACATTCACCTTCGATCCAGGCTTTACCTCTACTGCTTCCTGCAAGTCGACCATCACCTACATTGATGGTGATGAGGGCATTCTGCTTTACCGCGGCTATCCCATTGAGCAGCTGGCCACCCAAGGTGATTTCATTGAGAGCTGCTATTTGCTCTATTACGGCGAACTCCCCACGGCAGAGCAGCGCAAGAAATTTGAAAGGGACATCACGCGCCACACCATGGTGCACGAACAGATGGCCCTGTTCTTCCGGGGCTTCCGCCGCGACGCGCATCCCATGGCCGTGATGGTCGCAGTTGTGGGTGCCATGGCGGCCTTCTATCATGACTCAACTGACATCAACGATCCGCGCCAACGCGAAATTGCCTCACACCGGATGATCGCCAAGCTACCGACCATTGCATCGATGGCTTACAAATATCACATCGGCCAGCCCTTCGTTTATCCGCGCAATGATCTCTCCTATGCTGCCAATTTCCTGCACATGTGCTTTGCCGTGCCTTGCGAGAAATACGAAGTGCACCCGGTTCTGGCCAAGGCTATGGACCGCATCTTCACTTTGCACGCAGACCATGAGCAAAATGCTTCCACATCAACCGTGCGCCTTGCCGGTTCATCAGGGGCCAATCCTTTCGCCTGCATTGCGGCAGGCATTGCCTGCCTCTGGGGCCCTGCCCATGGCGGTGCCAACGAAGCAGCACTCAAGATGCTGGAAGAGATCGGGACCGTCGACAAGATTCCGGCTTTCATTGAAAAAGTGAAAGATAAATCCGCCAATGTAAAACTCATGGGCTTCGGTCATCGCGTCTATAAGAACTATGATCCACGGGCCAAAATCTTGCAGGAATCGGCCCACGAAGTGTTCGCAGCCCTGGGCGTTCGTGATGACCCATTGCTCGATGTGGCCCGCGCCCTGGAGAAGGTCGCGCTGTCAGACGAATATTTCATTTCGCGCAAGCTCTATCCGAATGTGGATTTCTATTCCGGCATCATCCTGCGGGCGATGGGTTTCCCGACCTCGATGTTCACCGTGCTCTTTGCACTCGCCCGCACCGTGGGCTGGATTTCGCAGTGGAAAGAAATGATCGAAGACCCGGGCCAGAAGATCGGCCGTCCGCGCCAGCTCTATGTCGGCCCAACAAAGCGCGACTATGTGCAGGTTGAAAAGCGCGGTTAAACAAAACCGCGCTTGCTAGCCATCAATCAAGCTTGCCCCGATTTCAGCCTCGGCCACTTTCTTGCCGTCTACCATGGCTTGGGCTGAGAATTTGTAAATCGGCGGGCGCTTCGCCAAAAGCTTCACGTGGAAGTGCACAGTGTCGCCGGGGCCCACGGGTCGGCGGAACTTCGCGCCGTCGATGGACGTAAAGAAGACAAGCTTACCTGCGTGTTCCGCATGGTGTTCCAACACCAAAGCGCCCGCTGTTTGTGCCATGGCTTCAACGAGCAACACACCGGGCATCACCGGGCGACTTGGGAAATGGCCTTGAAAGAACGGCTCGTTCATCGTGACATTCTTGATCCCAATGCCCGATTGCTCGCCATCCATCTCGATCATCTTGTCAATCAGCAGAAAAGGATAGCGATGCGGCAAAAGCTGCATGATGCGCATGATGTCGATGGATTTTTTCGGTGCGGCAACGTCAGTCATGTGGTCCTCAAATGGAAACGGCGGCCAGAATGAAAGGGCCGCCGTTTGCTATAAGAGGATATTGCCGTCAGGTCTAGAAGCGCGTGCCCAGCGAAAAGCGCCAGTATTGCACCGTGTCGGTCGCAGACTTGATGAGCGGATAGGAGTAATCCAGGCGCAACGGCCCGAAAGGCGATTGCCAGACGATGCCAGCACCTACCGAAAGCCGGAAGTCAGCTTGATCGAAAACACCGCAAGGCGTTACGCTGCAAGTCGGACCAAGCGCTGTAGGGTTATTACCCGCATTGAACACGGTGCCGAAGTCAGAGAACACAGCGCCCGAAATGCCCAATGCTTCAGGCAGCCCCAGAGGGAAACTCGCTTCAACGGTGCCGATGGCATAGTCTTGCGCACCGATGGAATAGAGGCCGCCATCATTGCCTGTCTGCTTGGGTCCAACGCCGCCGGGCGCAAAGCCACGGAATGAATCACTGCCCTTGAAGAAGCGGTCTTGCAGGTTGACGCTGTTGCCCAAGGGTTGGATATGACCAGCGGTGGCTTCCAACTTGACCACAATTTGGTCATCCCAGAGAGGCACGAAGTAATAGGCTTTGCCTTCCAGCTTGGCATATTGTGCATCGCCCACCAGCCCAGCGAGTTCGCTGTTCAGCTGGGCGCGAAGCCCAGAAGTTGGCAAGTTCGGATTGTCGAGATCGTCATAAACATAGCCCGCACCGACAAAGTTTTTCCATGTGGCACCCTGCTCTGCAATCACCGCAGGGGCCGCGACCGCCAAGTTTACGCCCGAGATGTTGCGGTAAGCCAAACCATATTTGAAATTGACCGATTGGAACTCATCGAGACGGAACCCGGTACGCAAAGCGCCACCATATTGGGTTGACGTATAGCTCGATGAAATCTGGTTGTCCGTGTTGTTGGCAAAAAGATCAATGCCGGCTGAAATATTGCTGCCCATGAAATAAGGGTCAGTGAAACTGTAGTTCAGGGACTGTTTCACGAAGCTGAGGCTGGTGCCCAAGTCTTGCTGATAGCCCATGCCAAACAAATTGCGTTCGGAATATTGGATCGAACCAACAATGGTTTCGACCGAAGAATAGCCGATCGAGAATGTAAGCGATCCCGTTGATTTCTCAGAGACATCAACAACCAGCACAATCTTGTCTGGGGCCGAGCCGGGCTGTTCCTTGAAATCAACCTTGTCAAAGAAATTCAACGCCGTCAGCCGACGCCGCGCGCGTTCCACCAAGGTGCGATTGAAAGCGTCACCCTCATAAAGGCGCAACTCTCGGCGGATGACTTCATCGCGCGTGCGACTGTTGCCGACAATGTCGATGCGCTCAACATAGGCGCGCGCACCCTCGCTGATATTGTAGGTGATGTTGACTGTCTTGCCGCCGGGATTACGGTCGACCTTTGGTTCCACCTTCGCAAAGGTGAAGCCTTGATCGGAGGCTTCAAGCGTCAGGTTCTCGACCGACTTGTCAACCTTCGAAGCATCGAACGTATCGCCCACGCCGGTTTTGACTTTCCGGCGCAATGCTTCGCCGTTGAGATTGGTCTGGCCGACATTCACTGCCACGTCACCAATTGTATAGCGCGGGCCCTCGTCAATTGTGATGGTAATGGCAAACGAACCACCGCCCTGTTCCAAAGCGGCCTGAGCAGCGGTCACCTGAACGTCAGCAAAGCCGTTCTTCAAATAAAAGCGGCGGATCAATTCCTTGTCATACTCAAGACGGTCGGCGTCATAAGTGTCGTTGCGCAAGAAGGGGTTCCACCAAGTCTTCTCCTTGGTCACCATGGCGCTGCGCAAACGGTCTGCACTGATCGACTTGTTGCCGACGAATTCGATGTTCTTGACTTCCGTCTTGCCGTTTTCAGAAATCTCAAAGGCAATGTTGACGCGGTTATCACTGAGGCGGATGAGCTTTGGCTCAACGCGCACGTTGTAGAAACCCTTGGATTGGTAGAGCGCCAGCACACGGCGCGTGTCGCTCTGAACCCTGGCCTTGGTGTAAATCATGCTTTGGTGAACTTCGACTTCCTTCTGCAGGGTCGAATCATCGATCTCGCTGTTGTTTTCAAAATTTACCGTGTTGATCATCGGATTTTCAACAACATGGATAACCATGTTGGAACCGCGGCGATCAATCTTCACATCCGAGAACAAGCCGGTCTGAAACAACGCTTTGAGCGATGCGTCAATCTTTTCCGGTGTGGCCGCTTCATTAGGTCCGAATTGCAGGTAGGACAGGATAGTATCGCGCTCAACGCGTTGATTGCCTTCAATGATCACACCATTGGCAGCGGCATAGGCAGCAGGCACGAAAGCAACGCTTCCGACGACTGGCAGTGCAAAACCCAAAACGAACATGAGGAGGCCAACTAGGCCGAATTTCTTACGCATCAAAAAGCCAATCTCTAACCTTAGCCATCCCCCGGGAGACCTCCCCGAACAGGCGCCGTTTTAACCAAATCTCCCGCGAATGCAAACGAAACATCCGCGAGGAAAATCAGCGCCCTAACAAACCGGTGATGTCGTTTGTCGAGACCAGAATAACCAACATCAGAATCAACGAAAGGCCAACCCTAAAGCTCCATTCCTGGGCTACCGGACTGACCGGGCGTCCAATGACTCCTTCGATCAGGTAAAACAGCAAGTGCCCACCATCCAGCATAGGGATTGGGAAAAGGTTAACGAGCCCTATTGAGACACTGATAAATCCGATGAAATAGATGAAAGGCCAGATGCCGAGCATCGCGAAGTCACCGGCAATCTTGGCAACGACAACGGGGCCGTGCAGCTGTTTGGCTGTATCAGCGCCAACAAATATCTTACCCAACCGGTGCATGGTCGCTGAAATGATGAACCAGGTCTGGCTGGCACCCTTTTGAACAGCCTCAACGGGACCTGCTTTGACATAGGTCTGCGGGTCATTTTTCGAATCGTGTTTCACGCCAATCTGAACGACCTTGATCGTCACACCGACATCGTCTTTCACTTCGGCAACTTTTGGTGTGAGTGTGATGTTCAGTTTTTGGCCAGCGCGCTCAATAACCAGCGCCATGGGCGTTGGTTCCTGATTGGCCATCGTGGTCTGAAGATCAGAAAAGCTGGCAACGGCGGTGCCGTCAATCGAGCGGATCATGTCCCCAGCCATTAGGCCAGCTTCCTCTGCGGCTCCGCCCACCACCACTTCATCGACACGCGGCTCATTCACAGGTGTACCAACAAAAGCAAAGGCAGCTGCAAAAATGGCGATCGACAGAATGAAATTGGCGACAGGCCCCGCCAGAACCACAAGGAAGCGGCGCCACAGCGCAGCGCCCGGCAGCGAAGTCGGCGACGGCCTGGCTTTGAAATCAGGCATGCTGGCAGCATTGGCGTCACCTTCAAAACGCACATACCCCCCCAGCGGAATGGCGCTCAACTTCCAGCGCGTGCCGAGCTTGTCCGTGAAGCCGAAGAGCTCTTTGCCAAATCCAACCGAAAACGCCTCAACCTTGATCCCGCACCAGCGCCCAACGAGGAAGTGCCCCATTTCATGAACAAAAACTATGACGATGATTGCGGCCAGCGGCGCAACAATCTCAATCACCAAGGTCAAAATTGAAATGTGAGTCAAAAACTGCATTTTACTGCTCCAGCAACCCAGCCACTCAACACTTGAAAGATCAAAGTGTACGAACGGCTTTTAGGGATTCTTAACCACAAAGCATGGGGAATGCGTCAACAATCGGGCAAGATGGTTACCAGCGCAAAAGCCCCAGCGCGGCATTGCCAGCCTGATGGGTAAATCCAATCACGGCGGCGACAAGGACAACGGCCAAAAGCCCGTCCACCCGGTCCAAAACCCCGCCATGGCCCGGAATGAAGTTGCCTGAGTCTTTCACACCATATCGCCGCTTCATGGCGCTCTCGAAAATATCGCCCGCCTGCTCCACCATGGTCAAACCCGTGGCGAGCAGCAGGAGAGGTGGCAGGTTAAGACCCAACCCCCGGGCAAATATGGTCGTGACCAAGCAGGCCCCGACAATGGCCCCGGCAAGACCCGCCCAGGTTTTCTTCGGCGAAAGGCGCGGCGCCAGTTTCGGCCCGCCAATCATCCGGCCTGCAAAGTAAGCAAAGATATCCGCCGCCCAGACGATGGCAAAACACCAGAGCACGGCCCAGAGGCCAAGCTCGCCGTCTTCACGCAGCAGCACAAAGGCAATCATCGGCAGGCCCACATAGAACACACCAAGCAGTGACCAAATGCTGCCCTGCCCCGCCGTCATCAGCCACATCAACACACTGAAAAGCCAGACCACCAGAATGGCGGCACTGGCTGCATCCAACCCTTGTGCAGATGTTACAAACACGCCCGAAAGTCCTGCAAGCGCCAGCAGGGCCAGCGCACGCGCATTGCCACCATGGACGATGTTAGCCCATTCCTGCGCCACCAGAACTGCCAGCACACCCAGAAACATCTGAAACCAGATGCCGCCTTGCCAAACACAATAAAGCGCGACTGGCATCAGCACTACGGCAGATGCGCTGCGCAAGGCGAGATCGGCCCACTTGCTGGATGATTTAGGCGCGGTCCCTTCGCTCATGCGCTGCGCACTTTTAAACCGCCAAAACGGCGTTCACGGCTGTGGAACTCCGCTAAGGCCTTCTCGAACGTGACAGCATCGAAATCCGGCCAGAAGGAAGGCAGGAAAACAAATTCGGCATAGGCGCTTTGCCACAGAAGAAAGTTGGAGATGCGCTGTTCGCCGCCCGTGCGGATGAGAAGATCAACGGGCGGCATGCCGCCTGTGTCGAGCGTCGCACAGAGCAGCTTTTCATCAATGGCTGAGGGCCGCAACTGGCCATCGGCTACATCCTGCGCCAGCTTGCGCGCCGCCCGTACCAGTTCCTGCTGCGAGCCATAGTTGAACGCAACCACAAGATTGAGTTTGGTGTTTGAGGCGGTCAAAGTCTCGGCCTCGGTCAACAGGTGCACCAGCGAAGGCTCCAAGTCATCGCGCGCGCCGATCACCCTGATACAAACGCCTGCCGCATGGAGATCAGCCACATCTTGCCGGATAAAGCGGCGCAGCAGCGACAACAGGAAACTCACCTCGGTTTTCGGGCGCGACCAGTTCTCGGTCGAGAATGAGTAAATCGAAAGATATTCAATGCCAAGATCGGCAGCGGCCTTCACGGCACGGCGCAACGCATCAATGCCTGCCTTGTGGCCCGCCTGGCGGGGAAGTCCCCGCGCCTCAGCCCAGCGGCCATTGCCATCCATGATCAGGGCGACGTGTCTCGGTGTCACCTGATGTGCTGAGGTGTTCTGGGCGGGCGGACGTGTGGTCAACTCAAACCTGCATGATTTCTGCTTCTTTGTGCTTCAACGCGGCATCAATATCCTTGATGGTGCCATCCGTCATCTTCTGCACTTCGTCGGATTTGGTCTTGGCTTCATCCTCACCCATGGCAGACGCCTTTTCGAGGGCTTTCAACTGGTCCATGCCATCACGGCGCACATTGCGCACCGCCACTCGGGCCTTCTCCGCATAGGTATGAGCCACTTTCACCAACTCCTTGCGGCGATCCTGCGTCAAGTCGGGCATGCGCAGGCGGATGACATTGCCTTCCGTTTGCGGGTTAAGGCCGAGGTTGGATTGTTGAATGGCTTTTTCGACGGCAATCACCAGCCCGCGATCCCACACACTGATTTGCAACAAGCGTGGTTCCGGCACCGAGATCGAGCCAACTTGGACGATGGGTGTCTTTGTGCCGTAAGCATCAACCATTATAGGATCGAGAAGTGATGCCGCAGCGCGCCCGGTGCGAAGCCCGCCAAAATCATGTTTCAGCGCATCAGTGGCGCCAGACATGCGGCGCTTCAAATCGGCGGCGTTAAAGGGTGCAGGTGCGGCCATAATCAGTCCTTTTGTACTACAGTGAAGAGGCTCTTGCCTTCCAAAACCATGGCAATGTTTCCAGCCTCACGAATGGAGAAGACAACTACCGGAATGTCATTGTCCCTTGCAAGGGCGATTGCAGCAGGGTCCATGATGCGCAAGTCTTTGGCCAGTATCTCGCCAAAGGTAATCTTGTCATAGCGTCTGGCGCTTGGGTCGCGCTTCGGATCGGCAGAATAGACCCCGTCCACGCTGGTGCCCTTGAACAGCGCATTGCATTTCAATTCAGCGGCGCGCAAGGCGGCACCCGTATCGGTTGTGAAAAACGGCAGGCCAGTGCCCGCCGCACAAATGACAACACGGCCCTGCTGCAAATGATAAATGCCTTGCCGCGCCGAATAGGTCTCGCACACGGTGGGCATGGCGATAGCGGACATCATCCGCGCCTCAACGCCCTTGCTCTCCAACACACCTTGCATGGCCAGTGCATTCATGACGGTCGCCATGATGCCCATGTGATCGGCCGAAACCCGGTCCATGCCCTTGGCAGCTCCAGCAAGGCCGCGAAAGATATTGCCGCCGCCGATGACCAGCGCCACTTCAGCCCCGGCTGCCCGAAGCCCAAGGATCTCATCCGCCACGCGGCCCACTGTGGCAAGGTCAATCCCAAAGCCCTGGTCACCCATCAACACTTCGCCTGAAATCTTGAGAAGAATACGTTTGTATTTGATTTTGCTCATATTTATCTTTCCCATTCGTGCCCGGAGCCAAATGGATACAACCCATCCAGAATCAATCTTAACCTGTTTAGCGCGTTTGCTCGAATGATGCGAAGACGGATGCTGAGGACCCACTCAAGGACTTTATTGGTTGTATCGACACGTCGGAAATACATGTAACCATTTAGATAATGGGGGCCTTGCAAAAATGGAGATGCAAAATGCAACGGCTGGATCGGCTCTATATTACACTTGGCTTGCTGTGGGTGATTGTGGGAATGATTTATGGCGCATGGCTTGGCGCCTCTCATCACAACAACTTCGCCAACTCCCACGCGCATATCAACCTCTTGGGATTTGTGACTTCAACACTCTTCGGAATCTTGATGTGGGCCTATCCGGCAATGACCAAGTCCAAATTGGCGATTTGGCAGTTGGCTGTCTATGAGGCTGGCGTTGCCATCTTGATCATCGGCAAGATCATTGTTGACAATGATGGAACTGAAACCCTGTTCCTCCAAATCGGCTCAGTTCTGACAATCATCGGGGCGGCGCTGATGTTGTATTTGTTTACTGCAAAAACCAACGCCTAAGCCCTTTCAGACCTTCATCGCCTTGTTGCCGCGCGCAATCGCGGCAACGCCTGTGCGCGAAACTTCCAAGAGGCCCAGCGGAACCATCAAAGAGATGAACTGGTCAATCTTGTCGGGTTTGCCCGTCAGCTCGAATACAAAGCTGTCGGTGGCCGCGTCAATCACGCGGGCGCGAAACGCATCTGCCAGACGCAAAGCCTCAACTCGCTTGTCGCCAAGTCCCGCCACTTTCACCATGGCCAGTTCCCGCGCCAGAAAGTCGCCTTCCGCAGTCAAATCGGCCACCGAATGCACCGGCACCATGCGCTCAAGCTGCGCCTTAATCTGGGTGATGACCGAGGCCGTGCCCGTGGTCACGATCGTAAAGCGCGAGACATGGCGCTCGTGTTCCGTTTCAGAAACAGTGAGTGAGTCAATGTTATAGCCCCGGCCGGCAAAGAGGCCAATAATGCGGGCCAAAACGCCGGGCTGGTTCTCAGCCACGACGGCCAGTGTGTGAGTTTCAGACTCAACCTTCTTGGTGTCGATGAAATAGGCAGAGCCTGTGGCTTGTTGATGTGCATTCATGATTTCTGTTCCTTACACCAACTGTTTGCCTTTGGCGTCAATCGCCGTGCCAACTTCTTCGTC
>Ga0209069_10001702_pt1 | contig 11264 bp, 9 predicted proteins | sample Str013_2_FD_187202 | JGI IMG/M metagenome (GOLD analysis project Ga0209069, IMG submission 187202) | Freshwater sediment microbial communities in response to fracking from Pennsylvania, USA - Straight Creek_MetaG_SC_2013 (SPAdes) (version 2) | ecosystem: Environmental > Aquatic > Freshwater >...
ACACTGGCGCTTGAGCTGGCGCCGGCCATTCGCGTCAACACCGTCTCGCCCGGCCAGGTGCCAACCGAGGCGTTCCGCGAGGTCTTGGGGATGGACGGCGACACCAAGTTGACCGAGCTCGCCGCGGCGACACCGCTCGCTCGTCTCGGCACGCCCGAGGACATCGCCGCTGCGGTCCTGTACCTCGCATCACCCGCCGGCAGTTGGGTGACCGGCGAGAACCTGCTCGTCGCCGGCGGCCGCCGCGATCGAGGCGGCAGCCGCCAGGCCTACGGCTGAGCGAGCGCGTCGTCAAACTAACCGCGCGATTGGTTCGGTGTAAGGTCCGACGCGGGGAGGCATGCGGTATGGGAGCGCACGACGGACGGGTAGCGGTGGTCACCGGCGCGGCGTCGGGCATCGGTCGAGCGGCGGCGGAGCGGATCGTCGCCGAAGGTGGTTCGGTCGTTGCTTGCGATCGCGACGAGGCCCAGCTGACCTGGGCAGGGGACAACGATCGCATCGCGACGGTGACCGGTGACGTCACGGACCAGGCCACGAATGAGCGGGCGGTGTCCGTTGCCGTCGAACGCTTCGGTCGGCTCGATGCCATCGTCCTCAACGCCGGCATCGCCATGTCCGGCGATCTGTTGACGCTGCCGATCGAGCAGTTCGATCGCGTCATCGACGTCAACGTTCGTGCCGTCGTCTTGGGGATCCGCGCCGCCATCCCGGACATGCGTCGCGCCGGCGGCGGATCGATCGTCGTCACCGCGTCGACATCGGGCATCGGCGGCGATCCGAACATGTGGCCGTACAACACCTCGAAGGGCGCCGTCATCAACCTCGTGCGGGCGACGGCGATCGATCTCGCCGCTGACAACATCCGCGTCAACGCCGTGTGCCCCGGCCCGACCGAGACGGGGATGACGAACGGCATCCGCGACATCCCCGAGATCTACGACAGTCTCCGTCGCCACATCCCGATGCAGCGTTGGGGCCAACCGCACGAGCTTGCCGCGGCGATCAGCTTCCTCGCCTCGCCCGATGCCAGCTTCATCACCGGCGTCGCCCTGCCCGTCGATGGTGGCATCGGTGCCAACACCGGCCAGTTCCTACCGCGAGAGGCTTCGTCATGAGCGCCAACCCCGAGAACTACGAAGACGTCACCCTCTACGACCTCGACCCCAGTGACGAGGAACGCTTGCTGCTCGCCCACAACGAGTGCACGTTCATCTGGTCGAACAAGGAGGGTTGGCCGGTCGGGGTGATCATGTCGTATGTCTGGCGCAAAGGCAGCTTCTGGTTGACGGCGTCCTCGCAGCGCGCTCGCATCGCTGCCGTGCGCCGCGACCCGCGCGTCTGCATCGTCGTCACCTCGACCGGCTCACCGATCGAGCGCAACAAGGCGATCACCTGGAAGGGCACGTGCACGTTGCACGACGACCAGGAGACCAAGGACTGGTTCTATCCGGAGCTGTCGGCCGCGTTGCAGCCCGATCCTGCTCGCCGGGCGTTCTTCCAGAAGTTCCTCGACTCACCGCGGCGCGTCATCTTGGAGGTCACGCCGACGCAACGCATCGGCTACGACGGCGCCAAGATGGGCAAGGCCACTGCCGAGTGGATCACGAGCGAGGCCGCCAAGCACTGACGAACGGCGGTCGGCGCAGTCGCCGTGGCAGACTCGGTCGATGGGGCGTCGGTTGGCGGGCAAGATCGTCTCGATCGTTGCCGTCCTGCTCCTCGTCACGTCGGCCAACTACTTGTTGATCGATCTGCTGCCCGGTGATCCGGCGCTGGTGATCGCCGGGATGTCCGGCAACCAGGAGGCGGTTCGCCAGGTCCGCAAGGCGCTCGAGCTCGATCGACCCCTCCCCGTGCGCTACGTGCACTGGGTGACCAGGGCAGCACACGGTGATCTCGGGCAGTCGCGGCGCTACAGCACGACGGTCGCCAAGGTGTTGAAAGACCGGTTCCCGCGCACGATCCAGCTCATCGTGCTCGCCGAGCTCGTCGCCCTCGCGCTGGCCGTGCCGCTCGGTCTGTGGGCCGGCATGCGGGCCGGGACGCGCGTCGATCGAGTCATCACCGGCGGTGCGTTCGGCGCGCTGGCGATCCCGTCGTTCGTCCTCGGTCTGACGCTCGTCGTCGTCTTCGCCGTGCACCTGCACTGGTTGCCATCGTTGGGTTACGCCTCGTTGACGCGCAGCCCGTTCCAACACCTGCGGCACATGATCATGCCGGCCGTCTCGCTCGGCCTACCGGTCGCCGGCATCTACTTGCGTGCGTTGCGCGCCGATGTCGCCAACACGATGCTCCAAGATCACGTCGTGCTCGCTCGTGCCAACGGGTTGAGCACGTACCGCATCTTGACGAGGCACGTCCTGCGCCAGTCATCGTTAACGATGCTCACCCAGATCGGCATCAGCCTGCCGTGGATCTTGAGCTTCGTCGTCTTAGTCGAGAAGCTGTTCAACACCTTCGGTGCTGGCGAGCTGCTCGGCGAAGGCGTCGCCATCCGTGACTTCGGCGTCGTCCAAGGAACGATCCTTGCCTTCGCCGTGTTCTACGTGCTCGCCAGCGCGGTGATCGACGCCGCTCACGGCCTCCTCGATCCACGCATCCGCCGTCGACGGTTGGCAACGTGAGCGTGGCCGCGTCCGACAGCAACGGTCGCAGGGGCATCGCGTGGTGGCTGTCGATCGGATGGCTGGCCATCGTCGTCGTTGCCGCGTTGGGCGCCAACTGGCTGGCGCCACATCCGCATGTGCTGCACACGACCGAGACGCTGCAGGGGCCGAGCTGGCGCCATCCGTTCGGCACGAGCAAGATCGGCCACGATCTCTTCCAGCGTTCGATCCACGGGGCGCGGCTGCTGCTCGTGCTGTCGTTGACGGCGACGATCATCGGTCTCGTCGTCGGCGGGACCCTCGGCGTCGTCGCCGGCTACTTCCGCGGCGCACTGCAAACGGTGATCCTCGTCGTCCTCGACGCCTGGATCGCGCTGCCGAGCTTGATGGTCCTCCTCGCCGTCGTCACCTACCTGAACCACGGCGTGTGGTCCGTCGCCGTCGCGCTCGGCTTCCTCGTCGTGCCGCTGTTTGCTCGCGTTGCCCGCACCGCAGTGTTGACCTATGCCGATCGAGAATTCGTGCTCGCGGCGCGCATGGTCGGTGCGCGCCATCGACGGATCATCGGCCGCGATCTGCTCCCGAACATCGCCGTACCGATCGGTGCCTATGCCTGTCTGGTGATGGGGCTCGCGCTGGTGCTGGAAGGCTCGCTCAGCTTCCTCGGTGTCGGCCTCGGTGTACGGCAGACAACGTGGGGCGAGCTTGTCGTCGAGGGCCAGCGCGACATCGATCGCTACCCCTACCTTGCCCTGATCCCGGCCGGGTTGTTCGTAGCGACGATCCTCGCCTTGAACATCGTCGGCGACTTGTTGGCGGCGCGCTACGACGGAACAGCGCGCATCGCGACGGTTGGTCCGCGCCGGCGGGCGCGCCAGCGTGAGGACCGCGGCGCGGTGGTGGCGGGGGCGTTGCGGGCCCGGCCCGACAGCGGCGCGCTGCTCGTGCTCGACGAGGTGCGCACGTTGATCGACACGCCGGCCGGCAGGGTGCGCGCCGTCGATGGCGTGTCGTTGTCGCTGCGTGCTGGCGAGACGTTGGCGATCGTCGGTGAGTCGGGATCGGGCAAGACGATGCTCGCCCGCTCGATCCTTGGTGTGCTGCCGGCCGCGGCGTTGACGAGCGGGCACGTGTTCTTCGACGGCAAGGATCTGCGTGCCCTCAGCTCGTCGGCGATGCGCGCCGTGCGCGGCCGCGACATCGCCATGATCTTCCAAGATCCGATGACGTCACTCGACCCGGTGATGCGCGTCGGCGATCAGATCGCCGAACTCGTGCAGATCCACCGTGCTCTTGGACAGCGCGGCCGCCGTCGTCGCGCCGCCCGCCGTCGCGCCGTGGAGCTGCTCGCCCAGATGGGTGTCGCCGATCCTGAGCGTGTCGCCCGCCGCTACCCGCACGAGCTGTCCGGTGGCATCCGTCAGCGGGTGGCGATCGCGATGGCGTTGTCGTGCGAACCGAAGCTGTTGATCGCCGACGAGCCGACGAGCGCGCTCGATGTCACCGTCCAAGCGCAGATCCTCGATCTGTTGCGCGAGCAACAACGGGCGCGTGGCCTGGCGATGATCCTCGTCACCCACGACCTCGGTGTCGTCGCCGGCTACGCCGACACGGTTGCCGTGATGTACGCCGGGCGCGTTGTCGAGGATGCGCCGACTCGTTCGTTGTTCGCCGCACCGATGATGCCGTACACGGTCGCGCTGCTGGCAGCGGTGCCAAGACTCGGCGGTGTCGGCCGGGTACTGCCGGTCGCCATCGGCGGTCAGCCGCCCGATCTCGTCGCCACGATCGACGGCTGCGCGTTTGCGCCGCGCTGCTCGCACGCCACCGACGAGTGCCTCGAGTCGGTACCGCCGCTCGACGGCGTCACCATGCAGCATCGCGTTGCCTGCTTCCACCCTCGGCTCGCCAGTCAACTCGCGGCGTCAGGACCGCCCAATTCATCGGGTGTCCGTGCCCTGCGAATCACCCCCTAGGACTGTCGCGTTTCACCCCCTAGGAGTGCTGCGATTCATCCGCTAGCACCGTTGCGTTTCATCCGCTAGATGGTACTCTGAACCGGTGATTCAGCTCGCTGGCCTGGTCGAACGGGTGGCCGATGGCTTCGTCGATCAACTCATTGGTGAGGAGCCTGCTGTCTTGCTCGAAGGGCCCCGTGGTTCGGGTAAGTCGACGCTCCTTCGAGCCATCGCTGAGCGCCGTGGCGGCAGGATCGTTGACCTCGATGATCCGCAGACCCTGGCCCAGGTCCGCAGCGGGTCAGATTCGATGCTGCTGTCACCGGGGCTGGTGGCCATCGACGAGTTCCAACGGGCGCCCGAGGTGTTGCTGGCGGTCAAACGCGTCGTCGATCGGCAAGGCGGTGCCGGACGGTTCCTCGTTGCCGGATCGGTGAGCGATCGACTGTTGCCGAAGGGCACCGAGACGCTCACGGGCCGGGTGCAGCGCGTCTCCCTCCTGCCGTTGTCCGCTGGCGAGGTCCTCGGACAACTCGACCAATGGCTGCCCCGCGTGCTCGACGGCGGCGGTGCCGTCCCGCTTGTGCAAACCGAACTTCGTCGAGATGCCGTCTTCGAGATGGTTGCGATGGGCGGCTATCCGGGTTCGCTTCGTCGACCAACCGCGGCGTTGCAGCGACGTTGGCTGATGAGCTACCTGGCGACGGTCGCCGACCGCGACCTGCCGTCGCTCGTCGATGTTCGCAACCCCGGTGCGTTGGCGCAGTTGTTCCGGTTGTGCGCGCAGCGGACCGCGCAAACGGTGAACCTTGCAGAGCTCGCTCAACGACTTGGTGTCAAGCCGGAGACGGTGCGCTCCTATGTGAACCTTCTCGACCGCTGCTTCCTCGTCGACGAGCTGCCGTCGTGGGCGTTGGGGACCTCGGCGCGGGAAGGTCGACGATCGAAGCTGCATGTCCGCGACACCGGGCTCGCAGCGATGACGCTGTCCGCCAACGCCAGCAAGTTGAGTCGCCTACTGATTGGTGGTGCCCTCGTCGAGAGCTTCGTGGTCGCCGAGCTTCGCAAGCAAGCCGCAGTGATCGACGAGCCGTTGATGTTCGCTCACTTCCGCGATCGGTCCGGCATCGAAGTCGACACGATCATCGAGCGCCTCGACGGCTCGGTCATCGGTGTCGAAGTGAAAGCGGCAACCGCGTTCGGCGGCACCGAGGGGAAGGGACTTCGCTACCTGCGCGATGCGCTCGGTGACCGCTTCATCTGCGGCGTCGTGCTCCACACCGGGCCGCTCACCGTGCAGCTTGACGAACGGATCTGGGCGACGCCGATTCCCGCCTTGTGGGGCGGCGGTGGCGTGGTCCCTGGCGCGACTGGGCTCGGCCCGGATCGGTAAGCACCGAGTTAGGTGCTTCACCTCGGCTGGCCGCCGCCCGCGTCACGCGGCCAGCCGAGGTCTGACCAGGTGCCGGGCGGTTGTCAGGAGCCGCCCGGCACCAGGGGAACCGCGTCTGCGACGTCAGTCGTCGTGGTGCTTCCCGCAGCGGATCCGACCTGACGCCTGTCCGCGCGTCCCGGTGGCGTCGAGGGTGTTCGTTGCTGTGCCCTTCCCGCTGATGCCCGTGAGGTCGCCACGACCCGAGTGAGCGACGATCTGCCACGTCGACGCCGGCGTGTTGAGGTTGCCGTCGAAGCGCAACATAACGCTCCCGGTCCCGCAGCCGGCGACGGTGACGTGGTAGCTCTGATAGTTGACGAACGGAAAGTCGAGCGTCGCCGGGTTGAAGGCGACACCGACACTGAGAACAGTGTTCTCGTCTGATGGCGAGGTTCCCGTGACGTCCCCCGAAAACGTGACGTCAAAGCCGGCGCTCGAAGTGACGGGAACGCTGCAGGGGGCTTCGACCTCGCCGGTCGCGGTGAAGTGGCATCGGCTGACGTCAGCGATGAAGGCTTGCGGGAAGTTCACCAGTGAGACCGCCGAGGTGCTGACCCAGTTGACCTCGTGCTTGCCGTCGTCACCGGAGGCGGGCCCGACCGAGCCGATCGTGATCGTCGCTCCGGCGATCATCGTGACCGCCGCCATTGCCAAGGCGCGCTTGTGCATCATGTCCCCCGTCCTTGTTGGTCGAGGCCGGCATCCCGCGACACCGACCGCTGACGACTATGCGCCGCCGGCGCAGCGTGCGCATCAGGGATAACCCTGAACGTGGGACCTGGACCAGGACTCGCGGTCCTTGACGCCCGCCGGCCGGTGTCAGCCCGCGTTGAGGGGGAGTCGCAGGTCGAGGCGGGTGCCGGCGCCAAGGGGGCTGTCGATGCGGAGCGTGCCGTCGAGCGCATCGGCGCGGTCGCGCAGGCCACGCAATCCGGTGCCGCGTTGCTCGTCGGCGCCGCCGACGCCATCGTCCACGATGGCGACGACCAGTTCGTCGTCGACGCACCGCAGGTCGATCGCGATCCGCGACGCCTGCGCGTGGCGCACGGCGTTGAGGAACGCTTCCGACACGACGTAGTACGCCGCCGTCTCGATCGGCGCCGACAAGCCGGTCGTCAGCGCGTTCGTGATCGCGACCGGCACCGGCGAGCGCCGGGTATGCGAACGCAACGCTGCTTCGAGGCCGCGGTTGATCAACACCGGTGGGTCGATGCCGCGGGCGACATCGCGCAGGTCTTCGATGGCGGTGCGCAGCGCGGCGTCGACCTGTTCGAGGTGCTCGCTTACGCCGTCGCCATCCGCGCTGTCGCTCGCATCCCGGTTGGCGGCAGCGTGGCGAGCCCGGTCCAGCTCCATGCCCACGGTGTAGAGCCGTTGTTGGACACCATCGTGCAGGTTGCGCTCGATCTTGCGCCGCTCGGCGTCGGCGGCCTCGACGACGCGCGTCCGCGAGGCGCGCAGCTCGATCATCTGCGCCTGGAGGTCGGCGTGGAGGCGCTCGTTCTCCAACGCGAAGCGAGCAGCAGCGATCGTCGAGCGGATCAGATCGGGTTCGGCGTCGAGCTCGGCGTCGTAGAGGACGACGCCGACTTCGTTCGCGTTGACGCCAATCGGGGCCCAGCTTCGTGATGCCGGCACCGATGCATGATCCCAAGCGGCGGCAGTGCCATCGGGACGCACGTAGCCGGAGCCATCGGGCCGCCGCAGCAGGACCTTCAAGTCGGGGTCTCGAAGGACGCGCGCCAGGGCCGGCTCGACGGCGCCGGGCGCCGCGCCGTCGAGCTCGATCATCAACGCGGCGACGACAGAGCGGCTCCAACGTCCGGTCAGCGCACCGATGGCAAAGGCGATCGGTATCGAGGCTTGGATGAGCAGGCTGAACCAGTAGAAGTCGTCGATGATCGCACGGGCGAAGCCGTTCCGGCCGACGAACGGTACTTGGGCAAGGAACCAGATCGTTGCTCCGGCGGCGGCGACGAGCAGTGGGATCGAGACGCGTCGCGGACCGTGGCGTGCGGCGATGGCGCGCGTCATCAACCGACCAAGGAACACCAGGCCGGCCGGTATCGCGCCGTACAACGCGGCTTGCTCGACATCGGATGTCTTCGCGTGCCAGGCGTCGATGGCGAGCAGCGAGCGCCACACGGGGTCGTTGTTTCGTTCGGTGAACATCCGCGCCGCGCCGATGGCGGCGACGGCCCAGACCCATGCCAGCAGCAACCGATCGAGCCGGCTGCGAAGGTGACCGGTCGGGTAGGCGAGCGAGAGCCAGACGAGGAACACCGCCGGCCACTGCGACGCGGCGAGGCCGATCGTCCAAAGCAGCCGGTTGGGTCCGTAGAAGTCTTGGATCAACCCAGCCAAGCCGAAACCGAGCGTCAGTGCCCACATCGGGTTGTCGGGATGGCGACGCGCCAACAGGTAGGCACAGACGAGAACCGAACCGGCCGAGACGGCCTGAGCGATGTCGGCGCCATGCGTGCGCGTGTCGTAGCGCGGGAAGGCCAACCAGCGCCCGGCGATGCTGATCACGCCGATCACGACCGAACCGATCCACACGTAAGGCGATGCAGCCGCACGCTCGAGCCGGCGTGTGCTCATGAGCGCAACCAGCTGAGCACCGCCCGCACGCGCCGGTTCGACATCGGGTCGTCGGTCAGGTCGAGCTTGGTGAAGATCGCATGCGCGTGCGACTCCACCGTCTTGATCGAGACCACGAGGCGGTCGGCGATCGCCCGATCGGTGCAGCCCTCCGCCATCAGCGCCAGCACGTCGCGCTCTCGGGCCGACAGTCGCGCCAGTGGATCGTTGGCGGCTCGACTGCGCTCGAGCAGATCGCGCACCAGACGGCGATCGACGACGACGGCGCCGCTGGCGACTTGTTCGACCGCGTTGATCAGCTCGCTTGACGACAGCAGGCTGTCCTTCAAGAGGTAGCCGACGCTCGAGTCGCCGGCGGCAAGCAGCTCGGCGGCATAGGCGTCGTCGATGAACTGGCTGTGCACGAGGACACCGACATGCGGATGGTGCTCACGGATCGCTCTCGCCGCGACGAGGCCTTCGTCGCGATGCGTCGGCGGCATGCGGATGTCGATCACGCAGACGTCGACGGCGCACGCGGCGACGGCGGCGAGGAGTCGCTCGGGGTCGCTGGCCGACGCGACCACCTCGTGGCCGGCCTCGACCAGCAAACGGATCACCCCCTCGCGCACGAGGAGGTCGTCCTCGGCAACGATGACGCGCACCGGCCCGCTGTCCGCGCCCGGACTCGCGGCCGTGCCAACCAGTTCCCGCGTCACGATGCCCCCTCCTGATGGGGTCACGCTGGCGCGATGTTCGCGCATCTGCGCTACCTTGCCTACCGAGCGGCTCGTCCGCCGCCCAGTGCGGCTCCCGGCGCTTCCGCGGGAGCGGACAACGACTAGCGGATCGCGATCGAGCTAGCCATGCCGCGTCGGCGCGGCGATGGGCCCCTTGATCAGCCGCGGGCGGCGGTGACGACGGGGGCGAAGCGGTCGGGCACGGTGGCCCAGTCGGCGGGGGAGGCGATGCCGTCCCAGAAGTTGTGCTCGATGATGAATTCGGTGAAGCCGGCGCGGTGCGCAGCGGCGGCTTCGTCGGCGAGACGGGCGACGACATCGTCGTCGGGCGTTGGTGCCCGCGGGTACTGCGCGAACGCTCGGTGGTAGACGTCGAGCGGCTTCATGCCAGGGGGCCGGTCGGCGTTCAACCCGGCGACGATCTCGGCGACCTTGTCGACGGGCAACCCGGCCGGGTTCCAGGCATCGAACAAGCGGCGCGTCCGATCGAGCCCGGCCGGCGACCACATCCCCGACAGCAGCGGCGGCCGCGGTTGCTGCACCGGCTTCGGACGCAACACCGACGGCGGGATGGTGAAGAACGGTCCCTCGTAGCTGATCGGATCCTTGGCCCAACACGCAGTCAGCGCACCGACGAAATCGTCCATCCTGGCGCCGCGATTCGCAATCGACGTGCCGGACGCCGTGTGCTCCTCTGCGTTCCAGCCGACGCCGAGCCCGACGAGCAACCGGCCGCCGGAGAGCTGATCGATCGTCGCCAATCGTTGCGCGAGCGACGCCGGCCAGTGGTTGCCGGCGACGAGGATCGATGTGCCGAGCTTGACGTTCGACGTCCACGTCGCCGCCGCGGCGAGCAGCTCGGTCGGTGCCCAGACGGACTTGTACTGCACCGGGATCGCTGAGCCCGCTCGTCCGGCGTAGCCCCGCGCTGGTTCGATCGGCCAGAGGAAGTGGTCTTGGACCCACAAGCTCGAGTAGCCGAGCGCTTCGGCCTGCTGGCAGAACGTGCGCACGGCATCGACGGTGACGTGCTCCCCGAGTTGGGGGAGGCACAAGCCGACGCCGGTCATCGCGCAGCCGCCCGATCGGCGGCCCGAGCGCGCGCCCACGCGTGCGCGTCGTCCGACGCCGCCCAACGGATGGCGTTGCCGAGCGCCCGTCGGTAGTTCGGATCGGCATACGTGCCCGGCCCGTCGCCGAACTGGAGGTAGGCGACGGGGGAGCGGCCGGCGTGCTTGACCCAGGCGACGAGATCGCTGCCGGGCGGATGTGACCAACCGTCGTTGTCGTTGCGCTTGCCGCGGATGGCGTGATCGGCCGAGTAGAAGTTGTGCGCGTCGCCGACGTCGAACGTCGTGCGCATCAACGGGACGACGTCAGCAGACAGCACGGGGAACAAGTACAGCTCGTCGGTGATCTCGAAGCCATCATCGAGCCCGGCGCAGATCGGATGCTCGGGCGCCACCACGTCGACGCGATGGGTGACGTCGAAGCGGTAGCCAGAGTCGGGGTAGTCGAGGTCGCGCAGTCTTGCCGGTTGGTAGTGGAAGCGGCCGCCGACGATCTCGGCGTACCCGGCCCACGCCGGCCAGCCACAGGCGGCGTGGTGCAAGAAGACCATCCCCTTACCGGCGTCGAGCAGCGCCTCGAACCCGGCGACGTAGTCAGCCGGTGGTTCGTCGAAGCGCACCGGCGGATCGCCGCGGGTGAAGGTGATCCCGGGCATGTCGTACATCACGAAGACGTCGAAGTCGCGAGCACGCTCGGGGTGGAACAACGCCCGCGCCGCCGGTTGCTCGACGTGCGTCCACTCGATGCCGGTGTCGGCGTCGAACACGTCGAAGAACGGCTCGCGCTGGAACGGATGGCCCTTGGTGACGAGCAGGACGCGCGGCCGGTCGCTCATCACGACACGTTCACGAAGACGCGGACGATGACGACG
>Ga0209069_10001703_pt1 | contig 11257 bp, 4 predicted proteins | sample Str013_2_FD_187202 | JGI IMG/M metagenome (GOLD analysis project Ga0209069, IMG submission 187202) | Freshwater sediment microbial communities in response to fracking from Pennsylvania, USA - Straight Creek_MetaG_SC_2013 (SPAdes) (version 2) | ecosystem: Environmental > Aquatic > Freshwater >...
GAATATTAAAAGCGGGTAAGAAAAATCTTTCATTATTATATTTTTTTTATGTTCAGAAGAAGAGATTTTATAAAAAAATCCGGCGCATTTGCTTTGAGCAGCCTGCTATTGCAAAGATTGCAGGCGGAATCATTTTTCTCCGACAGTATAAAGCTCAATAAAATCGGGTTGCAGCTTTTTTCCGTACCCAAACTCCTCGAAAAAGATTTTGCAGGTACCATGAAAATGATTGCCCAGATCGGATATAAAGAAGTTGAACTTTTCGGACCCTACCCTTTTAGTGCAAAAGAGGACAAAGAAAAATGGAATGCAGTTACTCCTTCTCTTGGTTTTACGGGAAGTGGTTATTTTGGATTGACTGTTGAAGAGGTTAAAAAGATATTGGACAGTAATGGCCTGTCATCGCCTTCTATGCACACGAATATGGCAACGTTGCGCACGCGTATGGGTGAGATGGCCGAGGCGGCTCATATGTTGGGTCAAACTTATGTTATCCTGCCATCCTATGAAACACAACCCAACCTGGATGCATATAAGCGTCTCGCGGAACAGTTCAATGAAATCGGCGCGCGCGCACAGAAATTGGGACTACGATTTGCTTTCCATAATCATGGAAATGGATTGAAAGAGATCGAAGGAAAAATTCCGTTGGACATGATTCTGGAACAAACGGATCCTGCGCTTGTATATCTCCAGATGGACATATATTGGACAACGGCTGGCGGTATAGACCCTGTTGCTTATCTCGATAAATATCCCGGGCGTTACCGCCTGATGCATGTAAAGGACATGGCCAAGCAGGTGCGATTTTCAGGCGATGGCGGTGAGCCGAAGCAATGGATTGAATTATTCCCTTATATGACCGATGCAGGCAGCGGCATATTGGATTTGAAAAATATAATTTCACATGCTCAAAAATCGGGCGTGGATCATTTCATCGTGGAGCGCGACCTGGTTCCCTATCCTGATGTGGCGCTTGTTAAGAGTTATAAATTTCTTTCTCAACTTGGTTTATAGCCAATTTTAATAAACATATCCTGGCAATGGTCCTGTTTTTTGTAGGAGAACCTTTCTATTCACTATTATTTGGATTCATGCGAGCGTTTTTGTTGAATTTTCCGTGTTAGCATTACATCTGTAATAATAACTTGTATAATCGTAAGCGCCGGAGCAACAAATTTCTTTTCAACCTGTCTTTCTTCATATATAACGGATCAGCAGCATTGCAATTTTCATATTTGAACACAGACCGTAACAAAACCGGACAGTTTAAATAATGGATCTAAACATAGATTATTGATTCATAGAGTTATAGCACTCTGGCATTTTGTTGGTGTGATAAATCTGATTGTTGCGATTTGTTGGTTTCATACAAACTTGAAAGAACCTGGAAACTGTTTAAAATAAAACTATGCTTAAAAATTATTTCAAGATTGCCTTTCGAAATATCAAAAGGCATAAAGCGTATTCGGGTATCAATATCCTTGGGTTGGCCATTGGCATTGCTGCCTGTCTGCTCATTTTACAGTATGTGGCTTTTGAACTGAGTTATGAAAATTTTCATGACAAAAAAGATCGCATATATCGTGTGCTGCAGGACCGTTATGATAACGGCAAGTTGGCTACACAATGGGCCGCCGGAGCTTATGCTGTAGGCAATTCTTTTAAAGATGCCATTCCGGAAATCGAAGATTATGTCAAGCTTGTGCAGCAGGGCGAATTGGTAACAAATGTGGGCAATCATATTTTTAAAATCGAGCATGTTTTTTTTGCAGGTAAATCATTTTTCAATATTTTTTCTTATCCGCTGATACATGGTGATTCAAAAACAGCTTTGGCCGAACCATTTACTGCTGTTATTTCTGAAACTACTGCACGCAACTTATATGGCACTACAAATATTATCGGCAAAACACTGACTTTAAATCGCGAGCAGCAGGTAAAAATAACGGGAGTATATAAGGATATGCCCCATAATACACAGCTTAACCCCAATATGCTGATATCCTATATCACGTTTCAAAAATTGCAGGGGTCTGAGAATGATCCGGAGAAAGCATGGCAATGGGATGGATGCCTCACTTATCTGCTGTTGCGCAAAGATGCGGACCCCAAAAAAGTTGAAGCGAAATTCAACCCGGTTGCTTATAAGTTCGTAGCTGATGACATGAAAAAATATAATGCTGCTGTTTCATACCATTTGCAGCGGCTCAAAGATATTCACCTCTACTCTCATTACATGCTAGAGCCGGGACCTAACGGTGATGGGAATACGGTTTATCTTTTATTGGGAATTGCTTTTTTCATTGTTGTGATTGCATGGGTAAATTATATTAACCTGGCTACGGCAAGAGCAATCAGCCGTGCCAAAGAAGTGGGTGTACGCAAAGCAGTTGGCTCTGAACGCAGGCAACTCATCTTTCAATTCCTTTTTGAATCTGCATTGCTGAACGGTTTTGCATTGGTTTTGGCATTGATCATAGTTGTACTCACATTGCCAGCGTTTCATCAATTATCCGGTCAGCAGCTATCTTCTTCATTGCTTGTACAGAAAAATTTCTGGTTGGCCTTGGCGGCATTATTTCTTACGGGCGTATTCTTCTCGGGTTTATATCCCGCATTTGTTTTGTCAGGTTTTAATCCTGTCGAAGTGTTGAAAGGAAAAATGATTGCTACAAAACAAGGATCGCTTTTAAGAAAATCACTGGTGGTATTTCAATTTGCGGCTTCATTGTTTTTACTGATAGGCACACTTACCGTATATAAGCAGATACAATATATGCGTAAGCAATCATTGGGTATCAATATAGATCAGACATTGGTTGTTAATCCCCCGATCGTTGCAGACTCGACTTTCATGAAGAAGATGACCGGATTCAAGGAAGAATTGTTGCGCTATTCATCCATAAAAGCAATCACTGCTTCAACAAGCATTCCGGGTGATGCCATAGGCTGGAATGCAGGAGGAATCAAGCTGGTTGGAATGGATGACTCACATTCCAAGCAATACCGGGTGATTGGCGTTGACTATGATTTTATCAAAACATTTGGGTTAAAAATGATTGCGGGACGCGCTTTTTCAAAAGATTTTGGAACAGATCCCAATGCAGTCATATTTAACCGCAAGGGTATCGAGCAGTTGGGATTTAATAAACCTGAAGAAGCTATTGGAAAGAAAATTGATTTCTGGGGACAGCAATATATCATCGCTGGCGTTTCTGAAAATTTTCACCAGCAATCCTTACGGGATGCTTACGATGCGTTGATCCTTCGCTTGATCCCCGATGTGCGCGGTTATTTTGCAATTAAAGTCAATACGAATGAAGCCAGCAAGACCATCACCCAAATAAAAACTCAATGGAACAATTTCTTCCCAGGAAATACTTTCGATTATTTTTTCCTGGACGATCATTTCAATGATCAATACAAGGCGGATCAGAGATTCGGTCAGGTTTTTGGGTTGTTTACGGCCCTGGCAATTTTAGTTGCCTGCCTGGGATTATTTGGCCTCGCATCATTTACCACATTGCAACGAACCAAAGAAATAGGAATTCGAAAAGTGTTGGGCGCCTCTGTTGGCGGAATTTTAAAACTATTGTATAAAGAATTTGCTATACTGTTATTGGTAGCATTTTTTGTTGCTGTGCCAGTTGCCTGGTTTACTACGCATCAATGGTTACAGGGATATGCTTTCCGGATCAATATTCATTGGGCATTTTTTGTATTGCCCTTTGTTGTCATCGTTGCGATTGCATTTCTTACTGTGAGTTTTCAATCGCTCAAAGCGGCTTTGAGCAATCCGGCAAAAAGTTTACGCACAGAATAATCTGAACTGGGATTTATGGGATGAATGGGATTTGTAGGAAATATGGTATTAGAATATTGATGAGTTGAAATATTGAATGAAAATATAGCCCACTAGCTCCGCCCTTCAGGGCGGAGATTAAAAAAAATCGAACCCATGTTCAAAAATTATTTCAAAATCGCTTTGCGACAGCTATCAAGGCAAAAAATGTATGCTGCCATAAAGATCGGGGGCTTTGCATTGAGTATCGCAGCCTGTTTACTGATCGCTTTATATATCAGGGATGAATTGAGTTACGACAAATCATTTCCAGAAGCGGATCGTATATACAGGATGGTCGCCGTTTTCAATGACAACGGAAATATCGACAAATGGACAGCTATGACCCCACCTACGGCCAAAGCCGTGGAGAAAGATTTTCCTGAAGTGGAAAAAGTGGCAAGGCTTATGCCCAACACGCTGTTTTATGGAGCCGGCAGCAATTACTTGCGGCCCGTCAATCAGGAAAAAAATATTTACGAAGAAGGCTTTACTTATGCTGACCAGTCCATATTAGATATGTTTAAAATCCCGATGGTTTATGGAAGCAGGGCAAACGCGTTGGCAGAACCGAATACCATGGTGATATCCAAAAAGAAAGCAGATAAATATTTCCCGAACCAGGATTGTGTTGGCAAAATCATGTTCCTTAATAATGATAAATCCAAGCCTTATAAAATAGGAGGAGTCATGCAGGATTTCCCGACTAACTCCCACCTGCAATATGATTTTTTTCTTACGTTGACTGGAGTTGAGTTCTGGCCTGGAGAGCAGACAGGTTGGAATTCCAATAACTACGATCATTATATACTCGTTCGGCCCGGGACAAATATCAGGGCGTTTGAAAAAAAACTGAGCGATCACCTTTTGAACACTTATGTTGTTCCCGATCTGGTTCGCAATGGCGACAAGGATGCTGAAAAGGTTGCCAAAAACGCGAGGTTTGAATTGCAGGCCATGACCGATATACACCTGAAATCATTTGATATTCATGATTTCCAATCAACACATGGGGATGTGCGTTTTGTATGGTTATTCGGAGCAATCGCCTGTTTTATCCTCATCATCGCTTGTATTAATTTTATAAATCTTTCTACCGCAAAGTCAGCCAACCGTGCAAAGGAAGTGGGACTAAGAAAAGTGATCGGATCTTTCCGTAGCAGTTTGATACAACAATTCCTTATTGAATCTTTGCTTTTCAGTTTTCTCTCATTCGTGTTGGCAATATTACTCGCGTGGGGATTGGTTCCTTTTTTCAATACACTATCAGCAAAATCATTGAAGATTCCTTGGAATGAATGGTGGCTATTTCCTGTTATGATTGCAATGGCGATTATGATAGGTTTTCTTTCGGGATTATATCCTTCATTTTATCTCTCTTCTTTTAAACCGATTAGCGTATTGAAAGGGAACCTCAGCAGAGGGAGTAAAAATTTATTGCTCCGGAATGGACTGGTCATTTTTCAATTTACTTCTTCAATCGTACTCATTATTGGCACCATTGTTATATATAGCCAGACAAAATTCATCCTCAATAAAAAAATCGGATTTGATAAGGACCAAGTTCTTTTGATCCAGGGTGCCAATACAATGGGGGATGAAATAAAAAGCTTTAAACATGAATTGATGAAGCTGTCACAGGTAAAAAGTGTATCTGTGAGTGATTACCTGCCGGTAACCGGTACCAAGCGGAATGGAAATACTTTTTATAACGAGGGAAAAGCCAAGGAAGAAAGCGGAGTCGGAACCCAGATTTGGGTTGTTGATGACGATTATATCAAAACGATGGGTATGAAAATAACTGCCGGAAGAAATTTTTCTTTTGATATGGTTTCCGATTCGCAGGCTGTTGTCATCAACCAAACCATGGCAAAAAAATTAAATCTCAAAGATCCAATCGGCAAACGCATTACAAATGGATGGTCCCATTTCAATGTAGTAGGCGTGGTGCAGGATTTCAATTTTGAATCCATGCGCGATAGCACTGGTGCACTATGCATGCAACTCGGCATCAGCCCTTCGATTGTATCTGTAAAAGTAAATACGGCTGATATTAAAAACCTGATTCCTGCCGTAAGCGCAGTATGGAAAAAATTTGTTCCGGCCCAACCGATTCGTTATACATTCCTTGATGAAAGTTTCAAAAATATGTATGCAGATGTGCAGCGCATGGGCGGCATATTCACCAGTTTCGCTATACTGGCAATCATGATTGCATGTCTAGGTTTGTTTGCGTTATCGGCATTTATAGCTGAACAGCGAAATAAAGAAATTGGTATCAGGAAGGTGTTGGGAGCTACTGTTAGTGGGATTACTGCCATGCTTTCTAAAGATTTTGTAAAGTTGGTTTTGATTTCCATTTTAATTGCATCACCCATTGCGTGGTGGGCGATGAATAAATGGTTGCAGGATTTTGTTTACCGGATCCATATCAGCTGGTGGATGTTTCTTGTGGCGGCATTGATGGTAACGATCATTGCCATTGCAACCATTAGCTTCCAGGCAATCAGGGCAGCGATAGCCAATCCGGCAAAAAGTTTACGCACGGAATAGTCCGAACTGGGATTTATGGGATGAATGGGATTTCTAGGAAATTGGTATTAGAATATTCATGAGTTGAAATATTGAATCAAAATATTGCCCACTAGCTCCGCCCTTCAGGGCGGAGATTAAAAAATCGAACCCATGTTCAAAAATTATCTCAAAACAACCGTTCGCAATATGATGAGAAATAAAACTTTCTCATTCATCAACATACTTGGACTGGGACTGGGCATTGCCTGCAGTCTTTTTATTTATTTGTGGGTGCAGGATGAACGTAGTTATGATAATTTTCATGCAAACAGCGATAAACTTTACCAGGTAATTGTAAGCGATAAAGATAAAAGCGGATCCATATCCAACAGCGTTGACAATACACCCGGATTGCTTGCGGATGCATTGAAAAAGCAAATTCCTGAAATTACCGATGCAGCAACAGTAATATGGGAAAACAATTTTTTATTTACCGTAGGAGAAAAAATTGGTAAAGAAAAGGGCCGCTATCTGGGCGCAGATTTCTTTGATATGTTCAGTTTCCCATTATTGCAGGGAAATGCAAAAACTGCATTGGCATCGCCTGATAATATTGTCATCTCTCAAAAATTGGCAGACAATTATTTCGGCAAGCAAAACCCACTGGGAAAAATTATCCGGATCGGTGATAAAAGAAATTATGTTGTAACCGGCGTGATTGCCAATCTGCCTTCGAATTCCACTCTTCCATTCGACTTTGTACTGCCTATCCAGCATGGATTTGAAGACAGCCATTGGATGATTGATGGCTGGCAGCATTATGGTCCTGCCACTTATGTAATGTTGCGTAAAGATGCTTCGCTAGCGGCCGTAAACGCAAAGCTGAAAGATTTTTTATACAGGCAGGATAAACACGAAGACAATAAAGTTGTTTCATTGCAATTATTTAAGGACAGGTATCTCTATTCGCATTTTACAAATGGCGTTCCAGATGGGGGTAGGATTGAATATGTGCGCTTGTTTTCTATGATCGCCATTTTTATTTTATTGATTGCCTGTATCAACTTTATGAACCTTGCCACTGCACGTTCAGTAAAACGTGCAAAAGAAGTAGGCGTTAGAAAAGTAGTAGGCGCTGTAAGAGGCTTATTGTTCAGGCAGTTTTTGCTTGAAGCAATCGTAACGGCATTTTTGGGGGTAATCATTGCAATCATCTTGGTCATTCTGCTACTGCCATCATTCAATCATCTTACAGAGAAAAAAATATTACTCCATATTGCAGATCCTTCCCTTATCATCACTTTGTTTTTACTGACATTGATAACGGGATTTGTTGCGGGCAGTTATCCTGCATTATTCCTTTCATCATTAAATCCCATCACAGTTTTAAAAGGCACTTTGAAGTTTAAAAACAGTGATGCCTTTCTTCGCAAGGGGTTGGTTGTTTTTCAATTCACGCTATCCATTGTTTTGATAGTTTGTACCGTGATTGTATATAAACAAATGAATTACGTACAAACAAAAAACCTGGGGCTTGATCATTCAAACCTTATTTATATTCATGTTGAAGGAGATTTGGTAAAGAACTATAAAAATTTTAAAAATGAAGCATTGGCTTCCGGAAATATAGAAAATATTTCTTTTTGTGGAACAGAGCCCACCAATGTCGGCTGGTGGTCGCCGGCCATGAAGTGGGATGGAAAGGACCCGGATGATAAAACACTTTTTGCACAGGTGGAAGTAAGCTATGATTTTTTGAAAACGATGAAGATTGATTTGATTGCCGGTCGTGATTTTTCTCCATCCTTTGCTACAGATTCATCCAACTTTATTGTCAATGAAACAGCAGCGAAATATATGAGAATGAAGAACCCTGTCGGCGCTTCATTCTCACATGGCGATATGAAAGGGAAGATTATTGGATTGGTAAAAGATTTCCATATTGTTTCCCTGCACGCTCCCATTGCACCGGTATTTATTAATCTTGCTCCCGAACCTGAGGAAGGGGCAGCTATCATAAGAACATTTCCGGGCAAAACAAAACAAACGATTACAACAATAGAAGCCATTTGTAAAAAATTTAACCCCAAATATCCTTTCGATTATGTGTTTGTTGATGATGAATTGAACAGACATTATCACAGCGAAATGATTGTAGGGCAACTTGCTAATGTATTTGCTTTTATTGCCATTTTTATTTCATGCATGGGTTTATTCGGATTATCTATGTTTACGGCAGGGCAACGTACCAAAGAAATTGGCGTCCGCAAGGTATTGGGCGCTTCTGTTGCAAGAATTGCAGCATTGCTTTCGAAAGATTTTTTGCTGCTGGTGATCATTGCTTTTGTAATTGCCACACCCATTGCATGGTGGACCATGAATAAATGGCTACAGGATTTTGCATACAAAACAGATATCGGATGGATGATATTTGCATTGGCGGGTTTTGCTGCAATGGTTATAGCACTGGCCACGATCAGCTTCCAGGCAATAAAAGCTGCGATAGCGAATCCGGTGAAAAGCTTACGAACAGAATAGTTTGAACTGGGATTTATGGGATGAGTGGGATTATTGGGAGATATGATGCATAATTGTTGAATGATAAATTAAAGCTGATGTGTTATTGCAAAAGTTAAATGATTAACCAAAAGCCTGGCCTCCCTCTCCTTTAGGAGAGGGAATGGGGTGAGGCACTAAAAATGCGCCCACTAGCTCCGCCCTTTAATGAAGATGGAATCATTCATAGAGATCATTACATAAAATGATGTGTAAATTGACCCACTAGCTCCGCCCTTTAGAGATCAAAAAATAAAAATCGAACCTATGTTCAAAAGTTATTTTAAAACAGCCTGGCGGCAATTGATTAAAAACAAACTTTTCTCTATTGTAAATATCGTAGGCCTGTCAACAGGCCTTGCGAGCATTATGTGTTTATCTATTTTGGTTTACCAGTACATAACTACTGATAGCAATCAAAAAGATATTGGTGATATGTATTATTTAAAAACAAAATCACCAGATGGCGGCCAATATACAGCAACTACTTTCCCATTATTGGGTGAAATTGTGAGAACCTGTCCCGAAGTGGAAGCGGCTACGCATAGGCAATCCTGGTACTATCCCTGGCTTAAATATGAGAAAAAAGAATACCAGGAAACAACCGAATATGTTGATACCGGCTATTTCAAAGTTTTCCAATTGCCCTTTAAGTATGGAAATGCAGCTACAGCGGTTAAGGATAAATTTTCCATTGTACTCTCAGAAGAAATTGCTATGAAATTTTTTGGCAATCAAAATCCTATTGATAAAATAATTATTGCAGATGATACCTTGCAGCTAAAAGTTACCGGAGTGCTTAGTCATGTGCCTGCTAATTCAACGGTACGTCCAACGATTGTACTTCCCATGGCGATATTGGAAGCCAATCCTGGTTTTAAGGGTAGCGCCAACTGGTATAATACTTTTGCAGATAATTATATAAGATTGAAAAAAAATAGCGATCCTAAAAAGCTTGATGAAAAAATTGCTGGTATTGTAAAATCAAATTATGCCCCGGAACAAAAAAATAGCAAAGTATTTGCCGTTCCATTCAGTAAAATAACACAGGAAAATTCGAGTTTGATAGGAGTAATTATCAAAGGTTCGATCGGAGCGGGCATTTTTGTTTTACTGATCATACTCGTTAACCTCATCAACCTGAATACTGCGGGCATGTATTCCCGCGTGAAAGAAATAGCAGTGAAGCAAATGATCGGGGGCAGCAAAAAGAATATCATCATGCAGTTTTGTGTCGAAAACGGCCTGATTGTTTTCATTTCGGTTGTACTTGCATGGCTACTTTTCTCACTGTTTCTGTTACCCATCATGGGTGATTTGGTAAAAGATAAATTTGGCGAAATTGAAACGAGTATTGCTGAGGACTACCCGCTTATCCTTGTTTTTACGGGCATTGCTCTTTTATTTACTGTGATTGCCGCAAGCCTGCCCGCATTGAAATTAGCTACGATAAAAGTTACGGATGCTGTGAAGGGAAAACTTACATCTGGCAATTACAAAAGCAGTACCATGCGAAATATATTCATCACTGCTCAATTCGTTCTTGCCATAACATTTATTTGCGTAACGATCATTCTGAACAGGCAAATTGGTTATATGAAATCAGCCTCACTCGGATTTAATGCAGATGATGTTGCTGTGGCTAATCTTGACCTTGCATTTCATGATCCGAAAGCAGCTGATGCAAGGTTCCAAAGTATTTTGAATGACATAAAAAATAATCCGCATGTAAAAGCAGTATCCACCAACAATGTCGTGCCTACAGTCTATGATCAGAATTACAATAATTATTATGATCCTGCTACTAACAAAGAGGTCAACCTTCGACAGGCTCCCGCAGATGCCGGTTATCTGCCTACGTATGAGATACCATTGATCCAGGGAAAAAATTTTAATGATGCATTGGCGGCTTCACAACAATCTGCTGTGCTCATCAATCGTACTGCTATGAATGCATTTGGATGGAAAGATGCAATAGGCAAACAGATAAAATCAAAAGGTGAAAACAATGCATATACCGTTATTGGCGTAATGGAAGATTTTCATTACCAGGATTTGCAGAGTGGCATTCAGCCCATTATTCACTGGTACGGTGGCAAAACTTCTCTTGAGAATCGTAACCTGAGTGTACGAACTGATAAAGGATATATGAAATCTGTTATGGATCAACTGGAGAAGGATTTTAAAACCATGACCAGCCGACGCAGCTTCAGTTATGAATTAATGAGCAATAAAGTAGAAAAGCAATATGCTTTGCTCGATGGGATATTGAAAGCAACTAATTACATCGCATTGCTGACAATAATTATTGCATGCTTGGGAATGTTTGGATTGATATCATTA
>Ga0209069_10001706_pt1 | contig 11248 bp, 12 predicted proteins | sample Str013_2_FD_187202 | JGI IMG/M metagenome (GOLD analysis project Ga0209069, IMG submission 187202) | Freshwater sediment microbial communities in response to fracking from Pennsylvania, USA - Straight Creek_MetaG_SC_2013 (SPAdes) (version 2) | ecosystem: Environmental > Aquatic > Freshwater >...
CCGGGGTGGATGTTGTAGTCGACGTCGTTGTCGTTGCACAGGTTGCGGACGCGTTCGGCCATTGCCGGGTAGGAGGTGTGGGGCAGGCCTGGTGCGAGGTGGTGTTCGATCTGATGGTGCAGTCCACCCATCATCCAGGCCACGACGCGACCGAGGACCGGCATCTGGCAGTTGACGTTGGATGTCGTGCGCAGCTGGTGGCGGGCGAAGTCGTCGCCTTGACGTGAGGTCGCCGGTTCGGTGAAGTCGGTGGTGTCGACGCAATGGGCGAGTTGGAAGAACACGGCGAGGACGAACCCGACGAGCCACGACGACGCGAAGTAGAACGCGACGACCGTCCACCAGCGGTGGAAGGCGAACGGCAGCGCGAACGCCCAACCGACGTGGAGGACCTTGCCGACGAACAACAGGGCGAGATCGCGGCGGCGTGGCCGGCGGTGCATTGGTTGGCTACCGATCTTTCGTGTCACGAGACAGGCGAAGTCCGAGATCAGCACCCATTGCGCGGTCAGGAACCCGTACAACGCCCAGATGTAGATGTGCTGGTAGCGGTACCACGGCTTCCACGGCTGCTCGGGTGCGAGACGGGCGAACGGCATCTGTTCGATGTCGGTGTCGACACCGACGACGTTGGTGTTGCCGTGGTGGAGGCCGTTGTGCTTCAACCGCCACAACCATGAGCTGGCACCAAGCACGTCAGCGCTGTAGGCGAGGGTGCGGTTGAGACCCTTCGATGTCCCGAACGCGCCATGGTTGGCGTCGTGCATCACCGATGTCGCCGTCGCGATCAACGCCACGACCAGCACCGCGGCGAGTGGTAAGGCGAGCAACAACCCGTGAGCGAAGAACACGAGACCGACGTAACTACCAACCGCCAGCGCAGCGATGAACAACGCCTTGTTGTGCAACCGTCGCCGCGCCCGACGCAACTCGACACTGTTCGGCCGGCACGCCGCCACATCCTGAACAGTCAACGCGACCGTCTCGATCATCGGTACCGGGCGTTCGATAACGCTCATGCGCGTCCTTCCAAACAAGAATCGGCGCAAGCAAACGCGGGCGCGTAGAACTGATCGGCCATGCTCATCGACATCCTCTTCCGTCGTGATCGCAAGAGGCGTCGGAAGGCAGCGGGTCCGTCGTCCCGCCACACAAGGCGTCCTGCCAAGTTGTTGTTCGCATCGTATGGCGTGAGCGCGTTCGTGGTCCTCACTGCGCTCACCGTGTTGGCCTTGTTGCCCAGGCGGCCCGTCACTTCCCGAGCGGCGGACGGTTCTCCTTCTTCTCCCGTTTGGCTTCGCGCTTCTCCTTCAACGTCTTGCCGGCCTTCTTGCTCGCAGGTCGTTGTGGTGATTTCTCGGGCATCGTGTGCTCCTTGTCGAGGGTCTGTGCTTGGTTCGAGTCGTTCGGCGGTGGCGGTTCAGAACGGTCGGTGGCGGGTGACCTCGTCACATCGCCAGCAGGAGGCGTTGCCAGCCGTCGGCTCGCGATGCACGGCCATCCACGATGGCCACACGACGCGTTGTTCGCCTCCGGTCAAGCGGATGCCGATCTCGTTGCCGCGCTGTGGCCTGACCGTGACGAACTCGACGGCGCCGCCGATCGCGCTGGACTGCGACGTGATCGGGTGGTGGACGAACACGGCATCACCCTTGCGCAGGCCATCCCATTCGAACCGCGTCATCGCTGCGAACCGGCGGTGCCACGCGGCGGCCCGGCAAGCGACAGAACATGCGTTGGCACGACGACTCCTCTGGTAGTGGCTCAGAAGAGGCGTCGGGCCTTCTTGCCGGATGAGTCATCCGAGCAAACGAGGCGTCCCAACCAAAGCTGTGTACTAACCAATCTACCAGCAGATGTCGCGTTGGCGACCGCGGGTCATGGCCGATCGTTGTCAGCGACGACAAGCGAGGTCGTCGTCCCCAACGCCAACTTCCCGACGATGAGGTTGGTGGCGAATCCGGCGCGACCCGAAGCGTTCTCGGCCGTGACAACACCGACGAGCGTGCTCGAGCGCGACGTAGGGTTGCGAGCGATGGCCGATCTGTTCGAGGCGATCGAGGACATCGCCACCAAGACCCGCTTCTCGGGCGTCGTGCGCGTCGACCACGGAAGCACGACCCTCCTTGCGAACGCGTACGGACTCGGCGACCGACGCCACGACATCGCCAACGACGTCGATACCCAATTCGCGATAGCGAGCGGTTCCAAAGGCCTCACGGCCTTGGCGATGGTCAGCCTGATCGAGTCAGGGACCCTGACACTGTCGACGACCGCTCGCTCTGTGCTCGGCACAGACTTACCGCTGATCGACGACAGCGTCACGATCGAACAGCTGCTCTCGCATCGATCAGGGATCGGCGACTACCTCGACGAGGACGCCGGTCACGCGATCACCGACTACCTGATGCCGGTGCCCGTGCACGAGCTGGCGACGACCGAGCAGTTCCTGACCGTGCTCGATGGGCAACCGACCAAGTTCGCGCCCGGCGAGCAGTTCTCGTACTGCAACGGCGGCTTCGTCGTGCTCGCGCTGATCGCCGAACGAGCAAGCGGCGTCGCCTTCCACGATCTCGTGCGCGAGCGCGTCTGCGCGCCGGCGAGGATGCTCGACACCGAGTACCTGCGTTCCGACGAGCTGCCTGGGCGCGCCGCCATCGGCTACTTGGACGTCGACGGTTCGTCGCGCACGAACGTGTTCCATCTGCCGGTGCGTGGCAACGGCGACGGTGGCGTCTACACGACCGCGGCCGACATCGTCTCGCTGTGGGAGGCGTTGTTCGCCGGACGCATCGTCTCGACGCGATGGGTCGACGAGATGGTCCGGCCGCGCAGCGATGCGCCCGCCGAGTCGAAGCGTTACGGCCTCGGCTTCTGGCTTGCCGAGTCCGGTGACGCCGTGATCTTGGAGGGCTACGACGCTGGCGTGTCGTTCCGAAGTGTCCACGATCCGGTCCGGCAGCTGACCCACACCGTCATCGCCAACACGTCAGCGGGCGCCTGGCTGATCACCAAGCGCCTCGCCGAGTTGCATTCGACCGACAAGCCGGCTTGATCAGTCTTCGCCCGCCTCTCAGCTCGCGGCCGCAGCCTGATCGCTGAGATCGCCAAAGCTGAGCTGCGCCTTGTCAGCGGCTAGCCGACCGCCGGCCCAACCGGCGGCGTCATAGCCACCGCGAACTGGCGTGCTGACCATCTCACCGAACCGTGTCGCCAAGAAGTCGTCGATGGCATCGGCGCGAGAGCGGAGCACGGGCAAGAACGCCGAACCTTGCTCGGCAACAGCCTCGGCGAGAACGCTGTCGTTGATCTCGCGCAGTCGATCACCAATGCGGTTCGTGTAGGCGAGCAGGAACGCGGAGCGGTACGACTGGCTCCGCGTCCGGGTGCCAGCGGGCGCGCGCTTGGCGGCAGCGGCGAGCGCGGTCTGCGCCTGCAACAGCAACGACGTGAACAACATCTCGACGGCGGCGACGTCGGCTGCGAAGCCGAGCACTGTCGAGAGCGCGATCCTGAGGTGGAACACCGAACGACACCGGCCCGCCTCGGCGACGGTCTGCAACAACAACGACTTCGCGTCGGCGTAGGGGGCATCGATCGGGATGCGGATGGCGACTGGCGTTTCGTCGCCCTGACCGGACTGGCCCTGCACCAACGCCGCGTCGACAGCATGGCGCGTCATCAGCTCTTGTGCCTTGGCGGTGAAGGCCGTTGCCTCGGCCTCGAACGTCGTCGACTCGGCCTTGGCGAGCAGGGCGCGGATTCGTACGAGGACCGGATCGGTCTCCGCGCCAACGGCAGCACCGCCGTGCGCCCGCCCCGCCGCGCCCGGTGACCCAGCGTTGCCGGCACCGGGCGGTGGAAGGATCGGTTCGAGTCGCGGTAGGTGGGAGACGTTGGCGAGCACGTCGATCAACGTTGCGATCGCCGCCGGTCGATCGAGGCCCTCCTCGCTGATCCATCGACCGACCCAGCCTGGCCGCCCGTTCACCGCCGGGCAATCGAGCGACTCGACCTGAGCCGTCCAACGCGCATCAAGGGTCACCGACCGCCGACCGACATGGTCGACGCCGATGGCGAGCGCCACGAGCCGAGCGCCCACGGCAGTCTGGCAGCCGAGCCGTCCTTGACGATGGAGCTCGGCCGGTTGCCAGCCCCCGACCCAGACGGCATCGACCACCTCGAGCAGCAGCGCTTCGGCCTCGCCATCGACCAACGCCGCGGGCAGGCCGCTGAGCGCGCTCAGCCCGTCGTGCGCCGATCGATCGCCACGATGTTGAGCTTGAGCGGTGAGCACCAGCAAGCTGCGTGCTCGCTCGGCTCTGCTGAACAACGCCCCGTCGTCGGCCGGTGGCCGCCAACCCGATCCGTTGCCCGCGCCAGTCCCCCGGCCCGAGCCCCACGCCGACCCGGACGCGCCTTGCGAACGCGCCTTCGCTCTCGACTTCGCCTTCGCAGCACGCCGCGCCTTGTTGTTCTTACCCATGATGCGAAGGGTACGCGGCCGGTGCGACAGGGTTCGGGACCGCTTCCGACAACTTGCCGAGGTTGGCCGACGCGACGGCCATGCTCGACCAGCCAGAGCCGCTCGATCGACGCAATCGACTCAATGAAGATTGAGCGCGTTCCGGAGGATCTCATCGATCGTGTGACGAGCCTGCGCGTCGAGCCGACCGAGCCGTTCGATGAGTCGGCTCGTCGAGATCGCTCGCACCTGTTCGACCTGGAATCCGGTGAGTAGGTCGAGCCCGTTCTCGCCGTCAGGCGCAACGACGACGTGAAGCGGGAACGGTCGCAGCGTCGACGTACCGGGGACCACGATCACCATTCGCATCTTGGGATGATGGAGACGATCATCGGACACGATCACCGCTGGACGACGGAACGCTTGTTCTGGATCCTCGGGGCGCGTGCCGAAGTCGACCATCCAAAGGTCGCCGCGGGTGTAGATCCGCTCAGCCGGCATCGAGATCGTTGGCCGCAGCGGCGTCCAGCTGCGTCGCCTCCGCTCGATACGTTGCCGCATCTTGCTCACTCATCTCATCGAGCGCGACATGCACAGAGCTCCACCAATGATCCCGACTCAGCCGATGGATCGCGTCTGTCACCACGTCAAGCATCGTCGTGCCTTGCGCCTTCGCTAGCCGGGCGATCTCGTCCCGCAGCTCAATCGGAACCCTGAGGGTAGTCGTCTCAGTAAGCGCCATATGAGTAGACTATCAGAGCGACATGGCAAGCGGGGAGCCTCCGTACCGGGTGGGGCGACCAGCTCGCTATTCCATCGCCGCGGCGCGGGCGTCGTCGATGCCGGAGGTCGTGCGCAACGGCCGCTCCTGCAACATCCAACCGAGCACGAGCACGGCGATGGCGAGTGGGACGTTGACGAGGTAGACGTGGTGGATGCCCTTGGCAACGGCGTGGATGACCGCGTCGCGCTGCTCCGGGGGCAGGGCACGAATGGCGCGCGGGCTGCCGACGAGGCGACGCATGTCGAGCGCCTTCGCCCCGTCCAGCCGGTGCAAGATCTCAGATCGCGTCGTCGCGAACAGCACCGCGCCCAACACCGCGACGCCGTAGGTCTGGCCGAGCGTGCGGAAGAACGTGTTCGCCGACGTCGCCACCCCGAGATCGGTGTAGGCGACAGCGTTCTGAATGGCGACGGACAACGGCGGCATCAGCGTGCCGACGCCGAGGCCGAGCACGATCATCCACGGCGTCGCGTGCCAGACCTTGGCGTTCACATCGAGCCGCGTCAGCCCGAGCGCGCCGATCAAGACGATGAACGGGCCGAGGCGTACCAGCGGACGGTAGCGACCCCGCTTCGACAGGAACCGGCCCGACACGATCGACATCGCCGTCAGCGCCAGCATCATCGGCGCCAGGAGCAGCCCGGCGCGCGTCGCCGACGCGCCCGCCACGGTCTGCAGGAACAGCGGTAGGTAGACGTTGGCCGACATCAACGCCGCGCCGGCAACGAAGGCAATCGCCATACCGACGCGGAACACCGGATCGCGGAACAGCCGCATCGGCAAGATCGGTTCGACGGCGCGTCGCTCTTGGGTGACGAACCCGACGCTGAAGACAACGCCGGCGACGAGCAACGCGATCATCCGGCCCGATGCCCAACCTTGATCGTCGCCGAGGCTGGCGTAGAGCAACAGGCAGACGACGCCAGCGACGAGCAACGCCGAACCCTCCCAGTCGATGCGACGGCGAACACGACGCACCGGAAGCAGCCGCAGTACGAAGACGGTGACGAGCGCGGCGACCAAGATGAGCGGGAGGTTGAGGTAGAAGATCCAGCGCCAGCCGAGCGCTTTGGAGTCGACGACGAGGCCGCCGAGCAGTGGGCCGGCCAAGCCCGACAGTGCGAACGTGCCGGTGAAGTAGCCCATGTACTTGCCCCGTTCACGGGGCGAGAGGATGTCTCCGAGGACGACGAACGACAGGGCTTGCAACCCGCCTCCGCCGATGCCCTGCAAGGCACGAGCAAGCACGAGTTGGGTGATGCTCTGCGCCGCTCCGCACAGGATCGAGCCGACGAAGAAGATCGCCAGCGCCACCTGAAGGACGCGCTGGCGGCCGATCAGGTCGGAGACCTTCCCGAACAACGGCGTCGCCGCGGTCGACGTCAGCAAGTACGCAGTCACGACCCAACTCATCCTGTTCAAGCCACCGAGCTCGCCGGCGATCGTCGGCAGCGCCGTCGACACGATCGTCGCATCGACGGCGGAGAGGAAGACGCACAGCAGCAGGCCGGCGATGATCGTCATCACCTGGCGATGGGTGAGCGCCCCGGCGCCGCCGTCCCGACCGGCGACCGGAGGCGAGCTCGTCACAGTCATGCCAGCCGGTTCCCCTCAACTAGTTGTCGACAACAACTACTCTACGACAACCAGTCCGTCGCAGCGACTCGCTCGGTGGCCCGACGCGCCACCGCCGTACTGACGGTCAGGATCGACCGACCACCTGCGCAAGCCAGGCGGCGACCGCGGATGTGATCGCGTCGCGAGACGATCCAAGCGCGGCGGGAACGTCGCTACCAGCGAGGCCGCGCGAGAACAGCAGTGCCGCGTTGTCGGGCTCGAGCAAGAACCTCGACGCTGACACCGACCGAGCAAGTGACCAGCGATCATCGCCCCGTTCCAACGTCCATGTTCCAACGCCTGTCACGTCGAACGTGATGCCCTGTCCAGGCTCCGCACCGAGCGCCGGCATCGACGCCGCGACACCGCGCGCGACGACATCGATCGCCGGACCGAGGAAGACTGTGTCGAGAGGAGGCAAGCTCAGTGCACGGCGGATCTGGTGATGATGCACCCAACGCTCGACGAACTCGCGACCGACGATCTGCCAGTACGGCGATGCGTGACGCTCGTTGAAAAACCCAACCGGTTCGCCCATCGATGCCGAGTCGACCGATGTGTAGAAGGTATTGGTCCACTCGCCCGTGATCCGAAGGAGCTCGATGATCAGTTTCGGACCCATGAACGCGGCTGCGGTCACCCACTGCTCGTTGAAACCATCAAGCAACTCACGAAAGCCCAAACCTGGATGCGTTGAGGCGAACGTGATGAGACCGTTCGGCGCGGCGTCGCGCTGGCGAGCCAGCAACGACAGATCATCCCCGAGGACATGCAACGCGATGCCTCGCACATCCCACGCCGGGCACTCGGTCGGTGCCGCCCAGGCGCTGTCATCGAGCGTGGCAAGCAGCTCGACGAACGCGTCGCGTTCAGAAGGCAGCCAACGGGTGACATCGACCTCGGCCGGCAACAACGGAGGAGACATGGCCCGACCGTAGCCATGACACGACGTCGACGTGCAGGTCGACGTCTATGAGCGAACACGACCCGCATCGACTCAGCGTCGAGCGCTGCCGCCTACGGGCTGGGCGCGTGATCCATGGCGCAAGCCGGTGCGCCGGAGCCGCGACGCTATGTGCTGTACGGTCGTGGGCATCGCAGATGTTTCTGCCTCTATCGACATCGACAACTCGTCGGGTCTCGCGCATGCGACGTTTGTGGAGGCATCAGAGCGATGGCTGCTATCAACCCGTTCGAGAACACTGACAATCCTCGTGACGACAACCGTGGTGGCTGTGGACCGTGGTGCGCTCCACTCCACCTGATCGAGCGGGCCATCGATGACCAGGCGTTTGCGCGGTACTTCGATTGCGCTGACTTCATGTTCATGGGCACGCATCGGCGGGGCAGCCGGCCGACGCTGTACCTGTACAAGCACGGATACACGCGCCGATACCTCAACGTCGACAGCAACGGTCACGCCTATCGCTTCCTGCCGCCACGGCGCGCCGACTCACCCAGACTTGGGCAATATCGAGCGCACCGAGACCTGCTCGACGCGATCGAGCACCTCCGCCTGTGCGAGCTGCCGAACCTGAAGGACGATGTGCTCTCGGAACGGGTCATTCAGCAGTGGCACGAGTGATCTCGAGCGGCTCGGATGTGGCGAGTCACACGCGTCGTGCTCACGGACGGCAGCGTAAGGTACGTCCTGAGCGAGAGAGGTGGTCGACATGTCAGCATCGAGCCCTATCTTTCCGGGGATCAAGATCATCGATACCGACACGCACTGGAGCGAACCCCACGACTTGTGGACGTCGCTCGCGCCGGCCCGATACAAGGATCTCGTACCGCAGGTGAAGGAACGCAACGGCCGCCGGCAGTGGGTCGTGAACGGCGACATCGCGCTCGCCGGCGACTCTGCGGTCAGTGCGATCGATCCCGCCGGCGACAAGACGTTCGGGATCGAGTTCCTGAAGCGCGACATCGACATGGTCCATCCCGCCTCGTACGACTGCGACGCACGGCTCGCGCTGATGGACGTCATGGGCACGAGCCACAACATCGTGTACCCGAACGTCGGCGGCTTCGGGAACCAGAACTTCTTGAAGATCGACGACCGGGCGCTACGCATCGCCTGCGTCGAGATCTACAACGACTGGATGAACGACCTACAATGCCGTTCTGGCGAGCGCATCTTGCCGATGGCGCTCGTGCCGTGGTGGGACATCGACGCCTGCGTGTCCGAGGTCGACCGGATGCACGCTGCCGGTGCCAAAGGCATCGTGATGTGCTCCAACCCGCACGACTCGGGCATGCCCGACTTTGCCCAACCGGACTGGCGACCGTTTTGGGAGGTCTGCGAGGCGCTGCGGATGCCGGTCAACTTCCACATCGGCGCGTCCGAGGGCGACATCGACTGGTCGGGCCGAGTGCCGTACAAGACGTGGAGCGGTGACGTGAAGCTGTCACTCGGCGGTGTCGCCATCTTCCTCGGGCAGCTCCGCTGGATGGTCAACCTGCTCGTCAGCGACGTGCCCGAGCGCTACCCGAACCTCAACTTCGTGTCGGTCGAGAGCGGCATCGGTTGGATCCCGTTCGTGCTCGACGCGCTCGACTACCAGTGTGGCGAGACCGCGCCCGAACACTTGAAGCACCTGTCGATGAAGCCTTCGGAGTACTTCCAGCGGCAGTTCTACGGTTGCTTCTGGTTCGAGCACCGCACGCTCGCCTCGGCCATCGAGCAGATCGGACCGAACCGGATCATGTTCGAGACCGACATCCCGCACCCGACGAGCCTGTACCCGAACGCCGTCGAACGCGTCCGCGACGCGCTCTCGAAACTCGACCCCACGGTGCAAAAGATGGTCCTCCAAGACAACGCCGCCGAGCTGTACCGCATCGACGTCTGACCTGCTCCCGTAGGTCCGTTGCGTGCGCACCTCGCGTGCACCCGACCGGCTGCGCTCACCGGCGCGACATCGAACCGAATCTCGACGAGCGCGACGTAACGCTCGACCCAATCCGAGTATGACTCGACGCGTTCGGTCAGGCGAAACTGAGTGCAACCAGCGAACACGGGGGTCCAGATGATCAAAGGGTCATGTCTCTGCGGCCGGATCGCGTTCGGCATCGATGGGAAGTACAGCGATATCGGACACTGCCACTGCTCGAAGTGCCGCAAGGTCTCGGGGAGCAACTCGAACGCCGTGCTGATCACCTCAGCAAAGAGCATGACATGGCTTCGAGGAGCCGAGCACGTAAAGGTCTACGAGATGTCCGACGGCTGGAAGTCGACGTTCTGCGCGGAGTGCGGTTGCCCAGTGCCGATGCTCGGCGCACGAGGCAAGTTGTACTGGGTTCCAGCGGGGGCCTTGGACGACGATCCCTGTGTTCCGGTCGCACAACACATCTACGTCAGCGACAAGGCCAGCTGGGAGATGATCGGTGGCGATGCTCCTCAGTACGGTCGCGAGGCACCCTCGTGACTCCGCCTCACAGGTCCGCGAGGTCGTGGCTCTTCACCCACGGAACCCGGGAACGCGCCATCGCCACAACGCTCACCGGCCCACTCGATCAGCCGAGGCCGATCAGACGATTGCGAAAGCGATCTGAGTCCAGGCATCGATCCGAGCGGGAGACTGCCTTTTGACTTTCTGACTGTACGGTTGTCGCATGGCAAGGACCACGTTGCGGGCGAAGGGACAACTGACGCTCCCGGAGGAGATCCGCAGCGCAGCCCAGCTCGAAGAGGGCGATCTGCTCGACACGGAGATCACCGCTGATGGCATCCTGCTCCGCCCGCAAGAGCTCATCGATGCGACGCAGGCATGGTTCTGGACACCGACCTGGCAAACCGGTGAGCGCGAGGCCGACGCCGATCGCGCCGCGGGACGGGTCGAGCGGTTCGACTCCGGGGAGGCGTTGATCGATGGGCTTCGGTCGGTCGCCAAGCCCATCAAGGCCCGCCGGAAGCGCTGAGCCTGCGTGCCGACCTACGCGTGGCTGGCTCGATTCCGGGCAGACCTTCACGCGGCTAACCCCGACCGAACAAGCGGCGTTCCTTCTCGCCGTGCAGCATTTCGTCGACCACCTGCAGGCCCCTCGCGTGCTCCGCAACGGGCTGCGCGTCAAAGGCATCCAGGGAGCGTCCGGCATCTTCGAGATGACGTGGGCGTCCGACGGGCGCGCGACGTTCGAGTACGGCCCCGAGGCAGCCGACCGCGAGCCTCACGTCATCTGGCGCCGCGTCGGCACACACGCTGTCTAAGAGACGATACGCGCGGTCGACTGTGCGCGCTTCCGCGGAAGCGTCGAGCCGTTCGCCGCCGACCTTCTTGCTCGCTACCACTGGCGGCATCGGTGCGCTCTATTGGTGGCTGCCGCTCCGTCCTCAACTGCGATCGGGCTAACGCGATCGTGACGACGGTGACGGTGAGCTC
>Ga0209069_10001707_pt1 | contig 11248 bp, 8 predicted proteins | sample Str013_2_FD_187202 | JGI IMG/M metagenome (GOLD analysis project Ga0209069, IMG submission 187202) | Freshwater sediment microbial communities in response to fracking from Pennsylvania, USA - Straight Creek_MetaG_SC_2013 (SPAdes) (version 2) | ecosystem: Environmental > Aquatic > Freshwater >...
GCTCGCATCTTCCGCCGCGACGGGGCGTCGAACCGGTCCGCAGGCCGACGTGGCGGAGGAGCGGCTGTGCCTTGGCCGCGGCGGACGGACGCCGCAGCGGGGCAGGCCCGGGCGACGCTCGTTTCCGCATCGTGAGGTGCGGCGGCTCCGTAAACTCGGCTCATGCGGCGTTTCGATCCGTTCCGGGAACGGTCCTTCACGGGACACGCCCGGCGCGGCATTGGCCGCCGCAGAATGCGAAACCCGGCCCATAAATCGCCGTGTGCGGGTGCTGGAGGCTTGCCTCCACCTGCCGACTACCGGCTGCAGGCCTTCAGCGCCCGCACCCCGTTTGTGCACCTAGCTTCGAGGCGGAAGCCTGCGAAGGGCCGGAGCCGTGGATCACCTGCAACGCATGCCGGTGCGCCAAACCGGTCGTGCGGGACCCCAATGATACCGTCGCCTCAGCCGTCGAGGGCTTGGCGCAAGGATCGGGCCAGATCGCGGCGGCTGTAAGGCTTGCGCAGCATCCGAAGCCCGGCGAGCTGAGGCTCGTGCAGGCGCAGCGCCTCGTCCGTATAGCCGGAGGTCAAGAGAACCTTCTGATCGGGCTTGTGGGAGCAGATCCATTGCGCCAGATCGAGACCCGAGATGCCGCCGGCCATGACGACGTCGCTGAACACCACATCGAAAGTGCGCCCGGTCCGCAAAACTTCGAGTGCCGCGGAACCACTCTCGACATCGACGACACGATAGCCGAGCTCGACGAGCCGGCCCCTGGTGACCTGCCGTACCTCTTCGTTGTCCTCGACCAGAAGCACGGTCTCACCCAAGGATGTGGGTACGTTCTCGTCAAGGGGGTCTGGCAGCGTCGTGTCGTGCTGACCATCGCTGCGGGGCAAATAAACACTAACCGTCGTGCCGCGTCCAAAGTCGCTGTCAATGGTCACCGTACCGCCCAGCTCCTGGGCGAAGCCGTAAATCGTGCTGAGGCCGAGCCCGGTGCCCTTGCCGGGTTGTTTGGTCGTAAAGAACGGTTCGAAGGCGTGTTGCAGAACCTCGGGGGACATGCCGACTCCGGTATCGGAAACCGAGAGGCGCACATAGTCGCCCGCCGCCAGCATGTTCACGGTGCCGATTTCGCCGTCGAGGATCGATACATTCGCGGTTTCAATGATCAGTCGTCCGCCTTTCGGCATGGCGTCGCGCGCATTGATGACGAGATTGAGCACAGCATTCTCGATCTCACTGGGATCGGCCCGCACCGCCCACAACTGTGCGGCGAATTTCGTCTGCAGTTTGATCGGCTCGCCGAGGGTTCGTTCCAGCAGATCGACCATACCCGAGACCTGGTCGTTGAGATTGAAACGCACCGTCTCGAATTGCCGGCGCCGGGCGAACGTGAGAAGTCGTGCCGTCAGCCGCGCGCCCATGCCGGCGGCATCATAAGCGCGCTTCAGCAAGGTCCGATCTTTCGGGTCCTGCAAGCGCATCTCCAGCAATTCGAGATTGCCGGTGATGACGGTGAGCAGATTATTGAAGTCGTGGGCGACGCCGCCGGTAAGCTGCCCGAAAGCTTCCATGCGCTGCGTACGAACCAATTGCGCCTGTGTTGCTTCACGGCGCTGCATCTCGGCGTTCAACTCGCGGGTGCGCTCGTAAACCCGCGCCTCGAGCTCGGAGTTGCTCCTGGCCAGCAACTCCTCGGCCCGTTTGCGTTCGGAGATGTCGCGAAGAACAACCGTGAACATTTGCTCGCCGGCGATCGTCACGTGGGAAATGGACGCCTCGGCCGGAAACTCCTCGCCGCTTTTCCGGCGTCCATAAATCTGCGATCGCTCGCCCATTCGTCTGGCCGGCACCGCCGATTTGCCAAATCGATGCACCTGCTCCGTGTGGGATTTGCGAAAGCGCTCCGGCAAAAGGACATTGAGGGGCTGGCCCAGCAGCTCCGCGCGCGTGTAGCCGAAGATCTGCTCGGCGCCGTCATTGAACAAGGTGATGCGGCTTTGATTGTCGATGGAGATGATGGCGTCGGCGGCAATCGAAACGATGCCGGAGAACCGCGCTTCCAGGCGGCGGGTCCAATCCTCCGCGTGCCGCCGCCGGGTGACGTCGCGAAGCACGCCGATCGCATGAAGCGGGCGGCGATCATGGAATGCGATTTTGCCCTGGATTGCGACCCAGCACTCCGATCCGTTCATCGGGCGAACCATGCGGAATTCGGTCAGAAAATCGCCGCTGCCGTCGGGATCGAGAGCTCGCGCCCAAGCGGTCCGTCGCTGCTCGCGGTCTTGCGGGTGAACCAGGTCCGCGAAAGCCTCCGGGGTCAACCGGGTTGCTTGCGGAATGCCGAGGATATCGCGGATCTGCAGATCCATATCGATGCAGTCAGACGCTGCATCCCAAGTCCACACGCCGATCCGTCCGGCTTCCATTGCAAGCCGATAACGGGTTTCGAGCGGCAGATTTCCAATCATCAAAGTGCTGTCTCAGTTTCATGCGCCCGACGGAGAGCCAGCGTATCGGGAGGACGCTGTCAATCGCAGCTCCTTGCATTTCTTGGTGTCCCGCCGCGCGTCGGGCTTCGATCAACGCTTGTCCAAATCGAAACCGATCTCCCTGTAGATCGCCTCGATGAGCTCCTTGCCGATCCGCGGCTCCTGCTCACGATGCACGCCGACAAGGATCTTCTTCCAGGCCATTTTTTCCGCTGGTGTCAGCTCGTGAACCTGCGTCTTGCCGGTCTTCTTGATCGCTTCGAGCGCCAGCCGCTCTTCGGTTTCGGTGACCTCGTTGGCGTATTTCGTGGTTTCCACCATCACCGCCTCGAGCGTATTGCGGATATCCTCGGGCAATGCCGTCCAGAACGACTTGTTTACGATCACGCCATAACCGACGTAGCCATGGTTTGACAGCGTCAAATGCTTTTGGATCTCATAGAACCTGAAATTATTGAAAGTCGACAATGTGTTCTCGCCGCCATCGACGACACCAGACTGCATGCCCGAGTAGATCTCAGAAGCCGCCAGCACCTGCGGCAGCGCGCCGAGGGCACGCATTTGCGAATCCAGAACCTTCGAGGAAAAGATGCGCAGCTTCAGCCCCTCGAAATCGCTGGGCTTCAGGAGCGGCTTGTTGGCGTTCATATTCTTGAAGCCATTGTCCCAATACGCCAGCCCCTTGAAGCCCTTGTCCTCCAGCATGGCCATCAGCTGCCGGCCGATCGCCCCTTCCGTGATTCGATGCACCTCCTTCAGATCATCGAACAGAAAGGGCAGGTCGAAAACCTCGAATTGGCGGACGCCGAGTGGACCGAACTTGCCAAGTGTCGGTGCGAGCATCTGCACAGAGCCGAGCTGCAGCGCCTCGATCTCCTCCTTGTCCTTGTAGAGCTGGCTGCTCGGATAAAGCTGCACGACCACCCGACCATTGGTGCGCGCCTCGGCCAGCTTCTTGAAGAATTCCGAAGCCATGCCTTTGGGAGATCCCGCGGGGTTGACGTGGCTGAATTTGATGACGATCGGCTCCTCGGCCATCGCGGGCAGGCTGAGCAGGGCGAACAATGCCAACAGCACGATGGACAAGGCCTTCATCTGGCGTCTCCTCACATTCAGCCCGATCGCAACATTCCAGTCTCACACCCGATGACGATGCCGGGCTCCTCGCCCGTCAGAGGGCTTGCTCTATTCCAGTGGCGTCGCCGGCACATGCAGGCGCAGCGACGAAAGATAGGAAAACCGGTCGGCGGGGTGCAGGTTGACCGTGATCTCCAGCACGCGACCGTTCGATCCGAGATAATGGCGGGTGATCACGAGCCCCGCGGTGCCGGTCTCGACGCTCAGCCGTTTTGCATCCTTTGCAGCAATCTTTGCCGCGCGGATTTCTTGCCTGACCTCGACGACTCTCTCGCCGAACTGTTGCTCGATGAGCGTGTACACCGGCACTTTCAGCGTGCCGATCAGCCACTGTATGCCGCTGAAGGCGGGATTGATGTAAATCTCGGTAAGCGCCATCGGCAGCTTGCCCGTGCCGGCAAAGCGAAAGCCGCTCACCCGCAGCCACCGTTGCGAATGCTTGCACCCGATGCGCGTGCTGAGCGCCGCGTCGGCGATGATGGCAGTGGCCTTCGAGGTCACCAGCCGCGTGTCCTTCACGTAGGGCAGCAGGTCCGAGATCGTTGCCGCCGACAGCACGTAGCGCGATGCCGGCCGCGCCGCCTTGACACGCGTGCCGACGCCGCGCCGCCGCACGATCAAACCCTGCTCTTGCAGCTTCCGGATCGCTTCGCGCATGGTATGCCGGCTGACGCTGAACTGTGCGCACAATTCGAGCTCGGGGGGCAGCAGACCGCCGACGGCGTAGCGGCCATTTTCGATATCCTGGATCAATGCCTGCGCGACCAGGACGTACCGGGGTTGGCTTGCGGGCAGGGAGGCGGCGGTGGAACCGCTCATATGGCGCCGGCCTTTCGCAACCCATCGATGCGTTCGCTGTCGTAGCCGAGGTGACGCAAGACATCGTCGGTGTCGCGACCCAAGGATGGTGCAATGCCGCTCCGATCTTCATCACCGGGGCAACGGACCGGCGTTGCGATGGTCGCGATCGTGCCGCGAACGGGATGCTCGGCCTTCAGCACGCGTCCCTGTTCCCGAATGAACGGGTTGTCCAAAGCCTGCTTGACATCATAAACGGGTGAAACCGGAACCTTTCCCGACAGCCTGTTCAGCCATTCTACGGTCGTCGCCGTGCTCAGCACCTCGTCGAGCAGCACCGTCAGCCGGTCACGGTGCAACAGCCGTTGCTGGTAGTTGCAGAAATCGGGGTGTTCGCTCCACTCGGGTTTGCCGATCAGTTCGGTCAGCTGAGGCCAGAATTTTTCCTTGTTGCACATGATGAATAGCCAACCGTCCCGCGTGCTGTACAATTGGCACGGCGTCAGCGATGGGTGCGCGGAGCGCGCCAGGCGGCCGGCGGCGATGCCGTCGTTGAGATACCACGTGCCGAGGTAGCCGAGGTTGTGCAATGCGACGTCGAACAGGCTGACATCGATATCGCGACCAATGCCGGTGGCACGCGCGCCCGTCAGTGCGGCAAGCATCGCCATAGCTGCCGTGACGCCGGTCATCATGTCGATGATCGACAGCCCGAACCGCGCGGGCGGACCATCAGGCTCCCCGGTGAGCGACAGGTAGCCGGCCTCGGCTTGCATCAGATAATCATAGCCTGGCCAGTTGGCCCGCGCGCCCGAGCGGCCGTAGGCCGACAGATGCGCGCAGACGATTGCCGGATTGCGGACCTTCAGGGCTGCGTATGTGAGGCCGAGCTTTTCCGGCAGATCGCCTCTGAGATTGTCGAACACGGCGTCGGCGGTGGCGATGAGATCGTGCAACACCGCGGTGCTGGCGGGGTGCTTGAGGTCGAGCGTCAAACTCAGTTTGTTGCGATTGAAGGACTGGTGGAAATGACTGTCGCCTGGTCCGAAAAAATAAGGACCGACCTGGCGTCCGACGTCGCCGCCGTCTCTCGGATTCTCGATCTTGATCACCTCGGCGCCGAGGTCCGCCAGATGCTGCGTGCCGAACGGGCCGGCACCGTATTGCTCGACCGCAACGATCCGCACGCCGGTCAATGGCAGGGTCATGCCGGGTTCCTCTGCACCAGCTGCTTGGCAATGATGAGGAGCTGCATCTCGTTGGTTCCCTCGCCGATCACAAGCAGCGGTGCGTCGCGGAAATAGCGCTCCAGGTTGAATTCCTTCGAGTAGCCGTAGGCGCCATGTATCCGCATGGCTTCCGTGGCATTGAACAGCGCCGTTTCTGTCGCGAAATACTTGGCCATGCCGGCTTCCATGTCACAGCGGCGTCCCTCATCGAACGCTCTGGCGGCCGACTCGACCAGCAGCCGCGAGGCCTCGAGCCGCGTCGCCATCTCGCCGAGCTTCAGCTGGATCGCCTGATGCTCGCAGATCGGTTTGCCGAAGGTGTGCCGGATCTGCGCGTAGCTGGTCGCCTCCTCCAATGCGGCCCGGGCGACGCCGACACCGCGCGCCGCGACATTGATGCGGCCGAGCTCCAGCCCCGACAGGATTTGCTGCAGGCCTCGCCCCTCGACGCCTCCGATCAGGCGCTCGGCCGGAACGCGGTAATCCTCGAACAGGAGCTCGGCGGTATCGATGCCCTTGTAGCCGAGCTTCTCGAGCTTGCGGCTGACCTTGAAGCCGGGTCCCTTCTCGGCCAGCAGCAGGCTCATGCCGCGATGCCGAGGCTCGGCCTTGGGATCGGTCTTCACGAGCAGCGCAAAACAATTGCCCGACTGGCCATTGGTGATCCACATCTTGGTGCCATTGACAATGTAGTCACGGCCCTCGCGGCGTGCCGTCGTGGTGATGGCCTGCAGATCGGTGCCGCAGCCCGGCTCGGTGAGGCCGATGCCGCCGCGCAATTGACCGGTCGCAAATTTCGTCAGGAAATGCGCCTTCTGCTCGGCCGTGCCGTGCCTCTGGACAGCCGAGGCCATGATGACGTGGGAATTGAGGATACCGGAAACCGACATCCACACCGCCGAGATGCGTTCGATGATGCGGGCATACGTGGTTGTGGAAAGGCCAAGCCCGCCATGCTCCGGTGCGATCAGCGCGCCGAACAGCCCCAGCTGCTTCATCTTCTCGACCATTTCGATCGGATAAACGTCGTCGTGCTCGAGCTTGCGGACATGGGGTCTGACTTCGGCGTCCAGAAACTTGTCGATGCTCGTAAGGATGATGGCGTCGTCCGCTTCGGCATGCATGGCGTATGTCTCGGTCCGCGTGAACTGGGTTGGTCGGTGCGAGCTTCGAAACCGTCAGTGCTGCAGGGCGAGCGCAGCCAGAAAATCGCTCGAGTCCCGAGCTTTGACGACCCCGAGCACGCAGTCCCTGATTTCCTCGGCACGCGCGCGCGAGACGACACACTGCGCGTTGTCCATGAATTTCCGCTCGATCTCGGATTCAGAGATCGGCCGGTCCACCGAGCCGCGATTGATGTGCTCGCGGTGTCGCAGCTCACGCCCATCCTTGGTCACGACGACGACCTCGCCCGAGTAGTACTTGGGAAATCCCGACGCAGGATCGGTCTCGTAACGAACCTTGGCGGCAAGCGCGAGCGTGGCCGGGTCGCGCAGCGACGCCTCGTCGAGCTCCGCCAGTCCGAAGCGGCCCCGCAGCAAGGCCGTCGCAACCACATACGGGATGCTGAACTGCGCATCGTAGCTGTTGGCGGGGCGCTGTTTGTTCGCGACCGGCTCGCAAACCGTCTTCACGACCTCGGCGGGAACCAGCGCGCGGACCGTCTCGATGTGATCGGGCCTGAGGCCCTTGGTTCTGCTGATCTCGATCGCCGCGTCGGCGCAGGCGTGCACGAAATGGCAGGCTGGAAACGGCTTGATCGCGACCTGCTCGAGCTCCCAGAGTCTCCCTGGCGCCGCCGCAAGACCCGCCGTCGCCAGTCGATAGTCGCAGGCGTCCACCAGCGGCCCGAGGTGGCTCGCAAACAGGCCGAAGCGGCCGTCATATGGTCGCTTCGGTCCGACGAAGCCGTGACGCGCCAACGTCGCCGCCGTGATGCCGGCCGAGGCCGCCCAACCGGGATGAATGCGCTTGGTCCAGGCGCCATCCTGCAGGAACTCCAGGCTGCCGGACGCGAAACTCAGGGCGATACCCTGGGCCATGTCGAGCTGAGCGGGTGTCAAGCCCAGCAACTTGCCGGCCGTCAGCGTGCAGGCAAAGGTGCCGACCAGCCCGGTCGGATGAAACCCCGACTGGTGAAAGCCGCCCTTTGCCACGGCCCCGAGCCGCGCCGCGATTTCAACGCCCGCAACATAGCCAGTTAGGAGATCCTTGCCGCTGCGGTGCGCATGGGCCGCGACACCCAGTGCTGCGGGAAAGCAGCTCGCGGTCGCATGGATCACACCGGGCACGTGGGTATCATCGTAATCGAGCCCGTGGATGAGAAATCCATTCATCATCACGGAGTCTCGCAGCGGCAAACGCATGCTGGAGGCAATTACCGGCTGGCCGGACCCCGCTACAGTGCCGCCAAGCTCGCGCATGGCGCTGAGCGTGCGGTGGGCGAAATCGAAGCCCGTCGAAGCGTGCGCGATGCCAATGGCATCCAGCATCAGATAACCGGCTCGGGACGCAATCGCCGCCGGGATATCCTCGAAACTCAAGTTGGACGCAAACGCACTCAGTGCGGACGAAAGCTCCGTCTGTGCATCAGCATTCAGATCGGGAACCGGCTTATTCATTGAGTGACTTTCGGGCTCGTTTTCTGGGAATGACGGTTTTCAATGGGAAAGGCAATGCGCGGACCGAATTGGAGCAGCGCAATCAATAGCTGTCATTGTCGCCGACACCGAAGCCCTGCTTGGGAATGAGCACGGATCGGTCGAAGGTCATGAACTGCGTTCCATCGGCTTTGATACCTTTGGTTCTGACGCTGACGATGCCTTGATTGGGGCGCGACTTGGACTCGCGTTTATCCAGAACTTCGGATTCGGCGTAAATCGTGTCGCCAGGGAATACCGGAGCCTGCAGCTTGATTTCGCTCCAACCCAAATTGGCGATCGCCTTGCCGCTGACATCGCCAACAGTCATCCCCAACACTACTGCCAGCGTGAGGCCGCTGTTCACCAACGGACGACCGAACTCGCTTTTCGCCGCAAGAGCCGCGTCGCAATGCATCGGGTGATTGTTCATCGTCAAAAGCGAGAACTGAATGTTATCGGTTTCCGTAATGGTCCTGCCGGGACGATGCTCGAAGACGTCCCCGACGGTGAATTCCTCGAAGTAGCGGCCGATTGTCTGTCGATACCTTGCCTCGCCAATTTTCTTAGTTCCCATGACACCACCAATCGCAACGGACACCCAAATGTCCGGACATTTATGGCGCCGTATGCGGCTGCGTCAACCACAATATGGTGCCGCCCGAGTCCTGCCGATGACATTCATCGCAGGCTCTGACCAAAGCAACCCAACACCTCCCAATTAGGTGCGAAGATCCTGCACATGGCGCTGCGCCATTGCCTCCGAAGGCATTGCCATGTTGGCGTATGGCGGCATCTCACGTGGCGCCGGTCAGCCCGGCGGATTTTTGCGCATGCGCCGACGCTCGGCCGCTTCACGGGTCCACAAATCCCAGGGCCGATAAACCTGACTTTCGGTCGAAGCTGCACATGCGGCAGCCTCCTCGGCGGTCAGGGCCGTTATCGGACCAAAGCGCATGGCCTCGGACTGGATGCGCGCATTGAGCTCGGCATAGACGGACCGATAGACGGCGAGCGGTAACGACGGCGCCGTCACTGTCGAGCCGTGTCCGCGCATGACGACAATGTTGCTCTGGGCCAGCGACTTTGCGAGGGCGCGACCAAGCTCAGGTGAGCGGATCAGCAGGTCCGTCGCAGCACCGCCCGCGTCACGGATCTCAAACAAAGGGGCTTCGATGCCGATGAAGCCGGCCATGTGCGTTACAGCGCGCAGGCGCTGCTGCTTGGAAATGGAAAACGGCACGATCGAATGCGAATGGCTATGCACGATGGCCATGACATCGGGGCGCGCGGCGTAGATCTCGCCGTGAATGAACCGCTCGAGATAGGGGCGCGGCCCCTGAGGATCGATGGGCGAGCCGTCGAGGTGGAATTCCAGGATATCGCTGGCCGTCACACTGCCGGGTGCCATGTTGCGTGCCAGCAGGAAGCGGTCGGGACGCTTATCGTGGCGTAGGCTGACATGGCCGAAAGCATCGACAACGCCGTGGTCGTAAAGGATGTGATTGGCTGCGACGAGGTCTCGGATCAGTGCGGGGTCGGCGGTCATGAAGCACTCTCAATATGCCGGAGGGTTGATGCCGGCGACTTTGGCAATCCCGGCGCTTCCGGGTCCAGCCGCTCCAAGCAGAGTATGGTGGCGCGTCGGCATGGCGGTGGGGCGTTCGGTTCCACGCAATCACGCAAGACGCCCGGGTAGTTGTCAAGGCTGGCGCATTCCAGGCGTGCGCGACCGGGGCTGGTTGCCCAACAGCTGTGATTCGGATCAAGCGCTCCGCCACGCATCACGTGGCGGGGGCTGCGGCGACAGGTTACGGTGGTGAGTGCGGGAGACCTGATGGTACGCGACGAGGACGGGCGTTCGATGGCCAAGCTGGTCCGCGAAACCGAGAACCGTGCCATTATTACCGACCGATCGTCATTGGAGAAATGCCATGCCTGCTGGAGCCTGCTGTGCACTGCCATATCGACTGTGTCACGTAAATGGGTGCCGCAACCGGGGCAACCGGTGGCTTGCCGCAGTTGCGATGATCCTTGCAGCACTCGTTGTGAGTGTTCCGGCCAGCGCGCAGTCCGGCTCAGCCTACCCGACCCAAACCATCAAATTGATCGTGCCCTATGCGCCAGGCGGCTCTGCGGACTTCACCGCCCGCCTTATTTCTCAGAAGATGAGCGAGGGACTGAGACAGACGATCGTGGTCGACAACAAGCCGGGAGCCAACGGCATTATCGGCGCGACTGTGGTGGCGAGAGCAGCACCGGACGGCTACACGCTTCTGCTCGCACCGCGTGAATTGGCCATAAATCCCAGCATTCATGCGACATCGCCCTATGACGTCCTGAACAGCTTCGCCTGGATCGGCGTCGCCACCGAAGGCCACTTCGTTCTGGTCGTCAACCCCTCCGTCAATGCGCATTCCCTGTCCGAGCTGATCGCCTTGGCAAAATCCGCACCAGGCTCGCTCGCCTATGGCAGCATCGGCATCGGCAGCGTCGCCCAGCTCAATTTCGAGGCATTGAAGCAGCAGCTCAGTGTCGACATCACACATGTTCCCTACAAGGGCGCCGGGCCTGCAATCCAGGCCACGATCGGCGGCGAGATCGGATTGACGCTATCGGCCATTCCCGGCGCCATCGGCTTCATCCGTTCGGGTCAGCTTCGCGCGCTCGCAGTCGGCTCCGCGGCACGTCATCCGCAGCTGCCCGACGTCCCGACGTTGGCCGAGGCCGGTCTCAAGGGCGACCTGTTCCTGCCGACGTTCTTCGGGCTTGCCGCCCCGGCCGGAACGCCACGATCCGTGATCGACAAGCTCAATGCCGAAATGCGGCGCGCCTTGGCGGCTCCGGAAATCGTTGAGAGGCTGGCAGTCAGCGGCCTAACACCCGTTGGTGGCTCGCCGGAGGCGATGGCCACGGTGATCGCCAAGGACGTCATTCATTTCGGCGCCTTGGTGAAGGCGATCGG
>Ga0209069_10001708_pt1 | contig 11248 bp, 5 predicted proteins | sample Str013_2_FD_187202 | JGI IMG/M metagenome (GOLD analysis project Ga0209069, IMG submission 187202) | Freshwater sediment microbial communities in response to fracking from Pennsylvania, USA - Straight Creek_MetaG_SC_2013 (SPAdes) (version 2) | ecosystem: Environmental > Aquatic > Freshwater >...
GTCCCAGCCCAGCCCCGCGATGCCGGGACCCTTGCGCCCGCGACACGAACCGCTCGAACACCTTGGGCTGGTCCTCCAGCGGTATGCCGATGCCCTGGTCGCTGACCGAGAAGACGATCTGGTCCCCCTCGCGCCGGCTCTCCAGCACGATGGTGTCGCCATCCTTGGAAAACCCGATGGCGTTCGACAGCAGATTGTACAGCACCTGTTTCACGCGTTGCTCATCCGCCAGGAATTCGAACGCTGACGGATCGATCACCTCGCGCAAGGATATGCGCTCGCGCGCCATGCGCTCTTCCACGGCGGCGGCGGCCTGGGCGACCACGCTGGCCACCTTCACTGGCGTGCGTTTCAAATCCAGCGCGCCAGCGTCGATGGTGGTGAGATCCAGGATGTCGTTGATGATGGAGAGCAATGTGCGCGAGGAGCCATTGATGTCCTGCAGATATTCCAGCTGCTTGGGGTTGAGCGGTCCGACCTTCGGGTTTTCGAGGAATTCCGAAAAGCCGATGATGTTTTGCAACGGCGAGCGCAGCTCATACGACACCAGGGAAATGAACTGCGATTTCAGGCGGTCGGCCTGGATCAGCGCGTCGTTGCGCTCGCGCAGCATGCGCTCGGCGCGCGTGGTGTCGGTGGCATCGACGAACGTCAGCAGCATGGCGCCGTCGGGCAGCGGCAGACCGGCATAGGCGATGACGCTGTGGTCGGGGCGTTCCATGCTACCTTGCAGGCGTTGGCGTTGGCCGGAAATAGTTGTGACCGCGCGCCTGATGTTGGCCCAGGTCGGCTCGTCACTGTAAAGCACCTGGCAGCGGCGCACCACTTCATCGACATGCGGCTCGCGGGCAAGATCGTTCGGGTTCAGCTTCCACAGGCGCGCGAAGGATGGATTGAACAGGGACAATCTACCGTCGGTGGCAAACACCGCCACGCCCTCGCGCAGCGTATCGAGCGTGCCGCGCTGGGTCTGCATGGCGGCGTGGTAACGGCGCTCCAGGGCCAATTTTTCCGTCACGTCGTCGTAGAGATAGGCGACGCCGCCGTCCGGGCGCTGCTCGATCGTAACGTGCAGGGTGCGACCGCTGGGCAGATACCACCATGCCTCCTTGCCCGACTGCGCCGCGTAGCTGTCAAGCAGCGCTGCCTTCCATTTGCGATAGTCTGCTTCCTCGGGCAGCTGGCGGCGTTCGCGCAGGCGGTCCAGCACGTCGCCGTCCTTGGGGCGCGAATTCAGGAATTCGGGATCGAGCTTCCAGAGTTGGCGATAAGCCTCGTTGCAATAGACCAGGCGCTGGTCGGGGCCGAAGTTCGCGACGGCGGTGGCGACGCGATCCAGCGTGCGGTCGTAGGCAGCCATCTGGCGCGTCAGTTCGTCCTGCGCGGTTTCCAGCGCGGCGGCGTCGTTCGCGATCAGAGCGCTGGCGCCGTCCATCGGCACGGCCACCAGATCGTAGGACCGGCGCTCGCCGCCAACGAACACATGAACGCGCTCGCGGTGGATGCGGCCGGCGGCCAGCGCGGCCGAAACATTCGTGCGTTGACGGGTCTCCAGCAGCTCAACCTGGCGGGTGCGGACGTCTTCGCGCGAAAAGCCGTCGACGGCGCGCACATAGGCCGAGTTCACCCAATCGATCCGTCCGTCGGCGGAGCGGAACCACACCGGGACCGGCAGCGCCTCGTAGAGGGCGCGGGTGAGCGCAGCGTCGCGGGTGACGCGCGCGCCGCGCTCTTCCATATCGCGGATGGCCTTGCGTTCGGCCGAAATGTCGGCGATGCGCAGAATGGCGTAGGCGCCGCGCACCTCGCCGGAGATCTGCATGGTGCCGCCCGCGGTCGTGGCCGCGGTGAGCGAAAAAGGCCTGCCGTCGCGGATCAGGTGCTCGGTCTGCATGCGAAAGGCATGCGCGGCGCCGGGGTCAAGCCAGCCAGCCGCCAGGATCGCAGTGGCGCTGGAGGGCACGCCGTGGCGTGGATCGATACCGGCGCCGAGCAGGATCGGCGCGCGCGAGGCGTCCCAATAGACCAAGGTCTCGGCGGCAGCGCTGCCCACGCTTTCGGCGATGTCGAGCCGGCGGACCGTGGCGGCGTGGTCGGCGCCCGCGGCGGCCAATTCCGCGCCTGCCGTGATGGCTTGGCGGCGGAAGCGCGCGGCAAGCGTGCCCACAAGGCCGGCGCTTGCCGTGACGGTCGCCAGCAGTAGCATTGTGAGCGGACCGGGCAAGGCGACCGCCGGACCGGCGCCGGCCTCGATCATGGCGGCAAAGCCCAGGGCCCCGGCCAGGGTCGCCGAGGCGACTGCCATCAGGCGCGCTTGGCGCGGTTCGAGCGAGGTGGCGAGACTGGCGGGAGTCATGGGGCACCGGGGTTCGCGGGATGCGAATCAGGGTGTCCAGTATGCGGGAGCAGGACCGGCGATGCTAGCTGATGGAGCAGCCCGCCTCTGTGGCCTCAGGCCACTTCGATGCTTCAACGTCATCGCAGAGCCGTAGGTCGACTAATGTCCTGGCGCTTTCAAACGGATCCCGCAGTTTCGTCATCCTCGCGCAGGTGGGGATCCAGACAGGACAATGGCGGCGTGCGGTTGCAAATCCAGACGACCTCGTCTTGTCAGGTACCTCCGCGGCGCTAAGACTACGCCACACTCTGGCATGTCTGGATCCCCGCCTTCGCGGGGATGACGATTTCGCCGGGTATTCTCTGTTAGCGCCAGGACACTAGCTGACCTACGGTGCGATTCGGCCTGAATCGCCCGCTCAGCACTTAATACCGGTAGTGATCCGGCTTGAACGGACCCTCTGACGTCACGCCAATGTAGTCGGCCTGGTCCTTGGAGAGTTTGGTCAGCTTAACGCCCAGCTTGGCCAGATGTAGAGCGGCGACCTTCTCGTCGAGATGCTTGGGCAGCGTATAGACCTTGTTCTCGTACTTCTTGCCGTGCTTCCACAGTTCGATCTGCGCCAGCGTCTGGTTGGTGAACGAAGCCGACATCACGAAACTTGGGTGACCGGTGGCGCAACCGAGGTTGACCAGCCGCCCCTCGGCCAGCAGCAGCAGCCGGCGGCCGTTCGGGAATTCGATTTCGTCGACTTGCGGTTTGACGTTGTGCCACTTCAGGTTGCGCAGCGCGCCGACCTGCACCTCGGCGTCGAAATGGCCGATGTTGCAGACAATGGCGCGGTCCTTCATCTGGCGCATGTGCTCGAGGGTGATGACGTCCTTGTTGCCGGTGGCGGTGACGAAAATGTCGGCGCGCGGTGCGGCGTCCTCCATGGTCACCACTTCGTAGCCTTCCATGGCGGCCTGCAGGGCGCAGATCGGGTCGACTTCGGTCACCAGCACGCGCGCGCCGCCATGCTTCAGGCTGGCGGCCGAGCCCTTGCCGACATCGCCGAAGCCCGCCACCACGGCAACTTTGCCGGCCAGCATCACGTCGGTGGCGCGGCGGATCGCGTCCACCAGGCTCTCGCGGCAGCCGTACAGGTTGTCGAACTTGGACTTGGTGACCGAATCATTGACGTTGATGGCCGGGAAGGGAAGTTCGCCCTTCTTCTCCAAACCGTACAGTCGATGCACGCCGGTCGTAGTCTCTTCCGACACACCCTTGACGGCCGCCAAGGCTTTGGCAAACCAGCCGGGGCTCTCTGCCATGCGGCGCTTGATGGTGGCGTAAAACGCCTCTTCTTCCTCGTTCTCCGGCTTTGCGAGAACTGAAATATCTTGTTCGGCCTTTGCGCCCTTGATGAGGTACATGGTGGCGTCGCCGCCATCGTCCAGGATCATGTTGGCGGTTTGGCCGTTGGCGAAGTGAAAAATCTTGTCCGCGTAGTCCCAATATTCGACCAGGGTTTCACCCTTGACCGCGAACACTGGCGTGCCGCCCGCAGCAATAGCCGCCGCCGCATGGTCCTGGGTCGAGAAAATGTTGCAAGAGGCCCAACGGACGTCGGCGCCGAGCACTTTCAGGGTCTCGATCAGAACGGCCGTCTGGATGGTCATATGCAGGCTGCCGGCTATTCTTGCCCCCTTCAGGGGCTGTTCCTTGCCGAATTCAGCCCGCATGGCCATCAGGCCAGGCATTTCGGTCTCGGCGATGGCGATTTCCTTGCGGCCATAGTCGGCTTGGCTGAGATCGGCGACCTTGTAGTCGGCGGCGGTCATGGGAAGCCTCGGGTTGGGCGCTCCGGCGTTGGCGGGCGCAGGGTCGGACGGGATCGCGACCGTCTATAGCGGCGCCGGCTGGCGATGGCAAATCTACGTGTTGCCCCGTAACGGCGCCGGCTGTGGAGACGGTCCGGAGTGCTTTGACTAAAATCAGAGACGCGGCGTTAGCTATTGATAAACCCTACCATCATCCTTCGGTCGGACCGAAGACCTATTCGATCAAATTGCGAGCATTTCCAATTCCTTTTGTAAACTCGCCCAAGTCACATTGACCTCCAATCGCAATAGTGGAGGCAAAAAATGTTTTGCGACTTGGGGCGTATAATGCGCGACAGCTTGACGGGAACGGCAACGCGGATCGGCGCTGCCGGAACGTCGGCGAAAACGGTCGGTCGGCTTGGCTTTGCCAAGGACGAGCGTGGCAACATGACCATGGTGTTCGGTTTCTCGTTGCTGTGCTCGGTGGCGTTCGTGGGCATGTCGATCGACTTCGGCCGCGGCTATGCCACTAAGGTGGCGATCGACCGCGCGCTTGATCAGGCGGCGTTGGCCGCCGGCCGCACGTTTGACGCCGGCGGTATTGTCGTTGCCGGCGCTATTCCGAATGGCAACAACCGGATGGCTGACGCAGCCTTGGTGGCGGAGAAATTCTTTTATAAGGCTCTGCCGAGTTCCATCACGGCGAAGCTGTCAGGCGTCAGGGTGGATGCCACCGGCTCGGTCAAGATGAGCGCCTCGAGCGTAATCAAGACCATGTTCCTGGGCGCCGTCGGCATGCCCACACTGACGATCTCGCGCAACGCCCAGTCGCTGGCGCAGGACGCCAAGTCGGTCTTGGGCCAGAAAGTCGAGATCGCGCTGGTGATGGATGTTACCGGCTCGATGGGGTTGAACTCCAAGCTGGTCACCACTCAGGCGGCGGCTAAGAAGCTGATCGATGTCTTCCTGCCGCCGCTGCCGGTTGGGCAAGCCCCGGCTGGCGATGCGCGCATCAGCATCGTTCCGTTCTCGGAGTATGTCAACGCCGGCACCAATGCCCAGGGGGCTACCGGTGTGGCGGCAACGACGACCAGCACCTACACCTGCACCACGCAACAGAACGTCTGCCTCAAGACCAGCAACGTTGCAGCCAACAACAAGGTGTGGAAAAACAACGAGTGGGAGGATGACTCCTCCCAGCATGAGTCCTCGGATCATTGCGACAAGAGCAGCAGCGACAACAGCGGCAGCAGTTCGGAGCACGACAACGAGAAGTTCGCAATGAGCACGCAACGCAGCTCAGACGATTCCAGCTCCAAGTCCAGCTCCAGCAGCTCCAGTTCCAGTTCCAGCTCGACCCACACCAACTGCACGGCTGGCAGCAAGGGCCACGGCTATCACACCGACGGCTTCGACGACGACGGCTACGACCGCGAAGGCTACGATAAGCAGGGTTATGACACCGACCACTACGACCACGAAGGCTACGACAAGGACGGTCACGACAAGAAGGGCCACAGCGGCGGCCACGGCACGCATGATGTCTGTTCTTCGCAGACTGTACAGGCTACATGCACTCGTACGACCTATGTGAACAACTGCATGGCCGAGCGTCCGTCGTCCTGCAGCCACGCCTATGACGATGCTCCGCCGTCGGTGACGTTGTTCCATGCCTTCACCACGACCAGCGCAACCAGCACCAACTGCACGGCTCCCGACAAGCCTGTCGTGCCGCTGACCACCAGCCGTACCGATCTCTATGCCTCGATCGACGGCCTGAACACCCTGGGCGCGGGCAAATCGGCCGGCCACATCGGCGCGGCTTGGGCCTGGTACACCTTGTCGAACAAGTGGGCCAGCTTCTGGCCGGTCGCGAGCGCTCCGGCTGCCACGGATCCGACCAAGGTCCGCAAAGTGGTGGTATTCGTGACGGATGGTCCGATGGAAGTGCACTATGACGCCAACTACGCCAGCATCGCCGACACCGGCGCTCTGGCCAGCACCGGCAACGGCACGTCGGTTAGTCAGGCAACGACGATCTTCGCCAACATGAAAGCAGCTGGCGTTGAAGTCTACACGGTCGGGCTTGGCCTCGGAGCCGACACCGCCACCCAAACTGCCTTGCAGAACTTCGCCTCGCCCCCCAACACGACGTCGCCAGTTCACTTCTACAATGTGGTCTCGCCCGTCGATCCGCAGACCGGTGTTGTCGCCGCCTTTGTCGACATCGCCACCCGCCTGGCCTATTCCACCGGCACCGGCAACATGAAGACCCGCATCACGAACTAACGGTTACGGACAGCTGGACCGAAATAGCGCATCAGCAGGGCGGAGAAGCGAACAGCTTCTCCGCCCTCTCGCGTTTTGATGTCTGGTGCACTCGAGTCGCAGATCGTCGTCGCTCCAGGCAGCGCGTCGAGTTCCGGAGCGCTCGATGAGCTTGGCATCGGTCCCTGAGGTTGGACCGGTGCTCAACGGCATGATGCCGAACAATGACCGTAGACCCGTTGCCGGAGCCGTACCCGAACAGTCAGCGCTAGCCCTTCCCTCCACCCAGCCCTTCCCCCTTGTGGGGAGGTCTGGGTTGGGGAAAGTCCAAGCGAGGAGCTCATGTGACAGGCCGGTCGCCGCGCTCGCACCTTAGTCGGTACAGCCTGCTGAGACAGGCTAGAATATGGATCCAATAAAAATCCGATCGGATAAAATTCTAAGCATTCCGACAACAATTATTTGTCACCTGACGTGTAGTTTCCTTTCAGAGGCGAAATTCTATGGAGGTGGCAATGTTCCGCGCCAAACTTAACATACTTGTGGGTATCGTATTGATCAGTTCGACGGCGGGCGTTGCTCCGGTGGCCTTGGCCGATCCGGTTTGCACGTCGGGCGCCGTGGCATCCGGCGCGACCCAAACCCAGACCTTTTCGCTCGATTCGTCGATGCGCTCGCACTTCACTTTGACGAGCGACCAGCAGGACGTCGTCATGGAAGTGGTCGATGACAGCAACAACGTGGCTTGCGCGACGGCCCTGCCGAACCCGGGCTATCAGACCTGCGGCTGGGTGCCTGCGAACGGCGCCATCTACACCGCGCGAATCATTCGCCCGCTGCCAACCACCGTGGCCAACGCTTCAGAGTCGCCGATTCCGGTGGCCGACGACTCCCATGAGTCTAACAATGTCGGACAGGGTTCGGCTGCTGCTGTGTCCGTTACGTCTAGCGCCGAGGCTGCGAGCGCCACCTCGACCGACCCGATCGTCGTGGTCGTTCCGACCACCGCCGCCGTCGATGCCAACTACACGTTGTGCTCGGATCAGAGCGAATAGACTCGAGGTTGCGCTTCTAAGCAGTCTGGCCAAGTTTGATCCAGGCTTTGCCAGGTTGCCAATAGGCCAAAAGGCGTCCTCGAGCGGGCGCCTTTTGCGCTTTGTCATAACTTGGAGTGTGAACTCGCGCACGCGCTAGCAGAGAAAGGCCGGTCGCGTGGCCGGCTCGGCAGCAAGCTCGGCGAATTGGCCAGCCTGCAGATCCTCGGCGACCTTGAGCCGGCTGGCGGCATCGCCCGCGATCAAGTGCACGTGCACCTCGTTAGCCCCAAGCTGTGCAGCCCGGTGGCGGATTTCCGCCAAGTTGAGCGACCAAGCCTCGGCCGATACGGTACCGATGCGGAGCGCCGAGCGCAGGCCATTCGCCTCGCGCTTGACCAGCACATAGGAGCAGGCAGGGACCCGCGGGCAGCCGATCAATTCGAAGATAGTGTGCACATAGCTGCGGCCCGAAAGCCCGCACCAGAATTGGAAATCGGCACCGCTGAGCGTTCCGGGGCGGCGCGGCGCGAGCGCCTCGACCTCGGCGCGAAAAACGGCGGCAGACTTTGTTTCAGCTGCGTGCGGGACCATTTCCATGGCGTCTGTCCTATCGGCTCGATCCGGCGAATAATCCGGCGACTCAGTTCGTTTGCTGGGAATAAATCTAGCGGAGCTTTCGAGCAGAACTGTGGCCCGGATTTTAAGACTCAAGGCAGGATTGTGTCTGATGCGAGACGAGTGAGGGTTGTCACCAGGAATCCGGCCCGGGCGTGGCAGCCAGCTGGGGTTCGCTGTCATAGGCCAGTCTGCGGTTGCAGCAGGCTGCCGTCGATGAAGCGGGAATAGCGGAACGGCCGCGGATCGACGATCGGTTTGACGCCGGTGACAAGATCCGCCATTAGCCGGCCGGCGCCCGGGCCGATGCCGAAGCCATGGCCGGAAAAACCAGTTGCCAGGTAGAACCCTGGCAATTGGGGCGCCTCGTCGATGACGGGTATGGCGTCGGGCGTGACATCGATGACGCCAGCCCAGCACTGGCTAACGCGCGCCTCGCGAAAGCGCGGAAAATACCTGCCCAGGCTGTCCATCGCCTGGCGCAGGATCGACCCGACGGGCTGCGGATCGAGCACACGCAGCAGTTCAAACGGGCTGATCTGATTCAGTTGCCAGTGCCGGGCCAGGCTCAGGTCCTCTAGAAAGCGGTGGCCGAGCCGCAGCCGCAAGCTGCGCCAGTCCTGCCGCAGAGCCGGCAGGAATGAGCCGAGCAGGCGGAAACTGTCGGGGACGATGTCAACGACACTGAGAGTGTTGTGGGCGATGGTGTAACCGCCATCCTGGCGTTTGCGCACTGCGAACTGGGCTCCGGCGAAAGTGCGTTCAACGCCGGCGTCGATCGGCTGGGTACGCATGACCGAGCTGATCACGCCAAGTTGTGGCAGCGCAATTCCCAACGGCCCGCAGAACAGCCGCGACCAGGCCCCGCCAGCCAGCACGACACTGTTGCAGCGAATGGTGCCGCGCTCGGTGACGACCGCCGACAGACGGCCTGCCGAGGTTTCGATACCGCGCACCGCACAGCGCAGATGGACGCTGGCGCCAAGCCTGGTGGCGGCGCGGGCCAGCGATGGGGCAGCCTGTTGGGGTTCGGCGCGCCCGTCACTGGGCGTATAGAGCGCGCCTTTCCAGATGCGACTGCAACCCGGCTGCAGGCGCTCGGCTTCGCCGCTGCTGATCATGCGGGTATCGAGCTGGTGCAGCCTGGCCTGCTCCAGGAAGGCCGCATGGGCGGCCATTTCGGTCTCGGTTTCGGACAGATAAAGGATGCCACATTGCGCAAAGCCAGTCGGCTCCAGCAGCCGCGCCTCCAGGCCGCGCCACAGCCGCAGGCTTTCGATGATCAGCGGCAGCTCGCGCGCATCGCGACCCATCTGGCGACACCAGCCCCAGTTGCGGCCGGACTGCTCGCAAGCGATCTCGTGTTTCTCGCACAGCGCGACCGAGACGCCGCGTTCGGCCAGGAAATAGGCAGTGGCGGCGCCGATGATGCCGCCGCCGATCACGACGGTATCGACATGGTTCGGTAGCGCCGGGACGTCAGGCACAGAATCGGGAACGGGCTGCAAGCGGACAACTCACATCTGGCGCCGGCGGGATTGGGCGCAAAGCCGCCGTTTTCTATCGCGTTAACAGGCCATTAGACAACCGGAGGTAGGGTATGGGGTGAATGCCGCCGGGTGCGGTTGGGTTGGTCACAGACGTAGCGGGTTCGGTGTGAAGGCGACTCTATATCTTGCAGGCGCAGTCACCTGGTGGTCGGGTGCGTCGGCCGCTGGATGCCAATGCGCGCGCGATCTGGCGGCGGCGGCATCGCGAATGAACGCTGTTCTTGCCCGCAAGATCGCCCAGCTCGGCCTCAACCGCACATTGACCTACGTTCTCACCGGCCTGCTATTCCTGACGCTGGTGGGCAGCGGCGTCGGCATCATGAACCGCACCTGGCGGCAGATCCTGGAGGGCCAGGTGCAGGCCAAGGCCCTGACCTTTGCCGACTACGTCAAGGATCATGTGCCAGATCTGGCGGACATCGCGACCGGAAAACCGCCGTCGGTGACCTCGACGGCCTTTCTCCTGCACGCCCAGAACGACGACGGCGTGATCGCGCTGCGCATATTCGATGCCGGCGGATCGCGTCAATACGGCCCGGGCCAGCCGCCTGGCTTTCCCGATGAACTCGATGATCTGGCGCCGCCGGTCACTGTCATGCGCGGCTTCGCCAGTGGCCGGATCGAATTGCGCGACGAGTATGAATTCGAGCGCGGCGCAACACTCTATCATGTGCACGCCTATGTCCCGATTCTGGAGGACAAGCGCTTGGTCGGGGTGGCTGACATCCTGATGGACATGACGTCGAGCTATAACTCGATCCTCAACACGCTGATCGGCGCGACTCTCTCTTTTGGCCTCATCCTGGCGGTCGCTTTCGGCGTTCCCAGCATCGGCTTCTGGTTGCGCTCACGCCAGAAGGACCTGGCCGAGCACAAACTCGACTTTCTCTCGCAGCATGATGCCCTCACCTCGCTGCCCAACCGCGCCAGCCTGATGCGCCGTTTGAGCAGCCTGCTGCCGGCGGACTCCGGCCAGCCCAAGGGCCTGGCGGTTCTGTCGCTGGGGCTGGACCACTTCAAGGAAATCAACAGCTCGCTGGGCCATGAGGCCGGAGACCAGCTGTTACGCGACGTCGCTGACCGCCTGAGCGGCGCGCTTCAAGACGGCGAGTTCGTAGCCCGCGCTGGCGGCGACGAATTCGTGATCGTCAAGGACTGTTCCAAGGATGGCGCCTGCACCGACGAACTGGCACAGCGGCTGCTCAAGAATTTCACGCGGCCGTTCCTGGTGCGAGAGGCCGCCACGCGCATTTCGCCCAGCATCGGGATAGCGCGTTGCCCGCTCGACGGCATCGATCCAGATGCGCTGATCAAGAACGCCAATCTGGCCCTGCAAGCCGTCAAGGCCAAGGGACGCGGCTCCTTCCTGTTCTACGAAGGAGCGATGGATGAGCAGTCGCAGCGGCGCCGGGCGGTCGCACACCAGGTGCGCATCGCCTGCGAGACGGACGGTTTCCGGCTCAACTATCAGCCGGTCTATAGCATGGCTACGGGCATGCTGGCCGGCTTCGAGGCGCTGGTGCGGCTGCCGCAGGCCGACGGGAGCATGGTTTCGCCAGCCGAATTCATCCCCGCCGCCGAGGATCTCGGTCTGATCACCAAGATCGGCACCTGGGTGCTGGAAACGGCCTGCGC
>Ga0209069_10001710_pt1 | contig 11245 bp, 7 predicted proteins | sample Str013_2_FD_187202 | JGI IMG/M metagenome (GOLD analysis project Ga0209069, IMG submission 187202) | Freshwater sediment microbial communities in response to fracking from Pennsylvania, USA - Straight Creek_MetaG_SC_2013 (SPAdes) (version 2) | ecosystem: Environmental > Aquatic > Freshwater >...
GCTGCTGCATCAGGTCCGGGATCCTGGCCGGATTGGGAAACACCGCCGCCGAGCCGGCGATGCGTCGGGCATGCTGGCTGTAGATGCCCGCAATATCGGGCCGGCTGCGGGCGACGATGCGCGCGTGCAGCTGGCGGACCACATCCTCGCTGATCGGGACCGCCCTTGTCGCGAACGCGCGCATCCATTGCACCGCGTCGTAGTGATCGACCGCTTCGAGGTGGTCCTTGAGCGGTTTGCCGCCGACCGTGATCCCGTGCTCGATCACCTCGGCGGTCTCGCGATGGGTGAGCGTGTTGCCTTCGATCGCGTTCGAGGTATAGGTCAGCTCGACGTCGTAATACTTCTGCAACCCCTCGATCGCACCCGCCGAGAGCGGCCGCAGGCGGTCGAGCTCGGCTTTCTTGTCGCGTATCGAGATGAGCAGTGTGTCCATTTCGTGGGTATTGCTCATACCGGACCGCACAGGGTTGCTATTCCGCCTTCGTATCTCCGGCATTGGCCGCGCCGCCATTGGCACTGCCATTGGGAGCGGGCTTGCCGGATGTTTTTGACTGGGCGCCCGATCCGTTGGTCCTCGATTTGTCGGGTGGCGGAACGCTGCTCTTGCCCGCAGCAGACTTGCCGGATGCTGTCGCAACGGCCGGGCTTGTCGACATCCGACCACCCCACCTGGCCACCAGCTTGTCGAGCCCGAGGTTCTCCACCAGCGGCACTTTCACGCCCTGGCGTTTCATGATCGCGTACTGCTGGGCGATCGATAGAATGTTGCTCCAGGTCCAGTAGATGACGAGGCCCGCTGCGAACGAGCCCATCATGAACGTGAACATCACCGGCATCCAGTTGAACACCATCTGCTGAGTCGGATCGGGCTGCTGTGGGTTCATCTGCATCTGCACCCACATCGTGACGCCCATCACCATCGGCCAGACGCCGAGGTGCAGATACTCCGGTGGCGCCCAATGAATGAGCCCGAACAGCGTGAACAGGTTGGTCGGATCGGTCGCGGAAAGGTCCCGGATCCAACCGAAGAAGGGGGCCTGCCGCATGTCGAGCGTGATCGACAGCACCTTGTACAGCGCAAAGAACACCGGCACCTGCAGCAGCACCGGCACACACCCGGCCATCGGGTTGATCTTCTCTTTCTGATAGAGGGCCATCAATTCCTGTTGCTGGCGCGCCTTGTCATCCTTGTAGCGCTCGCGCAGCTCCACCATGGCCGGCTGCAGCTTTTTCATCTTCGCCATGGACTCGTAGGACTTCTGGGCGAGCGGGAAAAACGCGCCACGCACCAGCACGGTCAGGATCATGATGGCAATGCCGAAGTTCGGCACGAACTTGTGGATCCATTCCAGCAGATGAAACAGCGGCTTGGTGATGAAATAGAGGTGGCCCCAGTCCACCAGCAGGTCGAACTTGGGGATCTGCAGGCTGTCCTTGTACCGCTCGATCAGGTCGACCTTCTTGGCGCCGGCGAAGATGCGGCTTTCGATCGTCGAGCTGGCACCATTGGCGAGCGTCACGCCCTCGAGCAGGTAATCGGTCTGGAAATACTCCTTGCCCGCATCCTTCCAGCCCTTCAGGCTCGCCGTATAGGTGCTCTTCTGATCGGGGATCAGCACCGTCGCCCAGTACTTGTCAGTCAGCCCGAACCAGCCCGACGTCTGCTTGGCGGCGGTCTTGCCGGCCCCATCCTTGATGAGGTCGGAGTATTTGCCGTCGCATGAGAACAGGCCGCAGTTGGGATAGAGCCCCTCGCTGCCGAGGAAGCCTACCGCCCCTTCGTGCACGACGTAGGTGTTGGCGCCGGGCGGCTGGCCCTGCCGCAGCACGCGGCCGTAGGGAAACAGCGTAACCGGCGCTGATCCCGCGTTCTCCACCTCGTCGCGGATCGTGAACATGTAATCCTTGTCGACCGAGATGGTGCGGCGGAATTTGAGGCCCTGGCCGTTGTCGAAGGTCAGCACGGCGGGCTCTGTGCTCGTCAGCGGCCCCTGCGTCGCAGCGGTCCAAATCGTCTCCGGGCCGGGCGCCGCGATGCCCGATCCCTGCGGCGCGATATAGCCGCTCTCGGTGAAATAGGCGTCCGGCGCCCCGGAGGGCGATAGCAGCACCACGTTCGGGCTGCCCCGATTGACCGTCTCGAAATAGGTGGCCAGCACCAGATCGTCGATCCGTCCGCCGCGCAGCGCGATCGAGCCTTTGAGGCTTTGCGTTTCGATCGGCAAACGCTGGCTTGCAGCCAGCGCATCTTCACGCGTCGCCGCTTGCGCCGGCTGGCTTTTTGGTTGGCCGCCGAGCGTGGGCTGAGGCAAGCCTCCAGGACTGCCTGGTGTAGCGGCAGATGGGCGCGACGGCGTGCCTGGCTGCGCCGGCTGGCCCGCGGTCTGTCCCTGCTCCTGCGCGATGCGCGCGCGCCGCTCCTGCTCCTCTTTCAGCTTGGGCCCGGCGTAGAGCCACTGCCACAGGAACAGCACGCCCACCGACAGCGCGATGGCGAGGATCAAGTTCTTCTGGTCGGGCTGTTGGTTCATGACGGCTCTTTCGCGGCTTGGCGCTGTCGCAGGGTGCGGGTATCGAAGAGCCCTCCTGTCGGGCTCCGGGGTTCGGTGCGATGGCCGTGCCCCTGTCGTACGAGCCGTGCCGGTGGAGGAGGTCCCCCATCAGCCGTTCGGCACCAGGTCCGTCAACCGTTACCAGAAGAAGGATTCGAACTTCTCAACTCTCGTCTTGCGCCGCATCGACCTCGCGCTGCATTCAGTGCCGATCGGCGTCTACCGGCTATCCGTGTCTTGGTCAGCCGACCCGGTCCGACCTGCATTTTGCTCCCGCCTGACCACCGATTTTGCGGCCCCCTGCTTAGGCTTGCCCGCGCCTCGAGCGACCCTGGCCAGCGCGGCGGCAAGATCCTGTCTCAGAGCGGCGAACGGCCGGTCGAGAGCCTCCTTGCGCGCGATGATCACGAAATCCGTGCCGCCCGCATCAGGGGGGCCTCCGCCCGCCACCTCCCGGATCGCAGCCTTCAACCGTCTCCGAATCCGGTTACGGACCACCGCATTTCCAAGTTGTCTCGTTACTGTGAAGCCGAATCGCGCTGTGGCAACCGGCGCGCCTGCCGTGTCCGGTGCGACACGCCGCTTGGCCTCCACAACGAAACAGGGCCCTGCCCACCGCGCGCCTCCCCGAACCCTGAGGAAGTCTTTGCGCCGTTTCAGAGTGGTCAGCTTGGGCGCGGTCATCGCTCGCACAACGGACTGGCGCCGACGGCGCTAACCGGCGGCCTTCAACTAAACGACGTTCAGGCCGACAAGCGCTTGCGGCCGCGCGCACGCCGCCGCCGGATCACGCGCTGGCCGCCGGTGGTTGCCATGCGGGCGCGAAATCCATGCCGCCGCTTGCGCACGAGCCGGCTCGGCTGATAGGTACGTTTCACCTGACTGCTCCATTGGGGCTGACACGGAATCCGGCTATGCGGACGTGCAACACCCTGGCACGAACGGCACGGAGCCCGCTGAATTCGAATGCGGCCTTATACGGGCGGGGGTCGCGCAAGTCAAATCTCTTAGGTCGAACTCTTAGGTCTGTGCCCTCCAGTGTTCGCGGAGCGACAGGCGAGGAGAGCTTACGGTTGCGACGGTTGTTTTGAGTCGCGAAGGTCGGGGAATCGGGCCATTCACGTCGAGCATTGCTGTGCCCCACCCCATCGGGAGCTCACACGAATTCAATTTCAGCCGGTGGGGGTCACAACTGCTTGAGAGGCGATACGGCGCCGCGCCCGATGATCTATCTTAACAATCACACAAAACCCGCCCCCGGCAATCGCCGGCGGCGCGGGAACCAGCGGAGGAAACCGGAGTGGCAAGGCAAGGCAGCCCATACGTATGGGCCCGGGGGGGACGGTCGTGAGCATTCTACCGCGGGACCGCCCGCGCGGACCGTCCTTGGCTGATTTCATGCGATTTGCCCCGTTGCTGGCGATCGCTGCGGCCATGGTGGTGGTGCTGAGCATGGGCTGGCACCGGAACCTCAGCTTCGTGTCGATCGCCGAGCACCGCGACCGCCTGCAGGCCGTCATCCAGGACCATCGGCTGCTGGCGCCGTTTGCGTACGTCGCCTTCTATGCCGCCGCGGTTGCATTGTCGCTTCCCGGTGGCGCGTTCTGCACGATCACGAGCGGCTTGCTGTTCGGCTGGCTGGAGGGCGGCATCGTTGCCGTCATCGGCGCCAGCATCGGCGCGACGCTGATCTTCCTGATCGCCAAAACCGCATTGGCCGATACGCTACGCGCCAAGGCCGGGCCGTGGCTGGCCAGGTTGCAGGATGGCTTCAACAAGGATGCGCTCAGCTATCTGCTGTTTCTGCGGCTGGTACCGGGATTTCCTTTTTTTGTCGTCAACCTGGTGCCGGCCCTGTTGGGCGTGCCGCTGAGGACCTATGTGATCGGCACGTTTTTCGGCATCATCCCTGCGACCTTCGCCTTTGCCTCGATCGGTGCCGGGCTCGATAGTGTCATTGCAGCGGCCAAGCAGGAGTATGGCGCGTGCATCGCAGCCAAGGGGGTGACCGCCTGCGAGCTGTCCCTCAATCTCTCCTCGCTGCTGACCTGGGAGCTCAAGCTTGCGTTCTTTCTGCTCGGCACTGTCGCCCTGATCCCTGTCGTTCTCAAGAAGTGGAGACGCCGCCATGAGCAGTGAGCCATCCTCGCCGGTATCGGGCGTGGGCCTGCGTGGCAATTCAGCGCTCGCAGCCCGCGGCAGCGAGGCCGCACGGGCTGCAGAGGCCGCGAACGGCACACGCGGCAGCGGCACCCTGCGCCCGGACCTGTGCATCATCGGCGGCGGCTCCGGCGGGCTCTCCGTAGCGGCCGCGGCGGCTCAGCTTGGCGTCGCCGTCGTCCTGATCGAGAAGCACAAGATGGGCGGCGACTGTCTGAACTATGGCTGCGTGCCGTCCAAAGCGCTGATCGCCGCCGCGCGGCGGGCCCATGTCATGCGGTCGTGCAAGCCGTTTGGCATCACGCCGACGATGCCCGTGATCAATTATAAAGCCGTCAACCAGCACGTGCACAGCGTGATCGATGCCATCGCGCCCAACGACTCGGTCGAGCGCTTTACCGGTCTCGGCGTCACGGTGATCCAGGCACCGGCGCGGTTTCTCGACAAGGATACCGTGGTTGCCGGCGATCTCGAGATCAAGGCGAGGCGCTTCATCATTGCGACGGGCTCAGGCCCAGCCATCCCGCCGATTCCGGGTCTGGAGCGGGTTGGTTATTTCACCAACGAGACATTGTTCGAGAACGAGCTGAAACTCGACCATCTGATCGTCATCGGCGGCGGCCCGATCGGCTTGGAGATGGCGCAGGCGCATCTGCGGCTGGGGAGCCGCGTGACCGTTCTGGAGGCGTTGAAGGCGCTCGGCAAGGATGACCCCGAACTGGCCGAGGTCGCCTTGAAAAATCTGCGGTCGGAAGGTCTGGACATCCGCGAGGGCGCACGCATCGAGCGCATCGAGCGGCGCGACAGCGCCGGCGGCGTCAGGGTGCTGATCCAGGACGGCTCCCAGGCCGAGATCGTCGAGGGCAGCCACATCCTGGTTGCAACCGGACGCAAACCCAACCTGCAGGAACTCAATCTGGATGCCGCCGGCATCAAGCACGACAAACGCGGCATCAAGGTGAACGGCGGGCTCGTCACCTCCAATCGCCGCGTATTTGCGATCGGCGACGTCGTCGGCGGTCTGCAGTTCACCCACATGGCGAACTATCATGCCGGCGTCGTGATCCGGCGCGCCTTGTTCCGCCTCCCGGTCAAGGTGCGCGAGGACCACATTCCCTGGGTGACATTCATCGACCCCGAGCTGGCCCATGTGGGACTGGGTGAGGACGAGGCCCGCAAACGCTACCGCAAGATCGGCGTCTACCGCTGGCCCTACCACGAGAACGACCGGGCGCAGGCCGAGCGCGCCACCGAAGGCTTCATCAAGGTCATCACGGATACCCGCGGTCGGATTCTCGGCGTCAGCATTGTCGGCGAGCAGGCCGGAGAGTTGATCCAAATGTGGTCCCTCGCCATATCTCAAGGCATGAACATCAAGGCGATGACCGGCTGGGTTTCGCCGTATCCGACATTGTCAGAGATCAATAAGCGAGCGGCCTATGGTTTCTTCCTGCCCAAGCTCGCGAGTACCCTGGTCCGCACCACTGTGGGCTGGCTCGCTCGGCTTGGCTGACACGCATGGAACCAGCAAACGGGGGAGCGAGTTGAACTTGCTGGCGTGCCGTCGGCGGAGCAATCATCGTATCCGAGCCGCTGTGCCTGCCGTGACGAGAGGGGCGTCCCCGTGGCTCGTTTGCTATTGGATCGATCCGTGAGCACGCCCACGGGGGGAGGCGGCAGCGCGTCCGCTGACGGACAGGCCGAGCCACCCTCGCGGGGCATGGGCCTGTCGGGCAAGCTGCTCATCCTGACCATCGTCTTCGTCATGCTGGCGGAGGTGCTGATTTTCGTGCCCTCGGTCGCCAATTTTCGGGCCGGCTGGCTGACCGAGCGTCTGGCGCAGGCCCAGGTCGCCGCCATCGCCGCCGAGGCGGCACCCAACGGCATGCTGCCTCCCCAGCTGCGCGACGAGCTGCTGACGGCGCTGCACATGAAGGCGGTCTCGCTGAAGCGCAATGATCAGCGGCGCATGATCGTGGTGGGCGACATGCCCACGGTCGTCGACAGCGTCTACGATCTTGGCGCCAACTCGCGCCTCAAATTGATCTCCGACGCCATGGTGACGCTGCTCGTGCCCGCCGGACGCACCATCCGTGTGATCGGCCCGAGGGCGGTCGACGGCACCGACAACTACGTCGATATCGTCATTTCCGAAACACCGCTGAAAACCGCCATGCTGAAGTTCAGCCTCAATATCCTGGCGCTTTCCATCGTCATCTCGGTGATCACGGCGGCCCTCGTCTACCTGGCGCTGAACAGCCTGTTCGTGCGGCCGATGCAGCGCATCACCCACAACATGCTGCGGTTCAGCGAGCGTCCGGAGGACCTCAGCCGCATCATTGCGCCGAGCAAACGGTTCGACGAGATCGGCACCGCCGAGCGCGAGCTGGCGCACATGCAGCACGAGCTGGCGCAGATGCTGCAGCAGAAAAGTCGGCTCGCGGCGCTTGGATTGGCGGTGAGCAAGATCAGTCACGACTTGCGCAACATGCTGGCGAGCGCGCAGCTGCTGTCGGACCGTCTTGGCGAGCTTCCCGACCCGACCGTGCAGCGTCTGGCGCCGAAGCTGATCGGCTCGCTCGACCGCGCCATCAAGCTGTGTGCCGACACCCTGAGGTTCGGCCGCGCGGAGGAGGCGGCACCCGTCCGCCATCACTTCGCCTTGGCCAGTCTGGTTGCGGATGTGAGCGAGAATCTCGGGCTTCCCAGGGACGGCGTCGTCGCGATGCGCATCGAGATCGATCCGGCCGTCAAGGTCGATGCGGATCGCGACCAGCTGCACCGCGTGCTCAGCAACATGGTTCGCAACTCGGTGCAGGCGCTCGAATCGCAGATCGAGGGGGATCCCGCGGTTGCGCCGCGTGAGGTCAGCATCAGCGGCTGGCGGGACGCGAACGTCGTCGTCATAGAGGTGGCCGACGACGGCCCGGGTGTACCTCAATATGCCCGCGAGCATCTGTTCGAGGCGTTTCAGGGCTCGACGCGCAAGGGTGGGTCGGGTCTTGGACTCGCCATCTCCGCCGAGCTCATTCGTGCGCATGGCGGCGAATTGATCTTGCTCGATAGCACCCAGGGCGCAACATTCAGGATCATTCTGCCGGACTCAGAACCCGCTTGAAGGCCGCAACACGTATGCGCCTTCCAACCGGGCCAACACCGTGGGGATCAAGGTCATGATGGGCTGGCGGGGTCGTCTCGGATTTCTGGTGCCGCCCGGCAATCCGACGCTGGAGCCGGAGGTCGTGCGAATGCTGCCGAGCGGCGTCTCGGCGCACTTCTCGCGGCTCGTTGCGCACGGGCCCGCCGGAACGCTCGCCGGGCAGGAGGAGCGCAATCGCTCCCAGATAAAGCATATCGACCAGAGCGCCGAGCTGCTCGCCATGGTCAAGCCGGGGGTGATGGCGCTCGGTCATGCGGCCACCAGCTACACGCTCGGACGGGCAGCCGAGGCGGAGCTGGTCAAGCGGCTCGAGAGCAAATTCCAGATCCCGTTCCTGACCGCGTTCGGATGCGTGATCGACGCGCTGGCCGCGCTCGGCGTGCGCAAGCTGGCCCTGGGCACGCCTTATGGCGAGGAAACCACGCTCAAGGGCAAGGCGCTGCTCGAGGCGCACGGGCTCGAGGTGGTGAGCTTCGGCCGGCTCCAGAACGTGACGAACATTTACGATGAGACCGAGGAGCGTGCCTACGGCTTGGCCCGCAAGGTGGACCGGCCGGACGCGGAGGCCGTGTTTCTCAGCGGCGTCGGGCTGCCGACGGTGGCAGTGCTGGAAACGCTCGAGCAGGATTTGCGCAAGCCGGTGATTTCCGGCGTCTCGGCGATGATGTGGCGCAGCCTGCGCCAGATCGGTGTGAGAGAGCCGATCAAGGGTTATGGACGCTTGTTGCTTCGATGAATGGCATTCAGCGTGTCGGCACCGGCTTCTCGCCGCGATAGTCGTAGAAGCCTCGGTTGGTTTTCCGTCCGAGCCAGCCGGCCTCCACATATTTGACCAGCAGCGGGCACGGGCGATACTTGGAATCCGCAAGGCCTTCATAAAGCACCTGCATCACCGACAGGCAGGTGTCGAGGCCGATGAAATCGGCCAGCTCGAGCGGGCCCATGGGATGGTTGGCGCCGAGCCGCATCGCCTTGTCGATGGCATCGACCGTGCCGACGCCTTCATACAGCGTATAGATCGCCTCGTTGATCATCGGCAGCAGAATGCGGTTGACGATGAAGGCGGGAAAATCCTCGGAAACCGAGATGGTTTTGCCGAGGCTCTCCACGAAGGTCTTGGCGACGGTGAAGGTCACATCCTCGGTGGCGATGCCACGGATCATTTCGACCAGCTTCATCAGCGGCACCGGATTCATGAAGTGCATGCCGAGGAAGCGTTCGGGCCGGTCGGTGGTCGAGGCGAGGCGGGTAATTGAAATTGACGAGGTGTTGGTGGCAAGAATCGTATGGGGCGACAGCTTCGGACACAAATCGATGAAGATTTTTCGCTTGATCGCCTCGTCTTCGGTGGCGGCTTCGATCACCAGATCCGCGCCGGCCAGCTCATCGAAATTCGCCGCGAACTTGATACGGCCCAACGTCTTGTCCATATCGGCCTGCGAGATCAGCCCTTTGGAAACCTGTCGGACCAGGTTTTTCTGGATCGCAACCAGCGCTTTCTCGAAACGATCCTTACTCAAATCGTTGATCGCGACATCGTATCCCGAGAGGGCAATCACATGGGCAATGCCGTTGCCCATTTGACCCGCGCCGATGATGCCGACCTTGGCGATGCTGATTGCAGGTTTTTCCCGCCTCTCGGACTGCTCGCCCGCGCTGCTCAAAGTTCTGCGTGTCATAACATTCGTCATACAGTTTGCTCCTGCCCGGACCGTCCGTCACGGTGGGCACGTGATGCCATTGCACACCCCATGGAACCGGCGTCCCATGTCTTGCGCTCGATAAACATGTTCATTTTCCGGCCTTGGACAGCTCGGCCTCCAGCTCGGGCATGGCCTGGAACAGATCCGCGACCAGCCCGTAGTCGGCGACCTGGAAGATCGGTGCTTCTGCATCCTTGTTGATCGCGACGATGATTTTGGAATCCTTCATGCCGGCCAGATGCTGAATGGCCCCCGAGATGCCGACGGCGATATAGAGCTCGGGCGCGACCACCTTGCCGGTCTGGCCCACCTGGTAATCGTTCGGAACGAAGCCGGCATCGACCGCAGCACGGCTGGCCCCCACCGCGGCGCCGAGTTTGTCGGCCACCTTCTCCAGCAAAGCGAAGTTTTTGCCGTCCTGCATGCCGCGTCCACCGGAGATAACGATCCGGGCCGCCGTCAATTCGGGTCGCTCGGACTTGGACAGCTCCGCCCTCTCGAATTTGGCGAGGTCCGATGCGCTCGGAGCCGCCACCCCTTCGATCGGCGCCGAATTTCCATCACCCACCGCCTGGAACGAGGCCGTGCGGACTGTGATGACCTTTTTTGGATCGCCGGATTGCACGGTCTGGATCGCATTGCCGGCGTATATCGGACGTTCGAACGTATCGGCCGAGATCACCTTTATGATCTCGGAAACCTGCGCCGTATCCAGCATCGCCGCAACGCGCGGCATGAAATTCTTGCCGACGCTGGTCGCGGCCGACAGCACCGCGTCATAGTTCTGCATCAGCGGCACGACGAGTGTCGTCATGTCCTCGGCAAGCCGATTGCCGAGGTGGGGCGCATCGGCGAGCAGCACCTTGCTGGCGCCCTGAAGTTTGGCCGCCGACTCCGCCACCGCCCTGCAGTCGCTGCCGGCGACCAGCACATGCACGTCGCCGCCCAGCGCCTTGGCCGCGCTCATCGCCTTGGCCGTGGCGGGACTGAGCGCCTTGTTGTCGTGATCCGCGACCAGAAGAATAGCCATCAGATCACCCCCGCTTCATCTTTCAGCTTGCTGACCAGCTCGGCAATGCTCGAAACCTTCTTGCCGGCCTGGCGAGTGGGCGGCTCGGTGGTTTTCAGCACCTTGAGGCGCGGTGTGATATCGACGCCGTAATCGGCGGGCTTTTTGATATCGATCGGTTTTTTCTTGGCCTTCATGATGTTCGGCAACGAGGCGTAGCGCGGCTCGTTGAGGCGGAGATCGGTGGTGACTACAGCCGGCAGGTTCAATTGGATCGTTTCGAGACCTCCATCGACCTCTCGCGTAACGAGCGCCTTGCCGTTTTCCAGTACCAGCTTGGAGATGAACGTTCCTTGCGGCCAGCCGAGCAACGCGGCGAGCATCTGGCCTGTCTGGTTGCTGTCGTCGTCGATCGCCTGCTTGCCGAGGATCACCAGCCCGGGGCTCTCGGCGGCGACCACCGCCTTCAGCAGCTTGGCGACCGCGAGCGGCTCGACCGCCGCGTCGGCCTGCACCAGAATGCCGCGATCGGCCCCCATGGCCAGCGCAGTCCGGATGGTTTCCTGTGCCTTGTCCGGCCCGATCGAAACTGCGACGATCTCGGTGGCCTTGCCTGCTTCCTTCAGACGGATCGCCTCCTCGATGGCAATCTCATCGA
>Ga0209069_10001712_pt1 | contig 11235 bp, 10 predicted proteins | sample Str013_2_FD_187202 | JGI IMG/M metagenome (GOLD analysis project Ga0209069, IMG submission 187202) | Freshwater sediment microbial communities in response to fracking from Pennsylvania, USA - Straight Creek_MetaG_SC_2013 (SPAdes) (version 2) | ecosystem: Environmental > Aquatic > Freshwater >...
ATTATATGCTTTGCCGCTTGCATCCTGCAAAATTAATTTACTTTTTCAATACTTAGTTTAGTTGTATTTTCATTAGCGTTGCGTTATAAATCGAACATTTCTAATTGATTATCATTTTGTTCTTTGAAATATTGTGCTTGAGTTTGATTAAAAAGTTGCGTTATTGGCATCTTCTCAAAAATTGAAATGCTTAAAACTTGTAAGATTTCATAGAGACTTTGTTTTATCGTAAATCGTTTCTTGGCAATTGCTACAAGAACATATACAGATATGGCTATCCAAATCTGCGTCTTTACGGCATTTTCTGATTGGCCCCAAAAGGATTTTATTTTAAGATGTTGTTTTATCCATTTGAAGAATAATTCAATTTTCCAGCGGTGCTTATATAGTTGCGCTATTTCAGTTGCTTTAAGATGAAAATTATTTGTAAGGAATATCAGCACTTTGCCAGTATGTTCATCTTTAAATTTTATTCTTCTCATTTTTTCCGGGTAATTTTTAGCGGCGTAGTAATTGTTCAGCAAGATAGTTTGGTCATAAAGAACGCCTCTGGCTGTATCCTTTTGTTCGGAATATAGACGTCTATAATTCATGTTATCTTTTGACCTGGTAACAAAAAATGCTCCGCAGGTATGAACTTTGTAAAGCCGCTTGTAGTCTACATACCCTCTGTCCATTATATAAAAACTATTCACATCAAAATGGATAACATCTAAAACATTCACATCATGCAATGAAGCCGTGGAAAATAAAATAAATTATAGCCATGCTATTGAGCTGTTGCTGCTGCCAGTTTTTACCTGCACAGGTTAAGTACGCAGGGGCCTTAAAAAATCTTGTGGGTAAAACATTTGTAAACGAGAAGCAGAACACGCTGCTAAAAGGATATAGCTGGCGCGAAGGAGAACTTATAACAGCTGTAAATGATCCACAGCCGCAGTTTTTGATGATGTATATAAAGGGTAGCGAAGCGGTCGTACTTTATTCTGCAAAAACTGAAACTGCAGCAAATCAGTTTACAATTATCGATGTGCTGGCGATTAAAAACGTTTTGCCCGGATGGGAACTAAGGATTGCAGGCTGTACTGAAGGCCAGGTGGAGGCAGAAATTATAGTGGCGCTGGTAAAGCCTGGTAAGGGGAAGTATACCTCTGCTGCAAAAGCATTGCAAATAAACCGCGACAAATTACGCATTGAAACCCTGGCAGTAAAGGGAATAACCTGCATAAATGAAGAGGGCGACTGATGTGTACTATTTAAGTGCGCAAATTGAAGATGAAAAAGCAAGTCGCACGACCTGCTTTTTACATTTCATTATTTTAAATTGTGAAATACTTTCTGCACGTCTTCGTCCTGTTCAATTTTATCTACCAGTTTCAGCACCTCTTCGGCCTGCGCTTCATTCAGCTCTACCGTTACGGTGGGTATCCATTCCAGTTCGGAACTGATGGGAGTAATGTTTTTTTCTTCCAGTGCTTTTTGCAGGCTGCCAAAATCGGTAAAGGCGCAGCGCAAAACCAGTACAGTTTCTCCATGCTCACCAGTGCCTTCGCCCATTTCATCCAGGCCGGCATCTATCAGTTCCAGTTCAAGATCGTCTGCATTTACGCCTTCGTTTTTCAATTTGAAGACACCCATTTTTTTAAACTGAAAGCTAACGCTGCCGCTGTTGCCCAGGGTACCGCCACCCTTGTTAAAAATTGATTTTACATTGGCAACCGTGCGTACATGGTTATCAGTTGCAGTTTCAACCAGTATGGCTACACCATGGCCGCCATAGCCTTCGTATAAAATTTCGTCGTAATTGGTCATTTCCTTGCCCTGGGCCCTTTTTATGGCAGCTTCAACACGGTCTTTGGGCATGCCCACGCTACGGGCATTTTGAAAGCAGCGGCGCAGGGCCGGGTTGGTACCGGGGTCGGGTCCGCTGGCTTTTACGGCAATAATAATTTCCTTACCAATGCGGGTAAACTGTTTGGCCATCCTGTCCCAGCGGGCAAACATGGTGGCTTTACGAACTTCAAAAATCCTTCCCATAATTTATTGAATATTGATGATGGCTAACCTGTTTATTGAATGGTACAAGGACAGGTTAACAGCCTTTGTCAGGGCTGCAAATTTAATGTTTCCCCGGGTATAAAAAAGAAAACCGCCAGCCGGCGGTTTCTTTTTTTATTCGTAACAGGTTTAATTAAAATCTTTGGCGTTGGGAAGAATTTCGCCGGGCCTGCCCAGTTTGCTGTTTTTCTTACTGTAGCTGAAATAAATAACCAGTCCTATCAGCATCCAAACCAACGCACTGGTAAGGGTAGTGCCCCACAAGCTCAGGATCATGGCGCTGCACACGATAATGCCCAAAATAGGCACCAATGGAACCAGGGGTGTCTTAAAGGGGCGTTCCAGGTTGGGGTCCGACTTGCGTAATATAATTACACCCACACATACCAGCACAAATGCCAGTAAAGTGCCGATGGAAGTAAGATCTCCGGCCACACTGCCCGGAATAAAGGCTGCAAATAAGCCCACAAAAACAAAAAGGATCATATTGCTTTTATACGGTGTTCTGAATTTGGGATGCAATTCAGAAAAAACTTTTGGTAATAAACCATCGCTCGACATGGTATAAAATACGCGGCTCTGGCCCATCAGCATTACTAAAATTACCGATGAAAAGCCCGCAAGGATAGCAATGGTAACGAGTTTTCCTAACCAGCCGTACCCGTGCATATACGTTTCAATGGCGTAGGCAACAGAGGCTTCTTTACCGGATTTTACAAAATCTGTATAAGGAGCAACGCCGGTTAATACGTACGAAAACAGGATGTATAAAATGGTGCACACCACCAGCGAACCCAGGATACCAATGGGCATATCCCTTTTCGGATTTTTTGCTTCCTGAGCGGCAGTAGAAACCGCATCAAAACCAATGAATGCAAAAAACACAATAGCCGCGCCTTTTAAAACACCGCCCCACCCATGATTGGTAAAAGGCAAATACGAATACATGGTGCCATCTGGCTGTAAAGCTGGTTTGGCATCTGCCGGAATAAGATACGGTGTATGATTGGCAGGGTTAATGAACTGCCATCCAACAAAAATAAAAACCAGCACAATGGCTACTTTAATAAAAACGATGATGGCATTTACAATGGCAGATTCGCCAGTGCCTTTTATCAGCAATAAAGTAATCAGGATAAGAATTAACAATGCGGGGGCATTAATAATACCTGAGTGTATTACATTGTTTGCATCCTTTAGGTGTTCAAAAGGAGAGTGGCACCATTCAAATGGTATCTTGCCCCCCACCAATTTGTTTAAGAATTCACTCCAGGCAATAGAAACAGTGGCGGCGCCGAGCGCATATTCCAGTATCAGTGCCCAGCCGATGATCCAGGCAATCAGTTCGCCCATGGTGGCATAGGCATAAGTATAAGCGCTGCCGGCAATGGGTATGATGGATGCAAACTCAGCATAACACAAACCAGCAAAAGCACAGCCAATAGCGGCCACTATAAAGGAAAGGGTAACGGCAGAACCGGCATGTCCGCCAGCCGCAGCGGCAGTTCTTACAAACAATCCGGCACCAATAATGGCACCAATACCCAGGGCAACCAGGCTGCCCGCACCCAGGGTTCTTTTAAGGCCTTTTTCTGAATCCTCCGCTTGTGCCAGCAAAGACGTCAGCGTTTTTTTTCTTAATAAACTCATGATAGTTTGGTATTCGTTTTACAGTTAGAAGTTTCTCAGGTCGTAAAATAAACAATTATTCAATACCCCAAGCTTTCTTGGGCGCTAAAAGCCGATTTAATGATTTAAGTTTTGTGGTCTCAACTTTTTTTTGAATTTTCGGTGATGGAACTGACTGCAACACCGCCCAAACCGGGTACAAAACAGAACCGGCTCACCATTTATATTTTGATTGCAATGGTATTGGGTATTGTAACCGGGTATATTGTGCATGAGCAATCGTCTCCCGAAACCATCAAAAAATTTTCCGATAATATCCGCCTTCTCACCAAAATATTCCTTTTTCTTGTTCAGATGATCATTGCGCCGCTGGTGTTTTGCACCCTGGTGGTGGGCATTGCCAAACTGGGCGATTTGAAAGCTGTGGGCAGGGTGGGCGGCAAGGCCCTGCTGTGGTTTGTGTCTGCTTCGCTGGCCAGCCTGCTGCTGGGTATGCTGATTGTAAATTTGTCGCACCCGGGTACTGCCATTGATCTCAGCAATGCCGATAAAGCAGGTGCGCAGGATTTGATTGGTAAAACGCAGGAATTTTCGCTGGCTACTTTTGTGGAGCATGTCTTCCCCAAAAGTATTTTTGAAGCCATGTCTAAAAATGAGATACTGCAGATTGTGGTATTTAGTATATTCTTTGGCGTGGCCACTACGGCCGTGGGCGATTATGGAAAGCCGATCGTAAAAGCGCTGGATGCCGGCGCCCACATTATTTTAAAGATGGTGGGGTATGTGATGAATTTTGCGCCCTTGGGTGTATTTGGAGCCATAGCGGCGGTGATTGCCAGCAAGGGGCTGGAAGTATTTAAATTTTATGGGCTCTACCTGGGCTGGTTTATACTGGGCATCGCCTGTTTATGGGCCGTATTGTTGTCGGTCGGTTTTTTGATACTGGGCAATCGTATACCGGCGCTGCTTAAACGCATTTCGCAGCCATTGCTGGTGGCCTTCAGCACCACCAGCAGCGAAGCCGTGTTTCCAAAATTAACAGAAGAGCTGGAACGTTTTGGCTGCAAAGACAAGATTGTATCCTTTATTTTGCCGCTCGGTTATTCCTTCAACCTGGATGGCAGTATGATGTATATGACCTTTGCCAGCCTGGCCATTGCGCAGGCTTATGGCATACACATGGATTTGGGAACGCAATTAACCATGCTGATAGTGCTGATGCTTACCAGCAAGGGCATTGCCGGTGTTCCGCGGGCATCGCTGGTGGTGGTGACAGCTACCTGCGCCATGTTTAAAATACCCCCCGAAGGAATTGCTCTGATATTGCCGATTGACCACTTTTGCGATATGTTTCGCACCGGTACCAATGTACTGGGCAATGCACTGGCAACAAGTGTGGTAAGCAAATGGGAAGGAGAACTGTCAGCAGAAATAGCAACAGAAATAATATAAAAATGTGGCGAATGCGATAATGTGAAAATGAGCGAAACATTGAAAAAATAATTCTTAGAATTGCTAACAGCCAGGGGCTAAAAGCTTAAAAGAGTATCATGATTGAATTACTGAATATTACATTGAAAGATTTGCTGAACCCGGAGTTTTACATCAACAACGGGGGGTTATGGCTTTTGCTGTTTATTGTTTTTGCGGAAACCGGGCTAATGGTGGGTTTCTTTTTACCCGGCGATAGTTTATTATTTGTGGCAGGCATTTACAGTAAGATGCTGGTGAGCAGTCTTATACCAGGTGGTACAGGCAGCGATTTTGCAGATCTGTTGTTACTGGTAATATTGGTAGCAGCTTGTGGTATACTGGGCAATATGGCGGGATATTGGTTTGGTAAAAAAAGCGGCCCCTTTCTTTTTACACGAAAAGATACTTTTTTATTTAAGCGCAAACATTTGCTGCGCGCCAAAGACTTTTTTGAGAAGCATGGCGGTCAGGCAGTTGTATTTGCACGGTTTGTGCCCATCATACGAACATTTACACCCATTGTGGCCGGAATAGTGCAGATGGAAAGGAAGAAGTTTATGTACTATAACATAATTGGCTGTGTTGCCTGGGTTACCAGTATGCTTTTTGCCGGCCATTACCTGCAAAAATTTTTCCTGGTTAAATTTAATTTTGATCTGACTAAACACCTTGAACCCATCGTGATTGGTATTGTTCTTATCACAACGCTTCCTGTTATTTATAAATTATTTTTTGGTAAACGTGCAGGTACCGACGAAATGCCGCCTTCAGAAAACATGTAAGTTTCCATGGAAAAAAAGCAACAATCTGTTTTTGGTCTTGCTGTTATTGTAGCCGCCCTTGGTTACTTTGTTGATATTTATGATTTGCTGTTGTTTAGCATTATCCGCGTTCCGTCTTTAAAATCTTTTGGCCTGGATGACGCGGCAATTGCTGCTGATGGCCTCAAGATCATCAATATTCAAATGATGGGATTGTTGGTAGGGGGTATTTTCTGGGGTATACTGGGCGATAAGAAAGGCCGCCTCAATGTTTTGTACGCTTCCATCATTTTATATTCATTGGGCAATATTGCCAATGGATTTGTTCATACAGTAAACCAGTATGCTGCTGTAAGATTTATTACGGGGTTTGGCCTTGCGGGCGAACTGGGCGCAGGTATAACACTGGTGAGTGAATTATTGTCGAAAGAAAAGCGAGGGATTGGTACATCACTGGTGGCCGGCATCGGACTAACCGGGGCCGTATTTGCGTTTTTCATAAAACAAAATTTTGAATGGCGCACCTGTTATTTTATTGGCGGCGGTTTAGGATTTCTGTTATTGTTTCTGCGGGTGGGTGTGCTTGAATCGGGCATGTTTAAAAGTGTTCAGGAAAGCAATATAATACGGGGCGATTTTTCGATGCTGTTTACCAATGGAAAACGGTTGAAAAAATACTTAACAGCCATTTTCTTAGGGCTGCCTACCTGGTATGTCATCGGTATCCTTATTTCTTTTTCAAAAGAGTTTGCGCTTAAGATGAATGTACAGGGTACAGTTGATCCGGGCAAAGCCGTAATGTTTGCCTACGCCGGTATTTCAATCGGCGATGTGGCCATTGGATTTATCAGCCAGTGGATGCAGAGCCGTAAAAAAGCGGTGTATTTATTTTATGGATTAACTGTTATTGGCATTTGCTTGTTTTTTAACATGCAGGGGCAAACCATCAATGCCTTTTATGCAGATTGTGCGCTGCTGGGTTTTGCAACCGGTTTCTGGGCAATGTTTGTAACCATGGCAGCCGAGCAATTTGGTACCAATATCAGGGCAACGGTGGCCACAACCGTACCCAATATGGTAAGGGGCTCTTTGAACCTGGTTTCATTATTGTTTGTTTCCCTGCAGGCATCGCAAGGTTATCTGAAAAGCGGATGGATAACGGGTATTGTAGTAATGATAATCGGTCTGGTATCCCTGCTGTTTACCGAAGAAACTTTTGGTAAAGATTTAAATTACATCGAACAATAGAAAAGAGTTCGCCGTTCTTAGTTCAAAGCCTGCAAATGCCGCAGATAAATTTAGCAGTTAGGATGAATTCGTAACATTTAGCGTTAACTTCTGTAATGAAATTTCTTATCATCCGTTTTTCTTCTATCGGCGATATCGTGCTTACCACGCCCGTAGTGCGCTGTCTTAAAAAACAAGTGGTTACAGCCGAAGTGCATTACCTCACCAAAAAATCTTTTTCAAAAATTTTTGAGGCTAATCCTTATATCGATAAAGTTCATTACCTGGAAGATAACCTGGACACCGTTATCGCCGCATTGCAGCAGGAAGATTTTGATTATGTGATTGATCTGCACCACAACCTGCGTACTCAAAAAGTAAAACGTGCCTTAAAAAAGCAGTCCTTCTCCTTCAATAAACTCAATGTGCAGAAATGGATGCTCACAGCACTAAAGATCAATAAAATGCCCGGTATTCATATTGTAGATCGCTATATGGAAACGGTTTCGGCTTTTGGCGTAAAAAATGATGGCGCCGGTCTCGACTATTTTGTACCCCAACAGGATATTGTAAAAGAATCCGACATCCCTACATCGCACCTGGCGGGTTATATTGGCCTGGTCATTGGCGCTGCACACAATACAAAAAAATACCCCCTGCACAAACTGGAAGCGTTTTGCAAATCAATGGATCACCCCATCATTGTAATGGGCGGTAAAGAAGATGCCGGCATTGGAACGCAACTATCCGGCATTGACCCATTTAAAATTTACAACGCCTGCGGCAAATTCAATATCAATGAATCAGCCGATTTGGTAAGAAGGGCGAAACTGGTGGTAACCAACGATACCGGACTGATGCACATTGCGGCGGCATTTAAACGACCTGTTGTTTCTTTGTGGGGCAATACGGTGCCGGCTTTTGGCATGTATCCATATTATGGTGATGTATTTTTATCCGGGCAGCAGAAAGCGCCATTCGATATAATAGCAATAAACAATCTTTCCTGCCGCCCCTGCTCAAAGATTGGGTACAACAAATGTCCCAAAGGGCATTTTAAATGTATGGAGCAGATAGACAATGCAACACTGATACAGCAGGTGTACCAGCGGATAAAAAAGTAAACGCATTGCTGAATACCCCTTTTTTCTGAGCTACCGCGCAAAACCATCATTATTTTCCCTAAAACGGTGCCTGGCTTTTACTGAAGTAATTATTGTTTATATTTAAGTGCACAACCCTTCCGGATAAACGCTTTTATAGCCTTAAAAGACAACCCATGATCATTACTAACCCTAAGAAGAATTGTTGCTTGCTGCTTTTCCTGCTTTTGCTTCAAACGCAAAGCATACGTGCACAGGAATCAGCACTCAATAAAAACAAAGACATTAAAGACCGGATGGCTGTTATTCAGCAATCGGGTACCGACTGTATAAAAAAGCAGCAGTTTGGCCAGGCTGTGATACTGTTTAACGCCGGTTTGCAAATCTCGCGTGCGGCACTGTCTGACAGCTTTACCTGCAGTAACTTATTTTACCTGGGTATGGCCTATCGGTATAAATCTGATTTTGATTCATCATTGCAATACCTGCACAATGCAAGACTGATAGCAGACAAGAATTCTTACAGCATTCTCCAGGCCCTGATTCAAATAGAATCTTATGGCATTTACAATCGCCTGGGTAAAGCAGATTCAGCCGCTGTTATCATCAGCCGTTTAAAAGAAATGCTTCCCAAACTGGACAGCAACAGCAAAGAAACGGCAAGAATAGAGATGTACCTTGGGCACGACGATAAGCACAAGGCAAAATACACTGATGCCCTGGCCCATTATTACAAGGCATTGCGAACTTTTAATCACCTGAAAGATTCACTGAACGAAGGAAACATCTATATCTCGCTGGCAAATGTACTTGTTTACCTGGGCGAGCCGGATAAAGCCCTGAACTATCACCAGCAGGCAGCGGCCATATTTACGCAAATGGGCAGGCGATATGAACTTGCAAACGAGCTGATTAATATTACCGACATGTATTACACTTCGGGCAGGCTAGACTCTGCAGAATCTTCCGTTAAACGGGCCTTGTTAATTGGACAGGATCTGAATGAAAAAGTAGTGCAGGCCTATAGTTACATGGACCTGGGAAATATTTATAAGTTGCGTAAAAATTATCAACCGGCAGAAGGCTATTTTTTGCAGGCGATAAAGCTGGCAGAAACAAAGGGTATGGATAACGTGGTGTTTGAATCTTACCAGGGGCTGGGAGAAATGTACATGGCCAGCCAGCAGCCTGCCAAAGCAGCGCCCTATCTGGAAAAAAACCTGTTGCTGGCAAAACAAAATATGGATAAGGAGGAAATTATTGAAGCAAGCTGGAACCTTGCGCAAAATGAAAACGCTTTGCAGCATTACGACAAGGCATTCAATTACCTGAAACAATACAGTGCTTATAAAGACAGTGCTTACAATGAATCAACTTCCAAAAGCATGGCCGAAATGGACGCCAAATACCAGGCAGAAAAAAAGGAGAAGGAGATTGTGTTGCTAAAAAAAGATCAGCAGTTGAACCAGCTGAGCCTGCAGAAACAAAAAAATTTCCAGGTGGGTGCCATTGTATTTGTAGCGCTGTTGCTGCTGATTGGTTTCCTGCTCATCAACCGGAACCGGGTGGTGCAACGGACAAAGCAGCAGCTTGCTATGGAAAAAATGCGCAACAATATTGCCCGTGACTTGCACGATGATATTGGATCTACACTTACCAGTATTAATATTCTCAGTAAAGTGGCATTGCAGCAACAGGCCGATGGCAATGTACAGGCAGGAGATAATATGCAAAAAATAAAAGACCGTTCTTCTGCTATTATGGAAAGTATGGGTGATATTGTTTGGGCCATCAATCCGCAAAACGATACGGTAGAACAAATGCTGTCGCGGATGAAAGAATTTGCTGCAGAAATGCTGGAGCCACTAAACATTCAGTACAGCTTTAAAGAAGAAGGTGATTTTTTAGCCATTAAACTGGATGTGGAAAAAAGAAAGGATCTTTACCTGCTGTTTAAAGAAGCTGTAAACAATGCAGCCAAATACAGTCATTGCAATAACCTGGTCATACGGTTAATCCAGGATAGTCAATCGCTGCAATTATCTGTAGTGGATGACGGAACAGGATTTAATGAACAGGAAGTAAAAACTGGTAATGGATTGCGCAACATGCGTGAACGTGCGGCCGCCATGGAGGCCGGCATTCAGATTGATTCATCGCCTGGCAAGGGAACGGGCATACTGGTAAAAGTACCCATCACATGATTGGGGTATGGGCAGCGATTCAATAATTCGGCTATTTTGTAAATGGTGTTTCCTAAAATTTGTTCTATGCAGGCAGCCGTGGTCATATACGAGGATAACAACAACCTGCGGGAAAGCCTCTCTAACCTGCTTACCTTCTCGAAAGATTTATTGTTGCTGGGCAGCTATGCCAGGGCTGATGATGTTGTGCAACAGATACAGGATCTGCAACCAGATGTGATACTGATGGATATTGATATGCCGGGCATGAATGGCATTGAAGCTGTGAAAAAAATCCGCAGTTTTAACCAGCAGGTACAAATCATTATGCTTACCGTGTTTGATGACAACCGGCATGTGCTGGATGCTATTTGTGCAGGCGCATCGGGCTACCTGCTCAAGAAACATATTTCAGATCGCCTCACGGAGGCCATTGTACAGGTATTGCAGGGCGAAGCGCCGATGTCGCCGGGCATTGCGCGGATGGTGATACAAAGTATGCAGCAGAACAGCAAGCCCGACCTGAACCGTTATCTGCTTACACCCCGCGAGAAAGAAATTTTGGGCAATCTTTCCAAAGGCAATAGTTATAAACTGATAGCGGCCGAACTGGCCATCAGTATTGATACCGTAAGAACGCATATCAAAAAGATCTACGAAAAATTGCAGGTGCATACGCAAACAGAAGCCGTTTCCAAAGCGGTAAACGAACGCCTGGTATAGTCTCTTGCCGCATCACATCATCATGTGATGAATGGCGGCCATAATTCCCTTCATCTTTACTGCATAAAATTTAAAACG
>Ga0209069_10001713_pt1 | contig 11234 bp, 11 predicted proteins | sample Str013_2_FD_187202 | JGI IMG/M metagenome (GOLD analysis project Ga0209069, IMG submission 187202) | Freshwater sediment microbial communities in response to fracking from Pennsylvania, USA - Straight Creek_MetaG_SC_2013 (SPAdes) (version 2) | ecosystem: Environmental > Aquatic > Freshwater >...
TCGTGACTTCGTCAGCGACGCCGATGACGTCTTGGCCAAGTTCGGCTTCGGGCGCGCCCATCATCGGGTTCTGCATTTCGTCAACCGAAATCCGGGCATGAAGGTCGCGGAGCTGCTCGAAATCCTGAAGATTACCAAGCAGTCGCTCGGGCGCGTGCTCAAGCAGCTCATCGATCAGGGCTATGTGCTGCAGAAGGAGGGCGCCAATGACCGGCGCCAGCGGCTGCTCTTCGTCACCCCCAAGGGCGAAGCGCTCGCCATGAAGCTCGCCGGGCTCCAATCCGGCCGCATCGCGCGCGCCCTGTCCGAGCTCGGGCCGAACGCTCACGAGGCGGCGTGCCGATTCCTGGTCGCCATGATCGACGTCGACAATCGCGATGGCGTGCTACGGTTCATTGCGCGCGCCGGCCGCGCGCGCCGACCACGCTCTTGAGAGCATGAAAAGCTTGCCACCGCGGAAAGAGATCATGCTCCGGCCATAGAGGGACGCAAAACCATGCGGGCCATGAAGACCGAGTCCGCTGCCCTCGCGGATGACGCGCCGCACCTGCTCATTGTCGACGACGATCGTCGCATCCGCGCTCTGTTGTCGCGCTTCCTGATGTCCGAGGGCTACCGGGTCACCACCGCGGAATCGGCCGCGGAGGCGCGCGCCAAGCTCGCGAGCCTGCGCTTCGACCTGATGATTCTCGACGTGATGATGCCGGGCGAGACCGGCTTTGAATTCGCGCGCTCGCTGCGATCGTCCTCGAATGTCCCGATCCTGATGCTGACGGCGCGCGACGAGCCGGTGAGCCGCATCGAAGGGCTCGAGATCGGCGCCGATGATTATGTCGGCAAGCCGTTCGAGCCGCGCGAGCTGTCGCTGCGCGTGGCGAATATTCTCAAACGTGCCAATCCGCCGGCGGCACCGGCGGCGGAAAGCGTCAGATTCGGCGATTTTGTGTTTCACCTGGCGCGCGGCGAGCTGCGCCGCGGCGAGGAGACCATACGCCTGACCGATCGCGAGCGGGAAATGATGCGGGTGCTGGCGGCCTGCCCGGGCGAAACGGTGCCGCGCCTGGCATTGGCCGGCAATGGCGGCACCATCGGCGAACGCGCGGTCGACGTGCAAGTCAACCGGCTGCGACGCAAGATCGAGCGCGATCCCGCCAACCCGCTGTTCGTCCAGACCGTGCGCGGGATCGGCTATCGGCTGGTGACGACGCCATGAGCATCGATCAATGCCGAGCATCGATCAATTCCGAACGTCGATCAATGCGATCAATGCCGAGCGTCGATCCATGACGAGCATCGATATCGGCATGGCGGTGCTGCGCACCGCCGCGGCTCGGCTCTACGCGATCTACGACCGCATCGGCATGGGGCTCAAGGGCATGATGCCCAAAGGGCTCTATGCGCGGGCGCTGCTCATCATCATCGTCCCGATGGTCGTGTTGCAGTCGGTCGTGGCCTTCGTGTTCATGGAGCGGCATTGGAACGTGGTGACGCAGCGGCTCTCCGCCGGGGTGGTGCAGGATATCGCCGCGCTGATCGAAATCTACAAGGGCTATCCGCAGGCCCCCGACCGGGCATTGCTGCGGCGCATCGCCCAGGAGAGGCTCGACCTCATCGTCGATTTCCTGTCGGAGAACGAGCTCCCGCCGCCCGGCTCGAAACCCTTCTTCTCGCTGCTCGATCAATCGTTGTCGGAGGAGCTCGGTCGGCAGATCGGCCGGCCGTTCTGGATCGACACGGTCGGCCGCTCGGCACTGGTCGAGATCCGCATCAAGCTCGACGACTCGGTCATGCGGATCTTCGCTCGCCGCAGCGCCGCCTATGCGTCGAATTCGGACATCTTCCTGATGTGGATGGTCGGCACGTCGCTGGTGTTGCTCACGGTCGCCATTCTTTTCCTGCGCAACCAGATCCGCCCGATCCTGCGTCTGGCCGACGCCGCCGAGAGCTTCGGCAAGGGTCGCGAGGTGCCGAACTTCCGTCCGCGCGGGGCGCGCGAGGTGCGGCGCGCGGCGGCGGCTTTCATCGAGATGAAGAGCCGCATCGAGCGGGCGATGGAGCAGCGCACCGCCATGCTGGCGGGGGTTTCGCACGATCTGCGCACCATTTTGACTCGCTTCAAGCTCGAGCTCGCATTGATCGACGAGAGTCCCGAGATCGATGCGATGAAGAAGGATATCGACGAGATGGCGCGGATGCTGGAGGCCTATCTGGCTTTTGCGCGCGGCGACACCGGCGAGCAATCGGCGCCGACCGACATGGCGGCATTCCTCGAAGAGCTCAAAGGCGACGTGGAGCGCAACGGTCACAATGCCAGCGTGGTCTTCCACGGCCAGCCGATCGTGACGGTGCGGCCGGCCGCCTTCAAGCGCTGTCTCGGCAACCTGGTGTCGAACGCGGCACGCCACGCCGCCTCGGTCTCCATCACCGGCCACCGCGACCACCGCTGGCTGACCGTGACGGTGGACGACAACGGGCCGGGCATTCCGCCGCACCTGCGCGAGGACGTGTTCAAGCCGTTTCTGCGCCTCGACGATGCGCGCAACCAGGATGAGGGCGGCACCGGGCTCGGCTTGGCGATCGCCCGCGACATCGCGCGCTCGCACGGCGGTGACATCTCGCTCTCGGACAGTCCGCTCGGAGGCTTGCGGGCGGCCGTCAGGGTGCCGGTTTAGATTGCGCTCCACTTGTCCCGGGCTTGACCCGGGACCGTTCCAGACTCAGAGGTTGGAACGGTCCCGGGTCAAGCCCGGGACAAGGGTTAGGTCGCTTCATACCTTCCTAAGCCGCGATCGTGCCTTCGTCGGCATCGCGGTGCCGGCGCGGGCGGGCGCGGCAGACGCGTGCCGGAACGCCGCAGAGATCGTCGAGGAAGCCGGACAAGCGCTGGCCGCGCGCCAGCGCCCGGTCGAGCGCCGACATGGTGGGGGCGAGGCCCGGATCCTGGTCGTGCAGCCAGGTGCGCAGCACCGAGGCGAACAGCAGCGCGAGGCCCTGCGCGCGCAACGTGCCGCGCGGCCCGGAAGCTGAAATGTCGGCGGCGGTCAGCATCCATTGCTGCGAGCGCACGGCGAATCCGTTGAGGGCGACCGCCAGGCCCGGATTGCGCCCGGCCGATCGCAGCAGCGAGCGCACCGCCGCCTTGTGCGGGGTGAGCGCATCGATCCGGCGCATCAGCACATCGAACAGGCGTTCGCGCGGCGGCTCTTGCGCCATGTCGGCATCGATGCCGCCGAGCACCTGGCGATCGATCTCCTTCTGGTGGGCGGCCAGGATCGCGAGCTTCGAGCCGAACGCATTGCGCAGCGCGGAGAGCGAGACGCCGGCGCGCGCTGCGATCGCCGCAAATCCGATCTGCTCGATCGGCTGCTCGCCGAGCAAGGCCATGAACGCCGCGACGATCCGCTCCCGCTCGGATCTTCCATCGGGCGACGGCGGCTGCGCGGATTGCGGTTGTCCGGGTTCGCTGGCCATGGCGCCCTCCTGATCGTTGCCGTACCGCAAATCTAGGACGACAAAGCCGGCCGTTCCAGGGCGCTGCCGCCGCAGGCTGGGGTCGCAGACTCAAGGCTCAGACTCAGGGTCTCGGACTCGGGCCGCAGGCAGGATCATCCGGCGAGCTGGCGGGACCGTTCGGTCGCCGCCGCCACGGCTCTGGCCATCAATTCATCGAGCCCCTGGGGGCCCGACAACACCTCGAGCGCGGCGGCCGTGGTTCCACCCGGCGAGGTGACGTTCTGCCGCAGAGTCGCGGGATCGAGCGGGGAGCGCTGCAACAGCTCGCCGGAACCCGCGACCGTGGCGCGGGCCAGCCGGGCGGCGAGATCCGCCGGCAGCCCGGCCGCGGCACCGGCTCGCGCCAGCGCCTCGACCAGCAGGAACACATAGGCCGGTCCCGATCCCGATACCGCCGTCACCGCATCCATCAAGGCTTCGTCGTCGATCCATTCGACCGCCCCGGTTGCCGAGAGGAGCGCGTGCACGAGCTCGCGCTGACGCGCCGAAACCCGCACATTGGGAACCGCGACCGTGATGCCGCGGCCGATGGCGGCCGGTGTGTTCGGCATGGCGCGGACCAAGGCGGCGCGATGCGACAGGGCCTTCTCGAGGAACCCGAGGGTCTGTCCGGCCATGATCGAGACCACCACGGTCCCGGCGCCGACATAGGAAGCCAGTGTCGGTATGACCTCGGATGCGATCTGCGGCTTGACCGCAATGATGATCGCCGATGCCTCGCCGATGGCGCTCGCCGCCGGATTGAGACGCAGACCCCGCCCGGCCAATGCGGCCAGCTCGCGGGCGGGCTGGGGTTCCAGCACGGCGGCATTTTTCGGCTCGAGCCCGAGCCCGAGCCATCCCTCCAGCATGGCGCTGCCCATCTTCCCGGCCCCGACGAGCAGGATCGTCCCGGAGAGATGGGCGAGCGAGCGTGCGCCCGGTGTCATCGCATTGTTCCCGCGGTCATGGTTCGCCCCGGGACGTGACGCCGATCAGGCGGGTCACGCAGCATCAAGCCTCGCCCGCGGTCTCGAACATGGCGGCGTCGAGGGCCTCGCGCGCGCCCTTGCCGGCCCAGACCACGAACTGGAAGGCCGGGAAATAGCGTTCGCAGCAATCGAGCGCGGTCCCCAACAGGGCTTCGCATTGCCGGCCGGAGGCTTCCACGCCGCCCGCCAATACCAGCGCGTGCCGATACATTACGATCCCGTCCTGCGTCCAAAGATCGAAATGCCCCACCCACATCTGCTCGTTGATCAGCGAGATCAGCTGCTGAACGGTCGGGCAACAGCGTTCCGGCACCTTGAGCTCGAACGCGCAGGCGAGATGCAGGGCCTCGATATCGTACATCCAGGTGAAGGAGACCTGATAGTCGGCCCATTTCCCCCGCACCAGGATAGTGATCTCGTCTTCGCCCGCGCGCTCGAACGACCAGTCGTTCGACGCGGCCACGCGTTCGACGACCTCGAGGGGATTGACGCGAGAATGATGGCTCAAATCAATAAGGGACATGCCGTCTCCACGCGGCGCTCGGAAGTGGATGCGCACGCCACCACGACTCCGATGCAACCGTTTGCAACTCGCCAGACCAAGGCTGTCGAAGCCGGATTGACCGCCAGAGCGAATCACCTAGCGACTCGAATATAAACGCTCGATTCCAGCCGCCAAAGCGCAATTGGCTACGCGCACATGCAAGGATTCGTGGATATCCCGTCGTATTTTCGGACTTCGTCCACAGCCTGGCCGGCGGCATCCCCTATTTGGGGATGGCGACCGTCTTTTCAATCAAACAGGCTCGAGACCGACTCCTCGGCGGCGGTGCGGCCGATCGCCTCGCCGATGAGGGTGGCCACCGACAGGATCCGAATGTTGCGGGCCTCCTTGACGGCCTGGGTGGGCTGGATCGAGTCGGTGATGACCAGCTCCTTCAGCCGCGAGCCGGTGATGCGCGCGACGGCTCCGCCCGACAGCACCCCATGGGTGATATAGGCGTAGACCTCGGTCGCGCCCTTTTCCAGCAGGGCCTCGGCGGCGTTCACCACGGTGCCGCCGGAATCGATGATGTCGTCGACCAGGATGCAGATATGGCGGTCGACCTCGCCGATCACGTTCATCACCTCGGATTCGCCGGCACGCTCGCGCCGTTTGTCCACGATGGCGAGCGGCGCATTGATCCGCTTGGCCAGCCCGCGCGCGCGCGCGACGCCGCCGACGTCGGGCGACACCACCATGATCTTCCCGAGATCGAAGCGCTCCTTGATGTCGCGTGCCATCATGGGCGCCGCATAGAGGTTGTCGGTGGGAATATCGAAGAAGCCCTGGATTTGATCGGCGTGGAGATCGAGCGTCAGCACGCGGTCGGCCCCCGCATGGGCGATGAGATTGGCGACGAGCTTGGCGGAGATCGGCGTCCGCGATCCGGTTTTGCGGTCCTGCCGGGCATAGCCGAAATAGGGGAGCACCGCCGTGATGCGCCGGCCCGAGGCGCGCCGCAGCGCATCGATGATGATGAGCAATTCCATCAGATGGTCGTTGGCCGGGAACGAGGTCGACTGGATGACGAAAACGTCCGTGCCACGCACGTTTTCCCGGATTTCGACGAAGATTTCCATGTCGGCGAAGCGCCGCACCACCGCCTTGGTCAGGGCGGTCTTGAGATAGGCCGCAATGGCTTCGGCCAACGCCGGATTGGAGTTGCCGGCGACGAGCTTGATCGCTCCGTTCTTAGCCGCCATCGTTGCCTCCCGCGACCCTCACCTACGCTCCGGCCGCGGGCGTAACAGGATCCGCATCGACCAGAAACCGGCGCCAAAAGCGCGCAGACCGGGATTCCCAGCGTGTGCGCGGGGTCCTGATAACAAGGACCCGGCAAGCCTGGCAATACGAGCGGATTTGTTGTCCCGGACTTTCCCGGGCACCTGCGGTCAAGAATGACTACCGCGCCGCGGCCGCATCGGCGAGCCGGGCGGCGCTCGAGTCCCCCCGGACTGGCCGGCGGTCGGGCGGCGGAACCGCGACGGAATCAAGCGCGGCCGCAGTTTCGTTGGGAAAAGCCCCATCGGCACCGGATCGGAAGACGTCGCGACTGGCGACGCCCGATCCATTTCGCTCCGGCGCGGGCGCGGCCGGGGCGGGCGCGGGCCGCACAGGCGCCGACGCCATGAAGCCCGCGAGCTGCTCCATCCCGGTGCGGGCGATGCGGTGCAGCAGGGCATCATCGGCCACGGTCCAGCTCCTGCCAGCCGCGGTCGGGCCCGCCCGTTCCTCGCCGCTCAGGCGGACGGCCCGGTGCAACGCGGCATCATAGACGTCCCATGCCCATGCGATCGAGGTCGCGGAACCCTCCGCATGCGCCGCCAAATAACCGCGCATGCGGTACACGGCCTCGCTGCCGGCCGGCACCACCGCAATTCGAAGCGCCGCCGCCTCCTCGTTGAGGTCGTGGACCAGCTTTTGGGATACGTCCTGCGGCAGGCCGTCGATCGACTCGAACGCGATGCTGATGTCTCCGCGGGTCTGCGCCGACGGTCCCAGCGCCTGACCGATGGAGCCGCAACCGGCGGTCATCAGGCCCAATGCGAGGCACAGCAAGGGTTTGCGGCCGGCGAAAAGCAGGCGGCCGCAAGACGCCATCTCGGCCCCGCCCGCGATGCGCCGGCATCCGTCTCCCTGCATCGACATCCCCGCAGACCGGCAGAGGTTGTTGGCGAGACCACTGTCCCTTGTCGCTATTTTCCGGACCCGGCTTGGGCCCAGGATCGCCGGCCATTACAGAAGCCGTAGCGTCAAACGGTCGCAAGGTCCAGGCGGCTTACGGTGCCTCCGGTAGCGCGATCCCGTTGACGTGCCGGCCGTAGTCGGGCTCGCCCCGATGGGTCGAGCCGCGATAGCTGAAGAATTCTCCGGGCTGCGCATAAGTGCAGCGACCGATATCCTCGATGCGATCGATGCCGCCGCGCCGGAGCCTGGCCGCGATGTAGCCGGCGAGGTCGAACAGGGCATGGTCGGCCCGCGCCGATGCCTTGAAGAAACGCTCGTTGGCTGCATCCGCGGCCTTGAACCGTGCCACGAATTCGGGGCCGACCTCGTAGTTGGGCTGGCGGATCATCGGACCGAGCGCCGCCACGATACGGCTGCGATCGGCCCCGCAGCGTTCCATGGCCTCGACCGTGGCCTCCAGGACGCCATGAAACGCGCCGCGCCAACCCGCATGCGCGGCCCCGATGACGCCCGCTTCAGGGTCCGCGAACAGGACCGGTCCGCAATCCGCCGTGGTCACCCCGATGGCCAATCCGCGCGCCCGGGTCACGATGGCGTCGGCGCGCGGGCGCGTGTCGGGCGTCCAAGGGATCGCTGCCGTGACCACGTCCGCCGAATGGGTCTGGTAGGCGGTGAGCAGCCGTTCCGGCCGCACCTCGAGGGCCGCCGCCATGCGGGCGCGATTCTCGGCCACCTTTTCGGGGGCATCGCGCGAGCCGATGCCGCCGTTGAGGCTCGCGTAGATTCCCTCGGACACGCCGCCCACGCGGGTAAAGAAGCCGTGACGGATGCCGGCCAGGGCGGACAGGGCAGGGGCCTCGATCACGCCGGCGGAATTCATTTGGGATTCAGGGCTCGAAGCCGGGCAGGGGCCCGAGCTTGGGATGGCCGAAAGCCATCGCCTTGAACAGCTGTCCCATGTTGCGGCCGCTGGAGCCGGTCAGACGCGTGAGGGCGCGCTCGATCTCCACCACCTTGCTGGGCGGCGCCGTGTTCTTGAGCGCGACCGCGCGCGCCTCGATGCCGAGGCGGCGCAGGAATTCCCCCTGATCGATCGGTCCAAAGGCGCGCGCCCCCATGCTTTCGGCCGCCTCCGCGAGCGCCTGAAAATCCACATGGGCGGTCAGATCGACCAGACCGGGCGCCAGCAGCGGATCGGCATATTGATGCTTGCCGACGGCCTGCAGCGTCTCGCCCGGGGCGCTCTTGGCATGGCCATAGTCGATCACCAGGGCGGCGCCCTGCGCGTGCTTCACCCGGCGGCCGAGCTCGAGCGCCGTCTGGTCGGCGCGCCATTCGAAGATTTCGCCGATTTGCGCGCGCATGCCCCTGGGCAGCAACTGCTCGAACAGCGGAATCGGATCGCGCGCGATGCTGAACCGAAACTTCTCATTCTCGTCGATCTTGATCACGCGCTCGTGCCAGCCGTCGGCACACATGACGGCCTGATGGACCGGCAGCGAATCGAAGAATTCATTGGCGAGGATGATCATCGGCCCTTCCGGCACCTCGTCCAGCGTCTTGTGCCAGACAAACGGTATGCCGAGGCCGCCGAGGAAATCACGTTGGCGCTGCTCCAGCAGCGGGCTGACCTCGACGAAATGAACCGCGACGGCGGCGCGGAACTCCGGCATGACATGGGCCGCCCGGAGCGCGTCCTGCATCATGCTGCCGCGGCCGGGACCGAGCTCCACCAGGCGCAGTTGCGGCGGCGAGCCCATCTGGCGCCAGACCGAGCCCGCCCACAGGCCGATGAGCTCGCCGAACATCTGGCTGATTTCGGGCGCGGTGGTGAAGTCGCCGGCGGCCCCGAGCGGATCGCTCGTCACATAGTAGCCCAGCGACGGATCGGTGAGGCACATCGACATGTAATGCATGACCGGCATCGGGCCGGAGACCGCGATGCGCCGGCGAATCTCGGCTTCCAGCGGGGGAAATGGCTTGGTCATGGGGTGGAGCGGATTGGGGTGGAACCGATCGGCGCGCGCCGCCGCGCCGCCACCAAGAAGGCGATGCCGGCGAGCATCAGCGGCAACGACAGCAGCATTCCCATGGTGAGACCTTGCCAGAGAAATCCGAGCTGCGCATCGGGCTCCCGGAACAGCTCGCAGAACATGCGGATCATCCCATAACCGAGCGCGAACGCGCCCGTGATGGTGCCCGGCCGTTTCAGCGCGCCGCAGCGGATCAGCACGGCGAGCACCGCGAACAGCAAGAGGCCCTCCAGGGCCGCCTCGTAGAGCTGGCTCGGATGACGGGGAAGCGGCCCGCCATTGGGAAATACCATGGCCCAGGGAACATCGCTCGCGCGCCCCCACAGCTCGCCGTTGATGAAATTGGCGATGCGGCCGAGGAACAGTCCGATCGGTCCGGCCGCGCAGGTCACGTCGCCGAGCGACAGAAAGGAAAACCCGCGCAGCCGCGCGAACAGGAAGACGGCGAGCACGCAGCCCAGGAAGCCGCCGTGAAACGACATGCCGCCTTTCCACAGCTGCACGATCTCGGCCGGGTTGGCGGCGAAGTAGCTCGGATTGTAGAACAGCACATAGCCGATGCGTCCGCCCAGGATGATGCCGAGCGTCACCCACAGAACGAAATCGTCGAAATCCACCACCGACATCGGGGCCGGCCCGCCCCAATACTTTTCAGACCGGACGAGGCGGCGCGCATAGAGCCAGCCCGCCAGGATGCCCACGATATAGGCCAGCGCGTACCAGCGAATGGCGAGCGGCCCGAAGCGCACCAGCACCGGGTCGAAGGCGGGAAACGGAATGACGAACAGGGGCATGAGGCAATAAGGGATGTCTGAATAATCGGGATAGGCCGGTCATGCGGCCATGCCGGTTGGGAAGTCAAGGTGCAGTCGGCGCGGAATGGGACGCGGAGCGACCTGTTGGCACGTCATTGCGGCGGAAAACGGCTTTCCGGCCGGCTGGGCTACCCGTAGATGCCTCGGGCCTTGCGGGCCGCCGGGACGATCGCCATTGTTCAGATGACTTGCCCTGGAGGCCATCGATGACCCAGACCAGCAACCGGTTCTTCGACGAGATCGCACGGCTGATGAATGATGCGGCCGGCGTCGCGCAAGGCGTCCGCCGCGAGTTCGATACCCTGTTCCGCAGCCAGGCCGAGCGCTGGCTGCATGACCTCGATCTGGTCAAGCGCGAGGAATTCGAAGCCGTCAAGGACATGGCGCGGCTCGCTCGCGAGGAGAACGAGGCCTTGAAGGCACGCCTGGCTGCGCTCGAGGCCAAGCTCGGGCAGGCTGGCCCGCCGTAGCCAACCGTAGCCCGGATGGAGGCGCGAAGCGCCGCAATCCGGGACCGTCCGCCCCGCGTTCCGCTTACGCTTCATGCGGGCTACTAAGGGCCTCGTCCCCGCCCTTGCCGGATTCCTTGTCAATTCCTCCGGGTCCCGTTATAAGCCGGCGAAATCTGCGGCCCCGCGTCTTGTGGCGGCAGGCCGCTGATGGATGGCCGCAGGAGCGGCCTTTTCCATTCCAGCAGACGCAGTCGGCGATGGCTGCAAGGATGCGCTGCGAGGATACGCGTTTTTAGAGGATACAAGTCATGGCGACTGTCAGAGAGATGAAGGCGACGGCGCGCCCGCGCGCCGGCAAGGGGGCGGCTCGCACCGAGCGCCGGGCGGGCCGCGTGCCGGGCGTCGTTTATGGCGACAACCAGCCTCCGGTGACCATCTCGATCGACCATGAGGAGCTGCGGCGCCGCATCTATGCGGGGCACTTCCTCACCACGATCTACGAGCTCGATATCGACGGCACCAAGCATCGGGTCATTCCGCGCGATTTCCAGCTCGATCCGGTGAAGGATTTGCCGGTGCATGTCGATTTCCTGCGGCTGGGCGTCGGCGCCCAAATTCGCGTGCGCATCCCGGTCCACGTGCTCAATGCCGAGCAGTCGCCGGGGGTGAAGCGCGGCGGTGCGGTCAATCTCGTCACCCACACGGTCGAGGTGCAGTGC
>Ga0209069_10001714_pt1 | contig 11234 bp, 8 predicted proteins | sample Str013_2_FD_187202 | JGI IMG/M metagenome (GOLD analysis project Ga0209069, IMG submission 187202) | Freshwater sediment microbial communities in response to fracking from Pennsylvania, USA - Straight Creek_MetaG_SC_2013 (SPAdes) (version 2) | ecosystem: Environmental > Aquatic > Freshwater >...
GGTCGCCGAGGGCAAGGCCTTTCTGCTACAGGGCGGCGATTGCGCCGAGAGCTTTGCCGAGCACGGCGCCGACAATATCCGCGATTTCTTCCGCGCCTTCCTGCAGATGTCGGTGGTGCTGACCTATGCCGCCGCCATGCCGGTGGTGAAGGTAGGGCGGATCGCCGGGCAGTTCGCCAAGCCGCGCTCGTCCAACATCGAGAAAAAGGGCGATGTGGAGCTGCCGAGCTATCGCGGCGACATTATCAATGGGCCGGAGTTCACGGCTGAGGCGCGCCTGCCCGATCCGCGCCGGCAGCTGGATGCCTACCGCCAGTCGGCCGCAACGTTGAATCTGTTGCGCGCCTTCGCCCAGGGCGGTTACGCCAGCCTGGAGAACGTGCATCGCTGGTATTTGGACTACGCCAAGGACAGTGCGTCCGCCCATAATTACAAGGAAGTCGCCGAGCGCATTTCCGAGACGCTCGGTTTCATGCGCGCCTGCGGGCTGACGGCGGCCAATACGCCGTCGCTGCGCACGACCAATTTCTTCACCAGCCATGAGGCGCTGCTGCTCGGCTATGAGCAGGCGCTCACGCGCGTGGATTCGACAACCGGCGACTACTATGGCTGCTCGGGGCACATGCTCTGGATCGGCGATCGCACGCGGCAGCCGGATCATGCGCATGTCGAATATGCGCGCGGGATCAAGAATCCGCTCGGCCTGAAGTGTGGGCCCAGTCTTGAGCCGGACGGGCTCATCAAGCTGATCGACCTCCTTAATCCAGCCAACGAGCCGGGACGCCTGACCCTGATCTGCCGTTTCGGCTCGGATAAGGTCGAAAAGCACCTGCCCAAGCTGATCCGCGCGGTGGAGAAAGAAGGGCGAAAAGTCGTTTGGTCCTGCGATCCCATGCACGGCAACACGATTACGGCGGCGACCGGCTACAAGACGCGGCCGTTCGACCGTGTGCTGACCGAGATCCAGCAGTTCTTCGACGTGCATGGCGCGGAAGGCACGCATCCGGGCGGTATCCATCTGGAGATGACCGGCAAGAATGTCACCGAATGCACCGGCGGCGCGCAGGCCGTGACCGAGGCGGACCTGTCGGATCGCTACCACACGCACTGCGATCCGCGGCTGAACGTCGATCAGGCGCTGGAAGTGGCGTTCATCGTCGCGGAACGGCTGAAGGCGGAGCGGGATGGCAAGCGCGCGGTGAAACTGAAGGCGTCGGCTTAGGTGTACAGATGCCGCGCCGGCGCATCTTCCTTCTCCCTTTGGGAGAAGGTGGCGCGTTTCAGCGCCGGATGAGTGGATTGGCCGTCGAGTGTGGCCTGCTCGTGCCACACCCTCTGGCCGCAATCCCCTCATCCGGCCTTTGGCCACCTTCTCCCAAAGGGAGAAGGCCACCTTTCGACCTCTGTGCTTGTGATTGAGAGTAGGCAGATGAGTTCGACACCCCCCAACTCCCTCCGCCTGGCGCTGGCCCAGCTCGATCCCACCGTGGGCGATCTTGCAGGCAATGCCGCCAAGGTGCGCGCGGCCCGTGCCACGGCAGCCAATGCCGGCGCCGACCTCATCCTCTTTTCCGAGCTCTTCATCACCGGCTATTCGCCCGAAGACCTGGCCCTGAAACCGGCCTTTCAGGCCGCCGCGCGCGCTACCATCGAAGACCTCGCCAAGGACACCGTCGACGGCGGCCCCGGCGTGCTCATCGGCACCATCTGGGTCGATGACGGCAAGCTCCACAATTCCCTCGCCTTGCTCGACGGCGGCAAGATCGCCGGCCTGCGCCACAAGGTGGACCTGCCGAACTACGGCGTGTTCGACGAAAAGCGCGTCTTCGTCCCCGGCCCGATGCCCGGTCCGATCGACTTCCGCGGCATCCGGCTGGGCGTGCCGATCTGCGAGGACATCTGGCAGGACGAGGTGGTGGAGTGCCTCTCGGAAACCGGCAGCGAAATCCTGCTGGTCCCGAACGGTTCGCCCTTCGCGCTCGGCAAGCAGGACGTGCGTTCCAACATCGCGGTCGCGCGGGTGACGGAATCGCAGCTGCCGCTGGTTTATCTCAACCAGGTGGGTGGGCAGGACGAACTGGTGTTCGACGGCGCGTCCTTCGTTCTGAATGCGGATTGTGGGCTGGCGGTGCAATTACCGGCCTGGGACGAGGCGGTAGTGGTCACGGATTGGACGCGCACGGCTTCGGGCTGGGTGTGCAAGCCGGGTCCGCGCGAGATCATCGAAGAGGGTGACGCCTCGGCCTATCGCGCCTGCGTACTTGGCCTACGCGATTACGTGCAAAAGAACGGTTTTCCGGGCGTCGTGCTCGGGCTTTCCGGCGGCATCGACTCCGCGCTCTGCGCCGCCATGGCCGTCGATGCTCTGGGGGCGGACAAAGTCCACTGCCTGATGCTGCCCTATCGCTACACCAGCGAGGACAGCCTCGCCGATGCGGCCGCCTGCGCCAAATTGCTCGGCGTGCGCTACGACGTGGTGTCGATCTTCAAGCCGGTGGAAGGTTTTGCGGACAGCCTCGAACCGCTGTTCAAAGGCACGCAAACGGGCGTCGCCGAGGAGAACCTGCAATCGCGGGTACGCGGTACATTGCTGATGGCGGTCTCGAACAAGTTCGGTCCCATGGTGGTGACAACCGGTAACAAGTCCGAGGTGTCCGTCGGCTATGCGACGCTCTATGGCGACATGAACGGCGGCTTCAATCCGATCAAGGACCTCTACAAGATGCAGGTGTTCGCGCTCAGTCATTGGCGCAACGCCAACCATCCCAAGGGTGCGCTCGGGCCGAAGGGCCGCGTGATCCCCGAAAACATCATTACGAAACCGCCGACCGCCGAACTCAGACCGAACCAGAAGGACCAGGACAGCCTGCCGCCCTATGAGATCCTCGACGCCATCCTGGCGCGATTGGTGGAACACGAACAATCCGTCCCCGAGATCATCGCGGCGGGGTTTGATCGCGACACGGTCAAGAAGGTCGAGCGGCTGCTGTACCTGGCCGAATACAAGCGCCGCCAGGCTGCGCCGGGGGTGAAGATTTCCGAGCGCAATTTCGGGCGCGACCGCCGCTATCCGATCACGAATAGGTTCCGGGAGAGGTAGGTGATCAGCTAGCTGGCGCGAGCGGCTTTGCGTGGTGAGGTCGTGCGCGCCAGCCATGTGGAACTCTGATGCCGAAAGTCTCCAACCTCGATCAGGCCTACATTGATCCTCGCAAGTTTACGCACTATTTATTGCTTAGGGCACATCCGAAGGGTGGCCCAAAGGCGGTCTTTTTCGAAAGTGCTGGGTTTTCGCGCTAGCGTTGGTGGTTGTTGCATGATGCGGTGCTGGACCACCTCAAGAGCAACGACTATGTCGAGACAGGAGTGAACCTTGGTGGGCGCTATTGCCGAGTTTCGGGCCGTCTGTCCTCGCCGGACGGAAGCCGTCCCAAAGTTCTGGTTGTCTGGACGATACGCACAGGCGAGAGCCATCCAAGGCTCACAACGGCTTTTCCAGATTAGGATGCAAAAAGATGATCAAGGAATTGGATGTCGTCGCCCTGACCCGCTCCTTCCCAGAGTACAAGCTGGAAGCGGGCGATACCGGCACTGTGGTGGATATCTCCGGTGGCAAGTGGTTCACAGTTGAGTTCATCACCAACGATGGGCGAACCATTGCTCTCGAGACATTCGAGGCCGACGCGATCAGAGCTATCGGCGTGCGCGAAATCACGCAGTCCAGAGTCGTCGCCTGATCACTGCAGCGCGCCCAAAACCGCCCCCTCAAACCGCGCCTTGAGCGCCGCATCCACCTCGGCCATCCCAACCTCCACGCCCAAATCGGCCAAGCTCGTCACCCCGTGCTCCCGAATTCCGCACGGCACGATCCCGGAGAAATGCGCCAGTTCCGGCGCGACGTTCAAACTCACGCCGTGGTAACAGACACCCCGCCGGACGCGCACGCCGATGGCGGCGATCTTGTCCTCGCGCCCACCCTCCCGCGCCACCCAGACGCCGACACGGCCCTTGCGCACCTCGCCCCGCACTGAAAAATCGGCCAGCACTGCGATCAGCCAGTGCTCAAGCCCGCTCACATAAGCGTGTAGGTCTCCTCCCCGCCGCGCGAGGTTCAGCATCACATAAGCCACGCGCTGGCCCGGCCCGTGATACGTGTACTGCCCGCCTCGCCCCGTCCGATGCACCGGAAAGCGGGCCGGCGCGAACAGGTCCTGGTCGCGCGCGCTGGTGCCGGCGGTGTAGAGCGACGGATGCTCCAGCAACCAGGCCATCTCTGGCGCCGCGCCCACCGCGATGGCCGCCACGCGCGCCTCCATGGTCTCGACGGCGTGAGGATAGGCGCACAAGCCCGGCTCGGTGCGCCATTCGATCTCGTTGATCGGGGTGGGTTGCGTCATTGCCAAAATGTCCCATGGCAGGGCGCTGCTGGCAATCGGCGCTTTCGCCCGTGGCACTGGACGGTCAATCGCTGTATCAAGGCAGCAAATCGCAGCACAAGATTCGAACAGGGAGACGACCATGGCCAACCCCAAGAACCCGAAGGCTCCGGCCAAGAAACTGCGCTCGCGCGCCTGGTTCGACAATCCCGACAATCCGGCCATGACCGCGCTCTATCTGGAGCGCTACCTCAACTATGGGCTGACCGTCGAGGAGCTGCAGGGCGGCAAGCCGATCATCGGCATCGCGCAGACCGGCTCCGATCTCAGCCCCTGCAACCGGCACCATATCGAGCTGGCCAAGCGCGTCCGCGACGGCATCATCGCATCCGGCGGCGTACCGATTGAGTTTCCTGTGCATCCGATCCAGGAGACCGGCAAGCGCCCCACGGCCGCGCTCGACCGCAACCTCGCCTACCTCAGCCTGGTGGAAACGCTCTACGGCTATTTCCTCGACGGCGTCGTGCTGATGATCGGCTGCGACAAGACCACGCCGGCCTGCCTGATGGCGGCCGCCACGGTCAACATCCCGGCCATCGCGCTGTCGGTGGGGCCGATGCTGAATGGCAATCACCGCGGTGAGCGCACGGGTTCGGGCACCATCGTTTGGAAGGCGCGCCAGGAGCTGGCGCAGGGCAAGCTCGACTACAAGGGTTTTATCGATCTGGTCGCGACATCAGCGCCCTCGACCGGCTTTTGCAACACCATGGGCACGGCGACGACAATGAACTCACTGGCCGAGGCGCTGGGCATGCAGCTGCCGGGGTCGGCCGCTATTCCGGCGCCGTATCGCGAACGCGGCCAGATGGCCTATTATACCGGCGAGCGCATCGTCGGGATGGTGCACGAGGATCTGAAGCCTTCGGACATTCTGACGCGCAAGGCCTTCGAGAACGCGATTGTCGTCAACTCTGCCATCGGCGGATCGACCAATGCGCCGATCCATCTGGTGGCCATCGCGCGCCACATTGGGGTTGAGCTGAACAATGACGACTGGCAGAAGTTCGGGCTGGAAATCCCGCTCCTTGTGAATCTACAACCCGCTGGCGAATACCTCGGTGAGGACTATCACCGCGCGGGCGGCGTACCCGCAGTCGTTGCCGAGTTGATGCGCGGAAAACTGCTGCCCAATCCGGATGCGCTGACCGTCAACGGCAAGAGTCTCGGGGCTAACTGCGAGGGCAAGGAGATCATCAATGAGGATGTCATTCGCCCGCTGAGCAATCCGGTCAAGGCGCGTGCGGGCTTCGTGAACCTGAAGGGCACGCTGTTCGACAGCGCCATCATGAAGACCTCGGTGATTTCCGAAGAGTTCCGCAAGCGCTACCTGTCCAATCCGAAGGACCCCGAAGCCTTCGAAGGCAAAGTGGTCGTATTCGAAGGGCCGGAAGATTATCATAACACCATCGAGGATCCGAAGCTCGGCATCGATGAATATACCATCCTGGTCGTGCGTGGGGTCGGCGCCATCGGCTATCCTGGCTCGGCCGAAGTGGTGAACATGCAACCACCGGCCGCCTTGATCGCGCGCGGCATTACTTCACTCCCCTGCATCGGCGACGGTCGCCAGTCCGGCACCTCGGGCTCGCCCTCGATCCTGAACGCCTCTCCCGAAGCGGCGGCAGGCGGCGGTCTGGCCCTGCTCAAGTCCGGCGACCGGGTGCGCATCGACCTCAAGAGGGGCGAGGCCAACATATTGTTATCGCCAGCAGAATTGGACACGCGTCGAAAAGAACTGGCGGCCAAGGGCGGCCATCCTTTCGCCGCACATCAGACTCCTTGGCAGGAGATCCAACGGGGCATGGTCGATCAGCTTAACAACGGCATGGTGTTGAAGCCGGCGGTCAAATACCAGAAGCTCGCCCAGACCAAAGGTCTGCCCAGGGATAATCATTGATGACGTTTGCGCCGTTTCAATCAGCCTCCCGCGCCGCTGCGCTTGGCACGCTTGCGCTTGTCCTTGGTATCGCACCGGCATCGTCAACCTACGCCGGCGCCGGCGCACTCTTGTCCCAATGCTGGTCGCCGGCAGCGCTTGGCGCCAAGCCGGGCGAGCGCAAGATCCTGCGCCTGGATGGCGCTCCTGACACCAAGCCGGTCGCTCGCGATCTGCTACCCTTCGCGCCGGCGCCGCTCACAGGATCGATCCGTAGCGTCAAGATCGCGGACGGCCGCAAGCTGATCGCGCTGACGTTCGACCTTTGCGAGACCCATGGCCAGATCGCCGGCTACGATGGTGACATTGTCGATACGCTGCGCCAGCTCGGAGCCAAGGCGACATTCTTTGCCGGCGGCAAGTGGCTGCTCGATCATGCCGAGCGCTCGGAACAGTTGATGGCCGATCCCCAGTTCGAGCTCGGCAATCACAATTGGAGCCACGCCAATGTGCGTATGCTCACGCCTGCTGGGACCGCGCGTGAAATCCGCCGGACGCAAGCGGCATACGAGTCCGTGCGCGATCAGCTTGGCCAGAACCAATGTGCTGCCGCTCAGCCCGCGGCGTTTTCGCATATTCCGCAGCGGATCGGCCTCTATCGGTTTCCCTATGGCGCCTGCAATGCAGCTGGCCTGCAGGCGGTTGCCGAGCAGGGCCTGCTGGAAATCCAGTGGGATATCGCCATGGCCGATCCGGTGGCGGCGCAAACCGCTGACATGATCGTGACAGAGGTGATGCACAAGGTTCATCCCGGCGCCATCATCATCGGCCATGCCAATGGCCATGGGGTGCATACCAACGAGGCACTGCGGACACTGATTCCGATGTTGAAGGCCAAGGGCTACCAGTTCGTGACGGTCAGCGAACTGCTGGCGGCTGGTGCGCCGGTGGTGGCCGAGGAGTGCTACAACGAGAAGCCGGGCGATCTTGATCGTTATGATCACTCGGTATCTGAACCAGGTCGAGCGGCAGACAGCAAGGGACCGCGCGACCCAACCGTGGTTCCGGCGGTTGCGACCTCGACGGGCGGTCCGGCCATCCCGGCCGTCAGTAAGTTACGCGGACAAAAGCGGTCCAAGACCCAGCCGGATGCAATCGACTGGATCGGCTCGGTTCTTCCGGGCAGCGGCTGAGTGGTGGGAGTACAGCCAGCAGACCGACCCGAGTTCGGGCCAATGACGCCCGAGCGGGCCGCGCTACTTGCCCCCGTGCTGGCGACTATCGACCCGTGGCGGCGACTTGGCAGCAGCCCAGATCGCCTGCGGGCCGGGATGTTGCGCACGGACGATCCCTTGACCGAGAGCCGTTGTCTACTGCTGGACGGAGCACCAGCCGGTGCTATAGCGGTGCGGCGTGATTGGCTGCTCGGTCCTTATCTGCTGCATTTGTCCGTGTTGCCCGCCTTCCAGCGCCGTGGTTTGGGCCGCTACATGCTGGCCGATTTCGAGGCGCAGGCGCGAGCAGCCAACGCGCGCAATCTTTGGGTCTGCGCCTCATCCTTCAATCAGCCTGCACTCATCCTCTATCAAAGTGCCGGTTTTGCGCGCGTGAGCGACCTCCCGGACCTCATCGTCGATGGCCTCGACGAAGTGCTTTTGCGCAAGCGGCTGGTCGGCTGACGGTCGTTAAGCGTGCTTTCTCTTGATCGCATGCAAGTGCTTGCAATTGACTTGTGTCGCTGCCGCCGCGCAGCCATAACTGCGGCAATGGCGCTGACCCATATTGTGCGCAGCCGCGACGGCCAAGGAGCTTCCCATGTCAACCAAGCAGGACGGCGGCGTCAGCGCCCCGATCGGCTCGCGCGACGACCTCGTGCACCACATCGAGCTGGGCTGCAAGCCAGCGGCCGACTGGCGCATCGGAACTGAGCACGAGAAATTCGGATTTCACCGTAAGACCCATCGTCCGCTGGACTACCACGGGCCATCAGGTGTGCGCGCGGTGCTGGAGGGGTTGATCAATCGCTTCGGCTGGCTGCCAGTGATGGAGGCCGAGAACATCATCGCCTTGACCCGGCCGGCTGGCGAACCCGGCGGGACGGTATCGCTTGAGCCTGGCGGGCAATTGGAACTGTCGGGTGGCGTTCTCTCCACCGTCCATGAAACAGCCGCCGAAATGGCCGAGCATGTGAGGCAGGTGCGCGCCGTCGGCCAGGATCTCAATGTCGGCTTCATGGGCCTGGGCTTTTCGCCAGTCTGGACACGCGCCGAAACCCCGCGCATGCCAAAAGGCCGCTACGACATCATGACGGCCTATATGCCGAAAGTCGGCAGCCTCGGCCTCGATATGATGTACCGTTCCTGTACCGTGCAGGTGAACCTGGACTTCGGCAGTGAAGCCGACATGGTAAAAAAGCTGCGCGTGTCGCTGGCGCTGCAACCCATTGTCGCGGCCATCTTCGCCAATTCTCCGCTCACGGAGGGCAAGCCGAACGGCTTCCAGACGTTCCGCTCCGAAATCTGGCTGGACACCGACAAGGCGCGCACCGGCATGCTGCCGTTCGCCTTTGATGCCGGCATGGGGTTCGAGCGCTACGTCGACTACGCTCTCGATGTGCCGATGTATTTTGTCTACCGCGATAGCCGCTACATCGACGCCTCGGGCAAAAGTTTCCGCGATTTCATGGCCGGTAGGCTCGATGTCCTCCCCGGCCAACTCCCGACCATCGAGGATTGGGCCGATCATCTGTCAACGCTGTTTCCCGAAGTGCGCCTGAAGCGTTATTTGGAAATGCGCGGCGCCGACGTCGGATCGGTCGCCAGCGTTTCGGCGCTGCCCGCACTGTGGGTGGGGCTGCTCTACGATCAGACGGCCCTGGATGCCGCCCTCGAACTGATCAAGGATTGGACAGCTGAAGAGCGTCAAGGCGTCCGCAACATGGTCCCGAAATCAGCCCTGCACGCCCCGTTCCGCAACACGACCGTCTTGGATCTGGCGCGCCAGATTGTCAGCATCGCCGAGGGCGGTCTGCAGCGGCGCGCGCTATTGGACCGCGCCGGAAGCGATGAGCGCCAGCACCTGCAACTGGTGCAAGAGATCGTTGCGTCGGGCAAGACCAGCGCCGACCGGGTCCTGGAGCGGTTCCACGGCGCTTGGGCGTGCGACGCGACGCGCGCTTTTGACGACCTTGCTTATTAGGCTGTGACCCCAACAGCGGCCGGGCGACGCGCGAGCAAAGATCCGAACAGCCCGCTCAGCGTTGCTCCCTTGGAGACCCTGACATCGTCGCGCACGAGTTGGGCGAGGTCGGCGAAGGGATCGGGCGATTTGGCGTGCACAGGACCCATGCGCCGCGCCAGGATTTCGCGCGCCGGCGGTTCAAGCGAGGCCCGCAAGCCCGCGATCATAAACAGCGCCACGAACGGCAATAACTGCAACAGGACGCGATAAGAGACACCGCTGGCGATGGCGGCGCGTCCGATCTCGGCGCTTTCGATCTCGCGGGCCTGCCGGAATTGCGCCAACAGCTGGTTGCCCCGGTCGCGCTCGAACTGGTTGCTGAAGATAGCAGGACTCTCGAACGTTCGCTCGTGGCCGCCCCGGCTCAGCCCGGACAGAAACGCATCGAGTCCAGCGGGCGTTGACACCCAGGCTTCGAACGGCTCGCTCAACGCGGGCAGAAGGCGCTGCACCGCGGCAGCTGCTTGCTTCTCGGTAATCATGAAACGCCGCGCCAGCAGGGCAAAACATTGTCCCTGATGACCGGCAGCGATGACGTCGTGCAGCCCCATAACGCTCTCCTTACGCAGTACCCTTGGAGAATGGGGGACCCTAGCCCAATAAGTTGGGACTGACTATATCCACAGAAATTTTTTGTCCATTCACACTGGAATGTAACAATTTTGCATCAGGTCAGGTCCTTGAATAGGTTCGCGGATTGACTGTGTCGCGCCTTGGCGCTGCCGTAATCATCGCCTGACACTTGCAACGATTGGTGTGTCGGGAGGCGGACTTGCAGTGTGTGTCGGAAACGTCCAGAGCGGTGTGGTGGTTGGTTGGCCTATTGGCGCTGGTCCTGATCGGGCGAGGATCTGCCATGGCGGCCGAGCAGGGGCAGATCCGGCTCGGCAACGACTATGCCCAATTCTACATTGGCGGTTCGGACTGGCGGCCGTGTGAGGCCGAATGCACCAGCGACGCCAGTTGCAAATCCTGGACCTACCTGACGGCGCAGGGCCAATGCCGCCTGAAGAGCAGCGTGGTGCCTGCCCGCCCCAATGCGTGTTGCGTCTCGGGCGTAAAGCAGGAACAGCAAGCCGCTCCGGCTCGCGTCAACCCCGACGAGCGCGATTGCTCCACCTGGGCCAATGAGGCGCTCGACGCCAACAACCGCAACATCGCGGATCAGTGCGGACTGGCTGGCCCGCTGTGGTCGCGCGACTACGGCGAACTGAACGCGCGCTGCCTTGAATCTTCACCGCGACGGCGCGATCGCGAGTCCGAAGAGCGGCGCCAGTCGCTCGACGCCTGCCAAAAAGTGACCGGCCGCACCAGATCGCTGGTCTGCGATCACTATGGCCGCATGTCGGTTGCCGAGGCGCAGACCAACGTGGCCGGTCACTGCGGCTTCACGGGTCCGCAATGGACTGCTGTCTACAACGACCATGTGCGGTTCTGCCAGTCGGCCGGCGCAAGCCAACTCGGCGATCAGATCGCGGGCCGCGAACAGCAGCTGCAGGAGTGCCTGGCGCGTGGCGGCGGTGAGCGCGATCAGAGCTGCCAGAGCTATGCCGCGCAGGCGGTGACGCAGTTTGTGCAAGCCATACGCGAGCGCTGCGGGCCGGCCTTTGCAGGGCCACAATGGACCGACGATCAGGCTGCACACTATCGCTGGTGCCGCAGCCACAGCCCAGCCGAGCGCG
>Ga0209069_10001715_pt1 | contig 11231 bp, 8 predicted proteins | sample Str013_2_FD_187202 | JGI IMG/M metagenome (GOLD analysis project Ga0209069, IMG submission 187202) | Freshwater sediment microbial communities in response to fracking from Pennsylvania, USA - Straight Creek_MetaG_SC_2013 (SPAdes) (version 2) | ecosystem: Environmental > Aquatic > Freshwater >...
CAGATACCGCCCTATCAGGCCCTGCAATTCCGGAAACTCTCCGACCACGCCTGATACCAGATCGGCCTTGGCCAGCTGCGCGGCGCGCCGGCAATCGGCCTTGTTGGCTTTCACCAGCGGCGATAAGTCCTCCGCCAGCGCCGCAATGCGCTCCACGCGCTCATATTGCGTACCCAGCTTGTCGTGGAACGTGATCGTCCGCAGCTGCGACCACATCTCGTCCATGGGCCGCTTCAGGTCCTGCTCCCAGAAGAATTTCGCATCGGAGAGACGGGCGCGGATCACCTTCTCGTTGCCGGCGATGATGGTGGCGCCGCCGTCGGCAGCCTCGAGATTGGCCACCAACAGAAAGCGGTTGGCGAGCTTTTTCGTCTTTGGATCGCGCAAGGAAAAACATTTCTGATGCGCCCTCATCGCCGTCGTCAGCACTTCGCCAGGCACGTTGAGAAACGCCGCGTCGAACGTGCCAATCATGACCTGAGGCCATTCCGTGAGCCCGGCGTTCTCGTGGCGCAAGGCCACGTCATCGATCAGTTCCAGCTTGTGCTGGCTCGCGAGCGCGCGCGATTGCCCCTCGATGACCAGTTCGCGCGCGGCGGGATCGATCAGCACATGGGCTGCCGCCAGCTTCTCGCGGTAGTCGGCAAAATCCGTGACCTCGATCGGGCCGGGCGCATGGAACCGATGCCCGACCGTCACCGCCCCCGAGGCGATCCCTTCGATCTCGAACGGCACCACTTTGCCGCCGAGCAGGCATAGCATGCTCTTCAAGGGACGCACCCAGCGCATCTTGTGGCTGCCCCAGCGCATGCTCTTGGGCCAGGCGAATTTGGCCACCACCGCCGGCACAAGTTCGGCGACAATCGCGGCCGCCTCGCGCCCCGGCTTCTTGATGCGGGCGACGTAGAAATCGCCCTTCTTGCCGTCGCTGACAATGCTCGCCTCAGCCAGCGAGCCCAAGCCCGCGCCCTTGAGAAACCCCTGTATCGCGGCATCCGGCGCGCCGACGCGCGGCCCCTTGCGCTCGTCCTCGACTTCAGCCGATTTGGCGGCGACGCCAACAATGACCACGATCAGCCGGCGCGGCGTGACAAAGCACTTGGCCTCGCCATGCCCCAGGCCCGCCGCCGTCAACCCATCCGTCAGCGCGCCGCGCAAATCCTCGGCCGCGCGGCCTTGCATGCGCGCAGGGATTTCCTCGGAGAAGAGCTCGAGCAGCAGTTCGGACATGATGGATCCTTGGGGCGGTGCGGCAGAAGATGTCGAGGGCGTGCTTAGGCGGTTCGGGCAGAAATGTGAAGCGGCTGTCGTTTTGCGATGGCTTTGACCGTTCACTCGGGGTCGCCAGCCCCGCGTCATTGGTCGCAGCAACGAAGCGGCTCAACTAAATCTTCATCGTCCTGAGCCGCAGCGCATTGCCGATGACGCTGACCGAGGACAGCGCCATGGCGGCGGCGGCGAGCATCGGCGACAGCAGAAGGCCGAACACGGGATAGAGCACGCCCGCAGCGATCGGCACCCCGGCGGCGTTGTAGAGGAAGGCGAACAGGAGGTTCTGGCGGATATTCGACATGGTCGCCGCCGACAAGGCCCGTGCCCGGACGATGCCGTTGAGGTCGCCTTTGATCAGCGTGACGCCGGCGCTTTCCATGGCGACGTCCGTGCCGGTGCCCATGGCAATGCCGACATCGGCGGCGGCGAGCGCGGGAGCGTCGTTCACGCCGTCGCCGGCCATGGCGACGATGCGGCCTTGGCTGCGCAGCTGTTGAACGATCTGTCCTTTCTCGTGCGGGAGAATCTCAGCCCTTACCTCGCTGATGCCGAGTTTGGCCGCGACAGCATTCGCGGTAATGTCGTTGTCTCCAGTCAGCATCACGACCCGCAAGCCTGCCTGCTTGAGTGCGGCGATGGCGCCGGATGCACTTTCTTTGATCGGATCGGCGATTGCCAAGGCGCCAATCAGCTTTGCCTCATGCGCGATGAACACCACGGTAGCGCCGCCAGCGCGATAGCCATCGGTCAAGGCTTGAGCCTTGAGGATATCGATGCCCGCCTCCGTCATAATACGGGCATTCCCGATCAACATGGCCTTGCCATTGACTATGCCACTCACGCCCTTGCCGGCGGGCGCCGCGAAGTTATCGACGGGTGCAAAGTCGGTCCCCAGTTTCAGCGCCCGGCGCACGATAGCGGCAGCCAGCGGATGCTCGCTGTTGCGCTCCAGGCTGCCGGCCAACCGCAACAGTTCGGCTTCCGTCACGTCGCCAAAGGCTCGTATGGCGGTGACCTGCGGCTTGCCTTCGGTCAGTGTGCCCGTCTTATCGATGACGATGGTATCGACTTTCTCTAGCCGCTCCAGCACTTCGGCCGTCTTGATGAGGATGCCGACCTGCGCGCCACGTCCGACGCCGACCATGATCGACATTGGCGTGGCGAGACCTAACGCACAGGGGCAGGCAATGATCAGCACCGAGACGGCCGCGATCAGGCCATAGGTCAGGCTTGGCTCAGGTCCAAATGCGGTCCAGGCACTGAACGCCAGAACAGCGATCGCCAGGACAATCGGCACGAACCAACCCGAAACCTGATCGGCGAGACGCTGGATCGGCGCCCGGCTGCGCTGCGCAACGGCGACCATTTGCACGATGCGCGCCAGCATGGTGTCGCGCCCGATTTTCTGGGCCCGCATGACGAATGCACCGCTCTGATTGACCGTTCCGCCGATGACGTTTGCGCCGACAATTTTGCTCACGGGCATGGATTCACCGGTCAGCATGGACTCATCGAGGCTGCTTGACCCTTCCGTGATCACCCCATCGACCGGAACACGCTCGCCGGGCCGCACGCGCAACCGATCGTCAACGGCGACGAGCCCGAGATCCACGTCCTCGTCGGTGCCGTCGGCGCGGATGCGGCGGGCCAATTTCGGCGCTAAATTGAGCAGTTCACGGATGGCTCCGGAGGTCTGTTCGCGCGCCCGCAATTCCAGGACCTGCCCAACCAGGACCAGTACCGTGATGACGGCGGCGGCTTCGAAATAAACCGGGACGGCACCACTTGCGACACGCACGGCTGGCGGAAAAAGGCTGGGGGCCAACGTGCCAATGAGGCTGTAGGTCCAGGCCACGCCCGTGCCAAGCGCGATCAGCGTGAACATGTTGAGATGGCGCGAGACCAGGGATTGCCAGCCGCGCTCGAAAAACGGCCAGCCGGCCCACAGCACGACCGGCGTGGCCAGCACGAGCTGAAACCAATTCGACGCCTGCTGACCAAGCAGCATGGTCAAACCCGTGAGGTGGCCACCCATTTCCAGGATCAAGACCGGCGTGGCCAGTGCCGCAGCGACCCAGAGCCGCCGCGTCATGTCGATGAGTTCGTGATTTACGCCGGTTTCGGCCGTCATCGTTTCCGGCTCCAGCGCCATGCCGCAGATTGGACAAGTGCCAGGTCTTTCCTGCCGGATTTTTGGATGCATCGGGCACGTGTAAATCGCGCCCGCTATTTCCGGCGGCGACGCGGCGGCAGGTGAGAGATAACGCTGCGGATCGCCGATGAACTTGGTACGGCAATCGGCGGCGCAGAAATGATAGGTCGTCCCGGCGTGTTCCTGCCGGTGTTTCGACCTCGCTGGATCGACGGTCATGCCGCAGACCGGGTCTTTCACCGTCGGCCCGACTACTGGACCAATCGGTTCCGGCGTCTGGGTTCGTGACATCGCGTGTACTCCCGCCTAAGCGACCAGCGCAAACCCCATAGGGGTATCGGTTCGACTTGACAACTATACCCTGTAGGGGTAAGCGTCAAGTGATGCAAAGCGATACGAAAAAGTCCTGCACGAAACGGCTGAACAAGATCGAGGGGCAGGTGCGCGGCATCGCCCGGATGCTTGATGAGGACCGCTATTGCATCGATGTCGTCACGCAAATCGCTGCTGTCCGTGCGGCCCTGCGCAAGGTCGAGGAGGTCGTGCTGCACGACCATGTCGCGCATTGTGTCGAAAGCGCCATCAAGAGCGGCGACGCCGATGAGCAGCGGCGCAAAGTCGCCGAACTGGTGACCGTCATGTCGCGGGTTGGGCGGTGATGTCATACGTCCAGCGACACCCTGATGGCGGAAATGACCAAGACCGGCACCGGCCAGGTCTACTGGTCGCCGCCCTGCACAACGTCCCCACCGTGGATCCGGTGCGACTTGGCGTCGGCGATCTGGTCGATGGCCTGCTGGCGCAGGGGCGAGACTTGTCTCGCCCTCTCCCAGCGTGCCGTGCAGCACGAGGGCGAGACAAGTCCCGCCTCTACAGCACCGTGCGGACGCGCCAGAGTTCGGGAAACAGCTCGATCTCCAGCATGCGCTTCAGATAGCTGACGCCGCCCGTCCCTCCGGTGCCGCGCTTGAAGCCGATGACCCGTTCGACCGTGGTGACATGGTTGAAGCGCCAGCGGCGGAAATAGTCTTCGAAATCCACCAGCTTCTCAGCCAGTTCGTAGAGCTGCCAATGCGTTTCGGGGTGTTGATAGATTGTGCGCCAACTCTGCATCACGCCGTCGTCGCACGCATGCGTCTGGCTCACGTCGCGGCTCAGCACCTCGCTCGGCATGGGCACGCCATGGCGGTTCACATAGCCCAGCACTTCATCGTATAAGCTCGGACAGTTGAGTTCATCCAAAAGCAGTTTGGAAATCTGGGCATTGTGGGCATGGGGCCGCAACATGGCATGGTTGCGGTTGCCAAGGAGATATTCGATCATGCGGTACTGCCAGGATTGGAAGCCCGAAGACTGCCCCAGATGCTCGCGAAATTGAGTGTAGTCGCTGGGCGTCATGGTGCGCAGCACATCCCAGGCCCCATTCAGTTGCTCAAAGATGCGCGACACCCGCGCCAACATTTTCAGCGCCGGTGCAAGGTCATCCTTGGCAATGGCTCGCCGCGCGGCCGAAAGCTCATGGATCACCAGACGCATCCACAGTTCGGAGGTCTGGTGCTGTATGATGAACAACAGTTCGTCATGCGCCGACGTCAGCGGCTTTTGTGCGTCGAGTATCTGGTCGAGTTGCAGATAGTCACTATACGACAGCCGCCCGTCAAAGGTCATCTGGGCGCCGTCAGCGGCAGGATCAAAGCCGCTCACTGCCTGGCCTCCTGACGCAGGCGAAAGCGCTGAATCTTCCCGGTCAGGGTTTTCGGCAAGCCATCCGTGTACACGATACGGCGCGGATATTTGTACGGAGCGATGGTCGCCTTGACGTGATCCTGCAGCAGCTTGGTCATCAGCGCGTCGCCGGCATGGTCCTTGGCCAGCACGACATGCGCCTCGACGATCTGCCCGCGCACCTCGTCGGGCGCCGCGACGACCGCGCACTCCAGCACCGCTGGATGCGAAAGCAAGGCCGCCTCGACTTCCGGGCCGGCAATGTTGTAGCCGGCCGAGATGATCATATCGTCCGACCGCGCCGCAAAATGGAAATAACCGTCCGTGTCCTGCCAGAAGCTGTCGCCGGTGAGATTCCAACCGTTCTGGACATAGTTCGCCTGCCGCGTGTCGGCCAGATAGCGGCACCCGGTCGGGCCGCGCACCGCCAAACGGCCGATCTGGCCACGCGGCTTCTCAAGCCCCTGGTCGTCCACCACGCGCGCTTGGTAACCCGCGACCGGACGACCGGTGCAGGCCGGGCGATGATCGTCGAAGCGGTTGGTGATGAAAATATGCAGCATTTCGGTGGCACCGATGCCGTCCAGCAGCGGCTTGCCGGTGCGCGCCATCCATTGCTCGTAGATCGGGCCCGGCAAGGTCTCGCCGGCCGAGACGGCCGCGCGCAGAGACGATAGATCGGCCCCCTCGGCCATGGCCTTCAGCATGACGCGATAGGCCGTAGGCGCTGTAAAACAGATGGTCGCCCGATGCTGCGTAATGATCTCGATCATGTTCGGGGGCGTCGCCTGCTCCAGTAGCGCCGCCGATGCGCCAAAGCGCAAGGGAAACACCGCCAGCCCGCCAAGCCCGAAAGTGAACGCCAAGGGCGGCGAGCCCACGAACACATCGCTCGGGACCACGCCCAACACCTCGCGCGCGTAACCATCGGCGATGGCCAGGATATCGCGATGGAAATGCATGGTGCCTTTCGGCTCGCCGGTGGTGCCGGAGGTGAAGGCCAAGAGGGCGACATCGTCGCGCCCGGTTGGCGGCGGCGCAAACCGGACCGGCTTTGACAGCGCCACGCGATCAAGCTCGGCGTCATGATTGGCGGTGCCGTCAAAACCGACCACGGCCGTGAGAAAGCGCGAAGTCTTCTGGCAGGCCACCAACTCCGCCATGAGCCGGGTGTCGCACAGCGCCAGGCCGATTTCCGCCTTGTCGACGATCTGCGCCAGCTCGCCCGTGCGCAACATTGGCATGGTGTTGACGACCACGGCGCCGGCCTTGGTCGCCGCCAACCAGCAGGCCACCATCGCCGGATTGTTGGCAGAGCGGATCAGCACCCGGTTGCCGGGCTTCACGCCGTAGTTCTCGACCAGCGCGTGCGCAATGCGGTTCGACCAGTCGGTCAACTCTTTGTAGGTACGCTGACGGCCATTGCCGATCAGGGCGACATGATCGCCAAACCCTTTCTCGACCATCCTGTCGGTGAGTTCGACAGCCGCATTCAGCCATTCGGGATAGTCGAACCCGGCGATCGGGATCTCCGGCCATTCGTGCGGCGGCGGCAGGTTGGCGCGTGCGAAGCTGTCGATATGACCGGACGGTCCTAACATGGCGCTCCTCCAACGGTTCGGCTGCACGCCGCTTGCGTCAGCCCTGCGGGATGACGGCAGTGGCTTCGATTTCGACCCTGGCACGGTCCTCGACCAACGCCACCACCTGCACCATGGCCATGGCGGGATAATGCTTGCCAATGATCGCGCGATAGACCTTGCCCAAATCCTTCAGTCTGCTGAGGTAGTCGTGCTTGTCGGTGACGTACCAGGTCAAGCGCACCAGATGCTCCGGCCGTGCGCCGGCTTCGGCCAGCACCGCCACGATGTTGCGCAGCACCTGCGCGGCCTGCTCGACGAAATCGTCGCTGACGAACTGCTGATCGGCGTCCCAACCGACCAGTCCGCCCGTGAAGATCATGCGCCCCGAGGCGGCGACCCCGTTGGCATAACCCAGAGCCGGCCGCCAGGATTTTGGATGCAGGACTTCGATATGATCATTCAAGACGCTGGTTCCTTCACACGTTCGATCACGAAAGCTCACTGCGCGCGATGATCAGCCTCTGCACATCCGACGCGCCCTCGTAAATCCGTAAGGCGCGGATTTCCCGGTAGAGCCGTTCAACGACCATGCCGCTGCGCACGCCGTCGCCACCGTGGAGTTGCACCGCCATATCGATGGTGCGGCCGGCCGCCTCGGTCGCGAACAGCTTGGCCATGGCCGCTTCCCGACTGATGCGGGCGGCGCCAGAATCCTTTTTCCAGGCCGCGCGGTAGACCAGCAGGGCCGCAGCATCGATCTCCAGCGCCATATCGGCAATGTGGCCCTGCACCATCTGCAGTTCGGCGAGCGGCGTTCCGGCCGCCTTGCGGGCTTTCACGCGACGCAGAGTCTCATCGAGCGCGCGCCGGGCAAAGCCGAGCGCTGCGGCGCCGACGGTGGAGCGGAAAATATCCAGCACCGACATGCAGATCTTGAAGCCATCGCCCGGCTTGCCGACCAGCGCGGCCCGCGGCACGGCGACATCGGTGAAGCGGATCAACGCCAAGGGATGCGGTGCGATCACGTCGATGCTCTGGACAATCTCCAGCCCCGGCGATGTAGCGGGCACCAGGAATGCCGACAGGCCTTTGGCGCCGGGCGCTTCTCCCGTGCGGGCGAGAACGAGATAGATATCGGCAATGCCGCCGTTGGAAATATAGGTCTTCTCGCCCTTGAGAACGTAGCCGCCTAGCGCGGGCGTGGCGGTGGTGGCGATGGCGGCGACATCGGAGCCCGCCTCAGGCTCGGTGAGCGCGAAGGCCGCGATGGCCGCACCCGAGCGGGTCTTCTCCAGCCAAAGCCGCTGTTCGGGCGTGCCGAACAGCGACACCGCCCCCATCCCCAGGCCCTGCATGGCGAAGGCGAATTCGGCCAGACCATCGTACCCCGCCATGGTCTCGCGGATCAGGCACAGCGTGCGCACGTCCAGTGTCTCGCCAGCATCGGCGCCGCTATGCCTCAACCAGCCGGACTTGCCCAGCATACGCACCAAACTGACACAAGCAGCGTTCACGTCTGCATGATCGACCGGCAGGTTGGCCTTGCACCAGGCCTCCAGGGACGCGGCCAGCTCGCGATGCCGGGGCTCGAAGAACGGCCAGTCCAGATAGCTGCGGTCCGCCATGTCAATTGCCCTCGAACACCGGTTTGGCCTTGGCCACGAAGGCGCGGTAGGCGCGCTCGAAATCCTTGCTCTGCATGCAGAGCGCCTGCGCCTGCGCCTCGGCCTCGATCGCCTGCTCCAGCCCCATGGTCCATTCCTGATTCAGCTGGGTCTTGGTCATGCTATGCGCAAAGGTGGGGCCCGCCGCCAGCCGCGCGGCGAGTTTCTGGGCTTCGTCGTCCAGTACCGGTGCCTCGTGCAGCGCGTTCCAGAAGCCCCAGCGCTCGCCCTCAGCTGCCGTCATGACGCGGCCGGTGTAGAGCAACTCGGCGGCGCGGCCTTGGCCGATGAGGCGCGGAAGTATGGCGCAAGCGCCCATATCGCAGCCGGCCAAGCCGACGCGCGTGAACAGAAACGCGGCCTTGGCCTCGGGCGTGGCCAGGCGCAGATCGCAGGCCATGGCGACAATCGCGCCGGCGCCGACGCAGACGCCATCGACGGCGGCAATGATCGGCTTGCCGCAGGAGATCATGGCCTTGACCAAGTCCCCGGTCATGCGCGTGAAGGCGAGCAGGCTTTTGACGTCACGCCCGATCAGTGGGCCGATGATATCGTGCACATCGCCGCCCGAGCAGAAATTGCCGCCATTGGAGGCGAACACCACGACATCGACATCGTCAGCATAGGCCAATGACCGGAAGGTATCGCGCAGCTCCGCATAGCTCTCGAAACTCAGCGGATTCTTGCGGTCCGGCCGGTTCAGCCGCACCGTGGCGATCCTGCCCTGCACCGACCACAGGAAATGTTGCGGCTTGAATTGGCTCAATGACGTCACGCCCTGTCTCCGTTGCCGATGCGTTTCAGGATTGCCGTCAGGGTTTCAACATCGCTCGCCGAAAGCGCTGAGAAAAGCTGATCGATTTCGCTCTCGTGTTCCGCAGCCAAGGTTTCAAATTGCTTCAGCCCACGCGGCGTGAGCGCGACAAAGACGCTGCGCCGATCCGCATCCGATGCTTTGCGCCTGACCAGGCCGTCCGCCTCAAGACGATCGACGACCGCCGTGGCGTTGCCGTTTGACACCAGCAACATGCGGCTGAGTTCCGACATCATGACGCCGTCACGCCGCCGGTAGAGCGCCGCCAGCACGTCGAAGCGCGGCAAGGTGGTGGCGTGGTTGAGGCGCAGGAATTCTCGCAAATGGCTTTCGGCGGCGCGCGTCACGCCGAGCAGCCGGATCCACAGCTTCAGGCGGCGTTTCGAGAGCGGGCGATCGTCAGTCGTCAGGCTCATGGGCCGCCACCCGGCCCGCCATATCCACGTCGCGTCATGCCCGGATCGCCTCTTGTGCGCGCTGCATCAGGCGCCGGGCCTGGTCGCGGCCGGCGAGATAGGGCAACGGCCAGGCGGTGGCGGCATCGTTCAATTGGATGGCGGCATGCAGCGTCCAATAGGGATCAGCCAGATGCGGCCGCGCCAGGCACACCAGGTCGGCGCGGCCCGCCATCAGGATCGAATTGACATGGTCGGTCTCATAGATGTTGCCCACCGCCATGGTCGCGATATGCGCCTCATTGCGGATACGATCCGAGAACGGCGTCTGGAACATGCGGCCATAGACTGGGCGCGCCTCGGTCGACGTTTGCCCGGCCGAGACGTCGATGATATCGGCCCCGGCTGCGGCGAACATCGGGGCGATCCTGACCGCCTCCTCTGGCGTCATGCCAGAAGGTCCCACCCAATCATGCGCCGACAGACGCACCGACATCGGCTTGCCGGCCGGCCAGGCCGCACGCATGGCGCTGAACACGTCCAACGGGTAGCGCATGCGGTTTTCCAAACTGCCACCGTACTGGTCCTTGCGGAGGTTCGATTTCGGCGAAATGAACGAGGAGATCAGATAGCCGTGCGCGGCATGCAGTTCGATCATGTCGAAGCCGGCCCGCGCAGCCATTCGGGTGGCCGCCACGAAAGCCGCCGTCACCTGGTCCATATCGTCCCGATCCATCGCCTTGGGCGCCGGATTGTTCGGTGACCACGGCACGGACGATGCTGACAGCGTTGGCCAATTGCCGCCGGCGAGCGGGGCATTGTCCTCCTGCCAGCCCAGCTGGGTCGACCCCTTGCGCCCCGAATGGCCGATCTGGCAGCAGATCCTGGCCTCGGTTTCGGCATGCACGAAATCAACCAGGCGCTTCCAGCTCCGTTCGTGTTCCGGCGCATACAGGCCGGTGCAGCCCGGCGTGATGCGGCCCGCGGGCGTCACGCAGGTCATCTCGGTACAGACCAGTCCCGCGCCGCCCTTGGCCCGTTCGGCGTAGTGCACGAAATGCCAGTCAGTCGGGCAACCGTCGACGGCCTTGTATTGCGCCATCGGCGACACCACCACCCGGTTGATCAGCGTCATGTCGCGCAAGCGCAAGGGCGCGAACATCGGTGCACGGCCGGCCACGCCGCCGGCCTGGGTCTGGAACCAATCCTCCGCCGCGCCGAGCCACTTCCGGTCGCGCAGACGCAAATTCTCGTGCGAAATGCGCTGGCTGCGCGTCAGCAGCGAATAGGCGAATTGCATCGGCGGCATGTCGAGATAGCGCTCGACCTGCTCGAACCATTCCATGGAATTGCGCGCTGCCGATTGCAGCCGCAGCACCTCGACGCGGCGCTCGTCCTGATAGCGCTGGAAGGCCGCGGTCATGGTCGGCTCGCGGTGCAGGTAGTCGGCGAGCGCAATGGCCGAGTCGAATGCCAGCCGCGTGCCCGACCCGATTGAGAAATGCGCGGTCGCCGCCGCATCGCCCATCAGCACCACGTTTTCGTGATACCAAGTCTCGCAGATGACGCGGGGGAATTGCATCCATACCGCCGAACCGCGCAAGTGTGCGGCATTGGACATCAGCG
>Ga0209069_10001716_pt1 | contig 11230 bp, 10 predicted proteins | sample Str013_2_FD_187202 | JGI IMG/M metagenome (GOLD analysis project Ga0209069, IMG submission 187202) | Freshwater sediment microbial communities in response to fracking from Pennsylvania, USA - Straight Creek_MetaG_SC_2013 (SPAdes) (version 2) | ecosystem: Environmental > Aquatic > Freshwater >...
ACATTGGCCTGAACACCTGGGAAAGCAAGGGCGGTTCACCACCACCGCCCGGCACAACGGGCCTGTTCCACACCGCCATTCTTTATCCGACGCGCGCCGATCTCGCCAATGCCTTGAAGCGCGTTGTCGCCTCCGGCCTCGAGCTTGATGGCGCATCCGATCACGGCGTGTCTGAAGCGCTTTATTTGCGTGACCCGGACCAGAACGGTGTTGAACTCTATTGGGACAAGCCGAAAGCCCAGTGGCCCTTTGACGCCAATGGCAAATTGAAAATGATCACGGCCCGTCTTGATCTCAATGACCTCATCAAGCAGGCAACAATCTGATTTTCTGAAACGAAGACCTCGGACCAAGGGGCCGGTGACCTACCCTGCCTTTTGGGACTACATTCAATCAATCCGACCGCGCAGATTTTCCGTATAAAGCCACATGACCCAACCTGTCCTCATGTGGTTCCGCCAGGACCTCAGGCTTTCCGACAATGCTGCACTCAGTGCGGCAACTGCTAAAGGTCCGGTCATTCCGCTCTTCATCCTTGATGATGAAACGCCAGGTGATTGGCGCTGGGGCGCGGCCTCGCGCTGGTGGCTGCACCATTCTCTTGCGTCGTTGCAAAAGAATATGCCCATCGTTCTCAAGCGAGGCAGGGCAGATCAGGTCTTGCGCAATGTGTTGCAGGGGAGTGGTGCTGCGTCACTGCATTTCACCCGCGACTACGCGCCGTGGTCTGGCGCACTTGAGCAGCGCGTCAAATCCATCTGTGATGATCTCAACATCGAATGCCATCGCCACGGCGGCTTTCTGCTGCATGAACCTGAATCGATCCGCAACGGTTCGGGCCAACCCTATAAAGTCTACACGCCTTTCGCCCGCGCTTGCTTTGGCAAGGGCGAACCACGCACCGCAAAGCCTGCGCCAAAAATCGCATTCGCGAGGCACGAATTGACATCAGATCAATTGACCGATTGGAATCTCTTGCCGTCAAAGCCTGATTGGGCGCAGGGCTTGCGGGACAATTGGCAACCCGGCGAACAAGCTGCCCAAAAACTGCTCCATCGCTTTATTGACGAGGGCCTGGGTAACTATGCCGAGGGCCGCGACAGGCCGGACAAAGCCTTTACCTCGCGCCTGTCGCCCCATTTGCATTGGGGTGAAATCTCGCCACATCAGGTCTGGCACGCCATCCGCAACGCCATGGCGCACGCCGTTGGCGCGTTGGACGGCAGTGGTGAGAAGTTCCTCAAGGAAATCCTCTGGCGCGAATTCGCTTGTCACCTCTTGCATCACTGGCCAGAATTTCCACTAAAGCCCTTTCGCCCAGAATTCAAAGATTTCCCATGGCGCAACGATCAACCTTCGCTGCGTCGCTGGCAACGCGGCGAGACGGGTTATCCGATTGTCGATGCCGGAATGCGCGAGCTCTGGGCCACTGGCACGATGCACAACCGTGTGCGCATGGTCACTGCTTCATTCCTTATCAAGCATTTGCAGATTGATTGGCGCCAAGGGGAACGCTGGTTCTGGGACTGTCTGGTGGATGCCGACATCGCGTCCAACGCCGCCTCATGGCAATGGGTCGCAGGCTCCGGCGCCGATGCCTCGCCTTATTACCGCATCTTCAATCCCATGCTCCAAGGCGAAAAGTTCGATCCCGAAGGCGCCTATGTCAAGCGCTGGCTGCCCGAGCTGGCTGGTGTGCCCAAAGGTCATATTCATGCGCCTTGGGAAATGGCCATTCCGCCACCGAAATATCCCGCACCGATGGTGGATCACGCTGCTGCCCGCGCCCGCGCCATGGCAGCCTTTGCCACAATCAAGCAGGGCGGGTTGGCTTCACAGGAAACGTGAACGGCTTGAAACACGACGTGAACAAATTCGTTTCTGCCTCGAAACAAACGTCATAACACCTTGTAATTAAACTAATTTTAGTTCGCCGCGTTCTGGTTCGACAGCTGCGCCCAAGTGTTGGGCTTGGCCAGCATCTGTTGCAGATAGGCGAGATTGGCTTCAACTTTGTCGGGTGGCAAATCGGCGCTGGCAATCTGCCGGGCCTCATCAAAGCGGCCCTGAAGGCCCACCACCAAGGCAAGGTTTTGGCGCACACGCGGTTGTGATGGTGCGTCAGGCTGCGCCACGGCTGAACGCAAAATCTTTTCGGCTTCCGGCAAGCGGTTTTGCAACGCGAAGGACATCGCCAAATTGTTCTCGACTGACAAGGCTCCCGGCTTCAATGCCAGCGCCTTGTTATATTGCTGGCGTGCCAGATCATATTGGCCCTGCTGGTCATAGGCTGAGCCCAGGGCTGAGTAGGTTTTCCAATCCGCCCCCGGTGCCGAAGCCGCCCGTTCCAATACGGTGGCGGCCTCACCCGGCCGGTTGGCCGCGAGGAACTGTTTGCCGATCTGCGCCTGCAAGTTCGTATCTGTCGGATGCGCGATGGAGAGCGCCTTGAGCACATCGCTCTGCACGTTGGACTGGCCCAGCTTCCCAAGCGCGTCGGCATATTGCAGCCCGATGGTCACATCGCCGGGATGTGCCGTCCAAGCCTCAGACAGGCTGCGCGTTTTGAGATAGGAAGGAGCATCACCGGCACCCGGAACTGCTGCACTTTGTGCCATTCCGGCGGGCGAAGTGCTGCCTGTCGCCACAGGGTCACCGTCCAGCTTAGCGCGTGAACTCGTACAGCCTGAAGCCAACACCGCCATGGCCAAAAGAGGGCCGGTGCAAACAACCAGATACTTACTGATAAGGCCAGACATGACAACTCCGAGAAACCAATTTGGCCAAGCATGGTGTCTTTTCCTCAATAAATCATTAACCATAGGGCCATGGAGAATCATCGGGGATCATTATGCTGAACGCTTCGGAAATATTGTTGGATGCATCACCCACAACACCGATCTACCTGCGGGTCGTGGACAAAGCTGCCTTGGCCAAAGCCAGTCCAAGCGTCAGGCACCAAGCGGCAAGCCTGGGCTTTGAAGCAGCCCCGCTGGCTTTGCTGCCCGTTGTCGAGGCAGGCGGCAACCTGACAGAGATTTTGGTCGGCGCGCCCGGCAGCGATGCTGATCCCTTCGCGCTCGGTTCCATCGCTTCAAAACTGCCCGCGGGCACTTATGCTTTTGCCACAGCACCCGCCAACCCGCATCTCACAGCCCTTGGCTGGGCATTGGAACTTTATCGTTACGACCCCTTCCGCAAGCTGGAGGCCAAGCGTGTGCAACTCGTCCTGCCCAAGGGTGTGGATGCCACATGGCTTCATGCCGAAGCCAACGCCAGCTTTGCGGTGCGCGATATGATCAACGCCCCCGCTAATCTCTTTGGGCCCGATGAGCTGGAGGCCGCTGCCCGCAAACGCGCCAGCCATTTCAAGGCGAAGTTCAAAGTGATCAAGGGTGCAGCGCTGGAGAAGGGCTTTCCACTGATCCATGCCGTAGGCGCAGCCTCACCGCGCAGGCCGCGCCTCATTGATTTCACCTGGGGCAATGCCAAGCACCCGAAGGTGACTCTGGTGGGCAAGGGCGTGTGCTTTGATACCGGCGGCCTCGACATCAAGCCATCTTCCGGCATGTTGCTGATGAAGAAGGATATGGGCGGTGCCGCCAATGTGCTGGGCCTTGCTGAATTGATCATGCAAGCCAAGTTGCCCGTGCGCCTGCGCGTGCTCATCCCCGCCGTGGAAAATGCCATCGCAGGCGAAGCCTTCCGCCCCGGTGATGTGTTCAAATCCCGCAAAGGCCTGAGCGTTGAAATCGGCAACACCGATGCCGAAGGCCGCCTCGTTCTGGCCGACGCGCTCAGTCTCGCTGATGAAGAAGCGCCGGACCTGCTCATCGACATGGCAACGCTGACCGGCGCGGCCCGCGTGGCTCTGGGGCCGGATCTGCCGCCCTTCTATACCGATGATGAGAAGTTTGCTGCCAGCCTTACGCAACATGGCATGGCCTTGAATGACCCGCTCTGGCGCCTGCCGCTCTGGCGGCCATACGCAGCAATGATTGAATCGCCGCTGGCCGATCTCAACAACGCCGGCCAAGGTGGCTTTGCCGGTTCCATCACCGCCGCCCTGTTCCTGCGGCGCTTTGTCGAGAAGGCCAAAGCCTATGCCCATTTCGATATCTTTGGCTGGACACCCAACCCCAAACCCGGCCGCCCCAAAGGCGGCGAAGCTCAGGGCCCAAGGGCCATATTCGCAGCCGTTGCGGAGCGGTTTGCGACGGGCAGGCCGGACTAGTTAAGCCTATTGAATTGTCAGCGTTTCAAGATGGCAGAGAAATGTGTCGGGCTTCGTGATCACCCGGCCGGATGCGAGTTTGACCGCAAGGGTGAAGACGCACGAGCTCGCGGGTGCGGCCAGTGTGACCGGGCTTGTTGCGCCCACGTCAATTGCTTCGCTGCTGATGTCGATCTCCGCACCGCCCGCCCGCGGAACGGCTTTGATCGACTTGATCGCTTCACTCGTCTTGTTGCTCACCGCAAAATTCAGCGTATCGGCTGTGGCCGCAGCCGATCCGAGCGCAAGAGCGAAAGCTGAAACCAAGACAAGTTGAAGCTTTGCGCGCATAAATATTTTCCTCATCATTCTGACAGTTCGAATCTCTGGCAGCATAGGCTTGGACAAAGGCGGATCAAAGCTTCTCGGTACGGCGTCGTCCGGCTCAGAATAAAACTTGCCAAGTCCCAGGAATTGGCGAAAAATGATACGGTGCCGTAACAATTGGATTTTGCCTGTGTTCCACCCCCTTTCGCCATCTCAAGCGCTGCGCCTTTGGCATGATGTTGGTCTGGCCCAGGTGAAGGATGACGCGCCTGATCTATCGCTGCGCCAGATAACCATTCTCCTCTCCGTCTATCTCGAACCGCCGCCCCACACGGTACGGGCTCTGGCCGCCAAGCTCGATGTTTCAAAGCCGGTCATCACCCGTGCGCTCGATGCCATGGGCAAGCTGGGCTTCGTGTCGCGCCGCCGTGATGAGAAAGACCTTCGCAATGTTTTAATCCAGCGCACGGTAAAAGGGTCCCTGTTTCTGGAACGGCTGGGCGATCTCGTAGGCTCAGTGTCCAAGGAGATTTGAGTGGAGAAGTTGGACGCGCGTGTGAATGCCTTCCGGCCTGATCTGGCCGATGAAAATTTGCGCGGGCAGGTGGAGGCGCAGCGCTTTGTCAAAGGTGTGGCGCGTCAGATCAATGCCCCCGCTGCAAACATACTGAAGCGCCCGGAAAAAGATTCGCCGCAAACATCGCAAGCCCTGATGGGCGAACTGTGCCATGTGTTTGAAGAACAGGGCGGCTTTGCCTGGGTGCAAATGGTGGCTGACCACTACGTCGGCTATGTTGATGCTGCGGCTCTTTCTGCAACCATCTCAACGCCGACCCACCGCGTCAGCGTGCCATCGACATTGCTCTTTCCTCTGGCCGACTTGAAGTCTCACCCCGTGCAGTTCTTGCATATGAACGCGCGGCTGCAAGTCTTGCGCATTGAAGGGGCTTATGCGGCCATCGCTGGCGGCGGCTTTATCTATGCAAAACATCTGGCACCGCTGACAGAATACGAACCTGATTTCGTCAGCGTGGCCGAACGCTTTCTCCATGCGCCTTATTACTGGGGCGGTAAAACGGTTCGTGGTCTGGATTGTTCCGGATTGGTACAATCAGCGCTGCACGCCTGCGGAATTGAGTCGCCACGTGATTCGGATATGCAGGAAAAAAATTTGGGTGCAGTTGTAAAAGGCGATGCACTGCAACGCGGCGACCTTGTTTTCTGGTCAGGCCACGTCGGCATCATGCAATCGCACACGCAACTCCTTCATGCCAATGGACATTTCATGATAGTGACATCAGAGCCATTAACCATCGCCATCGCGCGCAGCGAAAAACCAGTGTCGTCTGTCAGACGTCTGTCAGCACAATACCATATTGTCGCCGCAAAATAACCTTGGGCTCGCCCGTTCTGCGCTGCTTTCGTGCCGCGATTGAACGGCACCTTAACAGGCATTCCGGCGGTGATAGAGCAGAGGCAATAAGGAAGTTTCGCTCACAATCAGCCGCCGCCATGAACGGTCCGTGTCAGCTCCTGTCGCCGTCCCGAGTTGGTATGGATCAGGGGCCCAGGTCATCCTGTTGATGGCCGGGCCCCGCTTCTTTCCGCGAGCCCTGCGAATATGCTAGCCTTGCACAATGTTTTTCAACCCCACCATCATTCAAGTCGGCTCCTATGCCTTCGGTCTCATCGATGTCATTGAGATCGTCAGCGCCGTTGCCCTTGTCCTGTTGCTCGCCGCCGTGGTCTTGGCATGGCGCGCCCAAAGCGGCCGCAAGGCCGAACGGGTGGAAGCCGAAGCCCGCAGTGCCGATCTCGAATATCGCTTGGCTGAACTCTCGGGCATGCTCAATCACTTTTCAAATCAGGCCCAATCTCATCAGGTGCATTTGCAACGCGCCATTGATGAGAGGCTTGATGCCGTGGGCCAGCGTGTGGGCCAGGGCCTTGCCGATCAATCACAGCGCACTGCGCAATCGCTCACCCAATTGAACGAGCGCTTGGCGGTTATTGATGCCGCACAAAGCAATCTCGTTTCGCTGTCAAGCGAGATGCTTTCGCTCAAGGACATTCTCTCCAATAAGCAAACCCGTGGCGCTTTCGGTCAAGGCCGCATGGAAGCCATCATCAGCGATGGTCTTCACGCCAAGGCCTATTCCTTCCAGGCCTCGCTCTCCAATGGCACAAGGCCGGACTGTTTAATCACGTTGCCGGACTCCAAACTGAAACTGGTGATCGACGCAAAATTCCCCCTCGAGGCCTATAATGACATGCGCGAGGCGGTGGATGATGCCTCGCGCCGCGAAGCCGAGCAGCGGTTGAAGTCCGATGTCTTCAAGCACGTCAAAGACATCGCCGAGAAATATATGATCGGCGGCGAAACCCATGAGACGGCGATCATGTTTGTGCCCTCTGAATCTGTTTATCTCGAAATCAATGAGCGCTTTGAAGACGTGGTGCAACGCGCCCACCGTTCACGTATCATGCTGGCCTCTCCCAATATTCTGATGCTGCTGATCCAGACGATGCAGGCCATCGTGCGTGATGCTGCGATGCGCGAGCAAGCGGGGGTCATTCAGGGCGAAGTGGTAAAGCTGCTGGAAGATGTGACCCGCATGAGTGAACGCATCAGCAATTTGAAGAAACATTTCGCTCAAACGCACAGCGATCTCGATCAGCTCGGAACATCGGCCGACAAGATCACGCGCCGCGCGGAGAAGATTGAAAGCCTGGAATTGGAAGAAGTCCAAGCCGTGGCACCGAAGCCGCGGTTGATTAAGTAGGTAAACAGGCTCGTTCTCAAATCTCAGACGTTCGTCATGCCAGCGAAGGCTGGCATCCCGCTCTATTCAATGTTGTCATGTCAACAAAGCTGGACCCCAGCCTTCGCTGGGGTGACGGAAGGAGTGTGATGGGCGATCATGGCGAATGTTTCCTCACGTCCCACAAAACGTCTGCAACACCTCTTCTTGTGGCCCCGGCGGCATTTCGAACGCCGCAAACTCTGTCCGCTCATCAAAAGGCTTCTGCACAGCCAGTAGCAACTGGTGCAGCGGCAGGAAATTACCGTCGCCTGCCGCCTGCAGGGCTTCTTCCACGCGGTGGTTGCGTGCAATCACCACTGGATTATAGGCCCGCATCAATTCCGCTGCGTTGGGAGCGCGCAAGCGCTCCCACTCTGTTTGCCATTCTTGCTGCACGGGTCCGGACGTAAAGAACGGCGAAAGCTCAACATCCTTGCCCGCCACATGCCGTGTCAGCGCCGTGAAGAATTGCGTGAAGTCCGCTCTTGCATTGGCCATCTGTTGCAGCGTCTTGGCAATAACCCCAGTCTGCGCCAAATCGCTGATCCCCAATTTCGCCAGCATGCGCATTTCAAAGTCATCCTCAAACTGCGGCATGAATTTCTGCAATTCAGCTTCCGCAATCTTGATCGCCGTCTCGCGGCTCTCATCCAGTAACGGCAGCAGACACTCCGCCAGCCGCGTCAGGTTCCACAGGGCAATCATCGGTTGCTTGTCATAGGCGTAACGACCATTCTCATCGATGGACGAAAACACTTTCTGCGGGTCAAACCTATCCATGAAGGCGCAAGGCCCGTAGTCAATCGTTTCGCCCCCGGTCTGCATATTGTCGGTGTTCATGACACCATGGATGAAGCCGAAACTCATCCACTGGGAGATCAGCCGCGCCTGTCTTGCAATCGCTTCAGCCAGAAAGGCGCGCGGCCCGACAACGCCTGGCATGTGCCGCGCGATTTCATGCTCCATCAAAGCCTGCAGCGCTTCAACCTCGCCCCGCGCCGCCAGATATTGAAACGTGCCGACGCGAACATGGCTTTTGGCCACGCGGGCAAGAACCGCCCCTATCTCCGGCTTTTGCCGCCACACCCGCTCGCCTGTGGCCACCACGGCAAGTGACCGCGTGGTGGGAATGCCCAGCGCTGCCATGGCCTCGCTGATGATATATTCGCGCAACATGGCCGAAAGGGTGGCGCGCCCGTCGGCCCCACGCGAGTAAACAGTCCGGCCAGAACCTTTCAGATGCAGCTCGCGCCGCGTTCCGTCTGCAAGCGTGATATCCCCCAATAGCATGGCGCGGCCATCGCCCAGGCTCGGGTTAAAGCCGCCAAATTGGTGCCCGGCATAGGCCATGGCCAAAGGCTGGCCATGCGCCGCAGCGGCGTTGCCTGAAAGCAGCTGCAAAGCCTCCTCACCATGCAGCCAGTCGCGGTCGATACCCAGCATCACCGCCAGCGCATCATTGCCGATCACCAGCTGTGGCGCCGCCACAGGCAAAAGTGCCGCCCCCGCATGTAACATGCTCGGTAGGGCGGCATAAGTTTGCGCAAACTTGGGAATATCCATGGGCTGAATATAGGGCGGGCCCACGCCCTTCGAAACCCTCAGTTGGAAAGATAAACGGAATTGCTGATCGTTGCGGTAATGGCTTCAAAGGCCTTGGCCACGTCCTGTCCGCTGTTGACCACGAAGAAATCCTTGGCAGGATCAGAAGCACAATTCTGCAGGCGCTGGCGCTGTGACGAGTCATAAAGATCGTAGGCCATGGTGACGATGGTGATCCCGGAGGCTTTGGCATTGCTGCAAATCTGCTCCAGGTTCGCATCACCCTGTGCTAGCGTGCGGATGCTGCCGGGGCCAAAGGCAGGTTCAGTCTGCATGCCGTCGGTCAGCAGCACCATGAATTTAGCGGTGGTGGTGTCGCTATAGGAAGCAGCGCCTGTGTAGGCGCCATTGGGCGACAGGATCTGATAGCCAAACTCGGCTCCGAGCGCGATATGCGTGTTCTGATAGGGCTGCATTTGGGCGATCTGCGTTTTGAGGCCTGAAAAGTCATTGGTCAAAGGGCGCACGATCAAGTGATGGCTGACAAAATCAGAACAGCTTGATTTCCAAGGATGGGTCACCATTGGCTGGCCCCATTGGGAAGCCGCCACGCCGAACGAGGGGGCCGCATCTGAAAGATTATAGGGATATTGGCGATCTTGGGTGCAGCCCGTCCAGGATGTGCCTGCGGCACCCTTCACATCGGCTGCGGGCAACGTCGTATAAACCGCCTGCGAAAAGGGAATGAGCGCAAATTTCATTTTGCTCGGGTCTGGCGCAATCAAAGTATCGATCAACTTGGTGGCCGCCTGGCCCATCGCGATATATTTGATCTGGCCGCCAGCAGGGTCTGCCATCGAGCCCGAATAATCCAAAACGAAGGCAATCTCGGCCTTCTTGGACCCTCCGATACCCACTGTGTTGTGGGCCGAAACGGCAAGCGTGTTGATCCCGATCGCATTCATCATCAGCGTGTTCATTTTGGCGTGGGCCTCGCCGACCACGCTGCTGCCGGTCACCGTAAATGTGGCACTGGTTGAAAGGTCTGGCGCTTGATCGTTGGCCATATTCTGTTTGAAAAGATCCATGGCAATCTGCTGGCGTTGCGCGTCGGTTGCGCCTGCACTGGATGCGGCTGCGAGGCTGGCGCTATCTAATGCTGCCGAAAGCTGCGTGTTGACGGAAACGAAGCGGCCGAAATCGATGGCCGCCCCGGCGGCGGCCAGCATGGGAAGGATCGAGAGGGCAAACAACATGGCCACATTGCCGCTTGTGTCTTTGGCGAAGCGCTTGGCTGACGTGATGATGTTTCCCATGGCTTGGTCCTCGTCTCAATCCGGCACAGGGCCGATGCTTTGAGAATGTGAGGAGCAAGTGCGGCTCCAGCCGGGCCAGAGGGCGGGGCCAGTTTTGCCAAAGGGTTTAGAAAGTCTTAACGGGCTGTGTCAGCCTGACCCGCTTGGGGGAAGTTGCACTTAAAACGGCCGTCTGGCGCGCATCGCCTGGGTTAACGTTCCTTCGTCAAGATAGTCAAGCTCGCCGCCCACGGGCACGCCGTGCGCCAAGCGCGAGGTGGCAACGCTCAGTTTCTTGAGACGGTCCGTAATATAATGGGCTGTGGTCTGGCCCTCGACGGTGGCATTATTGGCCAGCACCACTTCTTTGATCTGGTCTTCGGCGCAACGCGAAACGAGCTTGTCGATATCCAAATCCTCAGGCCGCACCCCGCCCAAGGCGGAGAGCGTGCCACCCAAGACATGATATTGCCCATTCCATGCCCCGGCACGTTCCAACGCCCAGAGGTCGCCCACTTCTTCCACCACGCAGAGCGTGGACTTGTCGCGCCGCGGGTCTGCACAGATGGTGCAAGGGTCAACCGTATCGACATTGCCGCACACCGAGCAGACCGAAACCTTGTCATGGGCATCGGCCAAGGCGGCGGCGAGCGGCGAGAGCAGCTTGTCGCGGTTCTTGACCAGATGCAAAACTGCCCGCCGCGCCGAACGTGGCCCCAGCCCCGGCACCTTGGCCAAGAGTTGAATGAGCCGCTCAATTTCAGGGCCGGCTTGGCGTTTCATAAATAAGGTTCTCTAAATCTCAAAACCCAAGCCCCGGCGGCAACGGCAAGCCACCCGTCACGGTTTTCATTTCCGCTGCCATCAAGGCTTCCGCCTTGGACTTGGCATCACCTAGCGCCGTCACCAGCAAGTCCTCGACAATTTCTTTTTCTTCTGGCTTCAATAGCGATGGATCAATCTCAACGCCGATCACCTGCATCTTGCCCGTCATCACCACGCGCACAAGGCCGCCGCCGGCTTGGCCATGAACCTTCATGCCTTCGAGC
>Ga0209069_10001717_pt1 | contig 11229 bp, 7 predicted proteins | sample Str013_2_FD_187202 | JGI IMG/M metagenome (GOLD analysis project Ga0209069, IMG submission 187202) | Freshwater sediment microbial communities in response to fracking from Pennsylvania, USA - Straight Creek_MetaG_SC_2013 (SPAdes) (version 2) | ecosystem: Environmental > Aquatic > Freshwater >...
GGCAAGTGGCGTCCTGACCGGACTGCGCGAGACCGCCGCCTTCGTGCGAACCTCGAAGCGGCTGCAGATCGTGCTCTCGGTCGGTGTTGTCAGCGCCTTTGCCTTCAACCTGGCGCAAACCCTGGTTTCCGGAGTAACGCCAGTCGGTGACGCCATAAGGGCAAAACTTGGTCCCGGGATCGAGGAAGACGTCTTTACCATCGACTTGCGCAACCGCGATCTCAGCGCTGAACTGACTCATGCTGAGAAAACTCGGGATGAAAATTCTGGTGTCGCGGTCGGGCACCAGCATCATCGAAGCTGGGATGCCAGCCGCTCGAAGCATCGCGGCCAGCAGACGATTCAGATCGTCGTGGTCACCACTGCGTTGCTGCAGAACATCTTCTGCTCCGGCGTTGTACCTCATCCCCAGCGCTTTCTCTTCCAGTTCGGTGCGGCGGGGAACGTAGCTCTGATTTTCCAGTTGAGACACGAAGGCATAAATCTTTCGAGTTTTCTGCTCCAGCGTGTCGCCTGCGGCAACAACCTGGTTTACTGCTTCAGCGATGCCGTGCTTCTTTCCCAGAAAGCCTTCGACGTCTTTGTTCCAGAATTTGCCCTGGTCCTTCCAGTAGTCCTCCTGTTTTCCCGTGACCACGTAATAGAAGTTCACGCGCCATTTCAGGATCTCGGGAGGCGCCATGAATGGCTCTCTTGTGAAAGCAGGCACATCGTTCACGGCAAGATCCACCCAGTAACCTACTGTTCCGTGCCCGGACTGGTAGGCGGAAACGGGCAAAGTGTGCTGCTGGGGTTTGAATTGCGACGGTAGAAGTGTGGTCCAAGAGATATTGTTGGCGATCTGACCGTGAGGCAGCGTGACATAGACGTTGCCACTCCCTTGAAATGGGATGAATTTGAAGGTCGCCTTTAGCTCGAACAGGTCATCCTGCACGATCCACTCAGGAGCAAGAACGAGTTTGTCGCCGTAGGCAAGCTGTAGCGATAATCCAGAATGCTGCCGACCTGGACATCGGGTAGGGTAAAGGCTTTTACGTGGATCCGAATGCCACGCCCCCGGATTAGCACTTTGTCAAACGGCTTGCCTTCGAACGGAATCACGGTCCCGTCGGGGTGGACGGTGCGTCCGCTGATTTCACTGATGGAGAAGCCGTTGCGGTTGTAGGGAAGCTCGACATCCGCTTCCTTACGCCCGGCATCGGTCAGCACCTTGATGCGCTTGTAGGTGGAGTGATAGTTGTTCAGGTCGTCTGCAATTTCCTGGCGCTCCAGAATCACCGCAGGTGCGCCCGGCTGCTCTTTCACATCTTTCAGCGCCTGTTCTTCGGGCGTGATGGGTGGCCAATCCGCGGCGGCGCAGGCGGAAACCAGCGAAATGAGCACGGCAATGCCAAGGAGCAACCGCGAAGAAGCACGAGCATTCGACATCATGAGACTCACCGATCGAGGGTGTCGGATTCGCACCCGGATTCGGCCGGGCAGCCAGGGGAAGCGGCCGGTGGCGGATTTTATCCCGCTTTTTCGGCCTGCCGCAAGACAAACAAGGGTGGTCGGTTAACCTAAGGTGTACCTTGCACGGGCGGGAAGACCCTGTCCTTTCGGCTCGCCTGGCGGCTACCTTCAATGAAACGAGCCATTTTCTGGTAGTGGGTCAGTTTGATTTGACCCACTACCCATTTTCTTCATCCCTGCCAATGGCTGTCGCCCGCCTGTATAATCGCGTGTTTCGATAATCCGGTTGGTGACTCGGGGGGGCAGGCATGGCGCGGACGAGGAACGAGCGATGAGCAGAGCGGCGCGGGCGGTGGCGTCTCCGCATGTTGTCAGTATTGGGGATTTTCGGCCTCTGGCTAAGCAGCGCCTGCCCCGGCCTGTCTTTGATTATCTGGATGGTGGGGCTGACGGTGAAGTCACGTTGCGCGAGAACGTTCGCGTATTTGATGACGTCACGTTCCGTCCGCGTTACGCCGTGCCCGTTTCCCAGTGCGACCTGCGTACCCATGTGCTGGGCTTCGATGTTTCCTTCCCTGCTTTGCTGGCTCCTGTCGGCTACAGCCGGCTGATGCACCCGGATGGCGAAGCGGGCGCTTCGCGAGCCGCCGGGAAAGCAGGCACGGCGTACATTCTTTCAACCATCTCCGGACACCGCGTGGAAGACGTCAAAGCGGCATCGTCTGGGCCGGTGTGCTTTCAGTTGTATTTGATAGGTGGCCGCGAGGCTTCCGAAGCGGTGATTGAACGAGCGCGGACGTGTGGCTGTGCCGCTTTGGTGGTGACCATCGATACACCTGTGGCGGGATTGCGCGAACGCGATTTCCGCAACGGAATGAAAGAGCTGATGGGCAGCAGTGTTCTGGCCAAGATTCCATTTCTTCCCCAAATGCTGGCTCGTCCGGGGTGGATTGCCGGTTATTTGCTCGACGGTGGCTTGTCCAAACTGCCGAACGTTGTGTTGCCTGGGACCGGCCCGATGGAGTTGGTCGACGTTGGTGCGGCGCTGGCTCGTTCGGCGGTGACTTGGGAAGACCTGAAATGGATTCGCAAGCAGTGGCCTGGTTTGCTGGTCATCAAAGGTCTGCTCACGGGGGACGATGCACGCCGTGCTATCGACGAAGGCGCCGGCGCCGTAGTGGTTTCGAATCACGGCGGACGCCAATTGGACGGTGTTTCTCCGTCGCTGAGAGTGCTGCCTGAAGTGGTTGCCGCAGTGAGCGGACAGGCTGAAGTATTGATGGATGGCGGCGTCCGGCGTGGCTCGGATATTGTGAAAGCTATTTGTCTGGGCGCGAAGGCCGTTCTCTGCGGACGCGCGTATGCCTACGGCCTGGCTGCGGCTGGCGAAGCGGGCGTGACTCGAGCTCTCGAAATCCTTCGCGCCGATGTAGACCGCACTCTTAAGCTGCTGGGTGTTACTTCGATTGCAGCATTGGATCGGTCGTATGTGGAAGTGCCGGCGAACTGGAAGTAAAGCAGCTGTCAGCTATCAGCTTTCAGCTCTCAGCCATCCCGGGTCAGTCGGCTTCAGGATCTTCAGAATTTGGTTCGAAGTTGTGGCTGAAAGCTGACAGCTGACAGGTGTCTCTGAAAGGCGAAGCTCGTGCACTGGACTCAGGTCTACGATCCTTTCGGCCGCTGGTGGCTTTCTACGCTGGTCGCGACTTTTCCCATCCTTGTGTTGTTTGGATTGCTGGTTGGAGCGAAGGTGAAGCCGCACTGGTGCGCCATCGCGGGCGCGACGACGGCGGCGATTGTCGCCGTTGTGTTTTTCAAGATGCCGGTGATCCTTGCAGCGGCGAGTTTCGGTTATGGCGTCGCGTTTGGATTGCTCAAGATTGCCTGGATTGTGCTCGCTGCAGTTTTTCTCTACGACATTTCTGTCGAAACCGGACAATTCGAAATCATGAAAGAGTCGGTGGCGGGAATCACCGCCGACCGCCGCCTGCAGGTGCTGCTGGTCGCGTTTTGTTTTGGTGCGTTCATTGAAGGAGCGGCTGGATTCGGAGCGCCGGTGGCCATCGCTGGGGCTCTGATGATCGGGCTTGGCTTCCGTCCGTTTCACGCGGCGGCACTGAATTTGATTGCCAATACAGCGCCGGTGGCCTGGGGCAGTATCGGGATTCCGATCCACACTCTGGCGGCGGCTTGTGGTCTTCCGGAATCGGATTTGAGTGCGACCATCGGACGCATCCTGCCGATCACGGCAGCGATTGTTCCGCTTTGGTTGGTTCGCACCATGGTGAGTTGGCAGGAGACATTCGAAGTGTTGCCCGCCATCCTGGTGGTTGGTATTTCGTTCGCCCTCACCCAGTTTTTCTGGTCGAACTACGTGGACAGCAGTCTGGTCGACATCATGGGTGGAGTGATTTCGATCCTGGCTGCGATTGTCTTTCTCAAATTCTGGAAGCCCAAGAAGATCTGGCGCTTCGACTATGACGACCGGAAAAAATCAACCTCTTCGCCCGCGGATGGAATTGAAGATTCATTCGGAGGCGAGTGGGCCGCCGAGGATTTCGACAAGAATATGGAAGTCCGGTCGTACCCGTTGGGGAAAGTTCTGAAAGCCTGGATGCCGTTTGCGATTCTGTCGGGTGTGGTACTGGTCTGGGGATTACCGCCGGTCAAGCTTGCGCTGAACCAGGCCACGACCCCCGCATTCAAGGTGGTGCAGGCGGACGGCACAGTGCGCCCCGGTCCTCCTGGCTGGGACGTGCCTTATCTCCACAACGCGGTCTATCGTGCAGCGCCGGTCGTGGTCAAGCCGACTGCCGAAGCTGCGCGTTATGACTTCAACTGGTTATCGGCTACCGGGACGGGTTGCTTTCTGGCGGCCATTCTTTCAGGACTGCTGCTTGGTATGTCGCCGGCTCGGATTGTGAAAGTTTTCTGGCACACGTTACGCCGCATGCGCTTGGCGGTGGTCGCCATTTCCTTCATGCTCGGGCTGGGATACGTGACGCGCTACTCCGGGCTGGATGCCGTGCTAGGCCTGGCATTCACTCGCACTGGCTGGGCGTATCCATTTTTCGGAACGTTCCTGGGCTGGCTTGGAGTGGCACTGACAGGAAGCGATACTTCGTCGAATGCGCTTTTTGGAAGTTTGCAGCGCATCACTTCGCAGCAACTCGGCATCGATCCCGTTTTGATGTGCGCGGCGAATAGCGCTGGAGGCGTGATGGGGAAGATGGTGGACGCGCAATCGATCACGATTGCAACGGCAGCGACGAATCAGGTAGGGAACGAAGGCGTTATCTTCCGTTTCGTGATGTGGCATTCAGTGGCGCTGGGCGCGATCGTCGGAATCATCGTGATGCTGTATGCGTATGTCTTTCCTCATGTGGTACCGCACGGCTTGACGTTCGTGAAGTAGCACAGACCACGTGGTCTCTGGTGGCATTTCCCTGATAACCTCAATACACACTACTTTTAGGGAGACCGCCAGCCGTTGCCGCCGATCATTAACGTTCAGGAAATTTCCAAAGCTTTTGGGGCCAATCCGCTCTTTCAGAATGTGTCTTTCACAGTCACTGAGGGCGACCGCATTGGGCTCATCGGCCCGAATGGCTCGGGCAAATCAACGCTGCTGCGAATTCTGGCCGGGGACGAGGATCCAGACAGCGGCGAAGTTGCGTTTCGAAAACGACTCCGCGTCAGTTACGTCGAGCAGGATTCCCAATTCAAGTCTGGGGCGACTGTGCGGTCCGTGGTGGAAGATGCCATGGAAACAGGCAAAGTCCACTCGACCGAGCGCGGAACTCGTTTTGCCGAAACTCTTGGCCGCGCCGGTTTCGAAGACCTTGAAGCGCAAGCAGCGTCTCTTTCTGGAGGATGGCAAAAACGGCTGGCGATTGTCGAGGCGCTGGTGCAGGCGCCGGACCTTGTGCTGCTCGATGAACCTACCAATCATCTGGATCTCGCGGGGATCGAGTGGCTTGAGGAAGTGCTGGCGCAGGCGGCTTTTGCCAGCGTGATCGTCAGTCACGACCGCTACTTTCTGGAGAACATCGCCACCGACATGGCGGAGCTGAGCCGGGTTTATCCCGATGGGATTCTGAGAGTGCAGGGAAGCTACACCACTTTTCTGGAAAAGAAGGAAGAGTTCCTGCACGCACAATCGAAGCGGCAGGAGGCGCTGGAGAACCTGGTCCATAACGAGATTGAGTGGCTGCGGCGAGGCGCAAAGGCGCGGACGCGGAAATCGAAAGCGCGCATCGGCAAAGCCAACGAATTGATCGGAGACCTCGCAGACCTGAACATGAGGACTCGAACCGCCACGGCGCAGATTGATTTCACGGCAAGCGATCGCAAGACCAAGCGTCTGATTGAATTGGAAGACCTGTCCTACCAGATTGCGGCCGATAAGAGTGAGCCGCGGAAACTTTTCGAGAAGCTTAATTTCGTGCTGACTGCCGGAATGCGAGTTGGCCTTGTCGGGCCGAATGGCAGCGGCAAAACTACGCTGCTGCGACTGTTGCGGGGCGAACTCACGCCCAGTGGTGGAACAATTACGCGCGCCGAGTGGTTGCGCATCGTGTACTTCGACCAGACTCGCGAACTGGATACAAACGTAACTCTGCGCCGGGCCTTGGCTCCTGAAGGCGACTCAGTCATCTATCAGGACCGTGTGGTTCATGTGGCGTCGTGGGCCGCAAAGTTTTTATTCACTGGCGAACAGCTCAATCAGCCCGTGGAGCGGCTTTCGGGAGGAGAGCGGGCGCGCGTGCTGATCGCTCAACTGATGCTCCAGCCCGCCGACGTTTTACTGTTGGATGAGCCCACTAATGATCTCGACATCCCGACGCTCGAGATCCTGGAAGAAAGCCTGTTGGAGTTTCGCGGTTCACTGGTACTGGTTACGCATGATCGTTACATGCTGGATCGCGTATCTACGATTGTTCTGGGGCTTGATGGACAAGGCGGCGCGGAGAGTTTTGCCGACTACTCGCAATGGGAAATTTGGCAGGCTGAAAGCAGGCAATCGGCGAAGGGCGCTGTCCGTACCGCTCCGCGGAGTGCAACTTCTGGAGAAACGTCGTCTGCGAAAACGAAGCTATCGTATCTTGAGGCGCGCGAATACGGCACTATTGAGGAGCGCGTTGCAGAAGCTGAAAAAGTACTGCAAGAGAAACGGGAACAGTTGGAAGATCCGGCAATTGCCAGCGACGGGCCTCGTCTGCTGGCGGCGCATGCTGAGATGGAAGAGGCTCAGGACAAAGTTGATGATCTTTACGCACGCTGGAGCGAGTTGGAGAAGAAAAGAAGCTCTTAGCTATTGGCTCTTGGCTTTAGCTAAACCTGCGGTTCTTGCCCAATGAGAAGAACAAACCTTGCCGTCCTGTGGACGGCCTGGACGGGCGAGGGCGCCCGTCCCCACACAGTCTTCTATAGTCTCCACAGGTCTTACACGGTCCCCACATGGTTTTCCCTAAGAGCTAAGAGCTAAGGGCTAACGGCTGCTTTTAGAGCGAAGGCGATGATTGTTTCTCCCTTGGCGCCTGTGGTTTCTTCGAGTTCTTTTACCAAAGCTGCTTCCAGATGATCCGGGTCGGGGTGCATCTCGTGGGCTTGCACCTCTTCGTCGCTGGCGCCAACGAAGCAGAGTTCGCAGTGTCCTAATTCATCTTCCGACATCAGGGCTGGGCCAAAAGTGCGGCAAATTACGGGGCGGGATTCGTAGAGATCGCAAGTGCCTTTCTCAGGGTCGAGGACCGGGCAGGTTTCGTCATTGGCGTAATCGTCCCAATGTTTGCAGGCTGCGTCGGAGTCGTCGTCGTTCAGCAATCCCGTGGTTGTGTCGCCGGGAAACTCGGGGGAAAGACGGGCGACAGAGGCCTTGACCCGCTCGCGAACACGGGCCGCGCGCTCAGGATCCTTCTGTTCGAGATCGGCAAGTCCTTTTCTCAAGCGGATGGCGTCGAGTTGGTTAATGGCAAAAACTCCCACACAACACTGCGAGCAACCAGGCTTGCAGGCGAGCCACTTGGCGCTTTTTTGAAATGCATCGGCGAGCGCTGAATTCACAATCTGGATTAACTGCTGATCTCGGGCAGGAGCTTGAAGCGGCATGCATAAGCATAACCCAGCCCATGTCGCGCTGGAGAGGAGTTTTGCGAATGCGAATTTACGGCTATCATGTCGGGCATGGCAAACAAAGTCCGGTGGGGAGTTTTGGGTGCGGCCAAAATCGGTTTAAAAAAAGTTATCCCTGGAATGCAGCAGGGCGAGTGGTGTGAGGTGACCGCGATTGCCTCACGCGACCGCGGCAAAGCCGAGGAAGCGGCCCGGTCTCTCGGTATCGCCAAAGCCTACGGATCATATGAAGAATTGCTGGCCGATCCGCAAATTGATGCCATCTACAATCCGTTGCCGAATCAATTGCATGTTCCATGGTCAATCAAGGCGGCAGAGGCCGGCAAGCACGTTCTGTGCGAGAAGCCTCTGAGCCTGTCCGTGACTGAAGCGCGGCAACTACTGGCGGTGCGCGACCGCACAGGGGTAAAGATCGGCGAAGCCTTCATGGTGCGCACGCATCCGCAATGGCTGCGCGTCCGCGAACTGGTCAAGTCTGGGCGGATTGGTCAATTGCGCGCGGCCACCGGCTTCTTCAGCTATTTCAATAACGATCCCAAAAATATTCGCAACATTCCTGAATATGGCGGGGGCTCGGTAATGGATATCGGGTGCTATCCCATCAATACTTCGCGATTTATTTTTGGGGAAGAGCCCACGCGAGTGCTGGGACTGGTCGAACGCGATCCGCAGATGAAAGTGGACCGGTTGACTTCCGCCATGCTCGATTTTCCCTCGGGACAATCTACTTTTACCTGCAGTATGCAGTTGGTGCCTTACCAACGCAGCCAGTTTTTCGGGACCAAAGGGCGTATTGAAGTTGAGATTCCGTTCAACGCTCCGCCGGATCATCCGTGCCGAATCTTTCTCGACGACGGGCGCGACGTGTTTGGCAGTGGCGTCACTACCGAAGAGTTTCTGGTGTGCGATCAGTACACATTGCAGGGCGATGCTTTCTCGCGGGCTGTGTTGGAAGGGACCGAAGTGCCAGGGACGCTTGAGGATGCCATCAAGAACATGGCGGTGATCGAAGCCTTGTTCCGTTCGGCGGAATCGGGTAGGTGGGAGAAGCCTTAGCCTATCGACCTCTGGGATCTCCCACCTTCTCGCGAAGGGCGCGAGGAGGGTGGGGCACCCGCGTATTCACCGGTATTTGGCGGGTCTCGTGATATTCTTGTTAGAGAAGCTGCGTCCTCGCCTTTGGGCAATTTCTCCGCAGTTCCCTTAAATACCATGATTTCAGTAAGTAACGTTTCAATGCGCTACGGCGCCAAAGTTCTATTTGACGAGGTCTCCACCTCCTTTACGCCGGGGAAGCGCTATGGTTTGACCGGGCCGAACGGCGCCGGCAAATCTACGTTCATGAATCTTCTGACTGGTGAACTGGAACCGCAGAAGGGGACCGTTGTGCGTCCGAAAAAGCTGGGTGTTTTGAGCCAGGACCAGTTTGCGTTCGACAAGTATCGTGTGCTTGATACCGTCATCATGGGCAACAAACGTCTGTGGGCGGCGATGGAAGAGCGCGACCGCATTTACGAAAAGCCGGAGATGACTGACGCGGACGGCATGAAGCTCGGCGAACTCGAAGGCGTAGTCGGCGAAGAAGATGGTTACACCGCCGAGAGCGATGCCGCCATTCTGCTCGAAGGTCTCGATATCCCCGACGCACTGCACGAAAGAAAAATGGGCGAACTGCAGGGCGGACAGAAAGTGCGCGTATTGCTGGCCCAGGCGCTTTTTGGACATCCCCAGGCCCTGCTGCTGGATGAGCCTACGAACTATCTGGATCTGGACTCAATCCATTGGTTGCAGGGCTTTCTCAATGAGTATGACGGCGTGGTGATCGTTATCTCGCATGATCGGCATTTCCTCAATAAAGTATGTACGCATATTGCCGATATCGACTACCAGACCATCATTACTTATACCGGCACTTACGACGACATGGTCGTTGCCAAGACGCAGATTCGCTCGCAGATTGAATCGCAGAACGCGCAGCGGGAAAAGAAAATTTCGCAGCTGAACGAGTTCATCGCACGGTTTTCGGCCGGCACTCGTTCGAGCCAGGTGCAGTCGCGGCGCAAGGAAGTGGAGCGCTTGCAGGTGACGGAGTTGGCGCGGTCGAACATTCAACGTCCGTATTTGAAGTTTGAGCAGAAGCGACCCTCAGGGAAGCACATTCTGGAACTGGAAGGCGTGACCAAATCGTACGGTGACGCCGAAGTGGTTCGGAGCTTCACCGCGAGCATCGTGCGTGGAGAGAAAATCGCATTGATGGGGCGGAACGGCGCGGGCAAAACCACTCTACTAAACGCCATTTTGGCGAATTCTCCTACCGTTCCAGACGCTGAACTGCGCAAGACTAGCGGATATGACGGGCCATTTCTGACGGCGGGAAAAGTCATTTGGGGACATGAAGCCTCGGTGGGATATTTTGCCCAGGACCATAAGGCCCTTATCCAGCCCGGCATGACTGCTTTCGAGTGGCTCCATCAGTGGGATCCCGGTGCAGCCAACGAAGAGATTCGCGGTCTGCTGGGACAGATGCTGTTTCCACGCGAAGACGGTGACAAGAAAACCGAAGTCCTGTCCGGCGGCGAGGCGGCGCGCCTTATTTTCTGCAAACTGATGCTGCAGAAGCCGAACGTTCTGGTGTTCGACGAACCGACCAACCACCTCGATCTGGAATCAATCAATGCGCTCAACATAGCGTTGCAGCGCTATCAGGGAACCGTGCTGCTTTGCACCCACGACGAGGATCTGATCGACGAAGTGGCTACGCGCGTCTGGCACTTTGAGGGAGATCACCAGATTACCGACTTCAAGGGCGCTTACGCGGAGTATCAGGCTGCACTGGTCTAGCAGTTGCCGAGATGCAGGTCCTTGAACTTCGCTCGGGATGACGGTGCACTCTTTTCTTCTCCGCTTTTAGCTTTCGGTCCGTTACCAGCCAGCAACACCAAAGTCATCTTTCTTCAATATTCAATCTGGTGTTCAATCCAGGTTTCGCCTCCCCAGCTAGTATTCGCCCGATTCCGATCGCAGAATCGATTGCCATGAACTGGATCGACACTTCCATCTTGTTGTTTCTCAACCAGTTTGCACAACGGTCTCCCCGTTTTGACGAGTTTGTGACTTTCCTGAGCGACTGCAATTTGCTCAAGGGAGGCGTCATCGTTGGACTGATGTGGTGGCTTTGGTTTGACACGGAGAATGTGAGGCGCAAACGCGAGGTCCTGCTGGCGGCACTTATCGCCAGTGTTCCAGCCCTGATTCTTGCGAAGACTTTGACCGTCGTGACCTTTCGCACCAGGCCGCTGAACGAGGCACGATTGGCGTTTCACGTCCCGCATTGCGTAACCCCGGCGGACTGGAAGCAGCTAAGTTCGTTTCCCAGTGATCATGCGGTACTGTTTTTTGCCATGGCCGCCGGAATATTTATTGCCTCAAGGCGCGCCGGATGGTTCGCCTTGTTTTATGTCTCGGCCTTTATTTGCCTGCCGCGAATGTATCTGGGAGAGCACTATGCCACCGACATTCTTACCGGCGCAGCGATTGGCATTATCGAGCGCAAGACCGTACACTATCGCGCCGTCGCCGGTCGCGGCACCCCAGTCCCAGGATCGATCGTACCGCTGGACAAAGCAACGTTCGCCCCGTGCC
>Ga0209069_10001720_pt1 | contig 11228 bp, 7 predicted proteins | sample Str013_2_FD_187202 | JGI IMG/M metagenome (GOLD analysis project Ga0209069, IMG submission 187202) | Freshwater sediment microbial communities in response to fracking from Pennsylvania, USA - Straight Creek_MetaG_SC_2013 (SPAdes) (version 2) | ecosystem: Environmental > Aquatic > Freshwater >...
CCACCACGGTGAGCGACAGCTCGGCTAGCTGCACGGCGCCGGTCACGACCACCACGGCACCACCCGCGGCCGCTCAGGCTGTTACGGCCAATCCCGCCTTCACCGGCTGAGGCGGCCGCGCCTGTCCGCTGACCTCGCGGTGGTCCTGGGGCGGGGTGGGTCGAGGGCGTAGCACGCGTACGCCCGACGGCCCATATAGACGGCGGCTAGGTGCCGAGGTACGCCGCCGGGGCGAACAGCACGATACATAGCCCGAGATCGGTGGTGACCTCCGCTCGACCTGTCCCGAACGCGAAGCCGCCCCGCACCGACCCCTCGTTAGGAGAAGGGGGCTGGGAGGTGGGGGCGGCAGTCGCGCTCGCTAAAGGGAGCTAGTGGGCACGGTACGCCGCTCAAGTCCGGTGATGGGTAAAGGTTTGGTGAGAGTCGAGCGGACGTTAGTGACCCCTGCTCGGCCGGTGGCGGGGCGTCGTTGGGGTCGGCTCAATCGTCGGTTGGATGCGTCTGGTTGTCGGTGTCGGCATGATCGGCGCGCCTGCCTCTGTGATCCGGCTCGGATCGGGGGAGACGTCGCCCGGTGACATGGTGCTCATGACCCGAAGCGTGGGCGTGCGCGACCTGATCGAGCCTTCCTTTTCCGAGCTGCTGCGCGAGCCCAGGTCTGTGCCGCAGCGTCGGCCCTGCGCGGTGAGCGTGGAATCGGATCACGACCGATCCTCGTCGGATCAACAAGTTTTGCGGCTTACGCGCCGTAAACGTCGGGGCCGAAGCAGGCGAGTCCGGGGGCACCGGCGAAGCCGAGGTGGTCGAGGTTGAACATGTTCTCGATGCTGCACAAGAGGGCGTAGTGGTTATACGGGTTGGGGTTGGACGTGCCTGGCTTGGTTGGGGTGCCGATCACCAACGCACCGACGCGGCCACCTCCGGGCCCGGTCTGACCGGGCATGGCTGTGTTGGGCGAAGGCGGGGTGTTGCAGCACGCTGAAGCGTCGGCTTGGGCCCCGCCGACTTCGGCTTCGTCGAATGTGATGATCAACAGCCCGTCCTGTTTGAACGCCGGTGAGGCCAGGATGGCCGGCACCTGGGCTTGGAGCCAGGCATCCGCCGAGACAAGTCCGCCCTTCTCGCCGTTGACGCACGGACTGTCGTGGCCGTCGTGGCACAGGTTGGGGGTGATGAAGCTGAGGTTGGGCGTGGTTGCCACCGAGGCGAGGTCGGTCGTTAGCGCGGAGAAGTCCACGACATCGGCCGCACAGCTGGGCGAGTCGATGACCGAGTGGAAGTACACGAACGGGTCGTGGCGGGTGGCGTACATATCACCCGGTCGCGCTGCCAGGGTGGCGTCCGCTGCGCCGATGGCGGGGTGCCGGCAGGTCTTCGCCTCGGTCGCCGAGTTGGCCATGTCTTCCTGGTAGGCCTTCCAGGTCTTGCCCACCGCATCCAACTGATCGCCGATGGTCTTCGCCGATGACGGGTAGACACAACCGCTGCCGAGGGCCTGACCGTCGGCGCCGGTGCCGGTCGTGTCGAACTCGATGTACTGCGGGCAATCGCCCTGCGTCTTCGGGTTGGGTGCCTGGCCGCTGATCTCGGCGATGTAGTTGTCGAGACTGAAATGACCGATGCCGTAGTACTGCTCGAGGAGCTGGCCCCCCGGTCGGAGAGTCCCATTGAGATAGGTGGCCACCGAGTTTGGACCCCAGGTCTCGTCGTAGCCCTTGTTCTCCAGGTTGATCACGAACACGTGGCCGATGGGGTTAGCCGACGCTCCAGCCGTCGTTGCGGTCGTGTCATTGACCGCGGAGGTCGACGAAGAGGAACATCCAGCCGTACCGATCAGTACAACTAGGGCAGTGGCGATCAGCAGATTGGGGCGCACTGCCGGAGTGTAGTTGGCCCCTATCGAGGCTCAGCTCTGTCGAGTCAGAGCCCTGAGGCGCGGGGAGATTGGGCCGTTTGCAAACGGGATTGCAGACGATGAGTGTCAGAGGCGTTCTCACCCTTCTGTCCCCTTGATCGCCTTCGTGGGCGACTGTTAACTTGCGCGCCTGGCAGGGGCGGGGCTCGACGAGGGCCAGCAGTGGTTCGCGCCGATGACCTAGGGGAGGAACGTTCATGGGGAAGCTTGACGGACAGGTGGCCTTCATCACCGGTGCGGCGCGGGGCCAAGGCCGCGCGCACGCGGTGCGCTTGGCACAGGAAGGCGCCGACATCATCGGCATCGACTACTTCGGGAAGCCTGAGTCGGTCATCTACGAGTGGTCGACGCCGGACGATCTCGGAGAGACGGCACGCCAGGTGGAGGCGCTCGGGCGGCGCATCGCTACCTATGAAGCCGACGTTCGTGACGTCGAAGCGCTGCAGAAGGCATTCGACGCCGGGGTCGCCGAACTCGGTGCCGTCACCATCGTGGTGGCCAACGCCGGTATCGGCCCCTCGGGCCTGGCCACACCCCAGCAGCAGTGGGACGAGGTCATCGGGGTGAACCTCACCGGCGTCTGGAACACGGGCCGGGTCACGCTCCCATCGATGATCGAGAACGGGAAGGGCGGCTCGATCATCCTCACCAGCTCGATCGGCGGGCTCACCGGCGCGCCATCCGATGTCGCGGGCATGCTCGGCTACACCGCCGCGAAGCACGGCGTCATCGGCCTGATGCGCTCGTGGGCGAACTTCGCGGCAAAGCACTACATCCGGGTGAACAGCGTGGCCCCGACCACCGTTCGCACCCCGATGGCGAATATGGGTGACCTCTCGCTCATCCTCGAGCACGTCCCCGAGCTGGTGAACTCACTGACGAATGCAATCCCGGTCGAAGCCGTCGACCCCGAGGACGTCGCCGGCGCCGTTGCCTGGCTGGCCTCCGACGACGCCCGCTACATCACGGGCACCGTGATCCCCGTCGACGCCGGCAGCTTCAACCGCCGCTGACAACGAGGCTGCTACCCTCCGTGCGCCGCGGTGCAGGGCCGCTGCTGGAGAGGCGCCAAGGCCATGCGAGGGTCCTCAGCGACATGAAGCCGGCGCCGTTCGAGTACCACCGCCCCGCGACTGTCGGGGAGGCCGCCGAGATGCTGGTGGCGCTCGGCGACGACGCCAAGGTGCTCGCCGGTGGTCAGAGCCTCGTCCCGCTGCTCTCGATGCGCCTCGCCGTCGTCAGCCACCTGATCGACATCGGCCGTCTGGACGATCTCACGGGCATCGAGCGTCGCGACGGGGCGCTCTGGGTCGGCGCCGGCACCACCGAGGCTGCCGTCGGGAGCAGCGCCGAGGTGGCCAGCGCGGTGCCGCTGCTGGCCGCCGCCACCCCGTTCATCGGTCACCTCCAGATCCGCAACCGCGGGACCGTCGGCGGCTCCATCGCCCATGCCGATCCCGCCGCGGAGTACCCGGCGGTGGCCTTGGCGCTCGATGCCGAGATGGAAGCCGTGTCGCATCGCGGCCCACGGATCATCCCGGCGGCGGACTTCTTCACGGGGTTGTGGAGCACCGCGCTCGACCAAGATGAGCTCCTCGTCGGCATCCGGCTGCCGGTGTGGACCGGTCGGTCGGGCTTCGCCGTGCGCGAGATTGCCCGACGCCACGGTGATTTCGCGATCGCCGGCGCCGCCGTGGGTGTCGAGCTCGACGCTGACGACCGCGTCCGTCGCAGCGCCATCGCCCTCTTCGGCCTCGGGTCCACGCCCCTGCGGGCCACCGCAGCCGAGCTCGAAGCCCGTGGCCGCACTGTCGCCGAGATCTCGGCCGACGAGCTCGGCCGGCTGGCCGTGACGGACCTCGATAGCGTCCCCTCCGACATGCACGGGCCGGCCACATACCGCACCCGCGTGGGGGCGGCCATGGTGGCGAGAGCATGGACTGCGGCGAGTAATGAGGCCGGCAATGGGTGAGGTCCCGGTTCAGGTGACGGTCAACGGGCGGATCATGACCAGGACGGTCGAGCCGCGCCTGACCCTGGCCGACTTCTTGCGCGAACGCTGCCAGTTGACGGGCACCCACCTCGGCTGCGAGCACGGTGCCTGTGGTGCGTGCACGGTCCTCGTGGATGGTGCGGCCGTGCGTTCCTGCCTCATGTTCGCCGTGCAGGCCGATGGCACGGAGGTGACCACGGTCGAGGGCATCGCCGCCCCCGACGGTGAGCTATCCCCGGTCCAGTCGGCGCTGCGCTCGTGCCACGGGTTGCAGTGCGGCTTTTGCACCCCCGGCTTCGTGATCACGATCACGGCCCTGCTGCGCGACAACCCCGACCCCTCCGAGGAGGAGATCCGAGACGGGCTGTCCGGCAACCTCTGCCGGTGCACCGGATACCAAGGGATCCTGCAGGCCGTCCGGCAGGCCGCCGAATTGTTGAAGTGACGGGCGCCGTCAGCCGCTCGTCGCCTGCTCCTCGATCATCGCCACGATCGCCGCGGGGCTCAACGGCAGGCGGGTGACCTTCACGCCCAATGATGCGAGAGCATCGGCCACCGCGTTGATCAGCGCCGGCGGCGCACCGATAGCGCCACCCTCGCCCACCCCCTTGTACCCACCGGGGCCGGCGGCGGGTGTCTCGATGTGGCCGTACTCGATCATCGGCACGTCAGTCGCGGTGGGAAGGAGGTAGTCGACGAAGGTCGTGGCCAGTGGGTTGCCGTCCTCGTCCCAGGCGAGCTCCTCGAGGAGGACACCGCCGATGCCCTGGACGGTCCCGCCGGCGATCTGGCCCTCGACCACGTTCGGGTTGATCATGCGTCCGCAGTCCTCGCTCACGACGTACCGCAGCAGGGTGACCATCCCGGTGACCGGATCGACCTCGCACGTGCACACGTGGGTGGCATTGGCCAGGATGAGCGGGGACTGCGCGGTGTAGCGGGCGCTCGCCTCCAAACCGGCGGACATACCCGCGGGGAGGGACTGGGGCTGGAAGTACGCCATCGATGCCATCTCGGCCACCGTCACGCCCACCGATGGCGTACCGCGCACGGTCGCGCGCCCCTCGACCATCTCGATGTCCGCTTCGGATGCCTCGAGCTTGTGGGCGGCGATGGTCACGAGCTTGTCCCGGAGGATCTTGGCGACCTCACCGACCGCCCCGGCCGTCATCGAACCGCTCCGACTGCCTCCCGTGCCCGCGCCGAAAGGAGTCACCGCGGTGTCACCCTGGATCGTGGCGACATCATCGATGCTCACACCTAGTGCGTCGGCCGCGAGCTGGACCACGGTGGTCTCGATGCTGTTGCCCGTCGAGCCACCGGCGACATACACGTTGACCTTGCCGGAAGGCTCGATGCGCATCGTGGCGCCTTCGGTGCCGTAGAAGCCGAAGCCGGACGATGTGGGCTCGACATAGGTGGAGGTGCCCACTCCGAGGTAACGGCCGGCTTCGAGCGCCGCGGCCTGCATCTCCCGGAACGCCTCGTAGTCGAGCATCTCGAGGGCCTGCTCGAACGTTTCCATCGGCGAGATGTTCTCGTACGGCATGCCGATCGGGTTCGCGGTTGGCAGTTCGTCGCGCCGGAGCATGTTGCGCCGGCGGAGCTCGACCGGGTCCATGCCCATCTGGCGGGCGGCGATGTCGAGGGTGACCTCGCGCGCCACCGACTCGTACTGCCACGGTCCCCGGTACGCCGTGCGGCCGCATGTGCTCGAGAACACCAGCTTGGTCGAGAAGTTGGCGATCGGGATCCGGTAGGGCCCGGGGAAGAACAAGCCGACGGCGAACGCTGCCTGTCCGGGCGACGGCGTCGGATACGCACCGACGTCCTGTACGTGGTCGAGCTGCGCGCCGAGGATCGTGCCCTCCTCGTCGAACGCCATCTTCACGGTGCCGTGCTCGCGGCGGCCGAAGCCGCCGGACATGAGGTTCTCCCGCCGGTCCTCGATCCACTTGAGGGCGGCGGGGACCTTGCGGGCCGCGAGCATGATGCACATGTCCTCGCGCTGCGGGATGACCTTCTGACCGAACCCGCCACCGGTGTCGCGCATCACCACCCGGACGCGTTGCTCAGGGATCCCGAGCAGCCGGGAGGCGAACGCTCGCACCTCGTGGGGGGCCTGGGTCGCCGCCCAGATCGTGACCTCGTCAGTAGCGGCGTTCGACTCCACGATGAGGCCCCGCGTCTCCATCGGCACCGCCGCGTAGCCCTGCTGGTGGATGGTCTCGGTGACCACATGAGCTGCGGACGCCCACACGTCGTCGAGGGCATCGGGTGGCAAGATCGTGAGTTCTGCGGCGAGGTTGCCCGGGTAGGTCCCGTGCACCAGTTCCTCACTGGCGAGCGCGACCTCGTAGTCGGCCAGCGGTGGGAGCGGGTCGTAGTCCACGACCACCAGGTCGAGAGCGTCCTCGGCGATGTAGCGGCTCTCCGCGACGACCACCGCCACCGGGTCACCGACGAAGCGCACCTCGTCCTCGGCCAGCGGCGGTCGGGGGGTGTCGGCCTCGTCGGGGCCGGTGAGCGTGTACCACTGGTCGCGCACCTCCGGGTTCAGATCGCTCGCCAGGAACACGGCATAGACGCCGGGCAACGCCAGGGCCTCGGATATGTCGATGCCGGTGATGCGCGCCCGGGCGACATAGCTGCGCACGAAGCAGGCGTGGAGCATTCCCGGTCGCGTGATGTCGTCGACGAAGGTTCCTGTCCCGGTCAGGAGGCGGGCGTCCTCCACCCGTTGGACCCTGGTGCCCGCGTAGCGAGCGGCAGCGACGTCCGTCATGCGGGTGCTCCTCGATGTCCACAGCAGGCACCCCGGTGGCCCGACCGCCGACGAGTCTACCCGCCTGCCATTGCCAAGGTTCCTTGACAATCGTGGGTTGTGTGAGACGCCGACGGTGAAGTTCGGCGTGCTCGCTCCCTCACTCCACGACGTTGACCTCATCGTGCGGGCCGAAGAAGACCCGCCGGCCTACGCGCAACCGATCTGGGACGACTACCTGTCCTTCCACGCCACCCGTGACGCTGACCGGTCACATCAACAGCTGCACCAGAGTCACTACGCCTACCTCGATCCCGATGAAGAGCGTCTCATCACGCCGGAGATCATCCAGAACTTCCGCCCGCCATCGTCGAGACGTTCGCCTCACAGGTCGTCGACAGGTACGACAAGTAGCCCCACATCGGGCTGGAGCGAGAGGGATTCGGACAACTGGGCCCGGCGGGCAGGGTCGATCGAGTTTGAGAAACCTCCAGGCCCTACGGTGGGGCGCACGCCGTGAGGTGTTGGAGGTCGCGATATTGGGGAGAAGCGCATGAGTGGTGACCGCGGGGCAAGGTCGACTGGGCGGGCTCGTGGATCGTTTGCGCACCGAAGTTGGCTGGTGGCGGTGGTGGCCATCGTCGTGTTGGCTGCCGGTTGCCGGGTCAATTGGAGGCAGTTCGGGGGCGGGCCAGCCCATGGTGGCAATGCGACGGGCGAGTCGACCCTGACGACGGCGAACGTCGCCGGCCTGCACCTGCTCTGGCAGGCCACGCTGCCGGCGACCGCGGACGGCGCCCCGGCATACCTCGACGCGGTGACGACCCCCACCGGCACCAAGCGGGTCGCATTCGTGACGACCCGAAGAGGTGACATCGTGGCGGTGGACGCCACCACGGGGGCGCAGTTGTGGTCCAAGGCCTTCGGGCCGGGGACGTGCATGATCAACAACGGGTCTACGCCGTGTTACACGACCTCATCACCGGTTATCGACCCCGACGGCGCGTCGGTCTACAGCTACGGCCTGGACGGCAAGGTCCACAAGCTCGCGGTCGGGACCGGAGCCGAGACGCTCACTGGCGGCTGGCCCGAGACGGTCACGGTGAAGGGCTTCGACGAGAAGGGGTCATCCGATTTGAGCCTCGCCACCACCGCGGACAAGACGTCCTACCTGTACGCCACTACGGCCGGCTACCCCGGGGATGGCGGTGACTACCAAGGCCACCTCGTAGCAATCAACGTCGCCACGGGCGCCCAACGCGTGTTCAACACGTTGTGCAGCGCGCAGGCGGTGCATTTCGTGACTGCGCCGGGAACCCCCGACTGCCCCGACGTCCAAGGCGGTGTCTGGGCGCGGGCCGGCACGATCTATGACGCCGTGAACAACCGGCTCTACATCTCGAGTGGCAATGGCTTGTACTCGCCGAGCACCCACCGTTGGGGCGACAGCGTCGTCGCGCTTCACCCCGACGGAACCGGCGACGCCTCGGGGGACCCGGTCGACGCGTATACGCCGACGAACTATCAATTCCTCCAAGACACCGACAGCGACCTCGGCAGCACCCTGCCGGCGGTGTTGCCCACGCCCTCCAACAGCACGATCAGGAACCTCGCCGTCCAGTCTGGCAAGGACGGCAATCTTCGCCTCCTCAACCTCGACGATCTCAGCGGCCAACACGGTGCCGGCCACACCGGCGGCGAAGTCGGTCCCATCATCCCCGTCCCTCAGGGTGGAGAAGTGCTCACCCAGCCAACGGTGTGGACGAACCCGGCCGACACCACCACCTGGGTCTTCATCAGCAACGACAACGGCACCTCCGCGCTCAAGCTCACCATTGACTCTCTAGGAGCTCCCTCGCTCACCCTGCAATGGGTCACCACCACCCCGGCGACCACCCCGCTTGTCGCCAACGGTGTTCTCTACCTTGCCTACGGCACCACCGTCGGTGCCTACCGTCCCCTCGACGGCAGCTTGGTCTGGCATGACTCGTCCCTCGGGTCGCTGCATTGGCAGAGCCCGATCGTCGTCAACGGGGTGCTCTTCATCGAAGACGGCGCGCAACATCTCAACGCCTACGGCCTCTGATCTACGGAACAAGCAGACTGAACCGCCCGCGCGTTGGGATTCGGCCTGCTGGCAAGCGGTATCCCGGGGCGGGGCTTCGGTCAGGTCGGGAGTTCGATGAGGATGATCTCGGCGGTTGTGACGCGTTCGATCGTCGTGCCAGGAATCGCCTTGGCGACCTGGTCGCGGAGCGAACCGGATGTCTTGTCGCTGACTTCGAGGGCGGCCACGTCGGTCCAATGACTTACCGCGGCGAACCGCCCGCTCTCCACGTCGCGGATGAACCGCGCATTGAGGAACCCAGGTTCGGCTTCGAGCCGTGGCGTCGCCACCGTGTCGTAGAAATCAACCAGCGCATCGGTGCTGCCGGCAGGTGCCGTGATTCGTACTACCCGCGAGCGGCTCCCAACCTGGGAAGGGCGGACCCGGACCTCGCGCAAGACCTCCGCTATCCCGATGCTGTTCAGTTGAGCATCTACCGCATCGACGGTCTCGCTGCGGATGCTGGCAATGGCTTTCTCACTCGCGTCGAGCGACGCTCTCGAATCCCACAGGCTCACGATCGTGCAATTGCCTGTCGCCCGATCGGCTACGCAGAGCATCCCCTGATTGCCCCGCTCGTTGATAACAACCGGCAACGCCTTGTCGGATAGCACGCGGCCGAGTTCATCGACGCGAGCTGGGGATACCGTCACTTCGTTGATACGTAGATGCATTCCATCCTCAGTTCCAGGCCAGATGGCCGAACGTGAAGGTCGGGCATCGGCCCGATCGCCGCGAGTGGCGCGGTCAGTTCGCTTCTACGCCGTCCTGCCGCCGATGTAAAGGTCTCACCCGGACCCGACGCGATCAGCCAACGCAGCAGTGCCCGCGTGAGTCAGGTCTTGTGGGGATTGAGCGGCGGTTGGAATGAGATGGTCGCCACGAGTCGGGCCAGACCTTCTGCCGGGGTGGGAAACGCGGAGGTGCCGTTGATGGCGAGCAACGTGATTCGGGTGTAGGTGCTGAGGAAGGGGACCGTGTCCGCGGTGCAGGTCCCGCTCGCGTCGAGGACGCATAACAGGCCGCCTCGCAGTGTTTCGTCGCTCTCGGAGATGTAGACGCCGAAGCTGGTCGCTCCGACGGCGGCGGCATCGGATCCGGGTGTTACCCAGGTGGTGGGGTTGCCGAGGTTCGAGCTCCTCACGGTGACGGTGAACGGATTGGCGGTGACCTCGAGGGTGGCCGACGCGTTGGTGGCGCCCGCCGGCTTGGGTTTCAGGAAGTCCATCGGACACGGCGACCCGATGCACGGTTGGGTCCCGTTGCTGAGGGCCAACCCACTCACCGGTGGTGGCGTCGTGTCCGATCCGGCCGAGGTGTCCGGCGTCGTGGCGGGGCTGTCCTTACTCAGGCTGAAGCGGTAGACGCCGCTCGTGCCGGCGGCGCTCGCCGTGCCCGGTTCCCGCAGGCCCGCCACCGAGAAGACGTCATCGCCCACGACGGCGGCGCCCCCGGCCACGACCCCGGCGACTTGTTGCGACCACAGCACCGCCCCGGTCTTCAGGTCGATGGCTCGGAACGTGAAGTCGGTGCCCCCACTGAACAGCACGCCGTTGGCTTCTGTTGATGCGGCGTAGGTCGCCGCCGCCTTCGGTTGCTGCCAGCGGATCGAACCGTCGGAGGCGTTCAACCCGTGCAGGAACGGTGCGGCCCCGACCGCGGTCCCCCCGGCGATGATGCCCCGGGCGTACACGGTCGGACCGATGAATCCGCCGGCCGGCCCCCCTTCGGTCACTTGGGTCTTCCAGACGAGGGAGCCGTCACCACGATCGAGGGCGTAGTACGAGCCGTCCTTGTTGCCGAGACCCACCAATGCGCGCCCATCGACATCGAACAGATTGGGTGCGCCGGCAAAGTCGAGATCGGCGCCCGACCGGTCATGGGGTTGGTAGGCCCATCGTTTCGTGCCGTGGTCGAGATCGATGGCCACCAGCGCTTCACTGTTCGGCCGCCAATCGACGGTCGCGGTGTCACAGCTCCCGGTGCCGAAGTACACCGCCCGGCGCTCCGTGTCGACCGACGCCGATCCCCACACATCGACGCATCCAGAAGGGGCTTGCCCATCGTCGGTGTCGTAGTACCAGATCTGTCGACCATCGCTGACGTCGAAGGCGTAGACGCCGGCCTTCTGGCCCGGATGGTTGTGCACGTCGCTGCCGACGACAACCTTGCCGTCGGCGACTACCGGCGACGACTCGATCTCGGTGAAGTCGTCGGCGCCTCCCGTCCCGATGCTCGCCTTCCATGCCCGTGAGCCATCGGCAGCGTTGAGCGCGTAGAGGGCGGGACCGTCGGCGAACAGGACCAGCCGCCGGCCGCCGACGTCGGTCACCGCCGCCGAGGAGACGATCTGTCCCGCATACACGTGGCTGGCCGCATCGGCCTTGAACGTCCACATCTTCGTCCCCGACGCCGCGTCGAGCGCGTAGAACGTGCCGCTCCAATC
>Ga0209069_10001721_pt1 | contig 11227 bp, 9 predicted proteins | sample Str013_2_FD_187202 | JGI IMG/M metagenome (GOLD analysis project Ga0209069, IMG submission 187202) | Freshwater sediment microbial communities in response to fracking from Pennsylvania, USA - Straight Creek_MetaG_SC_2013 (SPAdes) (version 2) | ecosystem: Environmental > Aquatic > Freshwater >...
GTTCATGGGATCGACGCTTCTCGGCATGGCGTTGTGGGCTGTAGGTGCCGGCTGGTTATGGGCAATGGGAGCGGGCGTATTTTTCTGGGCGTTCGGATTTGCTGCGATCAACTCCATGCAGCAAGCCCGGCTTGTTGCGGCGGCACCTGACCTGGCCAGCGCCTCAGTCGCGCTCAATACATCGGTGCTCTACATCGGACAGGCCGTCGGCTCCGGCATAGGCGGACTGCTGTTCGTGCACGATCATTTTCACGCTATCGGCTTTGTGGGTGTCGCTTTTGTAGCCGCCGCATGCGCGTTGCTTGCCGCGATCTGGGAGAAGGGCACTTCAAAACCGGCCGATTAGGCTTAGCGGCCGGCAGCATAGCCCTGCATGCCGCGCGGATTGGCGGCAGCGCGACGACGCGGGCCCACGCGCGATGCGGCGGTCAGACGGCCTTCTGACCAGGGCGGCCCAACCTCAATTTCATGGCCGCGCGCGCGTAACTCCGCAATCGTGGCGTCAGGCAGTCGCTTTTCGACAACGAGCACCCCCGGTCGCGCCGTGCGTGGCCAGAATGAGATCGGGAAATGTTCTGAGTGCCACGCAGGCGCATCGATCGATTCCTGCAAATTCATGCCGGAATGGACGTGGCGCAAAAAGAACTGCGTGGTCCATTGATCCTGCTGGTCGCCGCCGGGCGAGCCCCACGCGAGATAGGGTTCGCCGTCGCGAAGCGCCAAGGTTGGGGAGAGCGTGGTGCGCGGACGCTTGCCCGGCGCGAGCGCGGCGGGATGACTTTCGTCGAGCCAGAACATCTGTGCGCGGGTGCCGAGGCCAAAACCAAGTTCGGGGATAACCGGCGAGGATTGCAGCCAGCCGCCTGACGGCGTCGACGACACCATGTTGCCGGCGGAGTCGATAATGTCGAAATGCACGGTGTCGCCAATAACCTCGCCGACACGGCCGACGGTTGGCTCGCCCGCACCATATGCCCCGACTGCGGCACGCGCGCCCTCCGCGCGACGCATCTCGACCGCCGCCCCAAAACCCTTGACCGAGCCCGGCCGCAATTCGAGCGAGGCCTGCCTGCCGATCAGCTTGCGGCGGTCTGCATTGTAGCGGTCGGATAGCAGCGTTTCGATCGGCACACGCACGAAATCGGGATCGCCGTAAAAACTCTCCCTGTCCGCATAGGCAAGCTTGGCGCATTCGACTTGCAAGTGGACGAAGTCGGGTCCCGCCGGATCAAGGCCATCGAGGTCGAAGCCTTTCAGCAACGCGAGCTGTTGCAGCAGAACAGGACCCTGACTCCAGACGCCCGGCTTGCATACGGTGTAGTGGCCGTAGTCGTAGGTGAGCGGCGGCTCGATATGAGCCTGCCAGGCCGCCATGTCGGCACCGGTCAGTACGCCCGCGTGGCGCTCGCCGCTGACGTCCATCACCTTTTGCGTACGGCAGAACTTGTCGATCGCCTCGGCAACGAATCCCTGCGACCACACTTTGCGTGCGCGTTCAATCTGCGCAACGCGTTCACCGGTCACGCTTTCAGCTTCGTGTAATACCCGCGCGTAGGTGTCGGCGAGCGCGCGGTTTGTGAACAGCACGCCGGGCTCCGGCACCTTGCCGTTCGGGAGGTAGACCGCCGCCGAACTTGGCCAGTGCTCGCGGAATAACTGCGCGACCATGGCGATCGTGGCGCTTGCGCGCTCGACCAGCGGATGGCCGCTTCGCGCGTAGAAAATCGCCGGCGTCAGCACGTCGGCCAAACGCATGGTGCCGTATTCGCGTAACAGCAGCATCCAGGTATCGAACATGCCCGGAACACACGCGGCGAGCAGGCCAGTACCGGGAACCATATCGAGGCCTAGATTGTGGAAATGCGCGATGGTTGCGGCTGCCGGTGCGGGGCCTTGCCCGCAGATCACCTGCGGCCGATTGCGTTTCACATCGTAGAGAACAACCGGCACATCGCCGCCCGGGCCATTGAGATGCGGCTCGACCACTTGAAGCGTGAAAGCAGTCGCCACCGCGGCGTCGAATGCGTTGCCGCCCTTCTCCAAAGTTGCCATGCCGACCGCGGTCGCAATCCAATGGGTGGATGCAACAACGCCGAAGGTTCCTTCAATCTCGGGCCGGGTCGTGAAGGGATTGGGATTGATCTTGGCGACGTCAATTTTCATGCGTCGGCAATGTAGTTGAGATTGATGAGGGCCGCCACCTTGTTTCGCCGCTCCGTTCGCGGCAACCTTAGGGCGGCGAATTGGACTGAGGGGATAAAATGTCAACAACTGCCGTAGCGGCCGCAGTGCCGCATCGAACCAGTACGTTCAAAGTTCTTGCCGCCGCCTCGATTGGCAACGCGCTCGAGTGGTATGACATCCTCGCCTACGGCTATTTTGCCGTCACGATTTCCAAGCTGTTTTTCCCGACAGCCGATCCGACAACCGCGCTGCTTTTGACCTTCGGCACGTTCGGCGTGTCGTATCTGGTGCGTCCGCTCGGCGCCATCGTGCTCGGCGCCTATGCCGACCGCAACGGACGCAGAGCCGCGATGCTGCTGTCGATCGTTATTATGACGATTGGGACCGGTCTGATGGCTATCATGCCGACCTACAGCACAATTGGGATTGTGGCGCCCGTCGCTGTGCTTATTGCGCGACTGCTGCAAGGCTTTGCTGTGGCCGGCGAGTTTGGCAGTGCGACCGCTTTCCTGGTCGAGCACACCAAAGAGCGCAAAGGCTTTTTCGCGAGCTTCCAGTGGTTCGGGCAGGGGCTGGCCGCAGTGCTCGCCTCTCTTTTCGGTGTCATCCTGTTCGGCTTGCTGACAACAGACCAGCTCGAAAGCTGGGGCTGGCGTGTGCCGTTTCTCTTCGGGCTGTTGATCGGACCGATCGGCCTCTATATCCGCAAGCACGTCGGCGAGACGCCGGAATTTCGTGAGCAGAGTCCCGCCAAGGCACCGGTGCGCCAGATGTTTGCACAGCATTGGGATCGTCTGCTGATGTGCATCGGCATCGTTATCCTTTCGACCAGCTCCAACTACATCATCCTTTACATGCCGACCTATGCCATCAAGCAGCTGAATTTGCCGCAATCGCTTGGCTTCACCGCAACTCTGCTTGGCGGCATCTTGCTGACATTTGGTGCGCCATTTTTCGGCCATCTGTCGGATCGCGTCGGCCGGGTACGAATGATGGTGATCGTTTCCTTGCTGTTTGCGGTCTCAGCCTATCCAGCCTTCGTGCTGCTGGTCGCCAATCCCTCGCTCGCCGGGATCGTCGGTATCGTGTGTTGGCTGAGCCTGCTCAAGGCGGCCTATAGCGGCACACTTCCGTCCTTGATGGCAGAATTGTTTCCGACCGTCACACGAAGCACAGGCATCGCGGTGGCCTACAACACCAGCGTTCCGATCTTCGGCGGCTTTGCACCCTTCATCGCCGCCTGGCTGATCGCGGTGACGGGTTCGCCGCTGGCGCCAAGCTACTATCTGATTGCGACGTCACTGCTCAGCCTGCTGGTACTTGTCATCATCCACATGCGAGTCAAAACCACTTAGAGCTCACGGCAACACCGATGTCCCGCATTCGTTTCGATTTCGGCGTGTTGAAACTCGACGCCGAATTGCTCGATACCCCCACAGCCAAAGCCATTGCCGCTGCGCTGCCGATTTCCTCGGCCGTACTCACCTGGGGCGAAGAAGTCTATTTTGATGTGCCGGTGGACGTCGCACGTGAGCCGGATGCGCGTGCCGTCATCACGCCAGGCGAAATCGCGTACTGGCCGCAGGGCACTGCGATCGCGATCGGTTTTGGACGCACGCCGATTTCCAAAGGCGACGAGACGCGGCTCGCAAGTCCCTGCAACGTCTTTGCCAAGGCCCTCGGCAGCGTGAAAGTGCTGGCCAAGGTGAAGACCGGTGCGGAGGTGAAGGTGAGCAAAATTGACTAGTTCGACGATCGCTCACCCGCGTGACGGCGGACCATCGACAAGGTGAGGTCCCAAGCATTGCGGATGTTGACGATAGCGAGCAGCAGCAATCCACTGGCCAGCACTTCGAACGCGTAGGCGTGCCCGCCGTAAATCATGATGCTTGCAGCCAGCATGGCGAGATAGGCGCCCACAGGCAGCAATCCGTAGGCGAGATAGTCGGGCAGATATTGCGTGAGCTCAGTGCGCAGGACCCACACAGTAATGACGATAGATACGGCAACGCCTAGAACTGCCGTCGTCCCGATCAACGTGGCGAAGAAAATTGGCCCGTGCGACGGCACCAGGCAAACCGCGGAGAGAAAAAACACACTGGTGAAATGGATCACCACAGGGCTCATGAAAGTACGAGTCCCCTGTTGATCTGCACTGCTGAGATAGCCAGTACCGAGCGATACGGCGACGAACAACAGCGCCAGCAATGTGGCTCCCGCGGTGCCGAGCAGGATGTAGAACTCATGCCAGGCGTGAAGCGCTTCCATCAGGATCAGCCCCGCCCGACAAACGGCATTTTGTTCGCCATGACTGTCATGAACAAGACATTGGTGTCGAGCGGCAGGCTTGCCATGTAGACCACTGCGTTGCCGACATGGTCGGCTTCCATGCGCGGCTCGACCATCTTGCGGCCATCCGCCTGCAAGACTCCTTCACCTTGCACCATGCGTTCGGTCAGAGGCGTCGCGGCATTGCCGATATCAACTTGGCCGCAGCAGATGTCGTATTGCCGGCAATCGAGCGAGGTGGATTTGGTCAGTCCCGTGACCGCGTGTTTGGTCGAAGTGTAAGCGACAGAATAAGGCCGCGGCGCATGCGCCGAGATCGACCCATTGTTGATGATACGGCCGCCGCGCGGCGACTGGCTCTTCATGATCTTTATCGCTTCCTGCGTACACAGGAACATCCCGGTGAAATTGGTTGCGACGACGTTCTGCCAGGTTTCGAAGGGCAAATCTTCGAGCGGTACCGGGGGCGCGCCAATACCGGCGTTATTGAACAACACATCGAGCCGCCCGAAGGTCGATTTTACGGTTGCGAACAACGAGACGATTGATTCACGTTTCGAGACGTCCGTCGGAACGACCAGCGCCTGCGCTCCTGTCGCATTGATTTCGCCGGCGACCTTGTCGAGCATTTCCTTGCGGCGCCCGGCCAGCACGAGATTGTAACCAGCCTTGGCGAGCGCGATGGCTACCGCTCGGCCCACGCCGGTTCCGGCTCCAGTCACGAGTGCAATCTTTACGGTAGCGGCCATCAGGTTTCCTTTCCCCGCGGGACGTGTCTCCCGCATATTATGAAAACGCGCGCACGCTACCACTGGCGGCGCAGCGCGTCAGCTAGGGGAAAAGAAGGTCTTTAGCTCGCGAGGGCTTCAATAGGTTGAAAGGCGCGAGGCGATTGCAGGCGGGCGGTGATTTCAGCGACGGTCACCGCCCTGCCGAAGCGAAAGCCTTGCATGGAATGCACACCAGCGGCGCGCAGGAAGAGCTGCTGGTCGGCGGTCTCCACACCCTCGGCTGTTACCTTCATGCCGAGGCCGCGGCCGAGACTTACGATCGCGTGGACGATGGCCGCGGCGTCGGCTGCCTTTTCGATCGAGAGCACGAAGCTGCGGTCGATCTTGAGCTTGTCGAACGGGAAACGGCGCAGATAGAGCAAGCTGGAATAGCCGGTGCCGAAATCGTCGAGTGCCAGCCGAACGCCGAGCGCCTTGAGCCGCAGCATTGCGTCTTCCGCAGTATCGACATTGCCGAGGAGCACGCTTTCGGTGAGCTCCAGTTCGAGGCGGGTTGGATCGAACCGGGTCGCTTCCAGAATGCGCTGAACCACCTCGACGAAGTCGATGCGGCGGAATTGCAGCGACGACACGTTCACCGCGATGGTCAGTTCTGGCCACGCTTTGCCATCGATGCAGGCGCGACGTAGAACCCAATTGCCGAGATCGATAATCAAGCCACTGTGCTCGGCTATGGCGATGAATTCGCTCGGCGGTATTTCACCACGGGTAGGATGCGTCCAGCGACAGAGTGCTTCGACACCGACGACGGTCTCGCCGCTCTTGTTGACGACGGGCTGGTACAACAGTTGCAACTGGTTATTCTCGATCGCCGTGCGCAAATCGGCCTCAAGCAGCTTGCGGCTGGAAAGATCGGCGTCCATTGCGGCGTCATAGATGCACGCGCGATTACGGCCCTCGTTCTTGGCGCGGTACAGGGCCATATCGGCATAGCGCATGATGTCGGTTGCGGTTCCGCACTTATCATCGATGACCGCGATCCCGATCGATGCACCGATAATAATATTCTGGGCGTTGATGGCGTAGGGTGCGCAGATGGCCGCGATAATGCGTTGCGCGAGCCCCATCATCTGCTCGCTATCGCCCGCGATCGAGGAGATCACCGCGAATTCATCGCCGCCGAGGCGCGCCACCAAATCACCGCCGCGCAGGGTATGCGATAGCCGCAGAGTGACATTGCGGATGAGCTCGTCGCCGACATGGTGACCGAGCGTATCGTTGACGTCCTTGAAGTGATCGAGGTCGATGTAGAATACGGCCGCCGGCGCGCAGCCGACGCGAACTTCCTCAATCACCGCCTCCAGTCGCTCGCCGAAGAAGATGCGATTGGGGAGCCCGCACAATGGGTCGTGCATGGCGAGATGACGAAGCCGCGTTTCGCCGGCTACAATCGCCGCCGCAGTGCGCCGCATGTAGCGCAACACGAAGGCGGCGAGCAACGCGAAGCCAATGAACGCAACCGCAATGAACGGCACCACATTGTGCACGATCTCGGCGCCCGGCTGTTTCGGAGTCCAGGCGAAGCGTGCGATTGTGGTGCCATCCGGGCCGTTGAGATCGTAGGCAAGATCGCCGTCCGGCGGAGGGTTCTGTTCCATCTTGCGCAGATTGGTCAATCGCAGTTGCGCTGCGATGCTAGTGAGCGCGCTGTCGTCAATGAATTTTACCGACACAATGATCGGTGGGACGCCGTGGAGCGATTCGTAGACTCCGTCGGCTGGGTCGACCGCGACTGCGGCGATCACCGCCGGCCGGTCCATCAAGCGGCGGATCACTGCGGTCTGCTGATGCACGCCGCCATCTGCCGGGGCGGTTTGCTTGAGGCGGATCGCGCCGCGCAGAGTCGGATCACGGCCGCGCAGATAGTCGATCACCGAGATGAGGCCAGGGCGGGCGCCTGCAAACCATTTCATATCGGCCGGCCGATGACCGACGATCGAATAGATCAGGTCATCATTGTGGTCGAAAATGAAGATGTAGTCGTGATCAAAATACGTCTCCAACCACGTTCCGACGCGCTGCTTGGCCCAGTCCGAATTGAACGAGCGGCGGATGTTCTGAATTGCGCCTTCCGAGGAGGCAACGCTATCCACCTCACGCAATATGCGTTCGCCATAGCTGGTGAGCGCGCGCGAGAACAGTTGCTTTTCGTGATCGACGGCCACCACGTCGGCACGCTGCGCAGATGACAGCACAGCGACGACGATGCAAACAATCGCAACGGCGACGATAACGCCGATAGGAACCACCACGCTTAAGCGAGCGCGGTCCCAACTGGTGTATTGCCGCACATCGGAAGCGCGTGGGCGAGCCACAGCCGGCACGATTGAGGTCCTTAAAGCGTCCTGCCTATTAGGCTTTTCGGGCAGGACGCTAGGCGCCAAAGCTTGCTATTCGATTTCGTTTTACCGAACCCGTTAGGGGTTCTGCGCTGTGGAAGCTGCAATTCACCCGGTTCTGTTAACTAGCGGTAAAAGTATAGTCCGCGCTCGAAGTTGCTTAATTAATGAATTGGAAATCGAGACTCTCACGACGGTTGAAATCCGGGATCAAACCGATCAGGTAGAGCTGCGATAGGGCGGCCGGGGGATTGCGATGTGCGCGGCACGCAGCGCGGCCGACCAGCGTTCGCGCAAATCCTGGAAGTAAGGCTCCCCAGGCTCGATCCGATAATTCACCTCTGCATCGCATGAGTCCCTGCGCACGACGAGAATATCGATCGGTAGCCCGACGCCGAGATTGGAGCGCATCGTCGAGTCCATCGAGATCAAGCCGATCTTGAGCGCGTCGTAGAGGTCAGTCTCGAAACCGATCGCGCGATCAAGCACCGGCTTGCCGTATTTGTGTTCGCCGATCTGGAGATAGGGCGTGTCGGTCGTGCATTCGATGAAATTGCCGGCCGAGTAGATCATGAACAGCTGTAGGCGGCCGCCTTTGATTTGCCCGCCGAACAGGAACGCAACCTCGTGGTCGACTTCAGCTGCCTCCAGCACCTTGCCTTCGGCAATCTGCAAATTGCGGATAGTGCGGCCGATGCGCTGCGCGGCCTGGAACATGGTCGGCGCATTCATCAGCGTTTCGACCTCGCCGGTTTCCGGATTTTCCACGCCTTCGGTCAGTGTCGAACGCACCGATTGGCTGAGCGACAGATTGCCGGAAGAGGCGATAGCCATGGTCCGCTCGCCCGGCTGCGTATAGACGTGCAGCTTGCGAAAGGTAGAGACGTTGTCGAGGCCTGCATTGGTCCGCGTATCTGCGACCATGACGAGGCCGGCGCGCACAAGGATTCCGCAGCAATAAGTCATGGGCTTTACGATTTTTCTAACTGCCAGGTCGCAGGTTTATAGCGACTTGATGGGCCGTTCGGCAATGCATCACGTCTGTGCCTGATGGCGCGCTTGATCGACGCGTACAGCCACGCTCAGGGTTTCACCGCTGCCTCCAAAACGCGTGCCGCGCACCGGAGCCGCACCGAGATAATCGAGACCAACCGCGACCCGCACGTGGGCGTCGGTGGTGCAAATGCCATTTGTCGGATCGAAGCCAACCCAGCCCAGGTTTTCGACATAAGCTTCAGCCCAGGCGTGGCCGGCCTCTTGTACGGTCACACCGTCGGCGCGATGGAAGTGGCCTCCGATGTATCGTGCGGGAATGCCAAGTGCGCGAGTTGCCGCGACAAAAATGTGGGTGAGGTCCTGGCAGACGCCGCGCCGAAGCGTAAAGGCTTCCGCAGCGGTGGTGGCAGCGTGAGTCGGATCGGTATCGAAGGCAATTTGGCCATTGAGTTTGTTCAACAGCGCGTGCAATAGCGCCAGGGTATCACCCTCCGTGGCACCGCGTGTCGCTTGCGCGAAGCCGATGATCGCGGCATCCGCTTTGGTCAACGAGGTTTCGCGCAGGTAGAACTGCGGCGGAAAGCGCTCGATCGCGCCGCTCACCATGCCATCGGTATCCTGGGTATCGACCTCGCCTGCGACCTCAACCGTCAACGTGTTGAATGGTCCCTCGGCCGTAAACGAATGGGTGATATTGCCGAAGGCATCCTCATGCTGGTGCAGCAGGCAATCTTCGGACAAATCGATCCGCCACGACAGCACGTGCTGCCCGTCATGATCGCGTGGGGTTAGTCGCAACAGTTGCGTCACGCCGGTGGGCGGCGTGTCGTAAGCGTAGGTGGTCGCGTGAGAAATGCGGATCCGCATGGGCGATCGGCTATTGCTGAGACCGATGCTCTTCTAGCACAAGGTCTCGGCGAAGAGCGGTCCGGCACTCATGTCAGGAATTGCTCCGTGATCAAAGCGCCAAGCCTGTTGTTCTCGACAATGAATTCGCCAATGAACTCATGCAGGCCGCGCTGAAAAATGCCGTCCATGCGATTATTTTGCAGGCGCGTGCGAATACCGCGCGCCTGCCGTTGGGCCGGGCCTTGTCTGCCATAGGCACCCGCGATTGAATCCAGATTGCGCACGATTGCCTCGTAGCAGGATGCGAGCGAGCGGGGCATCTCATCGCGCAAAATAAGAAGGTCGGCGACCAGCCAGGGTTTCAGGCTCTCGCGATAGACCCAGTGATAGGCCGTGAGCGCGGACACCGAGCGCAGGATCGCCGCCCACTGGAAATAATCGAGCGGACCGCCAACTCGCTCGTTCTCCGGCAGCAGGAGGTGATATTTGACGTCAAGGATGCGTGCCGTGTTGTCGGCGCGCTCGAGATAGACCCCAAGCCGAGAGAACCAGTACGCGTCGTTGCGCAGCATGGTGCGATAGGCGGAGCCGTCGTAACGCAACGAGGATTCCTGCACCCAGCGCAGGAAACGTGAGAACTCTTCGCGCGAGGTCGGTCCGTTGCCATAGCGCTTTAGTTCGAGCCATGTGCCGTTGATCGCGTCCCACATTTCCATGGTGAGCGCCGTGCGCACGGCCCGGGCATTGCCGCGAGCAAGCTCGAAGCAGGAACGGATCGACGACGAGTTGTCAGGAGAGAAAGCGAGAAAGTCGGTTACGTTTTCCTCGTTGGCCTCCTCATAGAGCTTGAAGAAGGCGGTGGCGCAGCCGGCGGTTGCGACCGCGGATTCCCATTCGTTGCTGGCACCGACATAGGCGAGGGGCAATGCCGACAGCCGCTGCGTGGCGTCGAGGATGCGTGCAAGGTATTCCGCGCGTTCGACGTAACGCGAGAGCCAATACAGGTTATCGGCGGTGCGCGAGAGCATATCTCATCCGTCCAATACCCACGTATCCTTGGTGCCGCCGCCCTGGCTGGAGTTGACCACCAGTGAGCCTTCCTTCAACGCAACTCGCGTCAGTCCACCGGGCACGATGCGCACACCATCGCGCCCGGTCAGCACGAACGGCCGCAAGTCAACGTGGCGCGGGGCCACGCCCTTCTCGACGCAGGTTGGACAAGTGGACAGCGCCAATGTCGGCTGGGCGATGAAATTCTTCGGTGACGTTTTCAGTTTGGCGCGAAACTGCTCGATCGCCACCTTGCTGGCGGCGGGGCCGATCAGCATGCCGTAACCGCCGGAGCCATGCACCTCCTTGACCACCAGCTCGTGCAGATGATCGAGCACATAGGCGAGGTGCTCTTCCTCGCGGCAGCGCCACGTCGGCACAGTCTTTAGCAAAGGCTCATCGCCGAGATAGAACTTCACGATTGCCGGCATGAAACTGTAGACCGCCTTGTCATCGGCGATACCGGTGCCGACCGCATTGGCGAGCGTGACATTGCCGGCCTGGTAGGCCGACATCAGGCCGGGCACGCCCAATGCGGAATCAGGACGGAAGGTGAGGGGGTCGAGAAAATCGTCATCGATGCGCCGATAAATGACATCGACCCGCTGCGGGCCCTGAGTGGTGCGCATGTAGACGACTTCGTCTTTGACAAAAAGGTCGCGGCCCTCGACCAACTCAACACCCAGCTTGTCGGCGAGGAACGAGTGTTCGTAGTAGGCAGAATTGAAT
>Ga0209069_10001722_pt1 | contig 11226 bp, 8 predicted proteins | sample Str013_2_FD_187202 | JGI IMG/M metagenome (GOLD analysis project Ga0209069, IMG submission 187202) | Freshwater sediment microbial communities in response to fracking from Pennsylvania, USA - Straight Creek_MetaG_SC_2013 (SPAdes) (version 2) | ecosystem: Environmental > Aquatic > Freshwater >...
GGTTAATAGATATTTTAGCTTCATATTTTTATTTGGACCAAAGGTAGAATTTCTGATCGCATCAGGTCGACCACCTGCCTGAGTTGACAACAGATTTTAGGCCAAAGGTGGTCGACCTAATAGAGAATAAAAAAACCAATAACTCAAAATGCTTTTTTTTCTTTTTCTACGGCTTTTTGCATTGGGCTGTTTGCATTTGGCACGAAACGAATTTCTTTCTGTTTTTCTTTAAACAGCTGGAACCTGCTTTGCTCTATTTTCTTTGGCCAGCTATTGTTGCTTTCGTTGATATCCGCCGTTTCACGCATAGGATCTAATTTGATAGAAACCGCTTCTTTACTCTTTACAAATATTTTCGTGAGTGTATTTTCATTCATTCGCCATACATGGACCGGAATACGATCAATTTCCTTTGTCCCATCCATATATGTCCATTCAATAATAATCGGCATAACCATTCCGCCCTTATTACTGAACTGCAGTTCATAAAAATTTTTGCCTCCGATTCTTTGTTTTGCGGCTTCATCCGGGGACTTATCATATTTAAGTATATGGTTTGCATATTTTGCCGTATCATAGGGAATGATATCCCGGTCATATTTCCAATAGAAATCCCTGAGTGTAGTATCAGCATCAGTCAGGAAGGTTATTTTTTTGTCCGCTTTATTTTTCATCTTGGTGATATCTTCGAATACTGGCGCCAATGAGTGGGCGATGCTTTCCATTTTAATTGAATCCGTTTTTAGTGGTTGCTGCTGCAGGTCGGCCTTCAGCCATTTTACGCTATCAAGCGAAATATCCACCGGATCGGTTCCATAAAACCATCCCCTCCAAAACCAGTCCAGGTCCTCACCGCTGGCGTCTTGCATGGTGCGAAAAAAATCTGCAGGAGTCGGATGATGAAAGGCCCATCGCCGGGCATATTCCTTAAAAGCATAATCGAATAATTCGCGGCCCATGATGGTTTCCCGAAGAATATTTAATCCTGCGGCCGGTTTGCCATAAGCGTTAGAGCCTAAGCGGACAATATTTTCAGCATTGGTCATAACAGGTTCCAACTGACTCTTGGGTAATTTCATGTAGTCGGTGATGAGGTAGGCAGGTCCGCGTTTGGAAGGAAATTTATCGTCGAACAATTCCTGCGTAAGATATTGGACAAAACTGTTGATACCTTCGTCCATCCATGCCCATTGCCGCTCATCGCTGTTGATGATCATCGGGAAAAAATTATGTCCCACTTCATGAATTACTACGCCGAGCATGCCATATTTAGTGGCCTCACTATAGGTCCCATCTTTTTCGGTGCGCCCGTAATTGAAACAGATCATCGGGTATTCCATGCCGTTGGCCGCTTCCACACTTTGTGCAACAGGGTATGGATACGGAATGGTGAAATGCGAATAGGTTTTGATGGTATGTGCTACTGCTTTGGTGGAATATTTCCTGTACAAAGCATAGGCTTGCTTACCATAATAGCTCATGCACATTATTTTTTTGCCTTCTATATATGCCGGCATGGCGTCCCAGACAAATTTTCGACTCGACCCCCAGGCGAAATCACGTACATTATAAGCTTTGAATATCCATGTCTTTTTTTGATTGCTTTTATTTTTTTCTGCGGCATATGCTTCATCCAGCGTCACTACCTCAACCGGTTCTTTTGCAGTTTGTGCTTTTTGCCAGCGCGCAAATTGTGCCGGGGATAAAACCTGTTGGTAATTTTGACATTCACCGGTGGCGCCCACTACATGATCTGCCGGCACTGTCATCTGCACATCGAAATTGCCAAAAGTCAACGCGAATTCGGCGTTGCCGGTAAACTGGTGGTTCTGCCATCCCTGGAAATCACTATAAACACATAAACGTGGATACCATTGTGAAATCGTAAAAAGATAATTGCCGTCTTCCGGAAAATATTCATACCCGCCCCGGCCATTATGTATCAGTCGTTCACTGATATGATAGTCCCAGTCAATTTTGAAAACAAGTTTTTGCCCGGGTTTCAGGACAGCAGGCAATTCCACCCGCATCATGGTTTTATTGATATGGTATACAAGCGGTTTTCCGGTTGCATCAATTATCTTCCTGATATTTACGCCGAAATCATTTTTACTGCTTAATTGTTCAATACTGTCAATTGATTTGTCGCTCATTAATTGTTGCAGGCTACCACCTTGCTGGTAATTGGCATTATTGGCAGAACTGTGTTCGTTCTCGTCTAATTGCAACCAGAGATATGCCAGCGCATCCGGCGAATTATTGAAATAGGTAATTGTTTCGCTGCCGGTTAAACGAAGTTTTTGTTCATCCAAATCGCATTTGATATCATAATCACAGCGTTGCTGCCAGTATTTGGGGCCAGGCGCTCCGCTCGCATTGCGGTATTCATTGGGCGTTGGCAGCACGGTTCCCAATTGTTCGAACCTATTGCCATGATTTGAATTGGGATTGTTTTGCATCATCTGTGCATGCAGGGAAATGGTGCAATAACAAAAGCAGGCTGCTAATAGTTTTTTCATGTGTATTTATGTTTACTTCCAGGGCAATCTGTCAAATACCATTCTCAATGAAATTACGAGGATAATTATGGAAATGACACGCACCCACTGTAGGCGGGAATTTTTAATAATTGCGCAAAGATAAATGATAATAGAATTACCATTGCTGCAACCAGCAATTGTGCGGTTTCGATGCCCGCATTAAATGCCAGCAGGTGAATAACCAATCTCTCTTTGCCCTCAAGGCCCAGGAATGTGTTTGCATATGCCAATCCATGGACCAGTCCGAAAAATAATGCAAAGAAATAAATTAGTGGCAGGCCGGGAGGACTTTCAATAGCTTCTTTTTTTTGAAGCAGGTTATTTGAAGCAGTGGATATGATGGTCAATGGAATCAGCAACTCAATCCATATCCTTGAAAAATGTACGATTCCCCACGCAGCCATTGCCAATGTGATGGAATGTCCAATTGTAAAGGCCGTTACCAATACCAGCAGTTTTTTCCAGTCCTTTATCGGGTAACGCAGGCATAGCGCAGCCACAAATAAAATGTGATCCAGCGCTTCTCGGTTAAGAATGTGTTCAATACCCAGCGTAAAATAAAGATTAAAGTCTTGCATGTGTAGCAGGTTCCAAAATTATCCAGACTTTTGCATTGCCAAAATTTAATTTTTTAATGGTACTATCAGTATGCAGGTGGTTGCTTGCGGCCATTTCATTTTTTTTATACAATCATGACGAGCAGAAAAATTTCTTGTTCATCACGCATCCGTTTTATATAACTGTTACGGAAATCAACCACAATGCAAAAGAGGAAATAGTAGAGATCAGTTGTAAAATGTTTACCGATGATTTGGAAACTGCGCTAAAGAAATCCGCAGGTGCAAAAATTGATATGCCCACCCAAAATAATAAATCAGCCACAGATAAGCTGATTGCTGCATATATAACAAAACATCTGCAATTGAAGGTAGATGGCGAACCGGTGATCCTGCAATTTATCGGGAGTGAAAAAGAAGCAGAAGCTACATGGAGTTATTTCCAGGTGAATCATATTTCTTCTTTAAAAAAATTAGAGATTGATAACGATCTCTTGTATGAATCTTTCGATGATGAGGTCAACCTGGTACATGTTATGGTTAATGGAAACCGGCAAAGCAAAAAACTCAATCGCCCGGATAGGCATCTGGTCTTTGAGTTTTAACTCCAGTTGGAGTAAGAATACTCACGCAAAGCCGCAAAGCCGCAAAGCAAAACATCTTTGCGGCTTGGCGGCTTTGCGTGAGTACCCACTCTATCCCGTCAGCGCCCCTACACTAATTGCTGATCATCTCGTCTTTAATTTCATCACTGATTGACACCAGCACTTTATCGATGCGTTGCGCATCCATATCTATAATTTCAAATGTAAATCCTTTCCATTCCATTTTTTCGCCGGTGCGCGGTATATGCTCGAGTTGATGCAATATGAAACCAGCGAGTGTATCAAATTCATGCGCTCCCTCGTTCATCCATTCGGTTTTATGAAAATGTGTCAAAAAATCATAAAAAGGAATTTGTGCATCCACCAGGAAAGATGCATCATCTCTTTTTGTGATTTCATAATCTAAAAAATCCGGTTGCGGCATATCACCGATAATGGCTTCCATGATATCGGTCAATGTAATGATGCCAAGCAGGCTGCCATATTCATCCACGATACAGCAGCTATGATTTTTTGTTTGTTTGAATTTTTCCAGCAGCTGGTAAGCGGTATTATTTTCCGGCACATAAAGCGCCGGGGCCATCATTTCTTTGAAGGGTACAGAATCGGGTGTAACATAAAGATCTTTTATAGAAACCATGCCCCTTATATTATCAATCACCCCATCGCATACGGGATATACGGAATGGGGTTCCTGCAAAATTTTCTCTTTGATCATTTCTTCATTTTCATTGATGTCGAACCAGATAATATCGCTGCGGTGGGTCATCAATGAAGTAATATTGCGATCTCCGAGGTGAAAAACGCGTTCTATAATTTCCTGTTCCGCTTCATCTATTGTTCCCTGTTCTGTGCCTTCGTTGATGATGGCTTTTATCTCATCTTCTGTTACATTGCTTTCTTTAGAAGCTTTTATCGGAAATAAAAAGAAAAAGAAATTCGTGGTGTTGTTGAGTAGGGCCACAACCGGATAGCCTGCCCTCGACAGCCATTTCATGGGCCTTGCAACTACCCTGGCGATGGTCTCTGCACGCAATAACCCAATTCGTTTAGGTATCAGTTCGCCAAATATGATTGATAAGAACGTAACAACAATCACGATCAGGCCCGTAGAAATACTGCCGGCATAAGGTTTTAAAAGGTGTATTTTTTCGACGTATGGTTTTAGATTAGCAGTAAACTTTTCACCGGTGTACAGACCGGTCAATATCGAAACAAGGGTGATGCCTATTTGTGCAGTGGATAAGAATAATTCTGGATTTTCCGTGAGTTCGAGCGCAGCTTTTGCCCTGGCATCTCCTTTACCTGCAAGATCTTCCAGCCTGGTCTTTCTTGCCGAAACCAGCGCAATTTCTGCCATGACGAATAATCCGTTCCCGAAAATCAAACAAAGCAGAATAATGAATTCAAGCATTTATATTGGTTACTTTAAACTGAGTGATCCAAATTGATTAAGAAAAAAAGTTTTCATTCCATACCCGATGATGCAACCCAAAATAATGCCACAAGCAACATCCAAAGGATAATGAACGCCTACATATATTTGTGCATAAGAAATGGCAAATGCCCACAGGAATAACAGTCCCCACCATTTGCTTGTTTGCTTTAAAGTTAAAAAAATAAAAATAGCCGCTGCAAAATGATTGCAGGCATGGGAGGAAGTGAAACTAGAGCTCTGCGGGCAATAATTTACGAGTACGCGTACCTGGTCGCTCATAAACGGATTGCGGCATGGCCGGTAGCGGAAAATCAGATTCTTTATCATCCCGCTGCTGGCCAGGTCACTCATAATGCCTGTCATGATGAGCGCGAAGGCCCACCACCAACCCTGCTTGCCAAAATTGATTGTCGCGAAAACCAGCAGGAATAAATAAAACGGGACCCATATTTCAGACTGGCGCAGATAGGGCAGTACCATATCAAAAAATGAATTCGTCCAGTGCTGGTTGATTTTACCAAACAGCCAGTGATCAAATTGAAGTATGGGCCGAAGAGAAATGAAATGTTCAGCATTAAAGAGTAAAACCATGATTAAAGAATATTGCTATAATTTTAAAGCCTATTTTAACAGTCTATGATTGAAAGGTTAAAGATACCTAAATTGATCCGTTGGATTTTTTCAATGGGGATTATTTTTTTACTACTCATGACGCTGCTGCGGCTTTCCCTGTTTTTTTTCTTCGACAAACAGGGAAATCATTTTTCGGACATTGTTCCCGCTTTGCTGCTTGGCTTGCGGTATGATCTTAAAATGATTTGCGTGTTATTGTTATTGATTTTGCTGGCCGGCAGTATTTCTTTCATACATCCTTTTAAAACAGATATGGGAAAAAAAACCTGGCTAATTGTAGCCGGTATTGCTTCATTTCTGTTTATTTTTTTTTATACGGTGGATTTTGCCCACTACAGTTATTTGTCACAACGACTGAATGCAAGTGTATTAAACTACCTGGTTGATACGAGAATTTCAATGGATATGGTATGGCAAACTTACCCGGTTATCAAAATTGTAATTTTATTGATAGTCGGCACCTGGTTGTTGCGTTGGCTGATTGTAAACGCGTATAAACAAATTAAAAAAAAACCTTCACTAACTACCAGGAGGAATGCGCTCATATCATCTATCATCACATTTTTATTACTGGCTTTGGGCGTGTTTGGGAGAATAGGGCAGTTCCCTTTGCGTTGGAGTGATGCTTTCGAACTGGGAAGCGATTATAAGGCCAACCTTGCTTTGAACCCGTTCCAGACTTTTTTCAGCAGTTTAAAATTTATGCACAGCACCTATGATTCGGCCAAGGTTAAAATTGCTGTTCCAATTATTGCTCCTTATTTCGGATTTTCGGCAAATGATTCGGCGGCCCTTCGTTTTGAAAGAACCATTTCGAAAAAAAATAAGTTGAATGCGCTTGCGCCTAATATTGTAGTGGTAATATGCGAATCTTTCAGCGCATACAAAAGTTCGATGTGGGGAAATTCTTTGAATACGACCCCTTTTTTTAATGAGATGTGTAAGAAAGGAATTTTTTTTGATCGCTGCTTTACCCCGACTTATGGAACTGCGCGAGGTGTATGGGCGGTGATCACTGGCATGCCCGATGTGGAAATTGCATCCACAACCTCTAGTCGTAATCCTGATGCTGTTGATCAGCATACCATCATCAATGATTTTACAGGGTATGATAAATTTTATTTTTTAGGAGGTAGCGCCAGTTGGGCCAATATCAGGGGATTGCTCACCAATAATATCGGAGGACTTCATTTATATGAACAGGAAAGTTATACTGCTTCCAAAATTGATGTATGGGGCATCAGCGATAAAAATTTATTTTTAGAAGCGAACAAAGTATTGAAGCAACAGGCTGGACCTTTTTTTGCCATTATTCAAACGGCAGACAATCACCGGCCATACACCATTCCGGAAGAGGATCTTCAATCATTTCATAAAATTACGGCACCACCGGATTCATTGAAACAATTTGGTTTTGAAAGTAATGATGAGATGAATGCTTTTCGTTATACGGATTTCGGGTTCAGTAAATTCATGGAAGCGGCGCAGAAAGAAAAATATTTTAGCAATACTATTTTTCTCTTCGTTGGCGATCATGGCATACCAGGCAATGCAGGTTCCATGTTTCCAAAAGCATGGACCGATCAGCGGCTCACTGCCGAACATGTGCCGTTGCTTATTTATGCACCCGGCTTATTGCAGCCACGCCGTATTGGCTCGTATTGTTCACAGATTGATATTTTACCTACGCTGGCAGGCTTATGCAATATGACCTACCGCAATACAACACTGGGAAGGGACTTACTGGATTCAACTTACGGCAATGCAAAAGCGCTTTCGTTTATCTACGATCCCGATCAGCAAAATATCGGCATCATAAAAGGTAAATTCCTTTACCGCAGGCAATTGAAAACAGGCAAGGAAGAATTGGTTTCTGTAATAGGCAATGAACCTGTTTTGATCAATACCGAAAATGAAGCAGAAAAGAAAGAAATGAAATCCTTGGCGGAAGGAATCTATGAAACTTCCAAATACCTTGTTTTTCATAACAAGAAGAAAAAACAGCCTGGCCAACCATGAGGAGTAATATTTTTGTATTTTTCTACGCTGCCTTTGTTGCTTTGTCTTGCAAAGATGCAAAACAGGGTGGTATGATTAAACCCGGTGAAGCAATATCTCCCCAAAAAATCACTGCGATTTATAAGGACAATGTGTATGATCTCAGTGGCTATGCAAATGACGGAGGTGATCCTTTTAATTTATTTGACGAAAATGCGTATGTAGATCCCCGTTCTGAAAAAAAAGAAGACAACTATATTCCTATAACAAACCCTCAACCCACCAATCATCCTTCCATTTACTTCGCATCGCACCGCGGTAGCAGCATCGTAACAGACTTGCAGGTGCCATATAAATTGTCTGAGGTGTATGTATATGATCATTCCAATATGAATGACAGCGTTTGGATATATACTGGAGAGATGTTGCACTGGAAACTCAAAGCCGCTTTTGAAACAAAAGTTGATCCTGGGGCCGGGGGATGGCGTAAATTTTCATTGGACGACAGCGCCCAATATATCATGATCCGGTTCAGCAGTTATGAAACCAATATCACGGAAATGGTATTGTACGGCTCCCCTTATAAAGCAATTCCGGCGCCATCTTCACATATCTATAATGGCCCGCGTTTTCGGAAAAAAATGATGAAAGAATTCCTGGGCGTAAATTATATTATGGAAACCGAACCAAAATGGCTGCAACCATTTCATTATAGCCGCTTATATAATTTTGCGCTCGATTTTGACAACGATGAGAACCCGGAGTATCCCGGTGTACGCTATAATATGTTGCACTATGGCCGTTGGGATGCTGGCAAAAAAGAGTACAGTTTTAATATTGATGCCTTGAAGAAAATAAATGACGGCAATATCTGGTACAGCATCCGCGGTGTTTCGGCCTGGATGAGTAAAAAAGGATATAGCGATAAGGACAGGCCGCTTACAAAAATCGGTATGGACCCGGAAGACCCGATGAGTTATGGCCGCCATGCCAATATGATGTGGCACCTGGCCGCTTTTTTCGGCAATGTAAAAGTGGACACAAATTTATTATCCCTTTCACACAGCCCGCGGCAGTCCGGCCGGGGCACTATGAATCTATTTGAAAACGGCAATGAAGAAGATACACGCTGGGACGGTAGCAGGTATTGCTCACCGGTAGCATATTTTGCGCAGAGTAGTGCCGATTACGATGGACATGAAGGCAGGCTGGGTAAATCATGTGGCATTATCAATGCAGACAGCAGCAGTAAGTTGATGACAAGCGGGATGATTGAATTAGACACCAATCGCCTGCGGGTGTATAAATTTCTCTCCGCTACGTTGCGAACAGATAAAGTATTTCCATGGAAAGGCGGGGTTCAGTATCATCATTATTCCAACAGGAACAACCGGGCAATCACCCCGGAAGAAGATTCATTGAGATGGCGGCTCGCAAAAGTCAGGGAATGCACGTACCGCATACAACCGGATGTGGTATGTTTTCTTGGTGAAAATGGGTATGATAAGAATGCAGCATCGCGCCAGGGAACGCCCATGCTTCCGGGTCAGACTGCTGCACAGAGCCAGGGTATTTTGATTTTGCGTTCCGTCAATGCAACTGCATTTTCAGGTTTTGATGCATATATTTTATATTGGCTGAAGGACGGGAACCCGGAAAGTGATCCACATACATATTTAACAAGCGGCATATTACGGCAGATGCCCGACGGTAGTACCGAAGCCTATCCCGGATGGTTTTATATCAGCGCATTCGAAAACCGGCTGGCCAATTATGTTGCGGATACGATCATCAGCGAAAAAGGAAATGTATGGATATATAAATACCGGAATCAATTGTCTCCGGATTCCGTTGCATATTTTGTGTATTGCCCAACAAAAAACGGAACTAAAGTGAATGCATATCCGCTGCATGTCGGGAAAACAATCAATGATGAAGTGGAGGAAATCTATTTTGCTAACGACACGCCGGCAGGTAAGACAACGACAAAAAAAACAACTCATGGAATATTGAAGTTAGATGTTGAAGAAAAACCCAAGCTCATCCTGCTAAAAGAAAACTAAATGGATATTGCCTGTTGATCTATGCACCCCCCACCAATTTTTTCGCCCAGAGCTAAAAGAGAAAAGGGGTTTGACTCACTTTACATACTGCTGCGGCTTGGGCTATGTTAAATCGGCTTTCATCAATCGAAAACCACCCTTCATCCATATTTTTTTGTATTCATTTCCGCAAATGCTTATCATTATTGGAAAGTAAATATTTATGCAATACAAGTCTCCTGCAGCTTTTTTCGCATGTCTATTCTTGTTATATTCAATCTGCCTGGATGCACAGGTGATCAAGCCTCCAAGATTTGATTTCTCTGCTGCTCCTGCATCGGCAAAGCTTTTTGGCGAAGGCATTGTATCCACGGGCTTGTATGAAAGAGATATGGCTATTTCGCCAGATGGGAAAGAATTATTTTACACCATTGTATCACCGCTGAATGTTTTCAGTGCAATCATTTACATGCAAAAAGATACAAAAGGCAACTGGTCAAAACAGGAGGTCGCGCCTTTTTCTGGCGAATACAGCGATATGGAACCTGCATTTACTGCTGATGGAAAAAAATTGTTTTTTGTCTCCAACCGCCCGCTTAGCGGAGATTCAGCAAAGGATTTCGATATATGGTATGTAGAAAAGCTGCATGGCAAATGGGGTCACCCGGTAAATATTGGCAAACCGGTGAATACTGCGGCGAATGAGTTTTATCCTTCGATTGCAAATAATGGAAGTTTATACTTTACAGCAGCGTATGACAGGGGTAAGGGGAAAGAAGATATTTATATGGCAAAATGGGAAAACGGAAAATATATGGAGCCTGTGTCCCTGGATACTGCCGTCAATTCTTCCTTCTATGAATTCAATGCATTTGTTTCCCCGGACGAACAATTTATTATTTTCACTTCTTTCGGACGTAATGACGACAAAGGAGGAGGTGATCTTTATATCAGCTTGAAAGGCGCTGACGGCAACTGGCGACCCGCAAAAAATCTTTCTCTCATCAATTCTGGCCGGATGGATTATTGCCCTTTTGCAAGCTTTGATAAAAAAATATTATTCTTCAGCAGCGAACGCAATTCCCTCAAGGAAACATACAAAGGCAATCCTGCAAAATATAAGACACTGGTAAACCAGCGCAATGCAGTATTAAACGGCCAATCAAATATCTATTGGATCAGGCTGGATAAGGTGCTGGAAAGTGTGAACTTCTGATTTTTCTTGATTTAAGTAATTTGCTGCATGGGGGTTTCGCACAGAGCTAGCAGAGAAAAAGAGAATACACTCCTTTTCTCTGCTAACTCTGTGCGAAAACTTCACATAACAAATCAGAAAAAATCAGAAGTTCATCATTAAAATCCCGGTTCAGACTTCTACATTTGTATACTTTTTTACCAAGAAAAATTATAAGT
>Ga0209069_10001723_pt1 | contig 11224 bp, 10 predicted proteins | sample Str013_2_FD_187202 | JGI IMG/M metagenome (GOLD analysis project Ga0209069, IMG submission 187202) | Freshwater sediment microbial communities in response to fracking from Pennsylvania, USA - Straight Creek_MetaG_SC_2013 (SPAdes) (version 2) | ecosystem: Environmental > Aquatic > Freshwater >...
CATCAACACCGATCAGATCACGCCGATCAATCGGAACATGAATCCCGATTGGGCGGCGCTCCTGTTCGCGAACGCCCGCAAGCGGCCCGATGGGAGCGATGATCCGGACTTTCCGCTCAACAGGCCGCAGTTCCGCAAGCCGAGCATTCTGGTGACCGGCCGCAATTTCGGCTGCGGCTCCTCGCGCGAGGGCGCGGTGTGGGCGATGATCGCGACCGGCATCCGCTGCATCGTGGCGCGTAGCTTCGCCGACATCTATCGGGAGAATTGCCTGCAGAACGGCCTCTTGCCGGTCGAGCTCGCGCCTGCCGACAGCGCGGCCTTCGAGGCGCGCGTGCGCGCGGCCGATGGCGCCGCGCCGTTCAGGGTCGATCTGCAGACCCAGAGCATCAGCGGCCCGGGCGGTCCCGATCTCGCGTTCGAGATGCCGGCCGCCGATCGCATGCGCCTCATCGAAGGCCTCGACGACATTGGGCTCACGCTCAAGCATGCGCAGGACATCGCGGCGTGGGAAGAGCGCACGTGCGGCGCATTGCCATGGCTGCAGACCGCGTCCGATTCGCGGCGGTGAAGACATTGAATTTGTAGCGGAGGGAAAATCATGAATGTCAGGAAAAAGCTGCGCGCGCTGCTGGCGCAGCCCGGTCTCACCCTGATGCCCGGGGCCTATGACGCGATGTCGGCCCGCATCATCGAGGCGCAGGGCTTCGAGGCGGTCACCGCCGGCGGCTACGCGGCGGTCGGCAGCATGCTGGCGCAGCCCGACACCGGCCAATCCAACATGCGCGACTACGCGGATCATTATGCGCGCATCTGCGCCGCCGTCGAAGTGCCGGTCTATGTGGACGGCGACACCGGCTTCGGCGGCGTCAACAATGCACGCCAGATGGTGCGCGGCTTCGAAGCGGCCGGGGTCGCCGGATTTTTCGTCAGCGACCAGACCTTTCCCAACCGTTGCGGCTACCTGCCGGGCAAGCAAGTGGTTCCGGTGGAACAGATGCTGGCCAAGATCAAGGCCATGCTCGATGCCAGGCGCGATCCCGACCTGCTCATCTGCGCGCGCACCGATGCGGTGGCGATCGAGGGGCTCAATGCCGGCATCGAGCGTTGCCAATTGTTCATGGAGGCCGGCGCCGACATGGCCAAGCCCATGGGCGCCGACACCATCGATGAGATCAAGCGGGTGCTGCGCGAGGTGCCGGGTCCGCACATGGCCACCATTTCGCAAGCGGCCGGCGCCAAGCATCGCGACCTCAACGAGCTCGAAGCGGCCGGCGTCGCGGCGGTGAGCTTCCCGTCGGTGGCGCTGTTTGCGGCTGCCCAGGCGGTGCGGCACGCAATGGCGGCGCTCAAGCGCGACCGCTCGCTTGCGGCGCTCGGCGATCATCTCATTCCGTTGCCGGACTATTACGAGCTGATCGGCCTCAAGGCGCAGCTCGCCCGTGAGGAAGCCTACGACCGCGCGGCAGCCGCGCTGGTGAGCAAGCGAGCGGCGGAGTAGGGCTGTGGCCCGGATGGAGGGAAGCGCAATCCGGGATCGCTGACCCGGATTGCGGCGCTTCGCGCCTCCATCCAGGCTACGATGAGGCCCCGGCTTCCACGGCCGCCGCGTACACCTTGAGGATCCCGGTCCAGCCGCCTTCGGAATCGATCGCGTTGCGGACGGTTTCGATCTTGTCGCCGAAACGCTCGAGGTTGCGGTGCTCGAGGTCGACGCGGGTCGCACCGCCGCCGATTGGCGTGAACGTCACCTCGACCTCGGTGATCAAATCGGGATCGTATTTCCAGTCGGCGCCGATCTGCCAGGCCAACAGCACGCGCGCTGGCGGCTCCCAGGCCAACACCTTGCCCCAATTGCATTGCGAGCCGTCCTCGCCGATCTCAAACCAGCGTCCGCCGACCTTCGGCTCCAGCACCACGTCCTTCTGCGGCGATGCGGCGATGCAATGGGTGCGCGGCCACCAGCTTCCGATGCGGCCGGTGAAGACCTCGAAAGCGCGCGCCGCATCGGCCTTGACGGTGATGCTCTTGCGGACCGGGGCAGGGCGGATTGTGGGCGAGCTCATCGTTTGCCTTTCGTGCCTTCCACTTCGTCCTTGAACGAAGCAAGCGCAGTGTCCCAGAACTGGTCGATCCAGGCCCGGATGGTGCCAAGACCCTTCGGATCGATCTCGTAGATGCGACGCGTTCCCGCGGCCTGGTCCTTGACTAGGCCCGCCGATTTGAGGACGGCGAGGTGCTGCGAGACGGCCGGGCGCGTGACCGGCAGGCCACGCGCGATTTCGCCTACCGCGCGCGGCCCGGAGGCGAGCCGCTCGAAGATCTGCCGCCGGGTCGGATCGGCGAGCGCGGCGAGCGCGGCAGCGGCGTTGGGCATGAGGGCGGTCAAGCCGCCCGTTCCGACCGCGCCTGTCCGGGTATCCAGGTCGGGACGGTCTCCTGCACGCTCTTGCGCGCCATGTGACGATCCAAGTAGCTCTTGAGGCCGGGCATCCGCTGCAGCAGCGCACTGCTTTCCGGTTTCTTGCCCATATAGAACAGGATCGGGATGAAGGTCATGTCGGCGAGCGTGAACGTGTTGCCGACCAGATGGCCGGTTGTTGCGACCGCACGCTCCATGGTGGCGAATTGCTGCTCCATCTTCGGCACGGCAGCGTCGATTACGTCCCGTTCCGGGCTGCCGTCGGGCGTTTTTGGAAAGAAATGCGCGCGCAGATACTGGCGCACCCATACCGGATCGATATGCGTGTTGACGATGGACACCCATTGCTCGACCTGCGCGGCCTTGAAGGGATCCGAAGGTGTGAGTTTCGGGCCGTCGAAGACGCTGTCGATGTAGCCGCAGATCGCCCGCGATTCGCACAGCGCGACCTCGCCGTGACGCATCACCGGAATCTTGCCGAACGGATGGATCGCATCGACATCGGGCGTGTGTGGCATGATTTCGGTGTGCCGGTAGGGCACGCCCTTCTCGGCAAGCGCAATGCGGCAGGTCCAGACGTAGTTGCTCGGCGCGGCGCCGATCAGCTCCAGCTCAGGCATGGTGATCTCCTTGTCGGGTGAGGGTTACGCACGTAGAGAGGCCATTCATCAACCGACCTCCGCGGGCGCGGAAGACAATACGTTAGACCAAGCTAACCGTAAGCTTACGCTTACTCTAAGTCAAGCCTGGAGAATTCGAGCCCCATGCGCCGCCCGAATACATTCATCGGCAGTCCGGTCGAGCGCGTCGAGGATCTGCGCTTCCTGCGCGGTCGCGGGCAATATCTCGATGATCTCAGCCGCGCCGGAGAGTGGCACGCCGCGATCGTGCGCAGCCCGGTGGCGCACGGCCGCATTCGCTCGATCGACACCGCGGCGGCGCTGGCCATGCCGGGGGTCAACGCGGTTCTGACGGCTGGCGACATCGGCCGGCCGATCCCGACCATTCCGTTTCGCCGGGCCAATCCCACCATCGCTCCCTACGCGCAGCCGGTGATCGCGGAGGAGGCCGTGCGGTATGTGGGCGAGCCGATGGCGGTGGTGCTCGCCGATGCCGCCGCGCTTGCCGAGGATGCGGCTGCGGCCGTCACCTTCGACATCGATCATCTGCCGGCGGTGACGGACCGGCACGCATCAGCGCGCGGCGAGGTGCTGCTGTTCGCGGGCACCGGCACCAATCGCGCCGCGCTGGTCACGGCCAGCAAAGGCGACGTCGAATTTGCGTTCCGCGCCGCAACCCATACGCGCGGGGAAACATTTCGCACCCAGCGGCTCTCCGCCATGCCGATGGAGACGCGCGGATTGCTCGCCGAATGGGATGCGGCGAGCGGCAAGCTCAAGGTTTCCGGTGCCGCCAAGCTGCCCTTCTTCAATCGCCGCGCCATGGCACAGATGATGGGGCTGGCCGAGGAGGCGGTCGATTATCTCGAATTCGACGTCGGCGGCGGCTTCGGGGCGCGCGGCGAGTTCTATCCGGAGGATTTTCTGGTCGCTTTCGCGGCCCGCAAATTCGGCCGTCCGATCAAATGGGTGGAGGATCGGCGCGAGCATTTCATGGCCATCGCCCATTCGCGCGAGACCGAATGCGAGATCGAGATGGCGTTCGACGCCGACGGCCTGATCCTCGGCCTGCGCGGCGACATCTACGTGGACATCGGCGCGTATGTGCGGCCCAACGGCATGACCCCGGTGCGCAACGCCGCGCAGTTCACCTCCGGCCCCTATCGCATTCCCAACATTCATCTCAACGCCCACGCGCTCACCAGCAACAAGACGCCGGCCGGCACCTATCGGGGCCCCGGCCGGTTCGAGGGCTGCTTCTTCTGCGAACGGATGCTCGACATGGCGGCGGACGAATTGGGGCTCGACCGGCTCGCCATTCGCCGCCGCAATCTGATTTCATTGGGCGAGATGCCCTACCGGCTGGCGAGCGTGGCACCCAATGACGGGTTCGGGGAGACCGCATGCGACAGCGGCGACTACACGAGCACCTTCGATCGTTGCGTTAGGGAAGCGCGCTGGAGCGAGAAGGCGCCCCTGCAAGGCAAGCTGATCGGTGGGCGCTACCACGGACTGGGCATCGCCTGCTTCATCGAGGGTGGCGCTTCGGGGCCGCGCGAAAGCGCCCGGATGGTTGTCGAGCCCGACGGTTGCATATCGGTCTATGTCGGCTCCTCCGCGGTCGGGCAAGGGATCGAAACCATACTCGCGCAAATCGCCGCCGATGCGCTGGAGCTGCCGCTCGAGCGCGTTCGGATCTATCACGGCTCGACCACCTATTTGCCGGAAGGCTTCGGCTCCTACGGATCGCGTTCGACCGTGATGGGCGGATGCGCGATCGTGCTCGCCGCCGCTGCGTTGCTCGACAAGTTTCGCGCCGCGGCCGTCGCGCGGCTTGGCGTCGCTGCCGGCGAGCTCAGTATCGCAGGCGGTGTCGCGCGCGCCGCCGACGGGCGGACTCTTGCCTTGTGCGAAGCTGGCGCGCTTTGCGCGGACGGGACCTTCTCCAACACGAAGGCGACCTACACCTATGGCACCGCGATCGCCCACGTCGCGGTCGATCCCAAGACCGGGCAGGTCGACTTGGTCGATTATGTGGTGGTCGATGATGTGGGCCGTATCATCAATCCGCTCACCCTGCACGGCCAGGTGATCGGTGCGGCCGTGCAGGGACTGGGCAGCGTGTTCACCGAGGAGATCGCTTATGACGAGAACGGGCAGCTCCTGGTCGGATCGCTGGCCGACTATATGATCCCCGTCGCGACCGACTATCCGTTTTTGCGCGCGATCTCGCTCGAAGAGCATCCTTCGCCCAACAATCCGCTCGGCGCCAAGGGGGCAGGCGAGGGTGGCATCATCCCGGTCGGCGGCGCCGTGGCGAATGCGGTGGCGGCGGCATTGCGTCCGTTCGGTGCCGAGCCGCGGGCGTTGCCGCTGACGCCGCCGCGGGTGTGGCAGCTCATCCGGGATGCAGCCTCGTAGCCCGCATGGAGCGGAGCGAAATGCGGGGAGGCAGCTCCCGCATTGCGCTGCGCTCCATGCGGGCTACGGACTGTGCTTTATCCATTGGCCTGCTGCCGCAAGGTTGTTACGTTCCGTGACCAGAGAAGGAATCCATCAGCCATGGCGGTTGTGTCGTCTCCGGCGAGTGCTGATCCGGCTGATCCGGCCGGCCCTCCGGCGCGCCCGCGGTGGCTCACGCGCGAGCGCTGGGCCGCGATCCGCCGTCCGCTCACCACCTTGGTGGTGGTCCTGGCCGCATGGGAGATTCTGGCGCGCAACGCCAACCGGCTGTTCTTTGCGCCGCCGTCCGAAGTGGTGCTGGCGGCCATGCGGCTTTGGGAAACCGGCGAGCTGCAACACCATATCTGGGTCAGCTTCAGCGAGCTGATCTACGGGGTTCTGCTGGCGATCGTGATCGGCACCGCGATCGGCGTCGTCGTCGGCATCAGCCAGCGGGTGCAGGCCTATACGGAAATCTATATCACGGCGCTCTATGCCACGCCGCTGGTGGCGGTGACGCCGCTGCTCATCCTGTGGCTCGGCATCGGCATCGGCTCGAAGATCGCGGTCGTGTTCCTGACCGCGGTCTTTCCGGTCCTCATCAACACCATCTCCGGCGTGCGCGCCACCGAGGCCTTGCTGATCGAAGTGGCGCAGAGCTTTTGCGCGAGCCGGCAGCAGATCATCATGAAGGTCACGCTGCCGTCCGCGCTTCCCTACATCCTGACCGGAATTCGCCTGGGCATCGGCCGCGGCATCGTGGGCGTCGTGGTGGGCGAGCTGTTCGGATCGCAGGCCGGTTTGGGATTTCTGATCTACACGTCCGGCCAGACCTTCGACGTTCCCTCGCTCTTCGTCGGCATCGTCACGCTCGCCGTGGCGGGCGTCGGCCTCACCTTTGCGGCCGAGCTGGTGGAGCGGCATGCGCTGCGCTGGCGCCGCACCATACGGGTTGATTGAACATGAGCGCGCGCGCTGCCGCCGTCGCGGTCGAAGACCTCAGCATGGAATTCATCAGCCGCGGTCAGCGTCTGGTGGCGCTGCAGAATATCGATCTCGACATCGCGCCGGGCGAATTCTTCGTCATCGTCGGTCCCTCCGGCTGCGGCAAGACGACGTTGCTCCGTGTCCTGCAAGGCCTCACCAGGGCGACCCGCGGCCGCATCCTGATCGGCGGCAAGGTCGTCACCGGTCCCGGCACCGACCGCGGCTTCGTGTTCCAGCAGGACGCGCTCTATCCGTGGCGAAGCGTGTTACGCAATGTCGGGTTCGGGCTCGAGCTGCAAGGCGTCGCCAAGACGCAGGCCCGCGCGCGGGCGCGGGCGATGATCGACCTCGTCGGTCTCGGCGGGTTCGAGAACCACTATCCCCATGAATTGTCGGGCGGCATGCGCCAGCGCGTCAATCTGGCGCGCGCGCTCGCGATCGAGCCCGCCATCCTGCTGATGGACGAGCCGTTCGCGGCGCTCGATGCGCTCACCCGCGAGACCATGCAGCATGAGCTCTTGCGCATCGCCGCAGCCGCCGGCACGACCGTGATCTTCATCACCCATCAGATCGACGAGTCGGTGTTTCTCGGCGATCGCGTGGCGGTGTTCGCGACGCGGCCGGGTCGGCTGCAGGAGATCATTCCGATCGATTTGCCGCGGCCGCGTCCCGCCGGCGTGAAGCAATCGCCCGAATTCCAAAGCCACGTGGCGCGCATCGTCCGGCTGATCGGAAGTTACGAGAGCCACTGAGACTTGGGTAACGAAAGCCGCGGATTGCCGGACCCCGCCTTGGGCGCGCGGTCCTCGATACGAGCGTCTGCTTGCACAATCCGTTACGCCAGGCACAGCTCGCACGATTCGTCGAACGCGTTTCACAAAACTGAATTCTATTCGACATCAACCTGAAATTATCACTGCCGATACTCGTCCGCGCCATGGCTTTGGCCGATTCGGATCGGGGGCAACGTCCTGTTGCCGGCCGCAGGCAATCCATAAAACGCGAACGCGAACAGGAGAAATCTTCATGATGCGGGACTCGCTTTTCAAATCGCTGTGCCTTGCGACAAGTGCGCTCTGCACGCTTGCGGTTGCGACGGCCTCCGCCAAGTCGCCGACAACGCCGATCCAGCACGTCATCATCATTGTCGGCGAGAACCATACCTTCGACAATCTCTTCGGCACCTATCAGCCGAAGCCCGGCCAAACGATCCAAAACCTGTTGAGCAAGGGCATCGTCAACGCCGACGGCACGCCCGGCCCGCATTTCGAGAAGGCCGAGCAGCGGATCGGCCGCGACGAAGTCCGATACAATGCGCAGACGCACTCGACCGGCGAATACGCGACCCTGCCGCAGCCCTACACGACTTCCGGCATCGGCCTGCCGCCCGGCGTTCCGGACACCCGGTTTCCGGCCAACCTGCCGAACGGTCCCTATCAGATCAGCAAATACGTGCCTTACGCCGCCTATACCGGCGATCCGGTGCATCGCTTCTTCCAGATGTGGCAGGACTACGATGGCGGCAAACTCGACAAGTTCGTCTGGGTCGAGGAAACCATCGGCACCGGCTCGAACGGCGCGCCGTTTCCCTCCGGTGGGTTCAATCCCAAGGAGGGCGCCATCTCGATGGGTTTCTACAACATGAACCCCTTCACCGATGCCTCGGGCAATGCGCAACCAGGCGACGCGCCGCTCTTCAAATCGCTCGCCGACCAATACGCGATCAGCGACAATTACCACCAGGCGATCATGGGCGGCACCGGCGCCAATTTCCAGGCGTTGATTTCGGGCGATGCGGCGTTCTTCACCAATACCAATCTCGACGGCACCGCTGCGGTACCCTTCAGCAACCAGATCGAAAATCCCGACCCGGTGGCAGGATCGAACAACTACTACACCCAGGACGGCTACTCCGGCGGTTCCTACGTGAACTGCTCCGATCCGACGGCACCCGGCGTATCCTCGGTGAACGAGCAGCTCTCTCGCCACGGCGTGTCGAGACCCAACTGCGCGCCCGATCACTACTATCTGGTCAATAACTACAATTTGTTTTGGAACCAGACGAGCAGCAAGCCGCGAACACTCAGCCCGACCTCGTTCACCTTGCCGCCACAAAGCATCCCGACCATCGCCGACGTCATGACCGCCAATGGCCTGTCGTGGAAGTATTACAGCGGCGATCGCGGCAATGATCCGACCGTCTTCGCCCACGCGGTGGACGGCGTGCCTCTGCTATTCCATTTCTACTGCGGCATCTGCGATCCGCTCACGGGCTATTCGAGCATCATGAAGAACCCGTCGGAGGAGGCGAAGCTGCAGAGCTACGGTGCGTTCCTGCAGGATGTGCAGAACCATACGCTGCCGGCCGTCTCCTTCGTCCGTCCGTTCGAATCCTTGGCCGGACATCCCGCGGATTCGACCACCGATCTCTATGAAAAATTCCTGCAGACGTTGATCAGTCACGTGCAGAGCGATCCCGCACTGTGGGCGTCGACCGCGATCTTCATCACCACCGATGAAGGCGGCGGTTACTACGATTCCGGCTATATCCAGCCGCTCGACTTCTTCGGCGACGGCACGCGCATTCCGTTCATTGCGGTTTCGCCCTATGCCAAGAAGGGCTATGTCGATCACACCTACTACGACCACGTCTCGCTGTCGAAGTTCATCGAGAAGAACTGGGACCTGCCACGGATTTCGCATCGTAGCCGCGACAATCTGCCGAACCCGGTCGCCGACCGCGAGAACGCCTACGTGCCGGAAAACGGCCCGGCCATCGGCGATCTCATGAACCTCTTCACCTTCGACCGTGATGAGGACGGCGATCGCGACCACGACGAGGATCGCCACGAAGATCGCGATCGCCACTAGTCTCGCGCGGTCCTTAGCGGCCGGCCGGCCGGTCGGTCTTGCCGGGGAGTGTCGAAGGGCTGCGCTCGAGCGGGCGCAGCCCTTTCTTCGTATGCACGCCGCGACACTACCCTCTAGCGCGGCAGCCTGTTATCCCGGCTTGTGGCTGATGGCGGTTGGCGCTATGAGCGTGCCCATGCTGGATCATTTGAAGGAGAGAAACCGCGCCTGGGCAGAGCGCATGGTTGCCGCCGACGACGGCTTCTTCAAGCGGCTCGAACGCCAGCAAGCGCCGGAGTATTTGTGGATCGGCTGCTCCGACAGCCGGGTGCCCGCCAACGAGATCGTGGACCTGGATCCGGGCGAGCTCTTCGTGCACCGAAACGTCGCCAACTTGGCTCCGCCGCAGGATGCCAACTACCTCTCCGTGCTGCAATTTGCGGTGGACGTGATAAAGGTGAAGCACATCATGGTGGTGGGGCACTATGGGTGTGGCGGAGTGAGCGCGGCGGTGGACGGCCAGCGACGCGGTCTCGTCGACCACTGGCTGCATCCCATTCGCGAGGTCTGCCACGAGCACCGCCACGAGCTCGAGGCGATCCCGGATTCGCGCGCCCGCCTCGACCGTTTGTGCGAGCTCAACGTCATCCGCCAGGTGAGGAACGTCGCTACCGACGTCTTCGTGCAGGAGGCCTGGGCGCGTAGTCAGGACCTCTGCATCCATGGCTGGGTCTATTCCCTGGCCAATGGCCTGGTGAAGGATCTGGACGTGACCGTCTGTCGGCCTGAGAAGATCGTAGGTCCGGGCTGACCCTCGCGGCCGCGCGCGCCGCGGACTCCGCCCGGCTTTCGAGCGGTCTGCAAAACGGCTAGGATCGATCGCGGCCCGGGACCAATCCCGGGCAATGCCGGTCGGCGGGCGGGCGCAGACCGGCATCGTTCAAACATAAGAGTGGAGGAACAACGATGTCTCGGATCAAGCTTGCGATGGCCGTCGTGTGCGTCACGACGGCTTTCGCCGCCACGGCGCAGGCCCAGCAGCCACCGACCGCCACCACCAAGGTCGACGGCACGGATAACGTCTACATATTCCGCTATATGGGCCACCAGTCGATGTTCATCGTCACGCCGGATGGCGTGATCGCCACCGACCCGATCAGCGAACGGCGGCCGGTGAAGCCCTATATCGACGCCATCCAGGCGGTCACCAAGGCGCCGATCAAATACGTCATCTACAGCCACAGCCATTTCGACCATATCGCCGGCGGCAAACCGTTCAAGGATTTGGGTGCGACCTTCATCGCCCAAACGAACGCGAAGGCGCGGATCGCGGCGCTCAAGCCGGAGGATGTGGTGATGCCGGACCAGACCGTCGATGCCCAGAAGATCATCGAGCTCGGCGGCACCACGCTGGTGCTGGACTATGTGGGCAAGAACCACACCGACAATATGTTGGTCATGCGGCTGCCGAAGGAGAAGATCATCTTCACGGTCGACTGGATTCCGCTGCAAGCCGTCCAGTTCCGGGGCATGGCCGATACCTACGTGCCCGACATCGAAGAGAGCCTGAAGAAGGTGATCGCGATGGATTGGAGCACGTTGATTCCCGGCCACCCGGGGCCCGGCGGCCGGCAGACCGGCGGCAAGGAAGAAGCGACGAACCAGCTCGCCTATCTGCAGGACCTTTCAGCCGCAGTGAAGAAGGCGGTGTCGGAGGGAAAGAACTACGCCGATGCCGAGAAGGACATCAAGCTGCCGAAGTATGAAAGCTGGGGCGGCTATGGTCCGTTCCTGCCCATGAACATCGAGCGTTACTACGATTTTTGGAACCGCGGAATCTAGCCCTGCGAGCGTATAGCGCGTCCGAGCAGGAACTCTCAAACAGCGCCGCCGGTCCGGCCGG
>Ga0209069_10001724_pt1 | contig 11219 bp, 7 predicted proteins | sample Str013_2_FD_187202 | JGI IMG/M metagenome (GOLD analysis project Ga0209069, IMG submission 187202) | Freshwater sediment microbial communities in response to fracking from Pennsylvania, USA - Straight Creek_MetaG_SC_2013 (SPAdes) (version 2) | ecosystem: Environmental > Aquatic > Freshwater >...
CGGGCTCGGCGACTATGTGACCGACCAATACACCCGGGTGCGCGGCCATGGCGTGGGGCTATTCGCCGACAGCAAGCCGCATATCCTGGAGGACGTCACCACCCGGATCGACGCCGGCATGACGTTGATCGTGCATCCCAACACCTACCATCCGATCGTGGGCTATATGGTCCTGGGCGACGTGGTGGTCGCCACCCGGCACGGCTGCGACGTGCTCACCGCAACCCCGCGCGAATTGTTCAGCGTGCCGGCCTGACGGAATTTTGCAATGCGCCGCGGCTTGATGGCATGGGACGAAAACGAGCTGCCGCAGGGCGTGCTCATCGGGCGCATCGAGGGCTTGCGGGCCGTGATGATGCGCGATGGCCTCGATAGCTTCGTCTTCTACACCAATCTGGTGCAGCCGAGCGCCGTCACCTATCTGACCGGCTTCACGCCCTATTGGTCCGATGGACTGTTGCTGGTGCCCAAGTCGGGCGCACCGGTCTTTGCGACCGCGCTGTCCAAGCGGGTCGCCAACTGGATTTCCTCCACCAATCCGGTGAGCGAGATCGTCAACACGCCCAAGCCCGGAGGCGCCGTGGGCCGGCGGCTGGCCGCGGACGGCTGCCGGCGGGTCGGCGTGCTGGAATTAGATCGTCTCCCGGGCGGGCTCTACGATGAGATCGTGGGCGCCGCCCCCGCGGTCGAGCTGGTCGATGGCAGCGCTGCTTTTGCCTCGCTGCGGCGGCGCGTCGATGGAACCGAACGCAGCTTGATCGCGCGTGCAGACGCGCTGGCGGTCGCGGCGCTGGCGCAAGTCGATCCCGACCGGGCCGCGGATGCCGGCACGGTCGCCGGCCTCATCGAGAAGCAGGCGCGCCTGCAAGGCGCTGAGGAAGCTTACATCGCGGTGGCGCCGAACGTCGTGATCGACCGGCGCATGATCCGGGTTTCGGGTCCGCTGCCGTTGGCCGATCGGTTCGCGTTACGTGCGTCGGTTGCATACAAAGGTATCTGGGTGCGCAGAACCAACACATTCGCCCGGGGCACGGCTGGACGTCGGGCTTTGGCCGGCGCCAATGCATGGTTCGAGAAGCTCGTGTCCTCGATCACGGCCGGCCCATCCATCGGCGCACAGATCAAAACGCGCATCGCCGAGCTTCCTGGCGCCACAGTGAAAGGCTGGATGGCGGAGAGCCCGATCGGCAGCTATCCGCTGCAAGCCGTCACCTCCTCGCGAACGCCCGATCGAGACGGCGTCGCCGCCGGCGGCTTCATGGTGCTGACCATCGAGCTTACGGTTGACGGGATGCCGTGGCTCGGCGCGGCGCCGGTGTTCGTGAGTAGTTTGTAGAACGGGGTCTCGCGGGCTAAGGCGAAACGCATCATGGGGCTTGCCGCGTGGATAGACCGACGACGGGTTTCGCAAGCGCTCTACCCATCCTACGCATCTTTCCCTAGGAGCAGCGCGCGGCCGCGCGGTGTCAGGCCCACGGCCCGCTCCCGCATGCGTCCCTCGCCCTCGACTCGGATGAGACCATCGCTCACCGCATCCTCCCAAATGGGCATGCGTGGGCACGTTGTGGTCCAGGCCTCCATGACCTCGCCGTAGGTTCTGGGGCGGTCGGAGACCCAGGTGATGAGCTGCAGCGTGAGGGCGTCCATGCCGCAAATATGCGCCTGGACCATTGCGTTTTCCAGAGCCCCGAACGCGCGTCCGGGTGCCGCCGTGCCGGCCTTAAGCAAGCCTTTAGACATTGGTACCAGGATAATTCCTCGGTATTGCGTTTGATTCGCCCTCGATTTCACCGGCTTAGAGCCGGCAGAGCTTTCACATGCTGTATCCGATCATGCTGTTGGGCATCGGCTTCCTGACCGCCTGCCTGTTCATGGCCATGCTGACTCCGCTCATTCATGAGCGTGCCGTCCGTCTCACGGTGCGACGCCTCTCCGCCAAGCGGCCGAGATCGGTGATCGACCGGCGGGCCCACGAGGATCAATTGCGCGCCCAATTCGCGGTCTCGATCCTACGGCTCGAAACCGCCATGGGGGAATCGCAAGCGAAGTTCGCAAGCCAGCTCTGCGACGTCGCCAAGAAATCGGCCGAGATCCACCGACTCAAGACACAGCTGCGCAAGTCGTATGTCGTCATCCTGCGTTTTCAGGCGCGCGAGCTGATGCGCAGATCCATGACGCGGACAATCATAAAGCTTCTGGTCTACTTGTTCGACCGCTCGCGACGACGAAGCGTGCGCGAGCTGCCGACTCCGCGCATTCAGCGACGTGAGGTCGTCAAATCCAAGCTCAGAGCCGTTTCGGCATAGCCGTCCTCACGTCCCGTTGACGATCGCCGCGACACGCCATCGCAACTCCATCACCGCCCATCCGGCGTGCGCACGCCGATCCAGGCATCGCGAACCTGCTGATAGTGCTCAACCGGATCGTAGACCTCGATATGCAGCCCCAGCACCTGCGGCGACAACGAACCAACCGCCGCCAGGACCGCGTAGGAGGCCACGATGCGGTCATGCTGGGCGGTGACGAGCGCGGCGCGCGCCGATACCAAAGCCTGCTGGGCGTTGAGCACGTCCAGGGTCGTGCGCTGGCCGACCCGAGCCTCCTGACGCACGCCATCAAGCGCGATTTCGGCCGAAGTCACCTGCGCCATCGTGGCGTCGATTTGCGCCTTGGCGGCTTCGAGCTGGCCCCATCCCTGGGTGATGTTCTGCTGCACCGAAACGCGCACCGTGTCGAGGTCGAGCCGCCGCTGACCGAGCGTCTCCTTGGCTTGGCGGATCGTCGCGTATTCGGCACCGCCCTGGTAGATCGGCACCGAAATCACGCCGACAACCGATCCCGACAAAGTCTCGAGCGTGGAGAGAGAGCTCGCCGCACCATAGTTCTTCGCCACATTGCCGCTGAGCGACACGGTCGGATAGAGCGCCCCCTCCCCGATCTTGACCTGCTCGATAGCCGCATCGACATTGTACATCGCTGTCGTGATGGTCGGATTCTGCGCCGCTCCCCACTGCAGCGCAGCCGCAAGGGTCGGCGGAGAGAACCGGTCGACCGGGCTCGCACTCGCGAGTTTGCCGGGCTCGACCCCGATCACCTGAATATATGTCGATTTCGACGTGATGTAGTTGGATTCGGCCCCATGCAAGGCGGAGCGCCCGGCCGCCAGGCTGGATTCCGCCTGCGCCAGGTCGGTGCGGGTGACCTCGCCGACGCCGAAGCGATCGCGCGTTTGACGCAGCGTTGCCTCCAGCACATTCACGTTGTTGCGCTGTAACTCGAGCAGGGCGGCGTCGCGCAACAGATTCATGTAGGCAGTGGCGGCATTGAGCAGAATCACCTGCTCGGCGTTGCGCAGCGTCTCGCGCTGGGCGAAAACTTGGCCTTCGGCCAGCCGCGTCCTGCTGGCAGTCTGGAATCCGTTGAAGAGCGTCTGGCTGGCCGTTACTCCATAGCTCGCTGTCGCCATAGCGCCTGCCGACCGGGCGTAGCCGACTCCGCCGCCCAGCTTTGTGAGCGTATCCAAATACTGCTCCCCGGCCTGGGCGCTCGCAGTGACCTTCGGTCGATAGCCGGAGAGCGCTATGCCGACGCCTTCGTCGGTCGCGCGAGTGGCGGCGCGCTGAGAATTGATCTGCGGATTGTTCTGGTAGGCGAGAGCAAGCGCGCCTTCGAGCGTATCGGCAATGGCCTGCGGCATCGCGACGCCACTCAGCGCGACCATGGTCATCACAGCAACCCGGATGCCCCGCGCAATCCGACTCGGACGAGCATGACCGCTCAACATTCAGTCAACTCCAGAAGTCGCAGCGTGGGCGAGACGGTCTTCGAGCTGCCTCGACGCTCTGAACACAGCCGATCTCACCGCAAGCCGCGAAAACTCTGTGATCCCTGAGGAGGCCTCGAGACCAGCTTCAAAGGAAGTTGCCGGTACGATCGCCATGGCGAACCGTCGGCTGCAAAGAGGCGCCAAAGCCAGGTAGAGCGGTGTCCTGACATTTGGAAACTCACGGCCGCGCGCCAGACAGAGCCGCTCGCCGCCGTGTTCCCCGCTCGCAGTTACACCTGCGAAGCGGGAAACAACACGCGGCGAACGCCTTTCACACCAAGAGGCAGCATGCCGACCATTTTCCCGCATGCCCTTGCGCACAGTCGATGTGCAGCGACTCAACCCCACATGTGCGCAAAATGCGCGGCAGCAACCTCAATGTGACTCTGACCGTGGTCATCGTGGCCACCGCCGGGGCCCGCAGGCCCCACACCCGGCGGCAAGGCTACGAAACCAGTGGTTCCATCAGCACCCACCGCCATAGTGGCCAGGGTCGCGTCGTGATTGACGATATTCAGAATCTGCGCCTCGATCTGACCGATGTGGCTATTGACCGAGGACAGCTGAGTTGGCGTCGCGGTGTCGATGCCGGCCACCAAGCTGGATTCCTGCCCCAGCAGGCTGATGACATGCTGGATATCATGCAGGGCCTTCCCAGTGAGCCCTTGGTCCGTGATCGTATTCTGGAGGCCGGTCTGGGTCGCATTCAGATCATTGACGATGGATGTCTGGTTTCCGGAATACACGCCGCCGATGAGTTTGGTCATGGCATCGTTGAAGACAACCCCGGCATCATGCACCGTGTCGATGAAGGCGGGAATGCCGCCATTGGGCGCAGGCGTAAAAGCGTCTCCTGCTACCAGCATGTTTCCACGCACGTCAGCGCCGTTCGCCATCAGGACCGAGGCCGCGCCATTGACGAGATCCGCATTGCCGGTTTCGAGGCCGGTGATCAATTCACGCGAGGCCGTTCCCTGGACCCCATTGAGGTTGAACTCGTTGTTGAAGCGGGCCGAGAACAGGCCCCCTTGCGCTGTCGAATAGGCGTCGGCATTCACGGAAAACGTATGAATATCGGCTTCCAGCTGGAGGACCGCCGCCGAATGGGGGTCGGTGCCGGCCAGCGCTTGAGCGCGCCCTGCAAGCGAAGTCGAATCCGCGACAAATTGCAGAAGGGTGGTCGTTTGCACCCCCGAATCAGGGAAGGGCGTGGGTGGCGTCAGGAGAAAGGAGACCTGCTGGAAACCGGAATGATTGCCCTGGTGAGCGAGCGCTGTCAGACCGGTGTCGCCGGCCACGATGTCTTGAACGTCCCTGACGACATCGTTGATGAACTTGGGAACGAACTTGTCTGTTCCAAAGGCGCCGATCTCCGTTTTCAGGAAATTCATCTGATCGGCGATATTCTGGGCGTGAACGACACTTACAGCCGCATTTCCCACGCCGTCCAGAGCGTTCAAGGCGCCGCTGTTGATCAGATTCTGCAGCTGCGTTTGGACAGTTGCGACTTGATCGATGAGTAGTTCTTGGTTGCGATGGGTGACACCACCTTCCAATTCGTTGGATATCGTATTGTAAAGCGTGCCGATTTCCGCGAACGTCATTTGGTGAGCCATATTGTCTCTCCTGATTTTTCCTGTTGGTCATTTTACGAGTTGAGCGCTGCGCTGGAGGGCGCTCCCACAAGCGCCCGGGTGGAGTCGCCGAAGGCCGCACCGATTATCTGAGAGGTGGTAGACGTGCTACGAAACCCCCTTGCCGCGTTTGCCCTGTTACGCTCTTCCCCGAGCGTGATTTGCAATCGCAATGGGACGGGAACGAGAGACACTCCGCACGAAAGCGTGATGATATTGGGGAGAATCGAAGGCGAGCCCCTACGTGATTTGTTGTGCCCGCAAACGACGGATGACCAGCGGCGAGGTGGTATCGCCGGACTGCAGACCAAGGCGGCAGCGGCGACCGCGGCCGGCCTTGTGTCCATGCAGATACAAACACACGCGGCTACCGTTCAACATTCGTCAACCCTGAGGCAAAGCGGAACGGGTAAGTTGGTGCCGTGACGCTGCCTCAAGGCTCGCTGAACGTGCGTTGTAGTTGGTCGGTGATCGGTTTGAGCAGGTAGCTCATCATCGTGCGACTTCCGGTCTGCAAGAATACCTCCGCCGGCATTCCGGACACCAGCTGCAGATGGCCCAGCCGCCGAATCTCGTCGCCGGGAAGCGTCACCTTGACGGTGTAGTAACCGGCATCGGTCTGGCGGTCATGACTCAAATCGGCCGAAATGTACGACACGTCGCCGCTGAGCTGCGGCGTCGTGCGCTGGTTGAAAGCCGAAAAGCGGACGCCGGCTTTCTGGCCCAGGCGCACCTGGTCGATGTCATTGGGCCGAAGCCTGGCCTCGATCTGCAAGTCGTCGGAATCCGGGATGATTTCCATGATCACCTCGGCGGGCCCGATCACGCCTCCGACGGTATGGACCGCGAGCTGATGGACGACGCCCGACGTCGGAGCGCGGAGGTCGATTCGATTCATCTGGTCTTGTGCGGCGACGCTTCGCTCCGCGAGCTCGCTCTCCTTGTCTTGGGCCTCGCGCAGGTCCTTGGTCACTTCGGAGCGAACGTCCTGGTCGATCCGTACGATCTGAAGTTCCGCTTCGCTGATCTTGGACCGCGTCTCCGCAATTGTGGACACCAATTGCTCCCGCTCCCCGTCGAGACGGGCGGCCTCGCGCTGCAGAGCCGTCAGTCGCGTCAGCGGTACCAGTTGCTTGTCGAAGAGTGTCTGGACACCGCGTAGCTCGCCGGCTATGAGATCGAGCTGAACCCCCTTCGACTTGATCTGAGCGTTGAGTCCGGCGATCTGCTCGCCGAGTTGGCCAATGTGTCCGCGCAGCAACTCTTTCTGGCTTTGGCGCGCGCTGGCGCGAGCCTTGAACAACGAATTCTCCGAGGTGACGAGCTGCTCGATGTCCTTATCGCCGGTTCGCATCGCCAGCTCGCGCGGTAATTTCGGCTCGTCCGTACCGTCGCGTTCCGCGACCAGTCTGGCGATGCGCACCCGGGATTCGTCCAGTTGCTTCGTGATCACCTGAAGGTTTGCGCCCACCTGAACCTGGTCGAGGCGCACCAGCAACTCACCCTCCTTCACATGCGCCCCGTCATGCACCAGGATTTGAGCGACGACGCCGCCGGTCGGGTGCTGAATCTTCTTCACATTCGATTCGACCACCAGCGTACCTGCCACCATCACGGCCGCCGAAAGCGGCACCACCACGGCCCATCCGCCCAGAACGCCGACGCCTAGGACAAGTACCCTGAGGCCCGTTCTGAGTTCGTCCTGGAAGCCGCGCCGAAGATGTCCCGCCAAATCGACGCCGTGAACATCCGCTGCGTCGCGGTCGCCGGCATGGCCCACAAGGAAGGAGCAGCTCGAACCAAGGCGCTCCAGGCAGGCGCCAACCGCGCGATTCACGGGCACCTTGCGGGCGCGCGCGGTGGTGGCGAGCGCTTCCTGCCGATGGTCGCGAACACGGGGATCGATCATCGGCGGCGCTTTGGATCCTCGCTCCCCGCCCCTGCGCGACGGGCGAAGCTCGGTGATCTTCAGCTCGAGGATATTCGACATGGATTCCTTGGCGGCCCCATCGCGGCTTCGTGCAATCGACCGCGGCGCCACATTTGCTTCATGTGGCGCATCATGATGCCGCATCGACGGGGTCGACCTCACTCCCGAATGCGCATCGGCCGCGAGTGGTTTAGCCGGACCGTCGCAGGAGACGCCATCGTTGAACCCGAGACGCTCTCGCCAGGCGCGAACCGCGCTCTTCACGATTCCTTTGCGCGGATTGGGGGTTGCGCCCCGTTTGCGCGAATTGGGATTTTTCGGGCGCTCGTCTTCACGCTGACCACGGCTTGGAGCGGGACCGCGCAGTCCGCCATCAAGCTCGCGATCGAACCCGCCTCGTATCCGTCGAAGCTCTCCAAGCAGCACCGCGCCTTGCGGTCCAAACGCATTGCTGCTCCGGTCCTCCGACCAATGCCCGTGTCGAGGTCCTTTGCCTGTCGTCATGGCCGTGCCCCACCGATCACGCGGGGCGCTCCGGATTTCATCGCCACCGCCCCGAACGGCGCCTGATGGGCAGCCGCGCGCGCCACCTGCGCGAAGGCCTCCTCGCGCGGTCCAAACGCCAGGACTCTACCTTCATGGAGCACCATTGCCATATTCAAGGCTGTGAGCGCGCTCGGGCGATGTGACACCACGACAACGATGCATTGTCCGCGTCGAAGGGTCTCGATCGCCTTGGTCAATGCATTTTCGCCGTCGGTGTCGAGATTGGCATTGGGTTCGTCGAGAACGATCATGAACGGATTTCCGAAAACCGCCCGAGCAAGACCGATACGCTGGCGCTGACCGGCGGACAGCGACATTCCGCCTTCACCGATTCGCGTGGAATAGCCATCCGGCAGGCGCAAAATGATTTCATGCGCGCCGGCGATCCTGGCGGCGTCCAGGATGGAGTCTGACGTCGCGGTCTCGTCAAATCGCGCGATATTCTCCGCAACGCTCCCGTCGAAGAGCGCCACGTCCTGCGGCAGATAGCCGACATGTCGTCCGAGATCGTCGAAGTGCCATTGGTCGATGGCCGCATCGTCAAGGCGCACCACCCCATCGGATGCCGGCCAAACGCCAACCAATGCCTTCACGAGCGAGGATTTTCCGGACGCGCTGGCGCCGAGAAGAGCCAAGCCGGAACCCCCTTCCAGGGCAAACGAGACGTTCGAGACGATGACCCTCTCGCTGCCGGGCGCCATCACGGTGAGATTCTGAACCAGCAGCCGACGGCAAGGCCGCGGCAAAAGCACGTCGGGAGTCTTTGGCAACGCGGTCGCTTTGAGGATCTCGCGCAACCTTTCGATACCCTGACGTGCCGCCACGAGTTGCTTCCAGGTGCCGAGCGCGACCTCGATCGGGGCCAATGCCCGGCCCATCACCACCGAGGAGGCGATCATGATGCCACCGGATGCCTGCTCGATTACGACAAGATAGGCGCCGATGCCGAGCAGCGCCGATTGCAGCGTGAAGCGCAAGACCTTCGCCCCGGAGCCGAGATTGGCGTGAACATCCATGACTCGGATGTTCTCTTGCAGAAACAGCTCGTTGGCCTTCGACCACCGCGCCGTCAGGCGGCCCGTCATCCCGAGAGCGCGGATCACCTCGGCGTTCCGGCGCGTGGCGTCCGCCAGGACCTGTCGGTGAGCGCTGCATTCCATCGCGGTCTTGGCCGCGCCTCTCGATCGGCGCTCGGTCAGAAGCGTCATCGCCACGATCGCACTTGCGCCGACCAATGCGGTCATGCCGATCACGGGGTGAAACAGAAAAAGGACGATCAGAAACATCGGCATCCACGGCATATCCAAGAATGCCGTTGGCCCGATGCCGGACAGGAACGCACGTATCTGATCGAGATCGCGCAACGGCTGTTGCGCCAACATCGGTCGCGCACCCTTCAGCGGAAGGGTGGCGAGCGCCACGTGAATGGGCTCCTGCAGACTCGCATCAAAGAGCGATCCTACGCGCGACAGCATGCGCGTCCGCAATGCATCGAAATAGCCTTGCAACAGATAGGCAAGCAGCACGATCAAAGAGAGGCCAAGCAGCGTTGCCACATTGCGACTTGGAATCACCCGGTCGTAGACCTGCAACATGTATAGTGAGCCCGATAGCGTCAGCAAGTTGACGACCCCGCTGAAAACGGCAACGCCCACCAGCTGCCGAGCGCTGGCTCGCAGGCCAAGCGTGACGGGGTCGTTTGACTCGAGGTTCGACATTTCCCATCCCCGGCATCATTCGTCGCATACCACCTCGACCGAAGTCAGCACGACGCGCTCGTTCTGCTCCAAGTCAATGGTATGCAAGTGATGCCTTGCGTTCACACAATTGAAACCGTGACAGTCGATCCCGACGGAAGTTCGGCGACATTGCGACGCTGCCTCCAAACATGCGCGGTCAAATAAAGACTCAACAATCTTTTTGGTGTCGGAGTATTCATTTCACAAAACACAGACGCAAAGACTCGCGCGTTCGCGTCACCTCCGTACCTTTGCGACGCAAGAAACACAGGAGAGACATCGGGTGATCTCTGTACCTATTTCATTTGTACCTCCGCATGCCTTCAAACTGACAAGCTAAGATCACGCTTACGCGCTCGTGAAATCCTTTTCTCGTCAGATTTCTGTCCGCACATATGTTCACGAAGTTAGATCGACGAAACGGACGCGCAAGCATCAAGGCTGGTCGCACGGCCACGAGTTGGCAACCGTGCGACGCCTGGGCCAGCTGGCAGCGCGTGCAAGGGGAAGGTTCTTCCTCCGCGGTTCTAGCAAGTAGCGATGTCGACAAGTCCGGGATCGGGGGATGTCCGTCTTTGCCTAAGCCGTAGCTCCCCTCAGAAGATTGGATCACTGCTATTCGCGACTAGGCAGCGGCTTGGGGATTGGAGCCCGCTGAATAGGCGCTTGGTCACTTATCAGGGGAAACAATGATCGATTCAGCAATCTCGGATTATTCCGTCGAACGTTTCATTGCGCGACGGCGGCCCAACGACGATCGGGCTGCGGTCGCAGCATCTCGCCTCCGGACGCGAACACGATCAGATTTTGCCCAATATCGTACGCGTCCCCTGGCGAACGTCATCTCCATCGCTTTCAGCATCGCTGTCGTGGTCGTCCTGTGGATCGGCTGGATCAATCGAGACGACAGTGGCCTGACACCGAAGAGCGGCGTTGGGTATTGGCTGGGAATTGCAGGAAGCGGCCTTATGCTGCTGTTGCTGCTGTACCCCTTACGAAAGCGCATGCGATCCCTGCGCGTAATCGGCACAGTCGCTTTCTGGTTCCGCGCTCACATGATCCTTGGGGTATTCGGATCAGTGCTGGTGCTATGGCACGCAAACTTCAGGCTCGGCTCGGTCAACAGCAACGTGGCCCTCCTGACAATGCTTGTTGTGGCCATAAGCGGGGTTTTTGGCCGGTATCTCTACAGTAAGATCCATTTTGGGCTATATGGACCGAAGGCGGGGGTGCGGGACATTCTCGCCGACGCGGACGCGCTGAAGAAACTTATCGGCGCCAATCTGCCCATTGCCGACCGTATGGCCGCCCAACTGAACGCCTTTGCACAGCTTGGTACCACCGCCCCCAAGGGCGTTCTCGCCGGGCTCGTCTTCTTGCCGGTCATCAGTTGGCGTGGAACCACCGTTCGCAGGCGGCTGATTGCCGATGCGCGGCAGGTGATCGCGATCGAAGGCAGACGGCTCGGACGGCCGCAAAGGGTTCGGCACCAGCAGCTTGCCGGCGTAGCAGACCTCGTGACGCTACATGTCGCTGCCGTGAAG